>Ga0164293_10002790_pt1 | contig 14836 bp, 14 predicted proteins | sample GEODES118metaG_FD_111487 | JGI IMG/M metagenome (GOLD analysis project Ga0164293, IMG submission 111487) | Eutrophic lake water microbial communities from Lake Mendota, Wisconsin, USA - GEODES118 metaG | ecosystem: Environmental > Aquatic > Freshwater > Lake | place: USA: Lake Mendota...
ATACATACCAATTGAGGCCCTGATTGTTGTAATGTCCCAAGTCTCTAAGTGCCAAATAAGTTTATCTAGAACACCAAGAGTATCTGATTTGTTAAAATAAACTTCGTGGTGATTAGTCTTAAGGTAGTCAGCGACTATCTTTGCGTAGCCTATATCAATTGGATTGTGATCTAGTCCTACTGAAAAAGTCGTGATGGGTTTTCCAAGAAGTTTTTGAGATATTCCACATACGAGGGATGAATCAAGTCCTCCAGACAATAGAAATCCAACTGGCACATCTGCGACAAGTCTTTTTCTAACGCCTTCAATCAGTTTTTCTCGAATATCCTTAAGATGATTTTCTAAGTTCTTAGGAGAATAGTTAATAACGTTGGAAATATCCCTGTAACAAATGAATTTTTCGCCATCAAAAAAATGTCCTGGAGGAAAAGATTCCACTTTCTTACAAAAAGGTGTGAGAACTTTGATCTCTGAGGCAAACATTATTTTATTGTCTTTGGTGTAGCCGTAATATAAAGGCCGAATACCAATGGGGTCTCTCCCAGCTACTAACTTTTTTTTCTGATTATCCCAAATAACAAGGGCAAATTCAGCATCAAGGCTTTGACAAAGTTTCTCGATTCCCAAATTTTTATACATTGGTACTAAAACTTCGCAATCTGATTGTGACTTGAAGTGATAAATTGACTGATAATCTCTTTTTAAGATTTCATAATTATAGATTTCACCGTTACAAATAGTGATATTACTATTTGATTCATCAACAAATGGTTGATGACCTTTTTGAGTAGGATCCATGATGGCCAGACGATGAAAACACATCGAGGCTAAATGATCGGATGACTTAACAATTTCTGTATCATCTGGGCCACGATGAGTAAGTTCTGCAAAAGTTTTTTCGAAATCTGGGAGATCTTTGACATCACCAGAGTAAGCTAATAATCCACACATGAGATATTCCTGACATTCATTGGAAGAATTTCCCTGAATTCTGAATATATTATCTCAGGTTAAAAGTCATTGGCCCTAGGGTGATTTTTGCCTATCTTTAGAAAAATAAAGATTAACCTCTTATCTGGAAACGATTCAATTCTTCTAATGCCAAAACCTTAGCACGTGCTCGAGCCTTTACAAGTAATTGTGGGTGGCGGGCAGGTAACTCCACTTCTACAGACTTACCAACATATTCTTTTTTCCAAACGTTAATAATTTTAATTCTGACGTAATAGGTATGACCATGGGCCTTATAGCCATATTCCTCAAGAGCGACATATTGCCCCTTCGGAGAGACTCCAAGCGTGTCGATCATCTGATGTTCTGATGCCTTTGCTAGGTTCCCAATAAAGAGAAGAGCAAAAATAAGAATAATATTTTTCATGTGATTCTCTTAAGCAAGCTGAAGGCCATTGAAAAAACAGGATTACCATAAGTTAGAAATATTCAAGTGTCGTTAGAAGTTGGGGATGTCAAAATTTTAGACATAAATTGCTTTTTTAAAGCGAAACTTATAAGTTTTGGATCTTTAAATTTGTTAGGAGCAAGACTATGCACTCATTTGAATCTCACATCCGTAATGTGCCTGATTTTCCCAAGCCAGGAATTGTTTTCAAAGATATCACCCCGCTTCTTCAGGAACGTTTCCCAGAGGTTATTATGGCGATGTCAGAGGGAATTAACTGGAATGAGGTTGACTACGTTGTAGGGATCGAATCAAGGGGCTTTATCCTTGGAGCGGCGATGGCCCAACTTAAAGGGAAAGGGTTCATTCCGATGAGAAAGAAGGGAAAACTCCCTCCCCCTGTTATCGCTGAAAGTTATGCTCTAGAGTACGGAACAGATACTCTCGAAATGATTAAGGAAGAGCGTCCAGCGCGAGTCGTACTAGTAGACGATGTCCTCGCCACGGGTGGGACACTGAGGGCCGCAGCTTCTCTCTGTTCAAAAAACAAGCTCGACGTCAAGGCCATGTCCCTTCTTATTAACCTGACTTTTTTGAATAACTTTAAACAAGAAGGTCTTCCTGTTCACTCGGTTCTTAATTACTAAGTTCTTTGATTAATTCCAAAATGGTTTACAATGAATCCATGTGGATCATTTTGGGATTTTTTTTATCTCTTACAGCAAACGCCCTCGAGTCCTTCGATCGATTAGGGAACATCAAAATATTAAAAGTTTTGCCAAACAACGTCGTGATGTTAAATCGCGGGCTCGAGGATGGTATCAGACGCAATGATCATGCAAAGATCAGTCACGAACTCAATGGTTATAGTTCCAGGGCAATATGCCTTAAGGCCTCCTCGGATTTATCCTATTGGAAGATTTATCGAGTCCCTCATTCAGAAGTTTTCTCAATGGATAATGAGTACGTCCTTACGGGCATAGGTGACAAAGAAATTCCTCAAAGAGTCAGTTCTTGGATGGAAAAAGAGGGCGACTTTAAGGAACCTGACGAAAAGTCAAAAAAAGAACTGGGTTCAGATCCTTTTAAGATTTCAACTGACCTTCCCGAAAAATTAACCGAAAGAGATCTCATTGAACCGGTGGGACTGGATCGACGAAAACTTTACGTTGAACAGGCGTGGAATCAAGAGCAATTTAAAAAAGATCTATCGACTTACAATCTTTCTCTTTTTGCTTCTCCGTTCATGAGACAGTCAATAAACCAAGCCGAGAGTTTAAGATATGGTTTTAAAGGAGGTAACCTTGCCTCTAAATACCGACTACTGACACAATTTGAACAGCAACAAACTCAAATTAAAAATCCTCTCACAAAAGAAGTCGTTAGAACTCGTGGAACTAATGGCCAAGTTCAATTCGTGATCCATCATTTAACTCCGTCATTGTCTTCACTGAGTCTCATTAACTACAACTCTCAGAAATTTAGTGATCTTGGGACCCCCTCTTCCCATTGGCAAGTTGGAGTTCTAGGTTTTACCTGGCATATGTATGACTCAAAAACTTGGGAGTACATGGATTTCTCCTATATTCCTCTTTATGATGTTCGCAAAACTGACGTCATCAAAAATGGTCAAATCTCGGAAGATCCTAAAAGTGGTCTACGGCATGGGTTTCGATTTGGAATGAAGAGTAGAATTAATGAGAGAGTTGCTTTTGAAAACATGCTTTGGGTGAGACCTTATCAGGATCTGGCTTCTTGGATGATTGAAATGGACAATCTAAATCTCGCGAATGATTTAAAATTCATCGTTAGTTTGACTGAGAACTTATTTTTTGATTACAACTTGATTTATCAGAAAGATAAAATTTGGAAAACGAAAAGTGGTTTACCCGACAGCAACACAATAAATTCTTTAAATTTAAGATATGATTTCAATCTTTAGTTTTTTTTAACCAACTTAAAAATTCTTTATTTCCAGATTTACCCTCAATAGGAGAATCGATCGTTTGTAAATGAATCCAGCCTGTGGCTTTGGCAAATGCAATCACTTCTTCCAAAACTGAGGTTTGAATTTTTGGGTCTTTAATAACACCATCCTTCGGAAGCTTGTCACGACCGGCCTCAAATTGAGGTTTGATAAGTACGATTAAATCTGCATCTGATTTTAAGAGTTTAAACACATTGGTAAGGACTTTTGTTATCGAGATAAATGAGAGATCCATAACGGCCCCATCTGCAAGTTCTGGAAGTTCATTAAGCTCACGAATATTGATTCCCTCCATGTTGATCACCCGAGGATCTTGGAGTAATTTGGGATCTAGCTGATCATGTCCAACATCAATAGCATAAATTTTAGAAGCCCCTTTATCTAAGAGTACTTCTGTAAACCCACCAGTACTCGCTCCCACATCAAGAAAAACTTTTTGAGAGACATTCACATGGAAAACTTCTAATGCTTTAAGAAGTTTTAAAGCTCCTCGACCCACAAAAATTTGAGATTTAATGTCGATTTGAGAATCTAGATTGATGAGATCACTTGCTTTCTTTAGTAATTGACCGTTAGCAATCACTTCACCGTTTTCAATAAGAGTCTTCGCTTTCGATCTCGTTGAAACAAATCCCCTCTCTGCAAGAACTTTGTCGGCCCGATCTTTCACAAAGTATATTCACCTTCAAAGCAAAACTTTACTTCGCCAGCATAGAGAATTTTATCGGCAACAGAAATGCGCTGAGATCCACCTAGAGTCTTTAACGTTATATCTCCAGACCATCCATACCAGTGATTAAGAGCAAGTCCACAGGCGGTAAGACCAGTCCCACAAGAGAATGTTTCATCTTCAACGCCTCTTTCATATGTTCGAACATATGCTGTTTGATGGCCTTCAAGGACTTGAAGGAAACTCACGTTTGTACCATTAGGAAACATTTTATGAAAGCGGTATTGAGGAGCACGGGATTTGATATCAATTCTTTTGGCCTCATGAACTTCAAAGACTAAATGAGGCACACCTGTATTTACAAAAAAGCTTCTTTTGTATTCATTAAAAGCAGAAAGATCATAGACGTTCTTATCTTTGATTTCAGACATCTCAACCGCAAAAGCCCCGTCTTTTTTTGTGATCTCATAGACTCCATTCATTGTTTTAATTCTATAAGAGTTTTTTCTTTCTTGATTTTGATCATCTAAGTACGTCACTAGGCAGCGAATGCCATTTCCGCACATTTCAGCTTCACCACCATCTGAGTTATAAATCTGCATTCGCCCATCAGCATTTTCAGCAGAGCTTAGAACCAAAATACCATCGGCCCCCACTCCAAAATGCCTATTGCACATTGAAGAAATGAGCTCTGTGGTGAGAGTGATTTCTGGGCGATTTAAGATAATGAAATCGTTCCCATTACCTGAGTACTTGTGGAATTTAATTTTATTTTGCATGGATAAGTTCTAACACAAGGGTCAAATTATTGAAATAGTGTCGTTGACGATAAGAAAAAGAACAATTTTAGGAAACTCAATATTGGCAATAATAGGAGGATCAAGTAAATTAATAGGCCTTAGGGGACTATAGCTCAATTGGTTAGAGCTCCCGGCTCATAACCGGGTGGTTACAGGTTCAAGTCCTGTTGGTCCCACCACTTCCTTATTTTAAATTACTAATTGAGTCAAAGTCATCTTACGTTTACTATATTGGCAGATGAAAACAATTCTTTGGCCCAAGTACTCAACTTTCATTCCGACTCGACAATCAAGATCGTTTCACATCCGTAGAAACTCGATTTATACCCCAGATAAATTTGAAACTTATAACGACTGGTTTTACTTTATCCATTTAGACCCACATGCACGAATGATTCATGCGTTCGGAATGGTAGTAGGAACATTTTTGTATTTTATTTCGTTTTATAAATTTATTATTTTTGGTCTGACTTGGAATTTATTTTTCACCATTCTCATGGCGGCTTTCTTTTTCTTTTTTCTACCACTCATTAGTCACTACATCTATGATGGCGGAGGAGCGAAATCTACCCCAGATAAATTTCTTCCCACTTTTTTACCCGTGATTCATATAAATCTTATGACACTCTCAGGGAAATTTGATCCTTGGCTGAGGGATTTTGTAAAAAAATACCCCTTCACAATCGAAGCTTGGGGTTTAGAAGAAAAAGCCTTAAAAAAGACTCTACTTTAAAAGACTTTTTAAACCCCATAAATCGCCAATCAAATTTATTAAAAATCCAAAAATAAATAATCCACCAATAATTTTCATCGGTATTAGCGATTGAAAAAGAAACATCGCACTTCCTGCGATCATGAGAAAAGTTACAATGATACTTGATCTTGCTTTACCTTCTACACCAGAGGAAAGTTCTCCATCACTTCCAAATAAGAACTGAATAGCATTATCCCCAGCAAGTCCAACCATAACGGCAAGAAAAATTGATGTCACTATCGTTACTGGAATTTGAAAGATTGAAAGAAGTGATAATATCGCCAAAGGCCCCATAAGAGATGAGATAACTAAAGGGAAAAAATACTTAAGTTTATTTTTAATTTTTAAAAGCCAAAAAAGAATCATCAATACCAAAATGATACTAACTGCGAAACTTTCTATCATAGTCCTTGAGATCTTTTCACCATATTCTAAATAAACGACCCTCTGCCCAGCTAAACGACATACTCTCTTACAAATATTATTAACCTGATTTCTAATCCCCTGCAGTGAATGGAGATCTTGATGATAGAGATAAACTGGAATTCTTAACGATCCTGAACTTGAATAATATCTTTCCCAAAGGGTAGAAGAGGTTAGATCTCTTGAGACTAATTCTTTTTTTAATTCGGGAAAAGAATGAGTCCAGTCATTTAGTAGATCTTGTGGAGACTCAATTCTAGCAATAAATCTTGATTGAGATAATTGAGAGAGGATTTGTTCTTGCAAATGACTATTTACCCTCTCTGGAAAATAAAGGTAAACCTGGCCTTCCCAGTCAAAACTATTTTTAAAAACTTCATGGCCTTTGCGCAACGGATGCTCTTTAGGAAGATTATCTACTGGCGAATCTTGATTGTTTAAGAAAAAAAATGAAGGAATGGAAATCCCCATCAAGACCAAAAAAAACCAAAGCACAGGCCTAGGAAGCTTCATCCTTTCTAATTTATTAAAACCTGGAAAAGAAAAGGCTTTTTTGGGATCAACCCAGACAACATTAAGTTTTAGTAATTTCAACATCGATGGAAGAAACAAAAACATCATCGCCCATTCACAAAGCGCGCCCAGTGCCGCTCCATTTCCAAATTGTTTAATGATAGATAAATCTGAAGTATTAAGAGATAAAAAACCAACGATGGTAGTAAGAGTTGTAAAAAAACAAGGAGTTATTAAATTTTGAAAACTCTCGTCATATTCACCCCGAAGTTGGTCTTGAGTAACAAAAATAAAATCAGCGGCGCCAGCAACAGCAGTCATCAAAAAAAGATTATTAGTAAGAATATTGATCGTTCCACCAAATAACCCCAAAAATCCGTACAACACGATTCCGGAAGCGACGAGAGTTATTGTCAGATATATTCCACTTCGCCAAGTTCCGTAAAAGATTCGTAATAAGAAAATGATGATCAGGACGACGAGTAAATTATAAACACTGTCTTCTAAAAATATCTTTTTAAAATAGTATCTAGTTGAGCCATTACCTAGATAGTGAAGATCCATTTTAACGTTAGTCAGCGATTGGAAAGACGTGCCCTCTTTCATTATGTTATCAACGTATTGATCAAGCGGTCCGTCCTCATTTAGGACAAAATCAAAAAGAAATAAACGATGACCACGGGAAGGTATGAGGTGCCTAAAATGAGATTTTTTTAAATCATCTGTATACCTAAATGTATCCTCAGGATTAAGTTGGCAAGGGTCATCAAGCTGTTTTCGGTACCATAGTTTAGAGTCACTGATTACAGGACGTCTTAAACTCCAGATAGAATGAATCGTATTCACTTCAGGCAGTCGTTCAATTTTTTTTATCCACTCCGACAAATGACAAAGATCCTTATAACGAGGATCTTCGTCGAAACTAACCAAAAGAATCACTTGAGAATCACTTTGGTAGCTATTCTTCATTTCAAAGAGGTCTATACTACTCTGAAAATGGGGATCAAAAACATAATAAATATCTAATTCAATCTTAGAAGTCCTAAGACCCAAGAAAGAGATAACAAAAAGTAATAAAAAGCAGGTAATGAAAAGGAGTGATCTTTTCTGAGTCAGATCAAATAATTGTCTAAAAAAACTAAAACTGGGAGCTATTAATTTCAAACAAATACCATTTTATCTTTTTTTAATATTAAGTTCACTGCGATTTAAAAATTTAGGGTAATTTTTAAAACGGGATTCAATTTTTCTTCGGAGGAAGGCTTTTTTAACAAAGTGAAATGTTAAACCTTCTCGTGATTTTACAACTTCAGGGACAAAGGAGTGAACATGCGGAGAAGAAACAACGACCTCACCATTAAAAACATCTAGTTCAACATTTTTAGATTCTGCAATCATGATCTCAAACTCAGCTTCACTAATTGCTACGACAACATCTCGTGTCTGAAGTTTAAAATCATTTTCTTTATCAATTACTTTTTCAACACGAACGCGAACAAGTCCCTTCATGAGATTAATCAAAGATCTATTCAACTTTATGTGTGAATTTTTGGATAAACTTATTTGAAGATTAGGTTCTAAATAAATCAACACCATGCTTTCTTGGGAAAAAATCTCATCACCCATTTTTAAAACCTGGCGCACCTCAAGCGATCTTTTTTCGCCTTGTCTTAAGAGATGGCCTTCTTTTTGTCCGATTTTTTTTATGACATAACCTGCATCAGCGTAGGCCAATGTAGAGAATAAGATCAATAAAGTTAAAATGAATTTCATCTATATCCTTCGTTGGTTAACAACACTATTTTGCAATCCTTAACAGGCAAAAGCAACGCTGTTAATTTTCTAGATTTAAAAAGGGTGTTTCATTCCATGGAAAGATCGAAATTTTCTGATAAACCAAAGGATTTGGTGGGCCAACAAGGTCAAAGAGCTTGGTAACAAAATGGTCCTGAAAACGACGAGCTGCCTGCGTTTCAGAGGTATGATTTAAAATAGCAAAAGGCATCTGAACATTCGTTAAGAGAATCCCTGCGAGTGTTGATGTATTTTTTAAGGTACCGGTTTTTGCCAAAACTGACTGAAAAGTTTCGGGAAAATCTTTGAATCGATCTCGAAAGGAACCAAAATCTACACCACCATTAACGGCCAAGACTTCACTTAGTGATAGGTTATGCTTTCTAATACTCTCAACAAGTAAAATCAATACTTGAAGGACGGTTTCACAAGTTGAAAGATTATCAATTCGCTTAACTCCTGAGAGAATAGGTAATCCTGAGCCATTTTTTATTAAAAAACTATCTTTTGAGATCTCTTTTTCCAATAGAAGCTCGTCAATAGTTTTTACTTTACTCGCCATTTCAAAAACATTTTCGGAAACAAAGTTTTTTGATTGAACATTCATCGTTTTTAAAAGTGAGAATAATTTTTTTGAATCATGATTATAGGTCATGAATTCTTCGGATTCTTTAAAATTATTTTCAACAATGACTTCATCAGCCGATAACGAAGGAGCTTCAGGCAATAAATGAACCTCCTCCTCTTGGGCAAACTTAATGACTTTTTTCCACTTCTCATTTATGTCAAACTGATTCTTTCTGTTTAAATAATATTTAAGTCTCTTCAGACTCTCTGTCGAAGTTATCTTCAGATAACTTCCCATGGCGAGATCATAGAAATGGAATTTCTCTGAAAAACTTATTTTTTTAAAATGGTGATGACCCAATTCATTAAGCGCTTTAAAAAGAAGGAGTAGCTTCTCCTCTTCAAAATAGGGATCTTCATTCCCTTCGATATGAAGCCAATCCTTAGAGATATAAAATGTAGTCCTAAAGCTTTTATTTAAATCCAAATTTTCAGATGCGAGGAATGTGGTAAATAATTTAGTTAAGGATGCAATTCGTTGAAGTTTATTTTGTCGGTAACCTATCAATTTATTATTTTCAAGATAGCAAAAACTCTGATCCTTCATTAGACCCAGTTGATAACGATTCACAAGATCTTGAAAATGAGTGGTTGCAAGGTCATCCTGTGCCCAAATATTATAGGTCAAGAACAAGATTAAAAAAGATAACTTCATCATTTTTTATTCTTCATAAACAACAACTACTGTATCCCAAGAAATGATTTTTTCATTTAAAAGGTCACCAGAGTATCTATCTATTCCATCAACTCTTATGGCATTTTTTCTTATTCTATTTCGTCCTTCAGATTCATTAACAATCTCAAATTGATCAGGACGACTCCCTCTACCTGTTTCCATTATTTTTTCTCTGATAAATAGTGAGTCTGAAGGCATTAATCTGATACAACCACCTGAGGCCCTTGTTCCTAGTTCAGAAAAGTGACTTTTCGTTGTTGCATGTAAAGCAATTCCGCCAATGATAAAAACGGCATTTGGCATGGGAGCTTGCCAAGTATAGGAAAGATAATCTTGGTAGATTTTTTGAGGTCGAAAATACCCCTTAGGTGTCGTCGAAATATACCTCCTACCGGATTTGGCCAATTCTTCTTTCTCTCTTCCAGTTGAAACTTTAACCTTCAATATTTCAGAACCATTTTCAAACATCGTTAGTGTTTGAGCGTCTGCTCCTTTGGAGGATTTATTAATGGCAATCACTAGCCGGTGTGACCTTACCGCTCTAAGGACTCCATTTTTTGTAAGATCTGGATTAATGGTCGATGCCATTTCAAGCATGAGGTGCGATTCAACGGGTGTCATTCCATCATCTAGGGCCTCGGCATCTGTTAAGGCATGAGAATGATCAGGATGCCCAAGGAATAACACAAGTCCCACAATAAGGGATCTCAGGGGTTTCTGACTCATAAAGTGCTCCTAACAGTTAAACAAGGGTTTTTAAAGCCCATATTATAATGGAGCGTGAACCTAGAGGTGCACTTTGAAAAATAAACTTAGTCACCTATCAAATGTCTAAATATTTGACACACCCACAGTAATTTTCCCTACCGGGTATCATTTCATCGCCCCTCGACTATTATCACTCTCATGACTCTTTAAGGAGCAATGATGATACATAAGATGCTAATCGTGGGACTTATCAGCTTTTGTTTTTCCTCTTGGGGACAAGCCGAGAAGAAAATTTTTACGATGGAGAAAAATCACAACTCTGAAAATATAATGATGATCCACACTCAAACAGACTTGGATTGCAAATTTGTCGTGAGTAAAAAAAATAATGAGAAAAATTTCTTAGAATTTTACTGGATCATGGATTCTGGCCGTTCAAAAAAAGAAGTTCACCCTCTAATTCGGGATGAAATTAAAAAGCGTGTTCGATTTGACGGTGTGAATGATCGAAGAGATTCTTTCAAGGTAACAATTGATGATCTAAATGAACTTCGTCACGATCTAACAGATACCTCAATGGAAGTTGTCAGTGAAGTTAATGAAGGGAACTGTATTGTAAAGTCTATTCTGACGTTAGGACCCTCTGGAAATTATAAGAAAATGGACCTTGAAAAAACTTATTGTGAAGTATCAAGAAATCTTTTCGGAATCCCTAGTGGATGCCTCTCACTTCTTCTTGAGGGGAAGGAGGTACCAAATGGTGAGACCATTAAAATTACGTTTCGGAAGAAATAATATTGAAAAATCCAGGATAAGATTTTTTAACCGATTCCGAGGGAGTTATACTTCCTCCAAAATGATGAAGAAGAAAGAGTGTCCCCGTCATGACCATCCTATGATCATCTGGTAGAACCAAATCTAAACTTGAAGTAAGTTTTTCTTTTTTTCCATGAATATAAAGAACATCGTCTTTTGAATATGAACTTCTCCTAAATATTTCAAGGAGCTTAATGATCTCCTCTAAACGATTACTCTCTTTATAAACGAGATTTGTTATACCCTTAAGTGAATGCAATCCTTCGATGTGAGACAAAAAAAACGCCAGCGCAGGAACAAGATCCAAGCAATCTGAGACATCAAGGTGAACTTCTTTTTCTTTTCGTATTGGTTTAATTATTATTCCAGTTTCACTTTCAGAAAGACATTCAAAAGATTTTAAAAGATGAAACAGCTTTGCATCAGCTTGAAACTCATCATAATGCAAACCTGGAAAATAAATTTCATGGTTTAAAGCTGCAAAGACTATCGGGTAACTAGCACTGCTCCAATCCCTTGGTATATGATAATGCAAAAGACCTTTTATTTTTTTTTGAATCTCTTTCGTCATTTCCCAGTAGCTCTGAGAGGAACTTAAATGAGTCGGGATAACCTTCGTTTTTTCATCATGAAGAATTAAGTGAAAAGCCGAGGCAAATTGGGTCGTAAGCGTGCAATCAATGTGTAACTCGGATGAGAATGAAGCTGGACCCTTAATCGTCAGAAGATCATCATTCAACTCAACAAAAGCACCAAGGGTGCGTGCGATGGTAATAAAATCACTCCAAGGTCTATCCTTTAAACGTTTACCTAATTTTAAGATGTATTTCTGTTTTCCCAAAAGGAGCAGGACAGATAAGAATCTTGCGGTCGTTCCTCCCTCACCTACTGATAGAAAAACCTCTGTCTTTTTTTCACATGCGGGGAATGAATTTAAAAACTTTATCTGATTTTCTTGGTGGTGAAAGGAAAGACCTATTGCCCTCAAGCATTCCAAAAGATTTGTAACATCAGTTGCGTCAGGGAGTTCATGAATATAGGGAGAACCTTGAAGGATCGAGCAAAGGATAAGAGCTCTATTTGCGTATGATTTTGAGGCCGGGATTTCTATTGAATTTAATAAAGAACTTTTTTTAATTCGTAAAGTCTGCATGGGATGTGATCTTTGCTTTGAAATCTTTCATCGGTATTTCCTCGGTGTAGCAAAAACCAATCTTTTTAACAAGGACGAGTCTTATATCCTTATCAATTTTTTTCTTATCGTACTCTACATAGGACAAAAAAGCTTTCATATCAAAATTTGGGAAATGCGATAATTCAAACTTTTCTTCAGGAAGGTTCAGAGACTTAACCATCTTACTCCATTCCTTAAGTGAGTTTTCATCTTTCATGATTTTAAAAAGATATTTTAAACCCATGGCAACTGCGTGACCGTGGGGAATTTTTAATGTTAACTCAAAAGCATGTCCTAGGGTATGGCCAAGATTTAATAGAACTCTTTCGCCTTTATCCTTAAAATCTTTATCTACGATTTCATTTTTGTATTTCGCACACGCCAGTGCAACTTCTTCGATCGTTCCTTTGTTATTGATAAGATCATTAATTTCCTGGGATAGAAATCCGTATTTTAAAATTTCTCCCTTACCCGAAATCCATTCTGTCTCAGGGAGAGAAGTTAAAAACTCACCACAAATAAAAACTTTTTCCGGTAAATGGAAGGCCCCTACAAGATTCTTCCCCTGAGGCAGATTGACTGCTACTTTTCCACCGATTGAACCATCAATCATCCCAAGAAGAGTTGTTGGGATGGAAACCCATTTTACTCCTCTTAAAATTGTGGAGGCCACAAAGCCAGCAAAATCAGTTGTTGCTCCACCACCAATTGCATAGATGGTAGAACTTCTCGTTATTCCCTGCTTTAAAAAAAACTCAATCGCAGATCTATAAACTTCTAAATTCTTTTCTTCTTCAGGATTTTTCAGCCAGAAAATATGAGGAGAAAATGAGACCCATTGTGGGAGGTGATTTTTAACTCTGTGATCTGCAATAGCAAAGAATTGACCGTCTTTGAAACTATCGAGTTCTTTCAGGAGTTCAAGTTTTTTCAGATACGTAAGATTAGATTTCATGTATATAACATTATCGTCAATTCCCAAGGAAAATGAAGTGACTGTTAAGCCATTTTTAATATTAAAAGAAATCGACTCCCTATCAAAAATGAGGATCACTCAGTTAAACGCCAAAACTGACCAGGAAGAAAGGCTTAAAAAGCTCAACGATAAACGTCAGGGAATTGAGTTTGAAATTTCGGATGCAAAGAAACAAATTGTTGCAAACCGTGGTCAATTAGACGCTACAGAGCAGAAACTTAAAGTCGCTGTAGAACAAAAGCAGAGATTGATAGATATGGGCGGTGATGAAGGAAAAATTGCAATTTTTGAAAGAGATATTAACTTCTTAGAGGATCAAGGCTTAGAGTATCTAGGCTTCATAGATGAAGCAGAACAAAAGATAACCGAGCTTAAGACTTTTTTAAGTGGGCTCGAGCGCACTTTAGACGAAATAAGTCAGGAAGTAAGGGAAGAGACTTCAAAAATGGGAGAAGAAATTAAAAATATCGATTTAAGACTAGAACTGTTGATGGAGGAACTCCCTTCTGAATTTAAAACTCTTCTCATAAAAACTACCGCTAAAAAGCTTGTCCATGGGCCCTTTACTAGAATTGATCAGGGAAGCTGTTTTTTTTGCCGCTTTAAGATCTCTCGAATTGAAGAATCTGAGATCGACATGCAAAAGAATTTAAAGACTTGCCCCCAGTGTTCTCGTATCTTCTTGCCTTATGGGGCGTAATTTCGCTATATAACCCCTACCGAGATCAGGGGACTATCGCCGCCGCAAGGGGGAGGAAAGTCCGGACACCAAAGAGCATCGTAGCGGGTAACGCCCGTCCGCCGTGAGGCGAGGACAAGTGCAACAGAAAGGATGTATGGCCGACTTCGGTCGGTGCGTAGTGAAATCAGGTAAACTCTACGAGGTGCAAGCCCATGTAGGTGAGCGTTGAGTCTGCTCGAGGAGCTCACGGGTAGGGTGCTGGAGCTCTGGGGCAACCCAGGGCCTAGAGGAATGATGGTTTAATACAGAATCCGGCTTATTCCTGGTCTCGGTTTTTTCTAACTTTATTTTCAATATAAAGATTTCAATCTCATTCTATTTAACTGGGTCAGGTGTTAGTTTGCCACTAATGAAAAGTCTCCTCTTTTGCGTCATGATTTTCGCCGCTTGTACGCCTTTTGAACAAAAAGGCAGTCTTCAATTTAAAGATTTTAGTCAGGAAGAAATTGATGAGCTTGAAAGAAGACAGGAGTCTGTACGTCTGGCAGAAATTGAAAAAAAGCGCTTCATGGAAGAAATCATCAATGATGCCAAAACAGGATTTGAAGAAATTAAACCTCTTCTCCAAAAAAAATGCTTTGATTGCCATGATTCAAATACAAAACTTCCAGCTTATGGAAGAATATTTCCTCGAATAAACCCTGTTTTTAAGCATCAATTTGAAGGGATCAAGGCACTGGATTTTGTTCAGGGCTATCCCCTCAAAGCTTTGGGAAATCCACCCCAAATTTCACTCCTAAAATCCATCCGAAATGAAGTGATTGATCGTCAAATGCC
>Ga0164293_10002791_pt1 | contig 14835 bp, 14 predicted proteins | sample GEODES118metaG_FD_111487 | JGI IMG/M metagenome (GOLD analysis project Ga0164293, IMG submission 111487) | Eutrophic lake water microbial communities from Lake Mendota, Wisconsin, USA - GEODES118 metaG | ecosystem: Environmental > Aquatic > Freshwater > Lake | place: USA: Lake Mendota...
CAGCTTGCCGCCGTGGCTTTCCACGAACTTTTCCGACTGCACGAACATGCCGCCGGAACCGCAGGCGGGGTCGTAGATGCGCCCTTTGTAGGGCGCGAGCATCTCGACCAGCAACCGCACGACGCAGGACGGGGTGTAGAACTGTCCGCCGTTCTTCCCCTCGGCGGAGGCAAACATCGTCAGGAAATACTCATAAACCCTGCCGAGTAGATCTACAGACCGATGAGTCGGTCTGCCCTCACCCCCGGCCCCTCTCCCAGAGGTAGAGGGGAGTTCAGATTCTTTGCTCCCTTCTCCTGTTGGGAGAAGGATTGGGGATGAGGGTTGATTTGACGCGATGAGGTCAATCGTCGCGATCAAATCAATAAGTTCGCCGAGGCGGTGCTTGTCCAGCGCGGGGCGGGCATAGTCCTTGGGCAGGACGCTTTTCAGGCGCGGGTTGTCCCGCTCAATGGCGACCATGGCGTCGTCCACGATCTTGCCAATGGTGGGCTGGTGGGCGTGCGCCTGAAGGTGGGACCAGCGGGCCTCGGCAGGCACCCAGAAGACGTTCTCGGCTTTGTATTCATCCGGATCTTCGGCATTGGCCCCGGCGTAGTCGCCCTCACCGGCGAGGAGCTTGGCGCGGTGTTCCTCAAAGGTGTCGGAGATGTATTTGAGGAAGATGAGGCCGAGGACGACGTGCTTGTATTCCGCCGCGTCCATGTTGTTTCTCAATTTGTCCGCCGCCAACCACAGCTTTTGTTCAAAGCCAAGGTTCGCTGTCGATTCCGTCTTGGAAGTTGCTTTGCGTGCCATGGATCAGGCGGCGGAGAAATGATTGTTGCGCAGGTTATCCTTCGCTTCGCGAAGGCTCCGCAGGATGGCTTCGCGTGAAGCAAATGCGCTATCGCGCAGGGCGGTGTCGTCAGCGAGCCAGAGCTTGGCCTCGAAGCCGAGGTTGGCGGTGGAGTCGGCGGGTTTGCTGGATGCTTTACGGGCCATAAGTCAAGCGGCGGTAGGTTGTGGGTCTTGAGACCCTAATTTTTCAGAAGCACGAATAAGCTGGAATTGGTTGAGGAAGATGAAGTGGCCGGAATCATGAACGCAAATTGGTCGAATGTCTGTTTTTTTGAAGCAATAAAATTCGAACGACACTTTTTAGCAGGCATTGCCAGAACTGTGAACGGCTTTATTGACTCACCATTGCGGATTCCCGCTTCAACTCGCCAACGAACTCTGCCATGCGCTGCATGGCGATTTTGATTTGTGGAAGAGCGGTTGCGAAGCTGCAGCGCACATGTCCCTCTCCTCCTCCACCGAAGGCAGGCCCCGGAACGACGGCGACTTGCTTTTCTTGCAGCAATCGCATGGAGAAGTCGCGGCTGGAGAGGCCGGTGGATGTGATTTTCGGGAAGACATAGAACGATCCGCGAGGGCAGCGGCATTCGAGCCCCATTTCGTTGAGGGCGGAGACGATGAAATTCCGGCGCATCTCGTATTCGCGGCGCATCTGGGCGACGCTGTGTTCGCCGCGGTCGAGGGCTTCGATGGCAGCATCCTGTCCCATAATCGATGCGCACAGGATCGAGTATTGGTGGATTTTCATCATGGCCTCGATGAGCGGAGCCGGCGCGCAGGCGAAACCAATGCGCCAACCGGTCATGGCAAATGCCTTGGAGAGGCCATGGAGAAAGACCGTACGCTCCTTCATTCCAGGAAAAACAGCAATGCTGGTGTGCTTGGCGCCTTCGTAGGTCAGCTCGCTGTAGATTTCATCCGAGAGCACAACGAGATTGTGACGAATGCAGACGGCGGCGATTTTTTCCAGTTCCGCAGGCTCCATCGTGGCGCCGGTCGGATTCGTCGGGAAATTCAACATGAGAGCGCGGGAGCGGGGCGTGATGACCTTCTCCAAATCCTCGGCGCGCAGGGAAAATCCATCTTCCGCGCGGGTGCGGACGGGCACGGGAACGCCATGCGCCATCGTGATCGTGGGCGCGTAGGACACATAGCAGGGCTCGTGATAAATCACCTCGTCGCCGGCATTCAGCAAGGCGCGGAGCGCGAGATCGATCGCCTCGGAGACGCCCACGGAGACAAGAATCTCGGAGAGCGGTTCGTAGCGGATGGCGAAATGTTTGTTGATGTAATCGGAAATACTCCGGCGCAGGCGAGGCAGACCGAGATTCGAAGTGTAGCCAGTGCGGCCGCGCTCCAGAGCGTAAATGGCCGCCTCGCGGATGTGCCATGGGGTGGCGAAGTCCGGCTCGCCGATGCCCAGCGAGATGACATCATCCATCGACTGCACGATTTCAAAAAAGTCGCGAATGCCCGAGCGAGGGATGTCGCGGATGTGGTCTGCGATGGTGATGCTCACGGCGTAACGGAGAGACGCTCGGAGGTCGCCTCGAAGGTGTAGGAGGTGCCATTTTCCTTGTAGGTTTTCAGGCGAAAGTGCGTGGCGGTGGACTGCACCGCATCGATCGTGCTGAGCCGCTCGGAGACGAACGCGGCAGCCGCGCGAAGATTCGGAGCCTCGACCAGGATGAGCAGATCATAGCCCCCGCTCACGAGGTAGCAGCTCTGCACCTCCGGGAACCGAGCAATGCGCGAGGCGATGCGGTCGAAGCCGCCATCACGCTCAGGAGTTATTTTCACCTCGATCACCGCCGTGACCTTGTCGGTGTGCCACTTTTCGCGGTTCAACACGGGCTGGTAACCAAGAATGATGCCATCGGCCTCGAGCTTGGCTATGGCCACCTCGACGTCGGCGGTGGTCATATTAAGCAAACGCGCCATCTCATCGCGCGGCATGAGGGCGTTCTTCTGAAGCAGATCGATTATGGCATCCATAAACACTACATCATGGAAACCGCCCTGCGTCTTTGCAAGCGCGCGTTTAATTGGATTCACGCAGATTCAAAATCAAAATTCTCTGCACTCCAGTTGTGTCAAAAATTCCTGATGGCGTGGAACGCTCGCAGAAATCTGAACCATACTACAGTTTTCGGAGAGCACTCCGTTCGTATTTGCGCAAGGGGAGACATCAGTGAGGCCGACGAGTTGTGATGCACAGACATCCCATACATTCCGATGCCGCAGGGGGGGCAAGCCTACCTGTGTGCATTCATAGACTGGCGCACGCGCTCTAGATGCTTGGCTGGGCGGTCTCCAAAACGATGAACGCGGCATTCACAAACGAGGCACTAGAAAATGCCATCAAGAACTGCCAGCAGCAACCTAAGGTATTCAATACCGATCAAGGCAGCCAGTTCAAATCGCCCGAGCGGGCAGGCAAACTGGAAAGTTTGGGAATAAGAGTGAGCATGGACGGGAAAATTTTGATGCATGTATCATACTTTCATCAAAAGACTTTTAATCGATATAGGATACAACGATGTCTACTTGAAGGAATACGGAACGTTATGCGATTTGCGGGAAGAATTGCGAGAATGCTTCCAACGCTACTATACATGGCGCACTCACCAAGCACTGAAAAAAATCTAACCCCGAAGAAAGCCTACCCAGAAGATGACAAAGGGCGGACGGAGGCGGAGGCCGCAGAACAAAAAGCCCAGAGAAACACCCCCGCCACTGAGCGCTTGTGATTTTTGTCTCCTGAGCTCCTGTCTAAAAATCCGTTTTCGGGCTAAAAGATGCAAAGGACAACGCGTGTAAGTGCGGAAAATTCTGTAAGCCTAAAAAAGCAAAGAACTAATCAAGGTGACCAAGGCGTCCCCATTGACGATCCACCCCAAAAATAACCCACCCCAGAAATCCTGTAAACGGCAAGCTCATCATCTTGGATGCCCGATTTTTTTGCCGCGCAGCGGCGGCGTCAGCATCCCAATTTCCTCGGGAGTCAACTCACGCCAACTTCCACAGGCCAGATTCCGAAGCAGGAAACCTCCGATCCCCACTCGGATCAACCGCAGTGTCGGATGACCCACAGCCGCTGTCATGCGGCGCACCTGCCTGTTCCGCCCCTCGCGAAGACACAACTCGATCCAGAAATCCTGCAAATTTTTTCTAAAACGAACCGGCGGATCGCGTGGAGCATATTCGGGTTGCGGGTCCAAAAGCCGTGCTCTTGCTGGCAGTGTGCTTTTGCCATCAAGGAGAACGCCATCACGAAGCGCCTGAAGAGCCGATTCACTCGGAAGCCTCTCCACAAGCACATGGTAGGTTTTTTGAACATGACCTACTGGTGAAAGCAGAAGGGCATTCCAACGCGCTTCATCAGAGAGCAGCAGCAATCCTTCGGAGTCTGCATCCAACCTGCCGATAGCATACACGCCCTTGGGAAATCCAAACTCCGCCAGCAGACGATTCGGGCTTCCATCCGGCGTGAACTGCGAGAGAACACCGTGGGGTTTGTGAAAGGCAAGTATCAAAGAATCTTGAGGCGGGTGAGGTCCTGCGAATCAACAACCCCAATCGGTTGTCGCCCTTCATCAATCACCACTAGATCATCGATACGGTGGCGCTCTAAAATTTGAAGAGCCTCGGCAGCAAGTTTGTCACCAGCCACAGTCACAGGCTGCGGGCTCATAAAATCTCCGACCGGTGCGCTACCGATGCCAGGGTTCTCAGGAAAGTGCCTTGCGAAGTCGCCATGGGTGAAAATGCCAGCGATCGTTCCGTCGGGATGCGTGACCACAGCCGCGCCGGCCCGCTTGGATGTCATGGCTTGAATGGCCGCCACTATAGGCGTGGCGGGGGAAATGACTACCATCTCACCAAGCGGACGCATGATTTGGTTCACCCGCAAGAGCAACGAACGTCCAAGGCTCCCACCGGGGTGGAATTTGGCGAAATCCTCTTTTTGAAAGCCCCGGCTCTCGAGCAGCACCATGGCAAGGGCATCTCCAAGCACCAGCATCGCTGTCGTGCTTGAGGTAGGCGCCAAATTGAGCGGACACGCCTCTTGCGTCACAGAAACGTCGAGCACGATCTGAGCAGCCTTAGCGAGTGAAGATTTTTTGTCGCCAGTGATTGCGATAATCGGCAATCCGAAGCGAACGATGGCCGGAAGCACAGCAAGCAACTCTTGAGTTTCCCCGCTGTAGCTCAGGGCCAGCACGACATCCCCATCGGCAACGATTCCAAGGTCGCCATGCAGCGCATTCAGAGAATTCAGGACGACTGCCGTGCAACCCGTGCTGGTGAGAGTGGCTGCGATTTTCTCGCCAATGTGCCCGGATTTTCCCACGCCAAGGACAACGACTTTATTCCGCCGCTCCACGGCTGCTTTAATCAGATCTACGGCCACCACGAACTGCACATCCAAGCGCGCGGCCATGGCCTCGATCTCGGAAAGCTCGATCTCAACAACACGACGCGCCAGCCTTAAATAGTCCATCACTCAAATCATGCAAAACCGCGCCGCGCCATGCAAGAGCGCTGGCTAAAAGACGTCGAGTTCATCCAACCCGTCGAGTACGATCTGCGACCAGGTTTCAAAGGAATCCCGTCGCGCAAGCAACTCCGCGCGCGTGGCAAAGCCCAACCCGGCAATCGCCTTTTCCCCGGCACTCACACTGTCATTTTCCAAATCGACGATGTGCACGATACCCAGATGCACCCGCCCAACCTCGCTGGAGTCATCATTGATCAAAGCAACAGCCCGCTCAGTGAAGGCGCCGCCGAGCCGCAGTTCCTCGCTGATCTCGCGCTTCACGGCATTGTGGTAAGTCGCTTGATCGAAATGCTGGCATTCATCTGTGTCATTCACATGACCGCCAATGCCGATCGAGGATTTTGCCACGAGGCGCTTCTCGCCGGATTTCGCACCGCGTGTGTAATGCAGAATGCGCCCACCATGCCGGAATACAGCGTAGGGAATGATCTGCTTAAGCGAAGGATCCTCCTCCGCCGCGCCACGAGGCACGAAGAAGTTGTGCTCCTTTTTCATAAAGGCAGGAAGGTAGTCATCCACCCTCCGACACAAGCCCTGAAAGCTTCCTAAACCGTCAAAAAATTCCCGTTTCACCACCAACACCTGTTCCTCATTTTTGCTCATGGCCGCAGACATTGCCGCGACCTTCCGAACCCGCAAGGGAAAACTTCACCGTCCACAGGAAGCCTCGTTTTTCTTCCCCTTGCATCAATAGGGGGTTTTCTGTGACAACAGAGGGGATGACAGATGAACTCGCCCAAGCCGTTGAGAGCGGCACCCTAGATAAGAAAACTGCCGACAGGCTCGCCCGTCTCACGCCCGGATCCTACTGCACCCACAAAAGCTGGGGCTTCGGACGTGTCGCGGAATGGAACCTTCTCGCCGGTCAGGTCCTGATTGATTTCAAGGCAAAGAAAAACCATCCCATGCAGGCAGTCTATGCGGCTGAAACCCTCACGCCGATTCCCGGGGACCACATCCTTGCGCAGCGTGAGACCAATCCTGACAGCGTCCGCGAACTCGCAAAATCCGATTCCTCCGAGCTGATCAAAAAAATCCTCACAGACTTCGGCGGCAAAGCCACAAGCGATCAGATCTCGTCCGCTCTAAGTCCCGGCGTGTTCGACGCTGCCGCCATGAAACGCTGGTGGGATGCCGCCCGGAAGAAAATGAAGTCCGACGGCCAATTTGGCATGCCAGCCAAAAAAACCGATCCCTATGTGCTGCTGGAGACCCCGGTGAACTCCGGATCGCGTCTCCTCGATGGATTCCGCTCCGCACGCCACACGCGCGATCAGGTTCTCGCACTGGAAGAGATGTCGAAATCCCTTGACGAACTCGCAGGCAGCCAAGATGAACTTCAGGAAGTCGTCACGCTCATCGAAGAAGCCGCCCTGCGCGCCCGTCGCCTGAACCCGGCATCTGCCATTGAGATTCTTATCGCCCGCGATGACTTGCTTGAGAAATTCCCCAATCTCCAAGCCGGCGCGGAATCACCCACCATAGCCAACATCATCGCCTCTGAACCCGGAAAACTCGGCCAAATTCTCGAGTCCATCCCCGGCTCGAAGGAAAAACGCGTACTCGAAGCCCTCGAGCCCGCATTCGGCGAGGCATGGGGCGATAAAGCCATTGCGCTCCTACCCTCCGCAGGCGCCCGCCTGATCTCTGACATCTGCCGCCTGTTTGAAAAACACAAACGCAAGGAGCAGTTCCAAGCCATCGTGGAGAAATGGATCAGCGAGCGTTCGATTTCCTCCGAGATGCTCATCTGGCTTTGCAAAGAACGCGATAAGCGCTTCCCGGCCCTCTTCAACGCCGAACTTCTCGCCGCCGTCTTCAGCGCCTTGGAGGCCGACCTCCTCGCTGAAAAACGCACCTCGCGACTCAAAGACCTCCTCATCGACGACGGCGATCTCATCGGCGACCTCCTCATCGGAGCCAGCCGCGATGTCGTTCGCGACTCCATGCGGAAACTCATGCTCACTCCGGCAATTGAAGACCTCTCCAAACGCTCGCTCATGGCCCGCATCGTCAAGCTCTACCCGGACACACAGAGCATGATCACAGGTGCCCATCAGGACGACGAGAAGGCCGACAACCTCATCGTCTCCTGGGCCAGCCTCGAGAAACGCAAAGCCGAACTCGACAATCTCATCACCAAGGAAATCCCGCAAAACCTCCGCGACATCAACATCGCCAAGGAACAGGGCGATCTCCGCGAAAACGCCGGATTCAAGGCCGCCAAGGAGCACCAGCGCGTCCTCCAACGCCGCCGCGCCGAAATGGAACGAGAACTCGTCATCGCCCGTGGAACAAACTTCGAGAATCCCGCGACAGCCACCGTCTCCATAGGAACCGTGGTCACCGTCAAAAACGAGGACGGATCCAAAGAAACCTTCAGCATCCTCGGAGCGTGGGATAGCGCGCCCGACCTCGGCATCGTCTCCTACAAAGCAGGCGTGGGCCAAGCCCTCCTCGGGGCCGCAACAGGCACCACTCTGGAACTGCCAGCCGAAAATGGCACACGCAAGGTGACCATCGAGTCGATCAAAGCATTCACTAACCTCGAACTCCTCAGCTCAAAGGTCCACGTCATTCCAGCAGGAATGGCCACTGGCAACTGACACCGATAGAAATTGATAAGCGGATGCCGCCGCAAGGGGGCATCCGCCATTTGCTTATTGCTCCGGAGATCTAGGAAAAGTGTTCGCCCTATTGATTCACAAACTGACAAAATTTCAATTTGGGCTCACGCGAGACAATGCCCTTGGAGCAGCTATTCACACCGGACTCTCAATCTAAATCAAACTCGTCCAATACCTACAGCCGCCCGAACGCGCTTCATAACCCGATCTGAAACCTCGCGTGCCTTCCCAGCCCCGTCGGCCAGCACCCGATCGACAAAAGCGATATCGCCTAAAATCTCATCACGCCTGACGCGAAATGGCGCGAAATATTCCCAGATTCCAACGAAAAGACGCTTCTTTAGATCTCCATAGCCCGTTCCACCGTTCAAGAATGCATCAACCATATCTTGATAATCCGCGGTTGAGGCCACAAGCTTGTAGAGATCAAGAATCACGGAACCCTCGACAGGCTTGGGCAACTCGACCGGTGTGGAATCGGTTTTGATGCCCATGATTTTTTTCCGCAGCGCGGCCTCGGGGGCGAAAATTTCGATCGTGTTGTTGTAGCTCTTGCTCATCTTCGCCCCATCCAGGCCCGGCACAACAGCCGTCTCATCACGAATGCTCGCTCGCGGGAGTTTGAAGATTTCACCATAGGTCTCATTCATCTTCACAGCGATATCTCGTGTGACCTCCAAATGCTGTTTCTGGTCCTTACCGACAGGCACAAGATCGCTGTCACAAATCAAAATGTCAGCAGCCATGAGCACCGGATACGCAAACAACCCATGTGAGGCTCCCAAGCCGCGAGCTGTCTTGTCCTTGAACGAGTGGCAACGCTCAAGCAGCCCCATCGGTGTCATTGTGCTAAGAATCCATGATAACTCTGTGACGGCCGGAACATCCGATTGACGAAAAAAAACCGCCCGCGACGGATCCAGTCCGCAGGCAAGAAAGTCCACAGCCAATTCCCGCACATTGGAACGTAGCGCGGCGGCATCGTGCACCGTGGTGAGCGCGTGGAGATCCGCTATGAAATAGTAGGCCTCACCCTGATTCTGAAGCTCGATCGCAGGCTTCATCATGCCGAAGTAGTTTCCCAGGTGAAGGGTTCCCGAAGGTTGGATGCCGGAAAGAATACGCATCATGCGTGAATACCACGTCCTCACGCAGGGGAAATCCTTCTTTTTTGAAAAGGATTTGAATCAGCATTCCCTGCCGCTATGGTCGCACCCATACCTACTTTTCACGCAGCAAGTGCTATGAAAAAACTCATCACCACCACTCTTCTCAGCGCATTCCTTTGGTCCTCACAAGCGGCCGAGAGCTACATCATCGTCGACAACCAGACGGGAACTATTCTGGATTCCAAAAACAAGAACGCCAAGGTCCAGATTGCCAGCCTGACAAAGATCGCCACGGCACTCGTGGCTCTCGACTGGGCGGACCTCAACAAGGCCGACCTTGCAGCACTCGCCGAGGTCCCGGCTAACGCCATGGCAGAGGGAGCTGTGAGCACTGTCGGCCTTCAACCCGGCGACTCAGTAAGCCTCCGTGACCTCATCTACTGCGCACTTCTCGCCTCGGACAATATTGCTGCACACACCCTTGCGCAACACATCGGCGTCCAGATCGCCAATCGCGAAGGACTACCTCCTGTGGAAAATTTCGTCGCCCACATGAATGCTCTGGCCCGCACGCTATTTATGAAGCGAACTCTTTTCCTCAACCCCTCAGGAATGGATCACCGCACGGATATTGCCACTCCCTACTCAACGGCGGAGGATCTCGCCCGTCTCGTCCGATACGCCTACAACAATGCAGGCTTCGCTTTCTATGTGTCCCAAAAATCCCGCCAGATCCATATCTTCCGGGGTGGAATCGACACACCCATCGAAATCAACAACACCAACGAACTTCTCGGCAAAGATGGCATAGACGGCGTGAAAACCGGCCGTACACGCCGTGCGGGGGATTGCCTCATCCTTTCCTCCGCCCGCTCCCCGGAGTCCCAGCGAGAAGGCGAAACAGTATTCATAACCCCTCGCCGTATCAATCTTGTGCTGCTGAATTCCCCGAACCGCTTCGGTGAAGGGCAATCCCTCCTTGCGCACGGCTGGAGCCTCTACGACGCCTGGGCTGCCGAAGGCCGTCCGACGAAAAAATCAACCAGTCTCTAAGCCGCTTCCATGGAGCGCAAACGCATTGGAATTCTAACCAGCGGCGGCGACTGTCCCGGCCTCAATGCCGTTCTACGCGCTGCCAGCCGCGCCTCCGAAAAACTCGGTTGGGAATTGATTGGTTTTCAGGACGGCTTTGAAGGTCTCCTCACTCCCGCAACTCATGTCGTACTAGACCGCCGTGCCACCGCCGGCATCATGCACCTTGGGGGAACTCTACTTGGCACCGTCAACAAAGGCCAATTCATCTCGCGCAGCAATGGCCGCCAAGGCTCTTTCATACCGGCTGAGGTTCTCGGCAAGACGCGGCAAACATTTCAGACATTGAATCTCCACGGACTCATTGTCGTAGGTGGAGATGGATCCCTGAACACAGCACTCCAGATGCACCAGGCCGGGCTGCCAGTCATAGGAGTTCCAAAAACCATAGATAATGACCTTGAGGCTACCGATATGACATTCGGATTCGACTCCGCCGTCGAATGTGTTGCAAGTTCTCTCGACCGGCTACATACCACAGCCACGAGTCACAAACGCGTCATGGTGATCGAAGTCATGGGCCGCCACGCCGGCTGGATCGCCCTACACGGGGGTCTCGCAGGAGGTGCAGATATTATTCTCATTCCGGAGATTCCGTTTGATTTTTACAAAGTGGCAGCCGAAGTCCTGCGACGGCAAAAGGAAGGCGCCAAATGCACGATGGTCGTCGTCGCAGAGGGAGCGAAACCAAGAGATGGAAAAGTTTCCCGTATTCAATCTGGTATTGGAGAAAGCCGCCTCGGTGGGATTGCGGAAATCGTCGGACGCGAAATCGGCAACCGAACCGGCAAGGAAGTTCGCACCTGTGTCCTCGGCCACCTCCAGCGCGGAGGAGCGCCCACAATGCTCGACCGCATCCTCGGCACCCGCTTCGGCATCAAAGCCGTTCAGCTACTCAAGGAGGAAAAATTTGGCTCAATGGTGAGCTACAAAAACCACTCGACCTGCGCCGTCCACATCTCCGACGCTGTCCACAAAATACGCCGCGTCGATCCCGGTGGTCACATAGTGGAACACGCCCGCGCCGTCGAAATCTCCTTCGGCGACTAAAACAACACATCACCCGCGAGGCAGAGCGATTCGTGAAACGGGGAGAGACTCCCTGCTACATAGGTCAAACTTTCATCTTGGAACAGCACGAAAAAAATCAAAAGCTATGCCTCCCTGCGAGCTTGGTAGATGGATACAACGCCGAGCGTGAGAGGCCTCGGAGCCTCACAGGAAAATCCACATCCCTCCAGAAGGGAATTCATTTTCCGACCATTTGGGAAGGTCTCGATCGAGCCACCTAGATATTCATACGCCTCCTTGCGCCGGGTCGCCCAGTGTGCCAGGCGTGGCAACACATGGTGGAGATATAGACGGTAAAACAAAAGCAAGGGAGCCCACTCAGGAAGCGAAAAATCCAGAATGAACAAGACGCCTGTGGGACGGAGGACGCGGTGCATCTCGATGATCGCCGCCTTCCAATCCGCCATGTTGCGAAGGCCGAAGGCGACCGTCAACACATCAAACGATCCATCGGAAAATGGCAAAGCCAAGCCATCAGCCTGGACCAACCTTTCGACTCCCTTGAGCCGCGCCTGCTCCAACATCGGCAGACAAAAATCCGCAGCGGTGATTCGCGCAGTCGGGCAGGTCATTTTAATAGCCAAGGCCAAATCTCCACTGCCGGTGGCGAGATCCAGAACCTCAGAAGGGTGACACGCTGCCACGAGCCGTGCCAGCTTGGCTCTCCAGATAAAATCCATTCCGCCACTGAGCAAGTGATTCGCCAGATCATATCGGCCGGCAATCGAAGCAAAAGTGCTTCGCACGAACTCCGGATTTTTTTGGGCGAGTTGATTATCCACTTTTTTAATATCCGGATAAGGAATTATGCTCACGAGAGGACTCGAACCTCCACGGGTTACCCCATACGATCCTGAGTCGTATGCGTCTGCCAGTTCCGCCACGTGAGCAACGGGAGGGGCAGGATGCATCACTTAAGTTTCCTTGTAAATCCTAATTTCAAAAAAACACAAGAGCCGATCTCGGCGGCCCATTGCTTTTGAGTCGATCCAGAAATCCGATTAGCTTAAAACTTAGGCATTTTGCATCCCGCAGAGGATTTCAGGCAAATTCAAATGCTCACAACTTATATTATTTATAAAACTAGAATAGAATTAGTTACAGATATCTTAATTTTTATTCTCTTTAATAAGGAAACAAAAGGTGGACAAGTCCGCAGGATCATGGTAATAAATTCTCCTAATGCTTATGCAACGTAAAAGTGCGTTCTCCCGACGCGGACCTGATTTGGTAACAGAAGAACTGGTGGCGGTTCTTACTAAGAAAACTTCCTTCGAATTCAAGCAATTGTTCGATCAGGTTCATGAGCGTCTGAAGGCTCGCAACGCAGCCAGCGGCGGCGAAGAGATGCTACGCCTTCGAGCCTATGAGAAACTCCAGAATTTAGTTTCTCGAGGAATGGTTAAAAAAACCGGCAAAAAATATAAAGGCCTAGCTTCCCTGTCAAAGGCACTTACTCCCGACCCGATACCAGTCCCCAAGTAAATTAGAGTCTTCTTTTTCTCCTATAAAAAACCCGATCCGCAACAGGGTCGGGTTTTTTATTCTCTGAATGAGCAGAATTCCTTGATTAGGCGCTGTGGAGCTGGAATTTTTGCCTCACGGCGCAACGGGCCAGAGTCCAAACAGCCAAAAGCAGTGCTCCAAAGATAAGGTCCGATACTAGCGCGTTGCGGTAGAACATCCACGAGGGAGGAAATCCGGGCAATCCTGTGGTGAGCGACATCCAAAGCCCGCCCAACCCTCGCGGATAGGAGGAATTGCAGATCCACGCGGCGGTATTGGTCCCGAGATAAAAAAGGAGCCCGCTACCGATCAGAGCGAAAAAAAACCGCAGCGTTGAGAGGGCCACCTTTGACAGAAGACAGCCGATTCCTATGCCCGCCAGGATGCAGATCCAAGAAACAAACTGAGCTGAGCTGAATACTGGATACCCTAAAAGCACAGCCAATGCCATATCGGAAGCAAACAGTACGCTAATGGGAACGATCCAAGCCAAGACACCGGGCAGGAAAAGCCCACTGCAAAAAGCCACTGCGGATACAGGAGAGAAATTTGGCAATTCAGGGAGAAGTACTGCCCGAAGCACGCGGAATCCCGCGAGGAGCAAGATGGAAACAACTACCATGGTAACAACACCCCACTCTTTGCCGCACCTGCGAAGTGTGAAAGAACTTTTCATCTCCGAAGGCTCTACCCGTGACGCATATTCACTGCAAGCCCTCTCTTGCGCACCGATCTTCGACTCGCAATGACGGAACCTTTTTGAATACGATGGGAAGATGATGATTTATGTCTCCATCCTCGCCAGTGGCAGCTCGGGAAATGCCATTCTTGCCAAGGCGGGAGGGACCTCGATTATGATCGATGCAGGCCTCAGCGCGAAACGTCTCAGCTCGCTTCTTACAGAAATGGAGACGCCCCCGGAGAGCCTGGCAGGAATTCTTCTCACCCACGAGCATGTGGACCACACGCGTGGCCTCAAGGGATTTTGCGGAAAAAATGAAATCCCTGTCTTCACAAACCTACTCACTGCAGACAGCCTACGCAAAGGGGGAATGCAAGCAGAGTGGCGCTTTTTCTCAAGCGGAGCTGCCTTTCAAATCGGAGAAATCAACGTCCATCCCTTCTCCGTACCGCATGATGCCTCCGATCCTGTAGGATTCGTTCTCAGGCACGGACCCTCTTCCTTCGCCGTTCTTACCGATCTCGGACACGCCCCGCGTCACGTCGTGAACTCAACGCGCGGCGTCAATGCCGTGTTCGTGGAGGCGAACCATGACGAGACACTTCTGCAAAATGATAAGAAACGCCCCTGGTCTGTGAAGCAACGCATCCTATCGCGACACGGCCACCTTTCCAACCAAGCCGCAGCAAACCTCGTTGCCGAGATCGCAAGCCCTAATCTACGCCATGTCCTCCTCGCGCATTTAAGCGAGGACTGCAACGCTCCAGCACTCGCGACCGGCACAATTCTCGAAAAGCTCCAAGCAACGGGCAACAGCCATACCCAAGTGCATTGCCCAGGAGCCGATGGATTCCCCCTGCCCCACACCATTGCGGTTTGAAGCGTTTCGCCGAGTACCACCTGCCGCAGTTAGTACTTCATGCAATACTTGTGCAGCTCGAGTGTGGCGGAATTTACAACCAAGATGATTTTGACCACCTCATGAATCCTTAACCGGGAACAATGACCCTCTTTGATACTAGCGCCCTAGGGAAGAAGAGGTCGACCCTTTAGAAGCGCAGAACTTCATTTTGTGTAAAGTAAGGCACCTCCGGCAAAGCGGGATGCTTGTGAGCTGGAGCCGCTCAAAGCGGCTGTTGGTTTTTGTTGTTTGCGTTGGTTTGCGATTCAATCGAAGGCATCTCCAGTTGCTCGAGTCTTTGGTCCTCTTGTTCTTGACCGCGAATATACCGCCTGATCGTTTCTATATAGCGCCCCACCGTATCCACGAAATACCCTCGTGCCCAGAATACCTGCCCGGCGTAATTCCTTCCGCGCTTCATAAAGTGCCGCGCGATATGGATCGCG
>Ga0164293_10002792_pt1 | contig 14834 bp, 9 predicted proteins | sample GEODES118metaG_FD_111487 | JGI IMG/M metagenome (GOLD analysis project Ga0164293, IMG submission 111487) | Eutrophic lake water microbial communities from Lake Mendota, Wisconsin, USA - GEODES118 metaG | ecosystem: Environmental > Aquatic > Freshwater > Lake | place: USA: Lake Mendota, Wisconsin...
GCTAAAACCGAAGCTGAATACTTGTATTTAACCGAATATCGATAACCCCATTCCAATCCATATCATCGTTTTAATGATATATTTTGAGGTTTTTGAACGGTTAAGGTACGGTAAGAAACAAGGGAGGACTACCGTCTAGACCGCTAAAGAACGTTAAAAACCCTCTTAGGTAAACCTGAGCGGGTTTTTTATTGGTGCGTTGTGCTAAAAGGTGTGATGAGGGGGAATTTGTAAATGCTTGAAGTGATTACTTTTTAGGACTTTTTTAGCACACGATCTTCATCTGTAATGTGAAGGTTTCCTGCATTGTCGACAAATATGGCAGTTGGGGCTGATTTTATTAGATTTTTAGAATTTATTCCTACATTTAATACTAAAATATACTGTTATGCGAATAGTACTGCTTGTTGTTTTACTCCATTTATGTTTAATTGATGTTAATGCTCAAAACAATTGGGCCCCAGATCAGTCTTTAAAGTTGAAGAATATTACTTCTTCCGTCGTTTCGCCTAGTGGGTCTAAAGTAGTTTACACTGTTAGAGAAGCTATTATGACAGATGATAGAAGTGAGTATATCAATCATATTTGGATGTGTAATGCTGACGGCAGTAATCATGTGCAATTGACTAAGGGGGATAAAAACTCAAGTAACCCAGCTTGGAGTCCTGACGGAAAACTCATCAGTTTCACATCATCAAGAGATGGGAAAAGTAATTTATACATTATTTCAGTGGACGGGGGTGAGGCAGAAAAAATTACTGATGTAAAATCGGGTGTTGGAACGCACAAATGGAGTAATAATGGCAAGATGATCGCTTTTTCAATGCTGGATGCTGCTACAGATAAGGACGAAAAAAATAAAAAAGCAAAGAACGATTGGTATTACATGGATGAAGAAGTAAAACAAAATCGTCTTTATGTTATGTTTTTAGCTCAGAATGACAGCAGTGGTAAGCGTATTCAAAAACTACTCACAAAAGAAAACTATAATATCAATAGCTTCAGTTGGAGCAAGGATGATAAACAAATAGTCTATAGTCACGGAAAAAACCCCAAAGCAAATGAGGGTTTAAACCAAGATATATCAGTTGTTGATGTAGAGAAAGGCTTAGCTAAAACGTTGATAACTAGCTTAGGTAATGAAGCAACTCCTGTTTATAGTCCTGATGGACAAAAAATAGCTTTTGAGTATTCTCCCGCTCCTGTAGATTGGTCGGGAGCAAAATATATTGCTGTGTTTAATACTAAAGACGGAAAAATCACTCAATTAAAGTCCACACCTAATGAAGGCGCTGAAATAATTGACTGGTCGGCTGATGGTAAAAATGTCATTGTTCTTGATGGCAATAAAACGCTCAATAGCATCTATTTTCTAGGTGCTGATGGTAAAGGAATAGAAGAATGGAGTAAGGTAGAAAAGAGATTTATTACAACCCCATCACTCAATAGCACCGGGACACACTTTTCATTTATATTACAAAGTCCATCTACCCTGCCACAGGCATATATTAGTGACAGTAGAAATTATACAGCTGCTAAATTGACAAACGTTAATGCTTCTTTTTTAGATAAACCAATACCCAAAACAGAAGTTATAAAGTGGACAGGTGCCGATGGGGTGGAAATTGAAGGGTTGTTGACTTATCCGATCAATTACAAAGCAGGACAAAAAGTTCCTTTACTCTTGAATATTCATGGAGGGCCTGCAGGTGTTTTTTCTCAAAACTGTATTGCTGCAAATTCAGGAACATATCCTATAGCTGCATTTGCTGAAATGGGATATGCAGTATTGAGACCAAATCCAAGGGGAAGTACAGGATATGGCACTGCTTTTCGCACAGGCAACAGAGCTGATTGGGGAGGGAAAGATTTTATCGATCTAATGAATGGTGTAGATTATTTAATCAATAGTGGATTTGCTGATGAAAATAGAACCGGTATCATGGGTTGGAGTTATGGTGGATTTATGAGTAGCTGGACAGTTGGTCATACGAATCGATTCAAAGCCGCAAGCATTGGAGCTCCTGTTGTTGATTTGCCATTTCAAAATTTGACAGATGATATAGAAGGTTTTATACCTTCTTATTTCCAATCACAGCCTTGGGAAAATTGGAGTTTATTCGACAAGCATTCCCCTTTAAGATATGTTCAAAATGTTAATACTCCTGTCATGCTTCAACATTGCGAAGGTGATCAACGGGTTCCAATAAGTAATGGAACCATGTTTTATAATGCACTGCGTCGTAGAGGAGTTGCTGTTAAGTTTTTGGTGCTACCAAGACAGGCCCATGGGCCAACTGAGCCAAGAATCAATCTAAAAGTGATGCAATCAAATTTAGAATGGTTTAGTAACTATATAAAACCCTAGGAAATTTAAACTTAACCCTGAATAATTCATCACCTCTTTTATGAACCTTTGAGTGCCAGCAATAGTGTTGCATTGGATTTCAAAGTGAAGCATACAGGAGCAGATACTTTCTTCAAACTATACGTTTAGTAGAGACTTTTGGTTAAGTAAACAGGCGTACCAAGGGTATTGACCTACTAACAAGCCTATAGTGCTTGATCTAATCGTACCCAATCCCCAAAATGAAAATCAGAGGCGGTAAAACACTCATCTTACTTGTAACAATGATTGGCTTGATAGGCTGCAAAAAGGCGGATGAGGATGAGTCCAAACCGCAAGAGGTAAAAGTCAATTTTGCTTTGACACCGGACAATAATCTTGGGACTTATACTTTGAGCAAAGATACTTTAGATTTGACCATCTCTGTTAGCTCCGCGATCCCTGAGAGCGGATTGATTTACCAAATTGAAGCTAAAAGATCTTCGGATAATCAGATTATCCACCAAACAGATAGTAATTCAAAAAACAATAAATTCCAGTTAAAAATTCCAGGTTTTGGACTCAAAGCAGATTATACGGTAAAAGTGACCGTAAGTTCAAAGAATAATCCTCTTAATACGGAATCAAAAACAATTCAAATTGTAAGGAATCGCATTGTTGTAAACTTTTTGAAACCTTCTTATGAACTTTTCTCGAAAGTAAAAATTTGGCAAAATTATCCCGGAGGCTATGCTTCTGTTGCGAAACTAGATTATGATGGCGATGGACTGGAGGACTATGTATGGTTTGAGGGCTATGACGTAAACAAAACCTATACTTGGCCGGGCCCAATTTTTGAAAAGTTTAACGGTACTACCTTTATTAAACAGCCCATTAGTTTTCCGGGAACACAACTTTTTGCCGAAAAGATTTTGGTTGGTGACTTTAATAATGACACCTATCCTGACTTATTCTTGGTTTCTCATATTGATGAATGGGCCGGGTGTACCAACTGTAAACCTACACCAATTAATCCTCCACACATCATTTTCAACTCTGCTAATGGTTTCAATCGGGTCAAATCATTTACTGATATTACAGGAGATTGGACCCCCGGCTGTTCTGGAGATATTGATAAAGATGGTGATTTAGATGTCTTGCTATTTTCTCATCATCAAGATGTGAGCCCGAGAAGCAGGGCATTAATTAATAACGGGACTGGTGAGTTTACTTATGCTGATTTTGGTATTAGTAATATCGACTGGGCTGATAGGGCCGAACTGGTTGATATGAACAATGATGGTTTTTTAGACCTGGTAGTAAACGATGTTATTGATGAAAATGGCTATGCCAATCGGTTTAGGGTTTTATGGGGAAATGGCGGACCTTTTTCTGCGCAAAACAGTGTACGGCTACCCTATTCAAACCAACTTTTTATGATCAGCATCGCAGCTGAAGATTTAGATAATGATGGAAGAAGAGAGTTGATTACTGTTGGTGGTAAAGTGAATGGCGATTGGGAGATCAATATCTTTAAAACCACTGATTTTAAAACCTATCAAAATCTGACCAGTTCTTTCATCCAAGATAATTCAAAGAAGAATACCGATGGGATCATGGGCGGCCCGATCCAAGTACAAGATCTGAACCGCGATGGTAAAATGGACATTTTTACGGCAGATCGTCGTTTGAATTTAATTTGGCAAAAAGATGTGGACGGGGTTTATAAGAGGAAACAGCTTTAGATCTTAATTTTAGTCATTGTTGCTGGGGTGTGCAAAATAAATACAAGAAAAGTGGTTACCTGTTAAAATACCGGGTCTATATCTGTGATGATGAGTCTCCCATCTGCACTTCCTCTGATTCCAATTAACCTAAGCTTATTATTGATTAGAAAAGCTTTGATATACGATGGTGTTTCTCCAAGATAAATAGCCTTTGGAGCACTCAACTTTTCAAATTTTCCTTTATTATTTTTCCAGATCAGGTTATGAAGAAATACTTCGCCAGTAGCGAAATTACCTTTAAATAAGGCTCCTTGCCATGCATTTAATACGATATCTTGCCATCCGTCCTTATCTACATCGGCAATTTCAAATTCTCTAAACTGAAGCTCGCTAAAATTGTACTCTAATCGATCATTACTGAAAGTGTAGTTGCCGTTCCCGTTATTGGTCCATATTTCCAGCCCGTTGATCTGGCTACTTTCATAGGCTAAGGCAATATCAAGATCTCCGTCTTTATCAAAGTCGACCGCTTTCATAGAGGTAACACCGAGGTCACGCGTAGCAAAACCCAACACGCCCGGTGTTTTGACGAATTCATATTTTCCGGTTTGAGAACTGAAACTGAATATGGCAAAGCTGTACCTGATTCTGGGGAAACGCGGATCTGGGCCGTAGTCTGCCATGATGATTTCCGGTCTTGCATCGTCCATGATATTGCTGACCAAAACCGCACCTGCACCATGAAGACCAGGCCAATTGGTATAAGAGATCAAATTTCTATCTGCTTCAAAACCTCCATTTGACTTTTGTAGGTAAGGGTGAAGGTTATCAAACCAATTGCTTTTAGTGCCCATGTGTAAACCTATCACATCTTTCAATCCATCATTATTAAGGTCTCCTGTGGAAATGGAATGGTAGAAACTCCTATCTGTAGAGATGTTTGACCAGCTTAGTTGCTCGCCATTGGTTTTGGCCATCATGAGGTTCCCGAAAGGCCAAGTACCTTGTCTCAATTCCAGACCGTGGTCGGCGAACACGATGGTTCCGGCATCATCAAAATATTCGCTGTCTCTACCGGCACCCATTGCACCTGCAGCATAATAATTTTCATAGACCCATTCTCCGTTTTTTTTGATCAGGTGAATAGCCGGTATGAGTGGTTCGTTGAAAAATAATGTGGGAGAGATGATCAAATGCTCCACTCCATTTTTCGAGTAAAGTGTGGTTCCTGATATGCTGCCATTAAGCGCAGTTTCTATTTCACTATCGCTCAAATTCGCTATTGTTAGCTTGATGCTGCTGTTTTTGAAAGTTGATACTTTGTTTTCAGATTGTTTTTGATCATCGTTGACTTCCTTTTTACAAGCTAAAACGGTAATTGCTATCAGGAGGAATAATTGGTGTCTTTTCATTAATGCTTTGGATCAGTTAAATCTTTTAAGAATAAAGCTAGCAATAAAAGCAGTTTAGGGTGCTCAAATTATATGTGAATTGTGTTTTGTCACCTATTGGGAATCATAAATTGTTCCTGCTGAAATAAAAGCCGTATCTTGCAGCAATTCGAGGGCTGAGGTTCTCTTGCCCTGATCAATCATTCAATATCCAACATGCAATTTCAAAATTTAAACCTGATTGAGCCCATACTCAGATCGCTCAATGAAGAAAAATATATTACACCTACTCCTGTACAATCGCAAGCTATACCGCTGGTATTAGCCGGCAAAGATTTATTGGCCTGTGCGCAAACCGGTACCGGAAAAACCGCGGCCTTCAGCATTCCCATCTTGCAGCTTTTACATAAAAAGCCTGTTGAAGGGAAAAAGAAAATTAGAAGTTTGGTGCTTACTCCTACCCGTGAGCTGGCTATCCAGATCGGTGAAAGTTTCAATGCCTATGGCCGACATCTTCGTTTAACATCCACCGTCATTTTCGGAGGGGTGAACCAGCATGCACAAGTTGCCGCTTTAAATAAGGGCATTGATGTGTTGATTGCTACACCCGGTAGATTGCTGGATCTGATCAGTCAAGGTCATATACAATTAAAGGATATCGAGATTTTTGTGTTGGATGAGGCAGATCGTATGCTGGATATGGGTTTTATCCACGATGTGAAGAAGCTTTTGGCCATTTTGCCTAAACAAAGGCAGTCCTTGTTTTTTTCGGCCACCATGGCGCCAGAGATCATCCAATTGGCGGAGACCATTCTGAAAGACCCTTCAAAAGTAACCGTAACACCGGTTTCCTCTACCGCAGAGATGATTCAGCAGTATGTGTATTTCGTGGATAAAGGCAATAAAAATGCGCTATTGGTTGATATCCTGAACAATCAGGAAATCAAAACAGCGCTGGTGTTTACTAGAACCAAACATGGTGCCGATAAGGTGGTGAAGATGTTATTGAAACACCGAATTACGGCCGAGGCCATTCATGGCAATAAAGCCCAGAATGCCCGTCAGCGAGCATTGAATAATTTTAAATCGCAAACTACCCGGGTACTGGTGGCCACCGATATTGCTGCCAGGGGCATTGATGTGGATGAGCTGGAATACGTGATCAATTATGAGATGCCTAATGTGGCCGAAACTTATGTCCACCGAATTGGTAGAACGGGCAGGGCAGGTGCCAAGGGAACTGCTTACTCTTTTTGTGATGCCACCGAAAAACCTTACCTAGCTGATATTGAAAAATTGATCTCCAAGAAGATCCAGGTGGTGGATAAACATGCCTACCCTTTGATGGATCATCATGCCAGCAAACCAGTTAAGCAAGCCCAGGCACCTAGAAGCCAAAGACCACAGTCGAAACACCATCAAGGAGGGAAGAAATTCGGGAAAAGAAACAGAAAACCCGGGCAGCATCAAAAAACGGTTACCTTCGGAGCCTGATGATTATTTGATTGATGATGAATTTCTCCTTTTTATATGGGTGGGCTGATCATTTATTCTGCAAATATCCTTAAAATAGAATCAATATTTCAAAACAAACTTCTTATTGATCTTGAACCCCTTACCGGTATTTTCCCACCAAAAATAGCCACCTCTAGGAGCGTTTAGTTGACTTTTTCGGTAGCTTGGATAAAACAGATCGGTATCGCCGTCATTGTCAATGTCTTTGGTCCAAGCCTGGAATTCACCCACTAAGGTTTCATCTATCTCTATGTAGTCTTTTTTGTATTCAAACTGTGTGCCTTTGTTTTCGAAATAATCCTGGGTATAAGTCCAAATATTGCTATTGCTCACTTTTAAACTGCCCACCACTAGGTCTAAATCTCCATCGCTATCTCCATCAATAAGGGTGATGCGTTCCGCAGTTTCTATTCCATTTTTTACATAGATGTATTTTTTCAAGGTCTTGCCAAGTACTGGAAAATGTTTCACTCCATTTTTGCTGAGTACGGAAAGTGTTTGATAGTTGTCGTTTGACGTATAATTACCGTTTTCATCGATTTGATTCAGGTAAAGGTTAATGTAGTCAACAGCCCCATCTTTATCAAAATCAACTTTATTTGAAATAGATTGTTTAAAAGGGGCAGTAAGAGTTCTTCTTTCAAATTTATTCGCACCTAAATTTTTTAAATATATTCCTTTGAACAAATCACTGTAAAGAATATCGACCAATCCGTCAGCATCCCAATCAAATAAGTTAATATTGAAGGATACCGGTTTATTTGGCTCATCCAACACTTCCACCACATCAAATTGAAAATTTCCTTTTGATAGTAGCAGGTATACATTATTCCCGATATAATCTGCCGAACTTCCGGGTGCTCCCGGAGTGCCTTTCCACCATTCAGACATATAGGACAATCCTAAATCCAGGTAACCGTCGCCATTCAATTCAGCATAGTCAATTAACACATTGCTTAATGAGTCGCGAACATTGGGTTTGAAGCTTTTAAGATCGAAAGTGAAAATGGTTTTTCCGGAATAGTCTAAAATTTTAAGAATTGCGGGTAAAGTATTTTTGTAAATGGTAGATTCATAAGAAACGATATCTGGTATTCCATCTTTATTAAAATCGTAAGGGGTATTTTTCCCACCTACATGGTCATTCCAATTGATATTGGGGAATAATTCTTGATTAACCGCAGGTACCATGGGCCACTCTGCAAATTCAGCAGTGATATTTTTAGGTGATTCTATCTTTACGATGATGCTGGTATCAGCACCACCGATGTCTCCTTTCCATTTAGAGAACTGCCATCCTTTTGCTGGGCTTGCCGTGAGTTTTACGGTGCTTCCACTTTGGTAAAGTGCATTGCTTGCTACCGCAATCAGTTCTTCTTTTACCGTTCCTTGCCCTTCAATGGTTAAATTCAAGGAATATTGGCGTTTCTCGAAATAGCCTGTGATCTGTTTATTAGCATTTATTATGAGCGGAGCAGGATTGCTGGATCCTGTTAGATCGCCTCTCCATTCTTTGAAGACGTATTCGCTTGAGGGTACCGCCAATAAATCTAATGCTTTTCCCTTATCATAAATACCAGATGCGGGTGTAACAGTGCCCCCATTAGTTGGATTAACTTCGACTTGGAGTTGGTATTGAACCAGCTCTTTGGAGCAAGAATTAAAGATTAATATAATGAATATAGAAAGAAGCTTGTTTCTCATTTAATTGATGATGAAATATATGCGACTATTTTTCACTAATTATTGGGTTTTAAAATTCTCAGATTGTCTTTGATGCTATATGGGTTCTTGTAACATTTATTTCATGCTCAATTCTGCTTTGATAGGTTCGGTGATGTCGAGCTATTTGAATTTTGCAGCTGCTGAGTCGAGTAAATCATCGGCATGTATAAATATAGGGCTTCTGTATAAAATATTTTTAGCTTCATTTTTAAGTATTGGCGCTTAATGGTCATCAGATTTTTACTAAGCGCTGGTACAAAACATCTCAATTACGTGAATTACGTTTTGTCACACATTGTATCTCAAAGCCGCATCCAAATCAATAATCAAAAGTTATATTTGATTAAAAGCAAGAAAAATGAGAGCAGCCGTACTTGTACTTTTATTACTTTTTAATGCTATTATTTCTTTTGGGCAGGTTCACAAAGGTTTCAGATGGATTGGCCCTAACCATTCATTGTATACACTCGATGTTAAAACAGGAGTGCTGAGTGAGGAAAATATAAAGCCAGAGCAACGTGATTTAGGTAAACTACAAGGTTCTGAGCTTTTACAATCAGAATTGCCCGGCGATTTCGACATTCATGCTTTTTACAAGGCCGACTCGCTGCTCATTACCGTTCCTGGTACCGGATTACTCTATAGCTTGAGTATCCCTAAATTGAAATTGACCCGTTTAGATCAAACTTTTTTTAGAGGGTATAATTTTAATGCCAGTCAGTTTAGTAGAAAAGATACCTTATTTTCTGTTGGTGGAGATGGATTTTGGCAGCGCCACAGCATCTTTACCTTTTATAAACCCAAAACATTTGAATGGGATATTTATGAATCAAGAAATGAGAACCCCAATCCGTCTGATTATTTGTTTAGCGGCTATTCAAAAGAGGAAGACGCATTTTTCTCCAGCTATTTAAACCCCGATTCGGCAATAGAAAGCAAGAAAATTCCGTTTATGGTGTTCTCTTTCCAACAGAAAGAATGGAAATATATGGGGAACTTGACCAAGGAACTGGTTGAGTCTGCTAAAAAGAAATACAGAAGTGTTTGGACGGGGAAGCACATGATTTTTTTTAGTGACTTACCGAATTCAGTAATTTATTTAGTTGATCCCTTTAAAAATGAGCTTTACCAATACCGTTCGAATAGGGATCATTTCTTCATGTTAAATGCCGAACAATATGCCCTCAATGGATATTTGTATTCACGAGGGACTGTGAGTGCGGGAAAACGGGATAAAATTCATTTCGACAGTCTTTTAGTTAGTGATATGCTAAAAGAAGCTCAATTCATTGGTAAGGTTTATAAGTCTGAGACGGATCTCCGTATTTACGGATTAGCAATTATCTTTTTAGTGCTTGTCAGTTTGACATTTTTGATCTATCGCAAGAGACAGCATAAGCAAAATCATTTAAAACTAACTGACCAGGAACTGCTGGTGATCAAACAACTCTTTTTAAATCACCCCAATACGAAAGTTTCCAGTTCAGACTTGAATCACTTGCTTCAGCTTGACAATAAATCTTACGACAACCAAAGACAGATACGGAATCGGATTATTATAACTATTAACCAAAAGTTATATACCTATTTTGATTCTAAGGATTTGATCATGCGTTCTTCCAATAATGAGGACAAGCGTATGATGGATTATTACATCAATCCTGAAATAAAGCCAAAAGACCTCGAGAAATTAAGGGATTTAGCTTAAGCAGCGTAATGCTGTTTTCGATTAGTCTTAAACTCTCGCAAAATCAGTTCGTACTAGCCTAAATTTTAGACTGAATTTTGTATATTGCAACTTTGTTGCATTCAGTGAAAAATTACCGAGATACTAAAGCCCTGTCCGAAATTAGGAAGCTTATTCAGGATTCCTCAATTGCACTTTCTCATGCAGAAATATTGAGTATGCTCGATGGATTATGCGATCGAGTAACGGTGTACAGAATTTTGGAACGTCTGGTTAAAGAGAATATCATTCATAAAATAATTAATGTGGATGGGGTGCTAAAATTTGCATCTTGTACTCAATGCAAACAAGAACACGAGCATAATCACATACATTTTAGCTGCGAGAAATGCAAAATGGTGGTATGTTTGAATGATATCTCCCCGGTTTTTCAAATGCCGTCTTCGTACATTATTAAACAAATGAATTTTACGGTTGCAGGACTTTGTCCGGCTTGCGCATAAAACTCCCCATTGTATATGATTGTAAAGCCTTGCATGAAAGACCAATTCTACACTTTTAAAGCTTGGGTACTATGCTTGCTTGCTTTCTCCATCCTTACAAAAAATGCCACTGCTCAAGAATGTGATTTGCGATTAAGTGGTATAGTTTACGATGGCGCTACTCAACAGCCATTAGCGGGCGCAACTGTTCGTTTAGAATCGAGCAATAAAATAGCGATTACGAATAAATCCGGAGTTTATCGTTTTACTAAACTGTGTTCCGGAAATTATCGGATAAAAATAACCCATGTGGGTTGTTTGCCTCTCGAAACTACCGTTTCCTTAAATTCAGACCTACTGAACTATAATTTCAATCTTTTGCACTCTTTTGAGCAGCTGAGCGAAGTGGTGGTAAGCTCTAAACTTGAAAGAGATATCAATGCAATTAAATCTAGTTTAGATTCGCTTGATATGCAGAAAACCAAGGGCGGAACTTTGGGCGAAATGTTGAGGCAGTTGAGCGGCGTATCCGTTTTGCAAACCGGCAGTACCGTTTTTAAACCTGTTATCCATGGTTTACACAGCCAAAGAGTGTTAATCTTAAATAATGGGGTTAGGCAAGAAGGGCAGCAGTGGGGTGCAGAACATGCCCCTGAGATAGATCCCTTGGTAGCTGCTAACCTTACGGTAATTAAAGGTGCAGGTGCACTTAAGTACGGGGCCGACGCCATTGGTGGTGCAGTTTTGGTGGAGCCACGTAGTTTAGACATTGATGCAGGTTTGCGTGCCGAGTTCAATTCCATTTATTTTTCAAATAATAGAATGGGCCTCCTCAACGCCATTGTAGAACATGGTGGTACTGAAAAAAGTGCCTGGTCGTGGCGAACACATCTTACCTACAAGCGAGGTGGTAATGCCCGTACCCCCGATTATTGGTTGCACAATACTGGTGTAGAAGAATTGAATTATTCATTGCATGCGGGCTATCAAACTAAAAAAACAAAAGCTGAATTCTTTTTCAGTGCTTTTAATTCTACCATTGGAATATTCTGGGGTGCACATATTGGCAATTTAACAGATTTGGAGAATGCGATTAAGAGCGAAAAGCCCTTATTTAATATCGATGAATTCAATTACCAAATTGGCAGGCCAAGACAAGAAGTTGCTCACTATTTAATCAAAGCAAAACTTACCCGCGAACTGGATAAAAATCGAAGAATCAATTTTTGGTTATCGCATCAAGAAAATTTCAGACAGGAGTATGACCGGGCACTTATTGCCAATACCGCAGAGTTAGATCTTAATCTAGGCACCACTACTGCCGACATCAATTACGAAACCAACAGATTTGCCAATGCTCAAAGCCAAATTGGCCTCAGCGTGCAAAAACAGGCGAACGTTTGGAACGGAAGTAGATTCTTTATTCCGAATTATACCAACTTGCTGCTGGGTATGTATGCCATCGAAAAATGGGCAAAAAACGATCTGCAAATGGAGGCAGGATTGAGATACGATTACCGAAGTTTAGAGGTATTTAGAAATCAAAACGGACAAAACTTCCAAATAGATCGTTCATTTAACAATCTTTCGGCTTCATTTGCAATTAATTACGTTCCGAATAATCGTTTGAGCTGGTTAAACAATTTCTCCTTATCATGGAGGCCGCCCAATGTGAATGAATTGTATGTGAATGGCTTGCATCATGGTACGGCAAATTTTGAAATAGGCGATCCTGATTTAATTAGTGAAACCGGCTGGAAATATACCACTCAACTCAATTATCAATTGAACACGAATACACAGTTGGATTTAACTCTGTACACTAATTATATTCAAAACTTTATTAATCTGGTACCAGTTTTGCCACCCACCCTTACTTTGCGTGGCGCTTTTCCAACTTTTAAGTTCCAACAAGCAAATGCACTGCTCAGTGGAGCAGACCTGACCTTCAATACCACCTTGGATCCATCTTGGGCCTATCGCTTGAAAGCCAGTTTGTTGTTGCCTCGTAATTTAGATACCCGCACTTGGTTACAGCAAATGCCTGCTCCACAAATTGATCAGGAAATTAGCTGGTATTTCTTGCCGGGTAGCAAAAACAGTTTTTTATCAACCAACGTTTTATGGGTTGCTCAGCAGCAGTTCATTCCCAATAATTTTATAGACTATTTGCCACCACCTAAGCAATATTTGCTTACCAATCTAAATTTTGCAACAGAGTTGCATTTTATGAAAAATCCGATTAGCTTTGGTGCCAGTATCTATAATTTGTTTAATGTTCGCTATCGCGATTATATGAACCGATTTAGGTATTTTGCCGATGAGGTAGGCACCAATGTGGTACTTAGACTTAAAATGAATTTATAGTTATGCTTAGAAAATATTTTGCACTGATACTCTTTGTTGCTTTTGTCGCAAGTGTGTCGTCTTGTAAAAAAGCCAGTATGGCCAAGAATGAAACTGAGCACGAGGCCATCAACAGAGTGGAGCTCATTTTTAAGCAAGGCGGCAATACCGTTGCCACTTATGTGGCAGAAGATCCGGATGGCGACGGTGGTAATCCGCCTTCTAAAATTGATGCCATTAATTTACAAGCTAATCAAACTTACAATGTGGAAGTAAAATTCTTCAACATCATTAATGGCAGCACTAAAGATGTTACCAACACTATTCAACAGCAAGCCAAGGAGCACGAAATTTATTTCATCTTATCGGGGTTAAATTTTCCGATTGAAAAGAAGGATTTTGATGCCAACGGCTTCCCTTTGGGACTTATTTCGCAATGGAAAACCGGTAATGCGAGTGCTCAGGGTTCTGTATTATTAAAACTGATGCACAAGCCTCTTGTGAAAGGTCCTAATGATGATCCCTCTAAAGGTCATTCAGACATAGCTGTTAATTTTCCACTAAAAGTGAATTAATCATCAATTACTACCATCTAACTAAATAACCAATTTAATTTAAACACCAAATTTTAAAATCAATCATGAAAAAGTTAGTATTTCTTGCCCTGTTTACCGTATCTGCTGGTCTTGTTTATGCTCAGGCACCTAAAATCGGTTTTAAAGCAGGTTTGAATTTGAACCATGTTAGCACCAATGACGATGAATTAAAGCATGATTTAGCTGGTCGTGCCAGCATGCACTTCGGTGTAATCGCTGATTTCGAAATGAGTAAGACCTGGTCATTTCAGCCACAATTAATGTTCAGCGGTCGTGGTGCCAAATTAGCCCATGGCGATCATTCAGATGTTTATGCTTTTAATTCATTAGAGGTGCCGCTTAATTTTGTGTATAAAAAAGATGCTGCTAAAGGCTTCTTTATGGGTATGGGCCCTTCGTTTGGCTATAATTTAAGTGGCAAAATCAAGGAAGACCATGAATCTGAAGACATTGAATTTGGTTCAGAAGGAGGACAAATCAATCGATTTGATTTAGGCCTGAATGCATTGCTTGGTTATCAATTTTCTAACAGATTTTTTGTTTCCAGCAACTATTCTTTAGGCTTAAGCAACTGGAACAACACAAGTGCGTCTACCTGGAGAAATAATGTAGTAGGTATCTCTATTGGTTATTTTCTGAAGAAATAAGTTAAATCTTTTCTTATTAAAAGCCCCGGGTAAGATGTACCTGGGGCTTTTTTGTCATCTTTTTTCCTCACCTATTTCGGTGCAACAGCATCAATAAACAATTAAAAAAGTTGAATTTTATTTGGACTTATTCTAAATAAGGTATATGTTTGTTTCGCTATTTATAATTATTCTAAATAAATACGGATATGAAACTACGTGTGGGATTAATATTGTCTATCATCTTATTATCCAGTCAGTTATATGCTCAAAAATTGATGTTGACCGGCAGGGTGCTCGATCGTAATGATCAGGTAGTGGTGGGTGCAAATGTAGTATTAAAAGGAACCGTGAGAGCTGTTCAGACAAATGATAAAGGGGAATATGTGATCAAAGGTCTGGACAAGGGTAAA
>Ga0164293_10002793_pt1 | contig 14833 bp, 14 predicted proteins | sample GEODES118metaG_FD_111487 | JGI IMG/M metagenome (GOLD analysis project Ga0164293, IMG submission 111487) | Eutrophic lake water microbial communities from Lake Mendota, Wisconsin, USA - GEODES118 metaG | ecosystem: Environmental > Aquatic > Freshwater > Lake | place: USA: Lake Mendota...
CCTGTCGGTCCCGCTGGTCCCTGTGCGCCTTGTGCTCCTTGAGGTCCTGTTGGTCCAGCTCCTCCCTGTGCGCCTTGGGCGCCTTGTGGACCAGTGGGACCAGTACCGCCAGTTGGTCCTTGTGCGCCAGTTGGTCCTGCGGGCCCTTGAGCGCCAGTGGGTCCTTGGGGACCAGTTACTCCTTGAGAACCCGCAGGACCTTGTGGACCAATAAGTCCAGTGCTAACTCCAACCCAACGACCATTGGCTGCAATTACTTGTGAACTGCCTATTGTAAGGCCGTTCTTTACAATAAAGTCTTGATTAGATGCCATTTAATTTATCTGAAAATTTATCCATCTCATTTTTAATTTCATCAATGGTGGTAGAAGAATTAATTCCTATTTGTATCTCAGCATACTTATCTCTAATAATTTGTCTATCTGCTTCGGCTACTGTTGCTTGCGATGAAATAGTTGCTTTAATGTCTAAAGGCGTAAATTCAGCAGCCCTGGCCATTCTACGTTTTTCGTGAGCAATATTTTTAGCTTTATTAATATTAATTACAATCATTCTTGATACTCCCAAGCATTACGAAATGTGCGGTCTGTTGGAATGTCTGCAACATCCACAATTTTGTATGGTTTGCCAGCAGGAACATCTTTGGCGGCAATTTGCTCAATGGTTAATCCACACTCGGGAGCAGGAATAACGACAGCAACTCCGCCTTCGTCTGTTGGGTAAATAATTCGTTGGTTCATAATTTTTTCTTTATCTAAAAACAACTACATTCATACGGGCACTATCAAATAAACCGGCGCCTCCTACACTCAGCATCGCCACCGCCGACGCACTTTGAGTGCCTCCGGCTTTAACCCAGGTATAGCTGTTGTTAAAAGTCGTATTTTCGCCAGTAATCACACACGAATAGTTTGCGTCAGGCATTGCAGTAGCAAAGTTGACTGTGTAATCGCCTGTGCCATTATCAGTAATGCTAGACACGTTTACACTTGCACGAATAGCCACGGTACCTGTACCATTAAAGTTTACCCATGCTCTAGCCATGTAGTATGCGGGAGAGCCAGTTGTTGTAGTGACTACGTTTGGTCCTGCTGGTCCTTGAGCACCAGTCGGACCTTGTGCGCCAGTCGGTCCTGTTGGGCCCAATGGACCTGTTGGACCAGCGGGACCTTGTGCGCCCTGTGCGCCTTGTGCGCCTTGAGGTCCTGTTGGACCACCCGGTCCCGTTGGTCCTTGTGCGCCTTGTGCGCCTTGAGGTCCTGTTGGACCACCCGGTCCCGTTGGTCCTTGTGCGCCGGTTGGTCCTGGAGGTCCTGCAGGCCCTTGTGCGCCTTGTGCGCCTTGAGGACCAGTGGGACCAGTACCTCCAGTAGGACCTTGAGCGCCTTGTGGTCCCGTTGGTCCTGTACCGCCTGCTGATCCTTGAGCGCCTTGCGGTCCTGCAACTCCCTGGGCGCCTTGAGTTCCCTGTGCGCCCTGGGATCCCTGAGGTCCAGTCGGTCCTGTTGCTCCCTGTGCGCCTTGAGTTCCCTGTGGTCCTATTAATCCTGTGCTGACACCAACCCAACGACCATTGGCTGCAATCACTTGACTAGAACCAATAGTCAATCCATTTTTTACAATAAAGTCTTGATTAGATGCCATTTAATTTATCTAAAAATTTATTCATCTCTGTTTTAATTTCATCAACTGTTTCTGCGTCATTAATTCCTATTTGTATCTCAGTATACTTATCTCTAATAATTTGTCTATCTGCTTCGGCTACTGTTGCTTGCGATGAAATAGTTGCTTTAATGTCTAGCGGTGCAAATTCATTTGTTCTTGCAATCCTACGTTTTTCGTGGGCAATATTTTTTGCTTTGTCAATATTAATAGCAATCATTCTTGATACTCCCAAGCGTTGCGGAATGTGCGGTCTGATGGAATATCTGTTACGTCAACAATCTTATAGGGCTTGCCAGCAGGAACATCTTTAGCGGCAATTTGTTCTATTGTTAATCCACACTCTGGTGCAGGAACAATGATGGCGACTCCGCCCTCATCGGTTGGGTAAATAATTCGTTGATTCATATTTGTCTCCTTATTAGCGGAATATTGTTACCATACAATAATCATCATCTCCTGCTGCCACTCCAGGATAAACATTTATCACTCTTGCCGCAGACGTTGTTGGGGCGGTAGTGTAGAAGTTTCCTCCCAAAATATAACTTCCGGTAGAACTGCCACACCTTGTGGCTTGTAAACAATACAAAGCATCGGGCATTGCAGTTGCAAAGTTGACTGTGTAATCGCCAGTACCGTTGTCGGAAATGCTAGATATGTTTACGCTATTGCGAATAGCCACGGCTCCTGTGCCGTTCCAACTCACCCATGCTCTTGCCATGACGTATGGGGCGGAACCAGATGTTGTTGTGACTACGTTTGGTCCTGCTGGTCCTTGAGCACCAGTAGGTCCTTGAGCACCAGTAGGTCCTTGAGCACCAGTAGGACCTTGAGCGCCACCGGGACCAGTCGGTCCTAATGGTCCTGTTGGACCAGCACCTCCCTGTGCGCCTTGGGCGCCTTGTGGTCCTGTCGGTCCCGCTGGTCCCTGTGCGCCTTGTGCTCCTTGAGGTCCTGTTGGTCCAGCTCCTCCCTGTGCGCCTTGGGCGCCTTGTGGACCAGTGGGACCAGTACCGCCAGCATTTCCTTGTGCGCCCTGAGGTCCTGTCGGTCCAGTGCCTCCTGTTGGTCCTGTAGCGCCAGTCGGTCCTTGAGGTCCTGTTGGTCCAAGTGGTCCTGTGGGTCCTTGTGCGCCAGTTGGTCCTGTTGCGCCTTGGGCTCCTTGAGCGCCTTGAGGTCCAGTAGGACCTGTAGCTCCCTGTGCGCCTTGAGCACCAGTCGGTCCTGTTGGGCCACCTGGTCCTTGTGCGCCTTGAGGTCCTGTTGGTCCTGTAGTGCCTATGGGACCTTGTGGACCAGTATTACCCATTGGACCAATTGTTGATACAACTTGCCAAGTATAACTATCGTAAATAAGTTCAATAGTTGTACCTCTAACATCAGCTAACAAATCATTAACTGAATTTTCAATTGTACTTCCGTTACCAGCAATAGTTAAATTATTTACTGTCCAATCATATCCATCCGTAATTACAACTACATTGCCAACTGAAGGTGAAGCTGGTAAAGTTATTGTAAATGCACCAGTATAAGTATTTGCGATTAATTGTTGACCTGATGTTGCAGTAGTATTTGCAGTAACTACTACCCAAGGTGCAGCCGCTCCTTGTGGACCTGTTGGACCATTTGAACCTGCTGGACCAGTACTTCCTTGTGGACCAATAAGTCCTGTGTTGGCACCAACCCAGCGACCATTGGCTGCAATCACTTGCGATGAGCCAACTGTTAGCCCATTCTTTATGATGAAGTCTTGATTAGATGCCATATTTTATATAGTCTTGTTAAAAAATAGGATTTTAATTTTCCCAAGGCAAGGTTGGAGTAATCACAGGTGGATTAATTGCTGTGTCAATCTGTTGTTGTACCGCCGCTTCTGTAGCGTCCTTGTCCACACCAGATGCCCAAATCCAACCAAGAACATCTTCTTTTGTTAAGTTAGCATATGGTATGTATGATGATCCAGCGGCGTAAGTCACACCACAAGTTGAGTAGACAGATCCGTTGTATGTCTTGCCATCTTGTACTTGTGTACCACTGCAAGTCCAGTGAACGGTGAATACGACATTTGTTTGCCCCTCTGCTTGCGGATAACAGTTCATTGCGCTGATGTTCCATGTGATTGTTGACATGGTTTATGCTCCTTCTAAAGCAGTGATACGGGCGGTGAGTTGGGTGATGAGGGCTTGCTGTTCTTGGATGGCCTTGATAAGAACAGGAACAAGACCGGATTTGTCTAAACCGTAAAGGCCGTTGACTTCATCTTTTAGGTCGCCAACGCTTTCGTCCATGACGGCTTTTGTTTCTTGGGCAATTAAACCAATATGTTTTTTGTCAGTATCAAGTTCTGCAACCATGTGATACATGACGGGGTTAAGTGCCAATATTTCTGACAAGCCGTATTTCAATGTTTCTATATTTTTCTTTGCCCGAGAATCTGAAACGACTACATAGTTCCCCGTAGATGACTCAATATAAGATTTTGATACCCCGTTTAAATAAAAAACAAAACTACCAGTTGAAATGTTATCTCGTCCAAATGACCAGTAGTTAAGTCTACCGCCATCGCTTGATTCATAGTTGCCTCTAACAGGCCCCTCACGAACAGCAATACCTGTACCAGTAGCGTTAACAGCAACAATACGAGCGTTTGCGGAGTTAGTCGTAGTCCCCACCAGCAAGTTACCGCTAGTGTCGATCCGCATTCTTTCAGTGTTTGTAGTACCAAAAGATATACCTCGGTAAGCTCCTGTACTGCGGTATGATGTGTTGAATGCAAAAACATCGCCGTTATAACCAATACCAAGCACTGACTGATCCCCAGCGGCCTCAATATGAATTGCATTGTACCCGGTAGACGAGTCATTCAATTGTTTTATCGATAAAGTGGGACGAGGAAAAGCGCCAGATGTTGGGTTAGTTGTTGTACCTAGTAATAGTGAGCCACTAGTGTCGATACGCATACGCTCGGTACCGGCTGGATAAAAAGTAATTGGATAACCAGCCTCAGTTTGCAAACGCAAACCTTCTGTAATTGATTGATAGCTTAATATGGTACCTGTAAATACACTATTACTTCTAAAATCAATTCTAGATACATTTGTACCAGATAAAGTAAAAGTTGTTTGTGAACCGTAAGAGTTGGTTGTTCCACCCAATCCAAAGTTACCGCTGGAGTCGATACGGACACGCTCTCCTCTAACCCCACCACCCCGAGTTCCAAAAGCTAATGCTGATTCTCCATCACCAGTACGTATCGCCGAGATTGCCGCATCTCCGTTGCTTCCTACTCCAAATTGAATTCCAGTGTAAGCTCCAATAGTTGAACTAGCATTGTTTAAGTAGTAGTGAAGGGATGTTGTATCAAAATCTGAAGATGAGTACACAGTATTCGAATCAAATCTAGTTTTGAAACGTCTTCCTGAGGATGTGTCACCAACAACTAAGTTACCGCTGGAGTCAAGGCGCATACGTTCTTCAACATTACTGCCATTTGCGTTTGTGTAAAATTGTATGTTACTACCTGTGCTTACATATGATGCAATACGACCAGCACCAGAATAATAATCAAATGTGGCCTTGGCTTGATTAAAATTTGCCGCATTTGTAGTTGAAGAAATAGCGCCATCAACGGTCAGCTTTTCCGAGGGCGAACTTGTTCCAACACCCAGTCCTGTATGGTTCCAAACTAAGTTAGCGGTACCACCTAAAGAACCACTATTGTTGAATTGAATGTGAGTGTTTGAACCACCAATGGCTGGTGTAGGACCAGTGGGACCTGTTGGACCCGTAGGTCCAGTAGCGCCTACTATGACGTTACCAATTACTGTTGATAATCTTGTTGTTGCCAAAGTTCACTATCCCTTTGCTTATGAATTTTATTATGTCGGTATCAGAGTTATTGCTGTCTTAAATGTAGTTACTGCATTGTTTGGTGTAGCTAACAAACTTAAAGTACCAGTTGAAATTGTAGCGTCAAATACACCTAATGTTGCACCAGTTTTAATGTTACCATACTGAGACAAATACACAGTTGTTCCATCGTGAATCAAAGTCATCTCTAGTAATTCATATGATGAACCGCTAGAAATCTGAACGAGATATTTAGCTGAACGATATGCAGTTGTTGAGAATGAATCTAATGTAAATTGAGTAGCAGCCGCAGTTGTTACAGCAGTAGATTCATAAACTGCATTCGTGTTAATTGTTGCTATAGTGTTTGCTGTCAAACTTGAGCCAATTATTGCACCGCTGGTAGACAATGCACCAGTCATTACATCACCACCTTTGGCAACTTTGGTAATTAGACCAGCGCCTACGTTTGCTTGATATGCTGATGTAACAGTAATAAGTCCAGCGCCAGTATTTGCTTGATAGGCCAATGTTACAGTATTAGCGGTTGATATTAGACCTTCACCAACGTTTGCTTGATATGCACTTGTGACTGCAATTATACTAGCACCAACGTTAGCATTATCAGCTTGTCTACCAGATGCAATACTAGCGGCTAAAGTTGTATTAGCCGTATTCGCATCAATTCTAGCGGAACCAACGTTAGCTTGATATGCGGATGTTACAGATATAACAGCCGCACCAGTATTTGCTTGTGCATTACTATAAATTGTATTTGAGTAATCTAATGGATCAAGTCCGCGCAATGTGATTACATTCGTGACTAGATTTGCGCTTAGTGTTGCAACTCTTGTGTTTGCAACATCAATAATATTAGTTGGTTCAATATTTGTTTGCAGATTATCAAACAAGTAATATTTGCCATCAGAGAATTTGCGAATCAAACCTGTGTGATTGTTTGGCGTATTAGCGTAGTGACCAATGAAACCAATATCCAACAAATCTGATTGATTTTCTTTACCTAATTGGATAAGAGTGTCTGAAACACTCAATGAGGTAACATTAAGTGTTGTGGTATTTCCAGTAATAACTAAGTTACCCGTAATTGATAGGTCACCAGTAATTGTACCACCAACTTTTGGTAATGCGGCATTTGCTGTATCGTAAGCAAGATTAGCTTGAGAGAAAGCAGAGTTGCCTCTATCATATGCGGCATTAGCTTGATTTCTAACCCAAGTATCTACAGCATTGTTTGCGGCATTAAAAGCAAGATTAGCCTGATTAAATACATTAGTTATGTTATTGGATAAAGTAATTACACTTGCGCCAACGTTAGCTTGCGAAACTGTTTGATATGCTAGTAGTCCAGCGCCTACATTTGCTTGGTAAGCTGAAGTAACGGTAATTAGTCCAGCACCTACGTTTGCTTGGTAAGCTGAAGTAACAGTAATAAGTCCAGCACCAACGTTTGCCTGTCCTGCTGTTACTGCTGAGTTAGCGGCATCATATGCGGCATTAGCTTGATTTCTAACCCAAGTGTCTACAGCATTATTTGCAGCCGTAAATGCTAAGTTGGCTTGTGCGAATGCAGAAACGGCAACACCATAACCGGAGTTTGCTTGAGCGTATGCTAAGTTTGCTTGAGCAAAAGAACCGTAAGAAGTATTTGCTTGATTGAATGCTAGATTGGCTTGATTGAAAGCATTGAGCGCAATGTTAGCAGTAGCCGATGATGATACTGAAGGTGCACCCGTTGTAGATTGAAAAACAAAATCAGATGCGCCAGAGATTACAATCTGCCCACCATTATTTCCAATAACAATACCATCAATGTTGATTGAACCTGGACCAACAAACAAATCTTTCCAACGATTTCCTGCTGAACCCAAACTATAAACATTATCTGTTGTTGGAGTTACGTTACCAGTTACGATTACGTTACCAGAAATTGTACCGCCAGCAGAATTGAATTTTGTGTTAGCTGTATCATAGGCTGCATTTGCTTGAGCGAACGCTGAGTTTGCTCTATCAAACGCTAAGTTTGCTTTTGTGAATGCAAATTGGTCTAACTGTGCTGATTCTAAAGCAAGAGCAAAACCACCAGCTGTTGTGCCATCGTGAACAACAACTGTTTTCTTATCTGTGTCAACGGTAATCTCAGCCACTGCTCCAGTAAATGTTGCAGTCTGTGCTGTATTTCCTCTTCTTAACTGTAATTGCGTTGGCATTTAATATCCTTAAATTATCAATCTATTTATGTTACGTTAAATAGCCAAGGTCTTTTTCCAAGTAAAAGCCTTCGGGAGTTATTGGATTATCCGAACAATCATAAACTGGTCCAGTTAATTCTCCCTGTATGAATGTGTCATCCGAAACAAGAGCAAACATGCTCTGAGAAACAAAACCATATGAACTTGTTGGAAAATAATCACCAGAAGCACCACCTGTTATAAGTGTATTAGCATAATCATATGCGGCATTTGCTTTATCGTATGCTAAATTTGTTCTTCCAGTAACAACAATTAATCCTGCGCCTACATTGGCTTGTCCTGTCGTTACTGCGGAATTGGCTGCGTTGTATGCTAAGTTTGCTTGTGCAAATGCTGAGTTTGAAACGTTACTAATTCTTGTAGTGATATTACTTGTGATATCACCTCTGACCATCTGCAAACCAGAAGAATTAATTTTCAAGACTACATTTGCATCTTCATTGCCATCAACAACTACACGAATTTCTTGCCCTGGTGTTCCAGAAATGGTACCAATTATAAGATTACCACCAATCTGACCGGTGTTACCTTGCACTAACAAATAACCATCTAGTGGTTTAATTGTTCCATCAGTGTGTGCAGAGTTTTGAATACCTAAGTCAGTGTAGAATGTTGAATCACTACCAACGTCAGCAGTAGCAACCCAATCAGCAGAACCATCAGGATTAATATTTTCAACGTTTACTTGAACGTATGGAGAAGAATTTCCTGTAAAGTAACCTAATGAGTTCGCTAGAGGTGTATGAGAAATGTCTGCAATGCCAACATACAATGCTGTATGTGCAATTACATTTTCTGCGACTAAGTTTGATGAAACCTCAATATTAGCCGAAACAATTTTATCGGTAGTTAAAGTTTTTGTTGTCTTATCAAATTTTAGATTTGCTGATGCGCCAAATGCACCAGAATCATTAAATTGAATTTCTTGATTTAGTCCAGTAGGCTCAGTTATAACATCAAATAGAATTGGAGTATTTACTGCATTGCCATAATACAGTTTACCATCGGCATAGTTAATAGCCAATTCACCCGGTTGCAAAGTACCTGGTGTATTACCTGATGCGCCCGAATTTTTTAATTGAATTACTGTATTTGCCATTTACCGAATCTTAGAATGTTCCGCCAGACTTTACTTCTTCATCACTCATAGGTAATGAAGGTAATTCAACTGTGCCTTCTGAAGCATCAGGCTGAACAACTTCACCAAGTTTAACTCTTTTGAGTTTGTTTGCTGGAACTACTGCTTCCAATCTTGTCACATATTTAGTGAGTTCTTCAATCCGATTATTGTTTTGTAACAAAACATCCTGTGATTCACTCTTAACTTTTAACACATCTTGCTGTGTTTCTTTTAGTTGCCTCATGTAGTCATTAACTGCACTCTGCAATCTATCTTTTTCTTGTTTCAAAGAATCATTATTTCCAGAAGAACTTTTTAGATTATCTCGTTCGGTCGTTAGTTGATTTATAAGTTTATCTTTTTCAACAAGTTGAGTTTGATAATTAATATTTGCGTCCGAAACTTCTTTTAATCTTCTTACTGAATCTTCTGCTTCTTGTAAACTATTCTTATTTACTTCAATTTGTGCTTGAAACATTAAATTCTGCTTGACAACTTCCATAAAATTGCCAAGCAAAACCTCCACATAAGCATTTTGTAATCTCACATCCATAATAAAATCCTTTCATTATAATTTAGAATGTTCCACCATTTAGGTGTGCAAAAGTTGGTGCTCCAGATGAGTTAATTTGTAACAGGTGACCTTCGGTCGGTGAAGTCAATGCAGACAATGCACCAGTTGTTGATGCCGCATCAGAAACTATAACACCTTTAACTGAGAATGAAGATGCTCCTGAACCGCCTCTTGCGATACCTAATGTACCAGAAACAACTGCGCTTGTATCAATATTGATTGCGGTGTTGCTTACACCAGAAACACGACCTAATGCATCAGTTGTAACCACAGGAACATAAGATGCTGAACCATAAGTTCCTGCTGTGCCAGTATTTGCTAATGTCTTAATTGCAGTACCATCATAGAATACTGCGGCACCAGTTGTGTAAGAATCGTTGTTTGTGCCGCCTCTATTAATTGCTAAGTTGCCAGATACAATATTAGATGCATCAATTTGAATTGCACTATTTGTAATAGCTGACACACGACCATACGCATCTGTGGTAACAATTAATGTATTAGATGCAGAACCATATGCTCCTGCGGTGCCTGTATTAGCAAGAACTTTTAATGAGTTTGTTCCATCACCAACTAGAATACTACCAGTCGCAAATGTGCCTGCGCCAGTACCGCCGTCAACAACACCAATAGTATTAGCAAGAGCGGAAATCATACCGCCAGTTAAGTTGGCTCTCAAGGTAGCCGTATTAGCAGCCGTTACTGAACCTGTAGCAAGAACGTTTGCTGTTGGATCAGTATTTAAATTTTTGAACAAGAAGAAATCGCTGGCTGCTCTACGAACAAGACCATGATATGTTGTGCTTCCTGTTACACTTGGATTGGTATTAGCAACACCGTAGAAACCAATATCTAGAACATCGCTTACTGTGTTGTTTGCGGCTAGTCTAATTAAAGAATCTGCTGTAGATACCGTTGTTGTGTCAACTGTGGTTGTATTACCAGCAACAAATAGACTTCCTGTCAATGACAAGTCGCCAGAGATTAATTGATTTCCGGAATTTCTAAGAACTGTATTATCAACCGCAACAAGTACTGTGTTATTTGCATCAACAGCGACTGTATTGATGCCGCCAGATGGACCGCCTTTGATTGTTAGGGTATCAGTAATTAGAGATATACTGCCAGGAGCCGCACCGGCATCGCCGGCGAAGTTTAGTGTAGAAGAAATTGGAACGTTAGCCGCATAAGTTACACGACCTTTTGAATCAACAGAAATTACTGATGCATTAGCTGATCCGCCGTAGTTTCCAGCAACCACACCAGAGTTGGAAAGAATTAATGGAATGTTAGCGTTTGCTGTACCATCAACAGAAATAATACCTGTTGCATCGCCATCAACTCCAAGATTTCTAGGAGTAAACCACTTATCTGCGCTTGTAGCATTGCCATAAATGCTACCAACAATGTTAGCAGTAATGTAATTGAAAGATGCGTTACCTGTGGTATCTCGCTTAACAAGGACGTTAGCAGTCGCGGCCGAAGCGGCGGCATCAATTTTATCGGTATATGCTTTACCACCAATGGCTACAACGCCGGTTCCATCATCAATCCAAAGAGTACTTGATACGTTGGAATATGCTGGTTCCGCTACATTGAGTGTAGGCGGTTTGTTGGTTATTGTTGAATATTTTAGTTGAATTACTGTATTTGCCATTATCGTTCCTTAGTTATGGAATCTTCTTATTATTCTATTTATGAATTTGGTAAGTCAAAAAAACCCACCATTTATTCTGGGAACTTGCACACTTACATTTCCAAGTTGCTGATTTTCAAATTTTCCTGTGCTGGAGACATATGTAATAATGTCGCCTTCCTCCGCTTGGTCAATAGCAGTATCAAACAATTCAACTAAACCAACATTAGGTTTAGGTGTAAACTTTGGATCTGCAATTGTTGTTCTTTGATTTGGGCGAACAGCAACTTTACCAATCACTCCTGGAGTATTGATTCTAGCCGTGACCATAATTACCTCGTAACTGAAGGTAGAACCGTCACGATTCCTTCAACAACTCTTGTTACTACAGATGTTGGAGATGTGATAATTACATCATAAACATATCGGCCTGGTGTCAATGCCGCAGTATTAGATGCAGATACATTAAGCGTTACTTCACCATTTGCTGTGCCAGTTACTGTAGATGTAATTGTTGTTGCGCTTGAGGAATAGTATGATTTACGCATCATGGAGTTTGCAGTATAACCAAAAAGGTTAATTGCGGCTCCAGCGGTATCTTCCACATTTATTGTGGTGTTGAATGTTGCGCCTTGCTCTATAACGATTTCTGAAAATGCAGCCATGTTTTTTTATATTAATTCTATTGTTGATTTATCGAAGTTCGGCCCAGAACATATCATTAAACCCCGATGAAGTAGCTTGGTATGTGTTTCCGTCAGGAATAATTGCGCTTACCGTGCCAAGAACTTGTCCACTGGCGAAGCTGTTCCAACCGGCCTTAGTAACAACGACTGAACCACCAATTAAAATTTCTACATACTGGTTGACGGTAAAGCCTCCCCGAATGTTTACCATAATTGGTCTGCCTGTATCGTTGGTGTATGTTACATTAAGAGACCTACTAGAAGTCATATTTTGCCAAGTCTGACCTGCACCAACTGGCTTTGCAGCCGTAGCTAAGTTTGCAACAGTTACAGTGCCTGTGCCTGAAACGTTAGTTGCATTGGTTGCATTAGTGGCACTAGAAACAGCACCACTAATTAAACTTCCCGGAATTGATCCTGACGATAAAGTGCCAACAGCAGTTATTCCAGTATATGAACCAGAAATTCTACCGGATGGCAAAGTACCTGAAGTAATGTTTGATGCATTTGTTGTATCAGTAGTTGCTGATGTTGCTAAACCAGAAACTGCGCCTGAAGAAATTGCTATTGATGTAGCCGTTACTGAAGTAACTCTACCTAAAGAATCTACTGATATTGCAGGAACTGCTGATGCTGATCCGTATGTTCCTGCTGACACACCAGAAGTTGGAAGTCTAGCTGATGGTACTGTACCAGAAGATAAATTAGATGCATTTAATGTACTATTGGCAGTATTAGCTGTAGTAAATGCTAAGTTGGCTTGATTGAAAGCATTGCCCGCATGATTGTATGTAGTAGTCACCGAATTTGGTGTTGCAGCCGCGGTAGTACTTGTATTGGAAACTGAATCTGCTAATTGAACAACACCAGTGACCGAAGTTGTTGCTGTGCGAATTGTAGTATTTGTGGCCGCAACAATTTGACCTAGTGCATTATATTGAATTGTAGGTACAATAATATCTGCACCTTGTCCTCTTGTTCCAGCAGTAATAACACCAGAAGTTATGTTTGCGGCATATGTAATTCTACCCTGAGCATCAACAGTAAATGCTTGAAGCGTTTGTGTGCCGCCATAAGTTCCCGCACTAACTGCGGTATCCGCTAAAACTGAACCTGTGACTTTTGTTGTCATTTAATTTGTCCTTTTATTTCTTCAACTTCTGCTCTCAATTCTTTAATAGCTTCAATCAACAGAGGAATAAGTTTTTCATAGTGAACAGTTAAGTATTGATTATCTATTGGAGCAGGAACAACAACTTCTGGCATAATTGCTTGAACTTCTTGTGCAGATACACCAACTTCTCTCTTTACTTCAAAACCTAAATCTTGTGCTGTCTTATTTGGTTCATAGAAGAAACCTGAAATAGCCGAGACTTTATCAAGAGCATTCTCAATGTTACCTAATCTTGTTTTTAGTTTGTCATCGGAGTAACCAGCTGTGATATCACCAGTAGCACGAATTTCGCCAGTTGTGCCAGAGGCTGCTGTGCCAATTCCCAACGAAGCAAATTGTGGTGTTCCTGTTGTTCCAAGTCTACCAGCCGCAACTGTTCCTGAAGATAAATTATCTGCATTTGATGCTGTAGAAATTGCACTCAATCTAGCGGCGCCAACATTAGCCTCGGATGTTGTCTTAGCAGAAATTAATCCTGAACCAACGTTTGCTTCATATGCACCTTTGGTCGTGATAAGTCCAGCACCAACGTTTGCTTGATATGCTGATGTTATGGTAATAAGTCCAGCTCCTACGTTTGCGGATCTGGCTGCCACTTCAACACCAACGTTTGCTTCATATGCAGCCTTGGTTGTAATTAATCCAGCTCCTACGTTTGCTTGTCCCGATGCAACATCAGCAATTCTACCCGCACCTACGTTAGCTTGATATGCGTTTGTGACTGAGATTACAGCCGCACCTACGTTTGCTTGTCTGCCTGTAATTTCGTTAGTTAGGCCAATACTTAATGCACCAGTATTTGCTTGAAGTGTTGCTACATCAGAAATTCTAGCCGCACCAACGTTTGCTTGATATGCGTTTGTAACTGTAATTAGACCAGCACCAACGTTTGCTTGTGCCGCTGTTGTTGTAATCTTTCTTGATTCCAGACTGTCAATAGCTAACTGAATAGTATTTGATGATGCATCAATTGCACCAGTTACAGGTCCATATGCAATGTTATTTGCATAATAAGGATTTACTGTGTATGCATCAACTTCAAGTAAAATTGCATCACCCGTAGTTGTTCCAGTTGATAATGTTACATTGTGTCCAGTCGTAAATGAAAGACCAGTTGTTGTACCCGCTGTTGTTGTGATAGCCGCACCACCAACACTTTCTGATAATGAAAAATGGTTACCAAGTATTGTTTTAATATAATAAATTTTACCAGGAACATAGGCACTAATTGTTGCAGTTCCGGTCAATGTTCCATCAATTGCTAGGGCCGTATCTTGAACAAGAGTTGAAGTTGTAGATGTTGTTGAAAAATAACCATTTGATGCCACTACAGCAACACCAGTTAATGTATTTGCACCTTCAGTATATTCGGATGCAAATTGTCTAACGCCATTGATGAAAACTCTTAATTGACCTGTACCAGTTTGATAGATAGGTGTTGCAAATATTCTTTGTGATGCATTGACGGTTGGTGTAGTTCTTGTTGAAACAATAGTTGTACCAGGAGTTGCACTACCACCACCGCCACTACCACCTGCTGCCCAATAATAACTTCCTGAACCACCAGTTGTTAACACAAAGCCGGCTGTTCCGCCCGCAGGTAATAGATTTGTTAAAGCACCACCAGCCGATGTTGCTCCTGTACCACCTTGTGCTGTAGTAAGAGCATTTGTTAGTGTCAATCCGTCAAATGTTGGACTTGCTGTTGTTCTTACATCTTGTGGAGTATTAACAGTAATTGTATTAGATGCACCAACTAGTGTAACACCGTTTGTACTCGTAAATGAAATTACACCGTTACTTGGTGCCGCAGAACCAGATGTTCCATTAAATGTATTTGATGCGAGATTAGCAAGACCAAA
>Ga0164293_10002794_pt1 | contig 14831 bp, 15 predicted proteins | sample GEODES118metaG_FD_111487 | JGI IMG/M metagenome (GOLD analysis project Ga0164293, IMG submission 111487) | Eutrophic lake water microbial communities from Lake Mendota, Wisconsin, USA - GEODES118 metaG | ecosystem: Environmental > Aquatic > Freshwater > Lake | place: USA: Lake Mendota...
ATGAACGCGGTGCAGCTCTGGGAAACCACGATGGACGCGTCGGTCCGCAGACTGCTGCGCGTGCAGATCGAGGATGCGATCGCGGCCGACCAGATCTTCACGAAGCTGATGGGCGACGAGGTCGAGCCGCGGCGCGCGTTCATCGAGCAGAACGCGCTGGGGGCGCGGAACATCGACGTCTGAGCATGGAACACGATGTCGACGCGCGCCTTACCGAACTCGAGATCAAGACGGCCCTCGCAGAGGATCTCGTCGACAAGCTCAACGAGGTCATCGTGCGTCAGCAGGAGCAGATCGACCTGCTGATGCGCGAGGTGGCGCGCCTGGCGCGGCGGGACGAGCCGTCGGGCGACGATGCGGCCCCGTTCCGCAGCCTGCGCGACGAGATTCCGCCGCACTACTGACGGGGCGCACGCGGTTCAGGGCAGGCGCAGCTCGAACCGGGTGCCGCTCGCACCCTCGCCGTCCCAGAGATCGAGCAACCGCAGCTCGCCGCAGCGACCATCGTTGGTGTGCAACCGTGCCACGGTGCGGCACAGCTCGGTGCCCAGCCCGGTCCGCTCGCCATCGGTCGCGGTATCCGGTTCGCCGTCGAGACCCGGCCCGTCGTCCTCGACCGCGAGCACCAGCCAACCGTCCTCGCATCGGGCCGAGAGTCGGATGGTCGAGCGCGCGTAACGGGCCGCGTTGTCGACTGCGGCCTCGAGTGCGAGACCGATCAGGTAGGCGTCGAAGAACCAGTCGGCTGGCGCATGCGAGGCATCCACCTGGACCTCGATCTCCTGACGCGCTGCGATCGTTCGCCCGAACCGGGCAGCCTGCGCGAGGGCGCGCGCCGGATCCTCTTCCTGCTCGTTGGCCGCGAGCCCGTGGGCGTCGGCGCGATACAGGGTCAGGAAGGCCACCAGACGTCGCTGCAGCGCCACGGCATCGGTGCGCAGCGGTCCGAGTTCGGCGGCCAGGTCCGGATGCGCCGCGAGCAGCTCGGTCAACCGCTGCTCGTGTACCGCGAGCCGGTTCTTCAGGTCGTGCACGACGAGTGCGGACAGGCCCGGGAACATGTCAGGACGCCACCTCGGAGGCTTCGACGGCGGGCGCCCTGCCGGCAGACTCGAGCTTGTGGAGGTAGGCGTCCATCATTTTCAGGCGCACGGGGTCGGCGGTGCCGCGCTCGCGCAGGCGCACCAGCGCGGCCTGCACCTGAGCGAGCAGATCCGGCCGCACGCCCTTCACACGCATCGTCATCAGGTAGATCTCGACGGCCGCGGTCAGCACGCGGGTATGGTTGCGTGCCTTGGACAGCGCCGCATTGACCATCGAGACGGCCTCGTCGAAGCCGCCGGCCCGCAGCTTGCGCACGGCGGCCTCGGCATCCTTCGCCGCTTCCTCCGACCGGTCGACGCTCAGCGCCGCGGCACGCTCGGGCATGCCGGCATCGACCAGCACCTTGTTCGCCAGCGCACGCGTGGAGGCGTTCTCCGCCGCAGGCAGACGCTCGGCGGCCGCCACGGCCGCGTCGAGCAGCGCGAGGCCCTGATCGGTCATTCCTGCGGTCAGGGCAGCCTTCGCGATCAGCAGGCGCGTGTGCGGCTCGGCATCGACACCGAGTACGCCGGCGAGCCGCTTCGCGGCCGCTTCCGCTTCCACGGGCTGCTCGAGCGCGGTCCACGCCTGCACGTCGATCGCGGCCGCCAGGGCCTGCGTGCGCGCATCGTCGGGCTGGTCGGCGAGTTCCTTGGCGATGAGCTTGATCGCGCGCCGCGGATCGCCCCGCTCGAGGCTGACCTGCGCGAGCAGTGCGCCGTTGCGCGAATCCCGGGTGATCGCGTTGGCGGTCTGGCGGACCACCTTGCTCAGCGCGGCATCGGCGGTGTCGAGCTCGCCGGCGAGGTAGGCGATCTCGGCCTGCCGGCGACTGCGCAGCGCGCTCGGGATGTGTTCGGCGGCAGTCGTGGCGACCTTCAGCGCGCCGCTCACGTCGCCGGTGCGCTCCAGCAGCTCGAGCAGCAGCTCGTAGGCACCAGCGTGATAGCGCCGCTCCTTGAGGATCGTGTGCAGGCGCTGGCGCGCGGCTTCGATGTCGCCCATGGCGAGCACGCAGCGCGCGATGCCGAGCGAGGCCCAGGTCATCGAGCTGCGCACCTTCAGCGCACGGCGGTAGGTCTGCAGCGCGTCGTCCCAGCGGCCGAGCGCTACCTGGCACATCGATGCATGGCGCAGCAGCTCGACCCGGTGGTGCGGGCCGGCCTTCTCCAGGCGCACGCAGTGCTCCAGCCCCTCGGCGAAACGCCCGGCGTGCACCGCTTCGTACATCGGCCGCAGCGCGACCTGACGGGCCAGCGCCTCTTCGATACGGGAGAGCAGCCGGTCGGTCGCCACCGGCTTGACCAGATAGCCGTCGGGCAGCATCTCCGCGGCGCTGGCGACGCGGTCGATGGTCGAGTCGGCGGAGATGACGAAGAACAGCCCGCCCGGCGGCATCAGCCGTTCCTGGCGCACGTACTCGAGCAGCTGCTGGCCGTTGGTGCCAGGACCGAGGTAGTAGTCGGACAGGATCAGGTTGAACGGCGCGGCCCGAATGGCCTCGACCGCGCTCCGTGCGTCGGCGGCGAGCACGATGTCCTTGATCTGCGCATCGGCCAGCGTGTCGCGCAGCCGCGTACGCATCTCTCGGATGTCGTCGACGACCAGCGCACGCATGCCTTTGAGCTGGCTCGCACTCAGCATTGGGCGGGTTCCCGGTGGACCCCGAGGGTAGCGTCCCCATGGGCGTCAGAGGGCTCGCGGCACCCACCCGAAGCACCGCTGGTCCGGGAGCGGTCGACACACGGCACGTCGCGGGCGACGGATGGCCACCTGCCCGAAAGGCTCGACGCCGGCTGGGAACGTCGTGTAGCGTGCAGACCTCGACAGGAGGAGACCCTGCATGAAACGCCGCGCATCCGCCGCGGGCGCCGTCGCGCCCACCTCTCCGGAATCGACCGTCCCTTCGCGCCGCCTTGCGCTCGCCGCTGCCGGCGCCGCCGCCGTGCTCGGCACGCTGCCGCGCTTCGCGATCGGGCAGGGCGCCTGGCCGAACAAGCCGGTCCGCGTGATCGTGACCAACCCGCCCGGCGGGCTGACCGACGCCTACGCGCGCCAGTACAGCGAGGCGCTGTCGCGCAAGTTCGGCCAGCCCTTCGTCGTCGACAACCGGCCGGGTGCGGGTGGCATCATCGCGGCCGATGCGCTGGCGAAGGCGCCCGCCGACGGCTACACGCTGATGGTCGCGATCCAGACGCCGATGTGGAACGGCCGCGTGCTCTACAAGTCGCTGCCGTACGACCCGGACAAGTCCTTCGCGCCGATCACGCTGTTCCCGGCCGGCGCGCTGGCCTTCGGCGTGCATGCCAAGCTGCCGATCAGGACACCCGACGAGTACGTCGCCTGGGCCGCGAAGAACGTGGCTGCGGTAGGAACCTATGCCGCCGGCTCGTGGCCGCACATGATCGCCGACACCTGGAACCGCACCCGCAACCTCAAGCTCGACGTGATCCACTACAAGGGCGAGCCCCCGATGTGGGTCGACATCTCGTCGGGCCAGGTGAGCGGCGGGCTGGGCAGCTTCCAGGCGATGAGCAGCCACATCGAGCGCGGCACGGTCCGTCCGATCGCGGTGGTCGGCCAACGCCGCTCGCCGCGGCTGCCCGACGTGCCGACCTTCGTCGAGCAGGGGCACAAGGATCCGATCTTCGCCCTTGACGGCTGGCTGCCGATGGTCGCCCCCGCGGGCACGCCGGAGGACATCCTGCAGAAGCTCTCAGAGGGCGTGATGGAGGCCTATCAGACCCCGAAGATCCAGCAGCTCCATGAGACCTTCGGCATTCCCAACGGGCCGGTCGGCCTGGAAGAGGCACGGCGACGCTGGAGGGACGAGGCGCCGCAGTGGGTCTCGATCGCCGACCGCCTCGGCATCAAGCTCGACTGACCGCCATCCGACCCCGATCGGGTCGCGGCGTCATGCCGCGGCCCGTCGCGAGGCCCGCCGCTCGGCCCAGAGGTTCAGACCGTTGGCGGCCAGGATGCAGGCGGCGCCGACCATGACCGGCAGGCGCAGTGGCTCGGCGTACAGCAGCATGCCGACCACCGCGATCAGCGGCAGCCGCATGAAGTCCATCGGTGCGACCACGATCGCATCGGCCAGCCGCGAGGCCCGCGTCAGGCAATAGTGAGCGCTCAGCCCGACCAGCCCGCAGAGCGCCGACCAGCCCAGCGCCCCGGCCGAGGACAGCGTGATGCCGGTGCCCGCGAGCACCAGCACCGTGGCGATCGGCAGCTGCAGCACGTGCATCCAGACCAGCATCACGAACGGTCGGTCGGTGCGGGTCAGGCGACGCACCGCCATCACGTTGATCGCGAAGCCGAGCGCCGAGGCGAGCGCGAGCAGTGATCCCGGTCCGAGCGACAGGTGCTCGAGAAAGGCCTGCGGCGACGGCCCCGCGTCGGCGGGCCAGACCACGACGAGCGCACCCGCAAAGCCCACCAGCGCGGCGAACGCCCGCCACGCCGTGAGGCGCTCGCGCAGGAACAGCGGCGCCAGCACCGCCACCCACAGCGGCGCGGTGAATTCGAGCGCGAAGACCTCCACCAGCGGGATCATCGCGACCGCCAGCATCCAGGCGAGCTGCGCGCCGAAGTGCACCACTGCACGGCCCGCGGTCAGCGCGGGCTGCCCGCTGCGCAGGCTCGCCAGGGTGCCGCGCAGGGCGAGGTGCAGCACCGCGAGGATCAGCAGGCCAGTGCAGGCCCGCCAGAACAGCAGCTCGAGCGCGCCGATCGAACGCATCGCCTCGCGCCCGGTGATCGCGACCATCGAGAACGACAGCAGGGCGCCGATCATCCAGATCGCGGCGCGACGCGGGTCCGCTGCGGGGCGGCCGATGTCCGTCGCCACGGCGGCGTTGTCGGTGGAAGTTCGGGACATCGGTGGCGCGTCTCCGTGGGCGCCGGGGACCGGGGCTGCCCGTGCAGGGCCGGTCCAGTGGTCGGATCGGGGCCTGAATGTTACGGCTTTCCACATCAGGGTTCGGACACCGGACGACCGATTCCCCTACAACGGGGAAAGCGGACAGTCGGTCATCGCGTCATGGGCCGGCGATCAGGCGGGTGAGCATTCGCCGTACACGCCCTCTACGGGGTGCCTGGAGATGAGTGATGGTCGTCGATTGGACCTTGAAGAAAAGACTGGCGCTGACGTTCGCCGCCATCCTGACGACCGCCTGCGCGCTGCTCGGCGTGGCGCTCGTCAACAACGCGCGGCTGGGCGACACCGTGAGATGGAACACCCACACCTACAAGGTCTTGTCGGAAGCCGACAGCCTGCTGCTCAACATGGTGAACATCGAGACTGGCATGCGCGGCTTCGTGGCCTCGGGCAGCGAGAAGTTCCTGGAGCCCTTCGACAAGGGTCAGGAGGGCTTCGCAACCGCGTTCGAGCAGATCAAGTCGCTGACGTCGGACAACGCCGCGCAGCAGACCCGGCTGGACAAGGCAAAGGCGGATCACCTGCAGTTCATGGCGGTCGCGCGTGAGCTGATCGCCCTTCGCCGCGAGGTCACGGTCGGCAAGGTGCCGCTGGACACCTTGCAGCAGACGTTCGCCGCCGGCAAGGACAAGGCGGCGATGGATGCGTTCCGCGCCGTCAAGGCCGAGATCACGCAGGTGGAGGCCGACCTGCTGGGCGCGCGTCAGGCCGCGCTGGCCGCGACGATGTCGGCCACCACCTGGACGCTGGTGATCGGCGGCATGGTGCTGGGCGCGCTGACCGTGCTGCTCGGTCTCGCGTTGACACGCAGCGTCTTCCGTCAGCTCGGCGCCGAGCCAGGTGACGCGCAGAAGACCGTCGATGCCGTCGCCGCGGGCGACCTCACCGTGCGGATCGACGTGCGCGCCGGCGACTCCCGGAGCCTGATGGCGTCGCTGGCCGGCATGCGCGATGCGCTGGTCCGTGTCGTCTCCGACGTGCGGAGCAACTCCGAGAGCGTGGCCTCGGCCAGCGCGCAGATCGCCCAGGGCAACCAGGACCTCTCCGGCCGCACCGAGCAGCAGGCCAGCGCGCTGCAGCAGACCGCCGCGACGATGGAGGAGCTGGGCACCACCGTGCGCAACAACGCCGACAACGCGAAACAGGCCAACCAGCTCGCGCAGAACGCTTCGGCCGTGGCGATCAAGGGCGGTGACGTGGTCGGCAAGGTGGTCACCACCATGCAGGACATCAATGCCAGCAGCCGCAAGATCGGCGACATCATCAGCGTGATCGACGGCATCGCCTTCCAGACCAACATCCTCGCGCTCAATGCGGCGGTCGAGGCGGCGCGTGCCGGCGAGCAGGGCCGCGGCTTCGCGGTCGTCGCCAGCGAGGTGCGCAGCCTCGCGCAGCGCAGTGCCGAGGCGGCCAAGGAGATCAAGACGCTGATCGGCCACAGCGTCGAGCAGGTGGCGCTGGGCACCGGCCTGGTCGACGAGGCCGGCCAGACGATGGAGGAGATCGTCGCGTCCATCCGTCGCGTGACCGACATCGTGGCCGAGATCAGCTCCGCCAGCGTCGAGCAGAGCTCCGGCGTGCAGCAGGTGGGCGAGGCGGTCAGTCAGATGGACCGGACCACGCAGCAAAATGCGGCGCTGGTGGAGGAGAGCGCGGCCGCCGCGGACAGCCTGAAGGGGCAGGCGGAACAACTGGTGCAGGCCGTGGCGGTGTTCAAGCTCTAGCGGCCGGCGCGCGCGTGGTACGGTCGGCTCGACGACCGCGGCGAAGCCGCCGCGATCGCAGGAGGGGACGACATGACCACGACCGACGGGACGCGCACCGTGCAGGCCGCCGAATGGCGCGCCGCCGGCGACTGGCACCACGCGTACTTCACCGGCATCGTGCTCGCCGCCGTCGCGCGGCTGGGCACGCCGGTCGCCGCCGAGCTCGTCTACCGCGTGTTCTGCCGGCAGCGCGAGGCGCGCTTCCTGCCCGGCCTGGCCAAGCTCGGGCTCGACCGCCTGCCGCACGCGGTCGCCGCCGCGCAGTACCACTACCTGTCGAACGATGTCGGCGGCGTCGCGGTGCAGTACATGCCCGAGACCGAGCGCAAGGCCTGGGTGCGCTACGTGCCGCCGCGCTGGGTGTGGGCCGGCACGGCGCTCTGCGGCATTCCGTCCGAGATCACCGTCGCCATGCTGCGCGGCTGGCATGCGCAGAACGGCACGATGCTCGGCAACTCGAGGCTCGGGTTCGTGTGCACGAAGATGACCACCGACGGCGACGCCTCGCTCGAGGGCTACTACGTCGAGGAGGACCGGCCACTGGCGCCCGATGAACGCCTGCGCTTCGCGCGCGACGAGGACGGGCCGGACTTCGATCCGTCGGCGGTGCCGGTGCTGGCGAGCTCGACCTGGCCCACCGAGCGGGTGGCGCGGGCGCGGCGCAGCTATGCGATGGAGTACGTGCGGACGGTGCTGCCGGTGACGCTGGGGCTGCTCGGGGAGGACGCGGGCGGGCGCTTCCTGCACCTGGCGGGGCGGCTGGTGGGGATGCAGCACCACCGCGACGCCGCCGAGGCGCTGGGCGTGCCCGCGACCGGATCGGCCAAGGCCTTCGCACGCTTCCTCGCGGCGATGGCGCGAGGTCAGGGCGACGCGGTCGCGGTGTCGGTCGACGACGACGGCGCGATGCGCGTGGTGCAGCAAGGGCCGCGGCTGTTCGAGGGAGTGGGCGCGATGCGGGTGGCGGCGATCGCGGCGTGGGGCGGGCTGTGGGAGGGCGCGCTCGCGTCGCACGGCCATCGGATGGTGCTGGGCGTCGAGGTCGGGGACACGTCGGTGGCCTGGACGGTGCGCTGTCGACGGTGAACCCCGGGCGATGCGGCAACCCGACCCCGAGGCGTAAACTGGGCCATGTCCGTCGGTACCCCCGAAGCGCTCCTGTTCGATCTCGGCGGTGTCCTGGTCGACATCGACTTCGATCGAGCCATCGCGTTCTGGTCGAGGCACTCCGAACTGTCCGCGGAGGGCGTGCGATCGAGATTCAAGTTCGATGCGGCCTACGAGCAGCACGAGCGCGGGCTGATGGATGCAGACCGGTACTTCGCGCATCTCGCCGAAACGCTGAAGCTCTCGGCTTCGCGTCAGGACATCGAATGGGGTTGGAACAGCATCTTCGTCTCGGAGATTTCCGAGACCCGTGCACTGGTTCAGACCCTGCGGTCACGCGTGCCATGTCATGTGTTCTCGAACACCAATGCCTCCCACAAGGCGACCTGGACCCGCCTCTACCCGAATGTTGTCCAGGCGTTCGATTCGATCTTCGCCTCTCACGAACTCGGCCTTCGCAAGCCGGAAGCCGAAGCGTTCGCCTGGATCGCAGCGCTGATCGGGTCCCGGCCGGCGGACATCCTGTTCTTCGACGACTTGCCCGAAAACGTCGAGGCTGCCAAAGACTGCGGCTTCCAGGCGGTTCTCGTCCGTTCACCGAGCGACGTCCGCAACGCACTCGAACGGGCTGGCCTGCTCACGCAGGACACACCGCGCGATGCGTGACGTGCCCCGGGTACATCGATGGCGATCATGACTGCTGACGCATCCCGCTACACCGCACCGTTCAGCGCGGCCGAACGCGAGCTGTTCCTGCCGTTCGCCAGCGAGCTCGCCGCAGTCGCGGCGGCCGTGATCCGGCCGTGGCATCTGTCACGCATCGCGGTCGACATCAAGGCGGACGCGACGCCTGTCACCGTCGCCGACCGTCGTGCCGAAGAAGTCATGCGCGCGCTGATCGCGCAGCGCTTCCCCGAGCACGGGGTACTCGGCGAGGAGTTCGGGGATCATCTGCCCGATGCGCGCTACCGATGGGTGCTCGACCCGATCGACGGGACGAAGTCGTTCATCGCGAATTCGTTCCTGTTCGGCACACTGATCGCGCTGTTGCGAGACGGCAGGCCGATCCTCGGCGCCATCGCGAGCCCGCTGACCGGCCACGTTCTCGTCGGTACCGGAGATGCCGCCTGGCTGGGCAATACACAGGTATCGACCCGCGCGTGCTCGCGAATCGAGGACGCGACGCTGCTCACGACCGATCACTTCGCCGTCGCCCGTCACCACGACGGCGCGGCCTTCGACGCACTCGCCGGTCGCGCTCGGCTGTACCGGACCTGGGGAGACTGCCACGGGTACTTCCTCGTCGCCACCGGCGGCGCCGACGTGATGCTCGATCCGGTGCTGAGCCCGTGGGACATCATGGCCCTGGTGCCGATCGTCGAAGGCGCGGGCGGCCGCATCACCGATTGGCATGGCGGTGACCCGATCTCCGGCCGATCGCTGGTCGCGACCGGTGACGTGACGCTGCACGATCTGGTGCTCAACGCGCTTCGACCAAAACGTTGAAGCGGCCGCACGGCTCGACTCGAGTGCGGTGCCGTCGTACTCGATGCAGACGGTGTACCTCGGGGCCGTGGCGATGCAGGTGGTCCTGCATCGACCGCGCCCGGCCAAGCCCGCGCGTCGGCCCCCCCGTGACCGATTCGACGCCGTGCGGGGCAGCGCCGACGTGCGCTGGGGAACCGATGCGCTGATCATCAACCCGATCGTCTACGCCGAGATCTCGCTGTCGTTCTCGACGCTCGAAGCACTGGACGCTGCCGTGTCGACGCTCGGGCTGGCGGTGCGCGACGTGCCGCGACCGGCCCCGTTCCTGGTGGCGAAGGCTTTCGCGCAGTATCGCAGGCGCGGCGGCAGCAGGCCGCAGGTGCTGCCGGACTTCTTCATCGGTGCACACGCGGCCGTGGAGGGCTGGCCCCTGCTCACCCGGGATGCCAACCGGTTCAGGACCTGCTTCCCGACGCTGGAGGTCATCGCCCCCTGAATGCGGCAGCGTGCAGGCACCTTCCGGATTCCACGGACCGACACCCCGCCGGCCCCCGTCGTCCCGTACCGTGTCGGCTGAACCGACCGGAACCCCCATGAACCGAAACCTCTGGCTGCTCGCTGTCCTGCAGGGCCTGTTCCTCACCAACAACGTCACGTTCATCGCCATCAACGGACTGGTGGGTCTGTCGCTCGCCGCCTACGGCTGGATGGCGACGCTGCCGGTGATGGCCTACGTGGTGGGCGGCGCGCTCTGCACCGGGCCGGTGGCGTGGACGCAGATGCGCTTCGGTCGCAAGGTCAGCTTCCAGCTCGGGCTGATGGTGGCGTTCGTGTCGGCGCTGCTGTGCGCGTACGCGGCGCATACGCAGAACTTCTGGCTGCTGTGCTTCGCGACGCTGGTGGCCGGCTACTACCAGGCCAACGGGCAGCTCTACCGCTTCGCTGCGGCGGAGCTCGCCGCGCCGTCGGTGCGCGAGAAGGCGGTCTCGCTGGTGATGGCGGGCGGCCTGCTCGGCGCGGTGCTCGGCCCGAACCTGGCCTCGCGCACGCGCGAGCTCGCCTCGCTGCCCTTCGTCGGCGCCTACCTGGCCCTCGCGGTCGTGGCGGTGCTGGCGATGGGGCTGCTGACCGTCCTCCGGTTCCCGCCGGTGCCCGAGCGCAAGGCGGGCGCCTATGCTGGGCGCCCGCTCGCGCAGGTGATGCGCCAGCCGGTCTTCATCGTGGCCGCCGGCGCGAGTGCGCTGGGCTATGGCGTGATGAACCTGCTGATGGCGGCCACCCCGCTCGCGATGCAGCAGTGCGGGCTGCCGTTCTCGGACGCGGCCTTCGTGCTGGAGTGGCATGTCATCGGCATGTTCGCGCCGGGGTTCTTCACCGGCCACCTGATCCGTCGCTTCGGCGTGCTGAACGTCATGGGCGTGGGCGTGGTGCTGAATCTGGTCTGCGTCGCGATCGCGCTGTCGGGCCAGTCGCTGCACAACTTCGCGATCGCGCTGTTCCTCCTCGGGGTGGGCTGGAACTTCCTGTTCACCGGCGGCACCACGCTGTCGCTCACCGCCTACACGCCCGAGGAGAAGGACCGCGCACAGGGCGCGATCAACTTCCTGGTGTTCTCGGTGATGGCGCTGACATCGCTCAGCTCGGGTGTGCTGGTCAGTGCGCCGCAGGGGTGGAACTGGCTCAACCTCGGGTCGCTGCTGCCGGTGGTGGTGATCGGCGCGGGCATCGCCTGGCTGGCGCTGAGCAAGCGCGGGCGGGCCGCGACGGCCTGAAGGACGGGATCGCTCGCCGCCCCCGGCGGCGATCCGGCCTCGCCGGGGCTCAGTCCGCCTCGGCCATCCTCTGGCGCCTGGCCTCGTCCTCGGACTCCGCGTCCCGGATCTCGCGCATCACCGACACCAGGTCGACGTTGCTCTCGTCGGGCACGAAGCGGCCGGTGAGCGGGGTCTCGGTGGTGAGCAGGCCGCGGCGGTACAGGTCCCAGATCTCGGGGCCGTACTCGGTGGCGAGCAGCTCGGGCGCGAAGCGGCCGAAGAAACCGCGCAGGTTGCCGACGTCGCGCAGCAGCATCCGGCTCGCATGGTTGTTGCCGGCGGCGTCCACCGCCTGCGGCAGGTCGATGATCACCGGGCCGTCGGCGGCCAGCAGGATGTTGAACTCGGACAGGTCGCCGTGCACGACGCCGGCGCACAGCATGCGCACCACCTCGCGGAGCAGCGACGCATGGTGCAGCCGTGCATCCTCCTCGCTGAAGATCACGTCGTTCAGGCGCGGCGCGGCGTTGCCCTCCTCGTCCGAGACGAGTTCCATCAGCAGCACGCCATCGAGGAAGTTGTACGGCCGCGGCACGCGCACGCCGGCGGCGGCCAGGCGGTGCAGCGCGTCGACCTCGGCGCTCTGCCAGGCGGCCTCCTGGGCCTCGCGGCCGAAGCGCGTGCCCTTGGCCATGGCGCGCGCCTGCCGCGTGTTCTTCACGCGGCGGTTCTCGGTGTAGTCGACGGCCTGGCGGAAGCTGCGGTTGTTCGCTTCCTTGTAGACCTTCGCGCAGCGGACGTCGTCGCCGCAGCGCACGACGTAGACGGTGGCTTCCTTGCCGCTGGTGAGCTGTCGGACCACGTCGTCGACGAGTCCTTCCTCGATCAGGGGAAGCAGGCGTTTGGGAGGCTTCATCCCCGTAGTGTGCGCCACCGCGCGGCGTGCACCCGGTTCAGCGCAGCTTCAGCACCGCGTCGAGCGACTCGTTCTGGCGCCGGATGGCCTGGAGGTTGGCCAGCACGGCGTTGCTGGCGGCGATCATGTCGACCATGTTCCGCGGCAGGTCGGGGTCCTCGGCGACGGGCTGCGCGACCCCGGCCGGCCCGGGGCGGGCGTCGGCCTGCTGCGCCGGGGCGGGTACCGGGGCGGCCGGTGCGGGCGCCTGGCCGGAGACGCCCTGGACGCCTGCGACGGGCTCAACGCCGGTGACCGGCTGCCCGATGCGCTGGGTGGACGCACGCGCCACCTCGAAGGCCGCCGTATCGAGGCGGCGCGACGCGGCATTCAGGCCCGACAGGCTGGTCGACAGGGACATGGCGTACCTCCGGTTGACCCTGTTATCGACGCGCCGGGCGCCGACTTGAGGACCGCCGGCGCGGCGCCTCGACCGTTCATCGGCCGACGAGCGCCGCGTCGAGTGCGTGCAGGTCCTCGAACGGGGCGGGCGCATGCCCGCCGCAGGCGTCGGCCGGATGCCGGTGCGCGAACTGCGGTCGGCGCAGCCAGGCGGCCTGCAGGCCGGCGCGGCGCGCGGCGACGACGTCGAGCAGCGGGTCGTCGCCGATGTGCAGGGTCGCGCCCGGCTCGACACCCGCCAGCCGGCAGGCCTCGTGGAAGAGGCGCGGGTCGGGCTTGGCGCTGCCGAACACGTGGGCGTTGACCGAGGCGTGGAAGTAGCGCCCGAGCCCGACCCCCTCGACGTCGGCATTGCCGTTGGTGACCGCGACCAGCCGCACGCGCCCTGCCCAGCGCCCGAGCACCGGCAGCACGTCGTCGAAGAAGCGCACCCGCTGGCGCGCTTCGAGGAACACCTCGAAGGCCGCTTCGGCGAGGCGCGGATCGTCGCCGGAGCGCGTCATCGCGCGGCGCAGGCCCTCGCGGCGCAGCCAGCTCATGTCGTGGGCGCGCCCGGGATGTTCGGCGAGCAGCTCGCGACGGATCGCGGCGCGGGCGTCGGCGTCGAGGCCCGCTGCGGTCGCGGGCGCGTGCGCCGCGAGCCAGTCGCCCAGCACCTGCTCGGCGCCGACCAGCGTCGGCCCCACGGCCCAGAGCGTGTCGTCGAGGTCGAGCGTGATCGCTCGCAGTGGGGTGAGGGCGGTCGTCACGGGCAGCGGCAGGGCAGGTCGGGCATCCGCGGATTCTAAGTCGCCGAGGCAGCCCGCCGCCCGGCCCCTGCGCGCGCCGCGCCGGCAGCGGCAGGTCTGCCGTTCGTCGAAGCCAGACCGCGGTTCGTTCCGCCGGCCGGCCGGAGCGTGATCTTTGTCACGTTCCGGGGCCGGTCGTGGGGCTCGAATGCCGCAATGAGGAGATCGCCATGAACGCCACAGGCCCTACCCTGCAAGCGGCGCCGGCCGCCCCCGCGCACCGTCCGCTGCACGCACCCGCTCCGATCGTCGTGACCGCGGCCTCGCTGGTGACGCTCGGCTTCTGCATCGCGTTCGTGCTGGCCGCGCCCCTCGGCGCCGCGGTCGCGCCGGGCGACCCGTGGCCGCTGGCGGACCGTGCGGCGGGCGATCACGCGATCGCCTTCGCCGTGATCGGCGGCATCCTGCTCGGCATGCCGCTCGCCGTCCACGTGCTGCACCGCGACCTGGCGCGGCCGCTGGCGCTCGGCGAGGCCCGCGAGGACGCGAGCGCCTCGCGCTTCGTCTACGGGCCGGGCGCACGCCGGCGGATGGCGCTCGGGCTGGGTGCCGCCTACGGCACCGCGGCGCTGTTCGTGCTGCTCATCGCCCGCACGACCGACGCGGCGTCGGCGCTGCGGGCGCTGCTGGCGTACTGATGCGCTCGTGCGGGTTCAGACCCGCACGAGTCCCAGCAGGTGCGCGACGTCCTTGAAGAAGATTCGCACGTGCGCGATCGGCTTCTTGCGAACGAGCTTCTTGTTCATGTACGACTCGAAGGTGAGCTGCTGCACGTCGCGGTCGCGGCAGATGTCGACGAAGCGCTCGCGGCGCTTGTCGCTGGAGTACCAGAACCACTGCATCACGCCGAGCACCCAGAACACGCGGCCGTGCTCGCGCATGAAGCGCTTGCGCGCGCGCGCAAGCACGCGGGCGTCGCCCGTCTCGAGCAGCTGGTGGACGGCGTCGGCCGCGAAGGTGCCGCAGACCATCGCGTAGTAGATGCCCTCGCCCGAGGCGGGCGCGACCACACCGGCCGCGTCGCCGGCCAGCACCACGTCGCGGCCGTTGTCCCAGCGCGGCAGCGGCTTCATCGGCAGCGGCGCGCCCTCGCGACGCAGCGTGCGCGCGTTCTGCAGGCCCACCTTCTCGCGCAGCTCGCCGGTGGCGGCGCGCAGCGAGAAGCCCTTGTCGGCGCTGCCGGTGCCGATGCTCAGCGTCTCGCCGTGCGGGAACACCCAGCCGTAGAAGTCGGGCGAGAGCTTGCCCTGGTACCAGACGTCGCAGCGGCCGGCGTCGTAGCCGGCGGGCCGCTGCTCGGGCACAGCGACGATCTCGTGGTACGCGAAGACGAACTTGCCGCGGTCCGCGCCGGGCACGGACTGGCGGGCGACCGCCGAGTTGGCGCCGTCGGCGCCGATGATCGTGCGGGCGCGCACGCGCGCAGGCGTGCCCTCGCCGAGCCGGTGGCCTTCGCGCAGCCGGTAGTGGATGACCGCGGTGCCGTCGGTGTCGCGCTCGATCCGCTCGAACACGCCGGTGCGGCGCACCGCGCCCGCCGTCGCCGCG
>Ga0164293_10002796_pt1 | contig 14828 bp, 16 predicted proteins | sample GEODES118metaG_FD_111487 | JGI IMG/M metagenome (GOLD analysis project Ga0164293, IMG submission 111487) | Eutrophic lake water microbial communities from Lake Mendota, Wisconsin, USA - GEODES118 metaG | ecosystem: Environmental > Aquatic > Freshwater > Lake | place: USA: Lake Mendota...
CCTGCAAGTCGTTTCGGAAATCGGTCATGTCCCGGGTCTGCCAGCTCACCGGCAAGCGCGCCAACAACGGCATGGCCGTGTCACACTCCCACGTGCGCACCAAAAAGCTCCAGCAGGTAAACCTGCAGGAGCGTCGCCTGTGGTGGGCCGAGGGCAACCGCTTCGTGAAGCTCCGCGTCTCCACCCGCGCTCTGAAAACCATCCAGAAAAAGGGGCTGGGCGCCTACGCCAAGGAACTCGGCGTCAACCTCGCCAAGATCTGAACCAGGCATGCAACGCCGGGCTTTCCTGCATCGCCTGGTTGCTGTGTTGCCGGTAGCTGCCGGCGCCTCAAGCCTGCTGGCATTTGGCCGGCAGGCTTTTGCTTTGGGGGGCATCCTTCCGACGCTGAACAGCCCTGCACCCGACTTCAACCTGCCCGGCATCGCGCCGGCGGCCAATGGCCAGGTGCTGGAAACCCGGCTGACCCTGGAGGATTTCCGTGGTCGCTGGTTGGTCCTCTACTTCTATCCACGCGATTTCACCGGCGGCTGCACCCTGGAGGCTCGCGGCTTTCAGAAGGATCTGATGGCCTTCCAAGCAGCCGATGCGGCCGTGGTTGGGGTGAGCGCCGATGACCCCGACTCCCATGCCGACTTCTGTAGCAGCGAAGGCCTGGCATTTCCCCTGCTCTCCGACCCGGCGGGCACCGTGAGCCGGGCCTACGGCAGCTGGATCGCGCCCTTCTCCCAACGCCACACCTTCCTGATCGACCCCACTGGCGTGCTGCGCGCCAGCTGGGTGGCGGTGCGCCCCAGCGGCCACAGCAATGAAGTGCTCACCGCCCTGCTGGAGCTTCAGGGGAGCTGATCGGTCGTCAGACCAGGCAGTAGATCAGGAACGACCCCGTGCCGGGAGCGTTGACGTGCCTCCGCCGCTCAACTCAGAACGTGAGCCAGCCCATCGAGCTGGCCAGCTGGAAGCCAAAGGTGCCAAGCAGCGAGCCAAGAAGGGCACCGGCAAAAGCAAGCCAGCCGAGCGGGGCCCCCACGGCCTGGGAGGCCGCGTTGGGTTCCACCAAACTCAAGCGCTGAGAGGTAGTGGACTGGGTGTCCTGCTGACGACGGACAAGGGCTTCGAAATCAGGCATTCGATCTCCTGGGCTACGGATTGATAGGCCGACCAACCGACCATGCGACGGGGATCGGCACGTCCCCGGTCGTCGCAGGCCAGGGACACGGGCAGGCCCTGGGACTCGGCCTTGTCGAAGGCACCCAGCAGGGGGACTTCGGAAGCCAACACCTGGAGACCAAAAGACTGCAGCGCCTCACGGGCATCGACGATGGCCCGCGGTTGGCGGAGATCAACCTTCGCCATCAGGACCGCATGGGGAACACCCACGCGGCGCAACAACTGGGCCAGCTCCACGGTGAGCTCCACGGAGCGCGCCTTCGGGGCGGTGGGCAGGAGCACCAGGTCGGATCCCACCGCCAGGTGACGCAGCTCCTCCTCATCGCTGCTGGCCTGGCCGTCCGTGATCACCACATCCGCGTTACGCGTGGCCTTGGCTGCGGCCTCCACCGGTACGACGGTGAAGGGCAGTGAGCCGCGGATGCCGTAGGCGAGGGCGGAGCGATTGCGATCGGCATCCACCACGCACACGGACCGACCTCGCTCTGCCCAGACACTGGCGAGGTGGATGGAGGTGCAGGTTTTGGCCACTCCGCCCTTCTGGCCGGAGACGGTGATGAACACCCTTCAAAGGCGAGTTTGTGCAGGGTAGGGGCAGGATTGGATTTGTGTTGTAGGCGCTGACACCGTCAGGATTCGCAGGCAGGCCGCCCCAGCGACCCCAGCAGCTGGCGATGCACATCCGTCTGCCGCCGCAGGGTCTGCAGACGGGCCAATGCCGGGGGCCGATCCAGCTCATCAGCCCATGCGGCCTGCAGATCCGATGCCGGCGCGGTGTCGAGGCTCTGGCAGGGGCACCCCAGGTCAGCCGCGGCGGCGGCCACCTTGGGGTCATAACTGAGGGCGGCGCAGGGGGCGCCGGAGAGGGCCGCCAGGATCAGCCCGTGCAGGCGCATCGCCACCACCAATCCCGCACCACTGAACACTGCCATCGCTTCGCTGGGCCGCTCCGCCAGCACCTCCCGGCTGCGGGCTGCCAGGCCAGCCGGCAGCAGACCCGCCTGGCGGAGCTCAGCCAGCAACCCCTGGTCTTGGCCGGCGTGGAAGGGCAGCCAGATCACCTCCCGTTCCTGGGATGCGGCCAACTGATCCACGGCGGCTAGATAGGGACCCCAGGCCGAACCCTGCAGCAGCTTGGTGGGACGGAAGCAGAGCACCAAGGGGCCACCGGTGCCCCGCCAGGGCTGGGGCGGCAGGGCCCACACCGGATCACTACCCACCGGCCCCTCGCGCCCCAAGCGCCGGGCCAGGGCCGCCGACTCCGAATCCCGCCAGCTCACCGCGGTGACCAGTCGCAACAGGCGTCCCACCAGCAGCCGGCTGCGGCGCCGCCGCAGGGGCCCCAGCCCCTGGCCCCAGAGCAGCACCGGCTTGCCCTCAAGCCGCGCCGCGCCGATCAGGGCAGCGTAATAAAGAAGGCTGCGGAAGCTGGTGGAATCCTGGAGCAAGCTGCCGCCGCCCAGCACCAGGGCATCGCAGCGGCCCAGGGCCTTGAGCACCAGGGCCAGGCGGCGGCGGGGCACCGTCTCCACGCCGAAGCGCTCCTCCACCAGGGCGGTGTCATGGGCGGTCACCGTGGCCTGGCAACCGGCAGGCAACTGGCCCAGCAGCACCTCCAACAGAGCGTCGTCGCCCAGGTTGTGCTCGCCGTAGTAGCCACACAGCAACATGCGCCGGCTGGCCTGGTCGGTCGTCTGGCTGGTCTCGCGCACGAGCCGGGTTTCACCGCCCCATCAGCATCGCACCCTGACAGGATTGGTGACGATCGCTGCTCGGATGCAGATCGGTGGCCATCAGCTCTGAATGCGGGGATCCGCAGCGCACCCGCCATATTCAGAACCACCACTTCGACAGCCGACGCTGGGATCAGGTGGAACCTCGGGATGACGACATTGTCATCACCAGCCCGTACAAAAGTGGCACCACCTGGCTGCAGGCGATCGTGGCCCACCTCCTGTTTGCAGGAGACCTGCCTGCCCCCCTCTCCGAGCTCTCCCCCTGGTTGGAAGCCAACTATCACGACCTGGATGCCCTGGCCCTGAAGCTGGGTCAGCAACGCCATCGCCGTTTCATCAAGAGCCACCTGCCCCTGGATGCCCTGCCCTGGGATCGGCGGCGCCGCTTTCTGTACATCGCGCGCGATGGGCGGGATGTGGCCATGTCGCTGTGGAACCACTACCTCAACTGGAACGAGGAGGCCCATGCCCTGATCAACCAGGTGCCCAACGAACGGGGCGAAACCTTCCCCCTGCCCCCCGCAGACGTGCAGACCTTCTTTGATCGCTGGTTGCACCAGGGCTGGCTGGCCTGGGAACGGGACGGCTGGCCCTATTGGTCTTTTTTTCACAACGTGCAGTCGTGGTGGGATCACCACCAGCAGGCCAACATCCTGCTGCTGCACTACGGCGACCTCAAGGCGGATCTCCCGGCCCAGATCTCCAAGATCGCCACCTTTCTAGGCCTCGAACTGGATGCCGCCCGACTCTCAGAGGTGGCAGCAGCGGTTGACTTTCACGCCATGCGACGCCAGAGCGATCGCTATGTGCCGTGCGGCGGCCGTCTCTGGAAAGGTGGTGCCGCATCCTTCCTCTACCGCGGCACCAATGGGCGCTGGCGTGGCGTGCTGGGTTCGGAGCAGCTTGAGGCCTACGCCCGGGTCAGCCGGGAAGCCCTCAGCGCGAGCTGTCACAACTGGCTGCATGGCGCACCGACCTAAAAGTGGCTAGCTGTTGACGGTGGCTGCGTGGCACCGATTGGTCACGGTGGAAACCCTCGAAGCCCTCGATCTGCTGATCTGGGTGGGCAACGGCATCCAGGCCGGGGAGCTGGCTTGTTGCAACCAGAGCACCGTGTCTCGCCGCATCCGGCAGGCCCAGGCCACCTTCAACCTCAACCTCAACAGGGTCAACGGAGCCTGGCGGGCGGAGGGCGAACCGCTGCTCATCGGTCTGGAGCGCGAGGTGCATCAACTGGCTCGGTTCATGGGCCGCCAGAGCCTGCGTCTGCAAGCGCCGATCTGGAGCTCCGAGGCTCTGCTGCGGGAGCTGCCGGCGGGCTGGATCCGCAACCCTCTCAGCTCCATCGGCTCACCCCACCACTGCTTGGAGCTCCTTGAGCAGCGGGTGATCGATGCCTGTTTGGCCACCCTGCCCGAACGGCCGGCTGGCGATGACCCGCGCTTTGCCTGTTTCGACCTGTTCCACTCACCAATCCATCTGGTGACCACACCCAACACGGCGGTCAGCCTGTTTGCCCATCCCACCCGGGAAGAAATCGGCAGCTGGGGTTCCATCGCCACCTTCCCGTTCAACCCCCGTCCCCAGCAACTCTTCATCCGCTCTTTCTATGCCCACCATTTCCGGCGGAACCAGCCCCACCGGCCTGGCCGGCAGGCGCAGACCAATCCTGTCTATTTCGCCAACAGCCTGATGCTCAAGGTGCTGGGCGACAGAATGCCACTGGTCACCTTGGATGTGGACGTCCCATCCCATTACGTGGAAAGCCTGGTGGTTCTTCAGGAACACCGGGCGACCGCAGCCGTAGCCGAGCTGGTGGAGGGGCTCCGCCGCCGCATCCAGCATCTATCGCGATTCGAACCCCAACTGACGGCCATCGTCTGAGCCCATGCACGCCCTCTCCCTGCCCACGTGGTGGATCCACATCACCTCGGTACTCGAGTGGATGGCGGCGATGCTGGCGATTCAACAGGTGGGAATCCGCCGGCAGGAAGGGGGCTGGCGCTGGTTGAGCCTGGCGATGCTGCCTGCCCTGGTGAGCGCCATGGCCGCCTGCACCTGGCACCTGTTCGACAACAGTCCCGACCTGCAGGGACTGGTGGTGCTGCAAGCCGGGCTCACCACCCTCGGCAATGGCGCCCTGGCCCTGGCCGCCTGGAACCTGCTGCGGCGACAGGGCCGAACCACCCCATGACTGGGCTCCTGACTTGGCTGGCTGGCATCGATCCCACCCCCCTGTTCGTGCTGTCACTGCTGCCCTATCTGGCTTTCCTCTGGTGGGCAAGCCAGATCGAAGGGTTTCCAAGACTTGCCCTGCGGGGATTCCAGATGACCCTGGTGTTCGTGGCCGTCACAATCGCCGCCGCCGTGGTGGCCCAGCTGCGTTACGGCGCGCTGCTGGCCAATGTGGATCCCCTGCACGGCGGGGCCGAATCCCTGCTCACCGTCTCCAACCTGCTGGTGGTGCTGGGTTTCAGCGGCGTGGGGGCGGCGGTCACCTCCCGTCGCCCAGAACCCTGATGCTTGCGGCCCTGGCCCTCGCCTTCAGCCTGGGAGCCGCACCGGCTGTGGCGACCGCCCCTCCACCCCAGACGGCCGTGCTGCGGGTGGGCGTGGCCGATGGGGCCCAGCCCTGCTCCTATCGGGAGCGGGGCAGCTGGAGCGGCATGGCCGTGGAACTCTGGCAACGCATCGCCGACCAGGAACGACTGCCCTACGTGCTCGTGCCCGGCGACAGTGCCGCCAGCCTGCTGGAGGCCACCCGCCGGGGGGATCTGGATGTCGCCATCGGCTGCATCACGGTGTCGCCGGAACGGCTCAGCAGCACGCGCTTTTCCCTGCCATTCCAGGAATCCGGGCTCGGTGTGATGACCCGACGCAACCAGCTGGAGCTGGGCACCTCCCTGCTGCGGGCCCTGGTGGCTCCCGATCTGATCCGGCTGCTGCTGGCCTATCTGGTGTTGATCAGCCTGCTGAGCCTCGGGGTGTGGCAGGTGGAGCGCAAGGGCAGCAATCCCGCCCGGTGGGAGGTGGGGCGACGGCGCGCCTTCGCCCTGATCTTTCAGGTGCTGGCTACCGGCCCGGGCACCAACACGGTGGTGGTGAGCGCAAGGGGCCACACCCTGGTGTTCCTCGCCTACTTGGTGCGCATCGTCACCGCCTCCCTTCTGGTGAGCTACGTCACCTTGAATGTGGTGCGGGGCAACCAGGAGCTCAGCAACCGCAACCTGCGAAACCTGCAAGATCTGGCGGGTCAACGGGTCGCGGTGCGCCCGGGCACCGTGAGCGACGAGCTGTTGCGCCGACTGAACGCCACCGGCCTCGAGCCGCCCATCCAGCTGCAGACGCTGGACCGGATCACCCAGGCCGACACACTCTTGGGCAGTGGGGCGGTGGATGCGGTGATGGCCGATGACATTCAGCTGGACTACCTGCTGCACCAGCTGCCCCACAAGCGCTATGGCCTGGCACTGCGCCAGCTCAACCCCCAGTCCCAGGCCTTTGCGCTGTCACCGGCGCTGAGCGACAACCAGGCGAACCGCATCAACGTGGCCCTGGGCCGTCTTAAACGCGATGGAGTGGTGACGCGGCTGCGGCAGCAGGCAATGAACAAGTCTTAAGCAGCAGGCCCCCGAAGCGATCGGCCCCGGAAGATGGGGCGTCGGCTTCCGTTCCATGATCGCTCCGCTTCTGGCTCTGGCCCCCGCCTCCATCACCTGGTCACCCAAGGTGGCGCTGGTGATGATCGTCTGCAATGTGATCGCCATTGCGATCGGCAAGGCCACGATCAAGCACCCCAACGTGGGCCTGCAACTGCCCAGCCCCAGCCTGTTCGGCGGCTTCGGCCATGGCGCCATGCTCGGCACCCTGAGCCTGGGCCACATCCTCGGCATGGGCGCCATCCTCGGACTGGCCTCCCGCGGCGTCGTCTAGGAGTGAAGCAAGGGCGCGATCAGCGCCAGCCGAGCAGATAGGGCAACGCCTTGAGCCCATAGCGCTCAAAGCGGTAGTGAAACAGCAAGGCGGAGAGATCCTCCGCCGTTGTGGTCTGCAGTCCCAGCAGCAACCGCTCCAAGCGGCAATCGCCCCGCTCGCCGGCCAGGCCGAGCCAGGTGCGGCGTGCCAGTCGGCCGCTCAGGCTCCAACGCCAGCCCAGCTCTCGTCGCAGGAGGGCTGGATAGCGATCCAGCTGGACCGTCCCCTGCGGGCTGGCCAGCGCCTGCAGCAGCAGGGGCGCCAACACCCGGGCACTAGCCAGGGCATGGCGAATGCCCTCGCCGCCCAGCAGGTTCGCGGTGCTCACCGCATCCCCCAGGCCGATCAACGGGCCCTGGCGGTGCTGCTCGCGGCGACGCACCGTGCTGCGGATGCGCCCGCCGTGGCGGTCGAGCACCAGTGCTTCCTCCAGGCCGCTGCGCTGCAGCAAGGCCCCGAGTTCCTGCCCCAGCGGACGCTGATCGCGGCCCTGATCCTGGAGGCGGCACACTCCCACCTTGAGCTGTCCCGGTGCCATCGGGAACACCCAGCCGTAGCCCTGCTGCACCCAGTGGCTGCCGAGGAAAAAGCTGAGCCGATCAGCCCAGGCGGCATAGACCTCGGGGCTCACCTGCAGCAACCACTCCACCCCCAGCCCGGTCACCAACGGATCGTCCTGGCACGGGGGTTCACCGATCAGGGACCGGCCTTCGCCGCTGGCATCCACCACCCAGCGGCTGCGGATCGCGCCGCGGACGCCCGAGTCATCCCGCACCCAGGTGATGCAGGTGCCCGAGGGCTCCATCTGCCAGCCCAGGGCCGTGACCCCCAGCTGCAGCCGCGCACCCCAGCCGAGGGCCTGATCGGCCAACCACTGGCGCAGGGCACCGAAATCGAGCACGGCCCCCAGGGGCCGGGCCGCTGTCCAGTGGCGCCGCTGATCCCCCGGCCCTACCAGCTGCCAGCCGCTCCAGCGGGCGGCCACCACCTGGGGCGGCAGGCCGTAGCGCTCGACGGCATCGAGGGGCAGGGCCGCACTGCTGAAGGCGGCCTGACGCAGATCGTCGAGGCGATCCACCAGCACCACATCCACCCCGGCAAGCGCCAGCAGGCGAGCTAGCTCGGCACCGGCTGGGCCAGCACCGACCACCAGCACCTCACAGCACGCGTCAGCGGAAGCGATGGGAGGCAGGCTCAGACGGCGACAGGCTGGGCAACACCGCTGCGCTTGGACGGCAGCACGGAGGCGAAGCGCTCCAGGATGCGATCGGCCATCTGGGGCGGGGTGAGACCAAGGCTCTGCTTGCTCTGGTCAGGGCTGGCATGGTCCACGAGCAGGTCGGGAATGCCGATGCGCAGCACGGGCACCAACACGTCATGGTCGACGAGGGTTTCCACCACCGCGGCCCCAAAACCACCGGCGAGGGCGCCTTCCTCCATCGTCACCACCTTGCCGATGCGCGTCGCCATCGGCAGGATCAGGGCCTCATCGAGGGGCCGCAGGAAGCGGGCATTGATCACGGCGGCGCGCACGCCCTGTTCCTGAAGCAGACCGGCGGTGGCCACCGCCGGAGCCACCATGGCGCCGTAGGCCACGATCAGCAGGTCGTCGCCGTCGGTGAGCAGCTCACCGCGGCCGATCTCCAGGGGTTCGAAGCCCTCCTCCGCCAAGGGCACCCCCTCCCCTTCTCCCCGGGGAATGCGCAGGGCACAGGGCCCGCTGTGGTGGATGGAGGTGACCAGCATGCGCTGCAGCTCAGCCTCATCCTTGGGGGCCATCACCGTGAAATTGGGGATGGACCGGAAGTAGCTGATGTCGTATTGGCCCTGGTGGGTGGGGCCATCGGCCCCCACCAGCCCAGCTCGATCGAGCACAAAGGTGACGGGCAGGTTCTGGATGCCCACGTCATGGATGAGTTGGTCGAAGGCGCGCTGCAGGAAGGTGCTGTAGATCGCCACCACCGGCTTGAGCCCCTCGCAAGCCATGCCCGCCGCCATCGTGACGGCGTGCTGCTCGGCGATGCCCACATCGAAATACTGAGCCGGCAGGGCCTTCTCGAGCAGATCCAGGCCGGTGCCGGTGGCCATGGCCGCGGTGATGCCAACCACGGTGGGGTCCTGTTCGCAGAGCTTCACCAGCGTCTGGCCAAACACCTTGCTGTAGCTGGGGGGCTTGGGCTTGCTGGAGGGATAGGCCTTGCCGGTAGCCAGATCAAAAGCGCTCTGGGCGTGGTAACCCACCTGATCGGCTTCGGCGTAGGCATAGCCCTTGCCCTTGGTGGTGGCCACATGCACCAACACGGGGCCCTCGGTGCGGTGGGCCTGCTCGAAGGTGCGCACCATCCCGGCGATGTCGTGCCCATCAATCGGACCGATGTAGGTGAAGCCCAGCTCCTCGAACACGGCACCCACCTTGGGTACCGCCAGGCGCTTCATGCTCTCCTTAAGAGTCTTGAGCTCGGTGGGCAGCTCGCCGTGCAGGAAGGGAAGGTGCTTGATCGCCTCCTCAGCGTTGCCCTGCAAAAACTGCAGCGGCGGACTGAGCCGCATGCGGTTGAGATAGGTGGAGAGGGCCCCCACCGGAGGGCTGATCGACATGTCGTTGTCGTTCAGCACCACCAGCAGCTTGGTGGTCGGCAGGTGGCCGGCGTGGTTGATGGCCTCCAAGGCCATGCCCCCGGTGAGGGCACCATCGCCAATCACCGCCACGCATTTGAAGTCTTCACCGCGCCGGTCCCGGGCCAGGGCCATGCCCAGGGCCGCCGAAATCGAGGTGCTGGCGTGGCCGGCGCCAAAGTGGTCAAAGCGGCTCTCGCAGCGCTTGAGGTAGCCCGCCACACCGTCCTTCTGGCGCAGGCTGTCGAAGGTTTTGTAGCGGCCCGTGACCAACTTGTGGGGATAGGCCTGGTGCCCCACGTCCCACACCACCTTGTCGCGGTCAAGATCGAGGGTTTGGTAGAGGGCCAGGGTGAGTTCCACCACCCCCAGGCCCGGGCCGAGGTGACCGCCGCTGGTGCTCACCACCTCGAGGTGCCGCTCCCGGATCTGGCGGGCAATGGCTTCGAGCTCTGGCGTGCTCAGGCCGTGCAGCTGATTCGGATGACTCAGCTCGCTGAGATGCATGCACAACCCTGGAGGTGGGGTGCAATCTAGGCCTTTGCACCCACCCGAAGGTGCCGATTGCGACACTGGTGCCATGAGCGAGGCCCCCCAGAGCTACTTACAGCGCATCCTGCGGGCGCGGGTGTACGACGTGGCGATCGAAACGCCCCTCGATCCCGCACCGAATCTCTCGGCGCGCCTGCACAACCGGGTGCTGCTCAAGCGCGAAGACCTTCAGCCGGTGTTCAGCTTCAAGCTGCGCGGCGCCTACAACAAAATGGCCGGGCTCAGCGCCGCCGAACTGGAGCGCGGGGTGATTGCCGCCAGCGCCGGCAACCATGCCCAGGGGGTGGCCCTGGGAGCCCAGAAGCTGGGCTGCCGCGCCGTGATCGTGATGCCCGTCACCACGCCCGAAATGAAGGTGAAGGCTGTTGCCGCCCGCGGCGCCGAGGTGGTGTTGCACGGCGACAACTACGACGCCGCCTGCACCGAGGCCACCCGCTTGGGGGCGGAACGGGGGCTCACCTTCATCCATCCCTTCGACGATCCGGATGTGATCGCTGGGCAGGGCACGATCGGCCTGGAGATCCTGCGCCAGTGCTCCTCACCCCCGGATGTGATCTACGTGGCCGTAGGGGGGGGCGGCCTGATTGCCGGCATCGGCGCCTATGTGAAAACCCTCTGGCCCCAGGTTCAGATCGTGGGGGTCGAGCCGGTGGACGCGGATGCCATGACCCGTTCCCTCGCCGCCGGCCAACGGGTGCAGCTCGAGCAGGTTGGCCTGTTTGCCGATGGAGTGGCGGTGCGCCAAGTCGGAGCGCACACTTTTGCCCTGGCCCAGCAGACGGTGGATCGCATGGTCACCGTGGATACCGATGCCATCTGCGCAGCCATCAAGGACGTGTTCGAAGACACCCGTTCAATCCTCGAACCGGCGGGAGCCCTGGCGGTGGCCGGGATGAAACGGGATGTGGCCCAGCAGGGGCTCCATGGCCTCACCCTGGTGGCGGTGGCCTGCGGCGCCAACATGAACTTCGATCGGCTCCGCTTCGTGGCCGAACGCACCGAGATCGGCGAAGACCGCGAGGCCATGCTGGCGGTGGAAATCCCCGAGCAAACCGGCAGCCTGCGGCGCTTCTGCGCGGTGCTCGGCCAACGCAGCCTCACCGAATTCAGCTATCGGCTGGCCGATCCGCGGGCGGCCCACATTTTTGTGGGGGTACAGACCAGCGGCACCGCCGATGAACAGGCCCTGATTGACGACGTGCGCCGGGCGGGCTTCCCCTGCCTCGACCTCTCCAATGACGAACTGGCCAAGCTGCACCTGCGCCACATGGTGGGTGGACGCCTGCCGGCCAGTGCCGGGGCTGCCCTTGAGCAGGGAGAGGAACTCCTTTACCGCTTCGAATTTCCCGAAAAGCCTGGAGCCCTGATGGCGTTCGTGAACGCCTTACATGCCAGCTGGAACATCAGCATCTTTCACTACCGCAACCACGGAGCCGACGTGGGCCGCATCGTGGTGGGGGTGCAGGTGCCCCACGGGGAGAGGGCAGCCTGGCAGGAGTTTCTCGAGGGGCTCGACTACCAGCACTGGGATGAAACCGAAAACCCGGCCTACCGGCTGTTTCTCGGCCCGAGTACCGCCTCCTTGCCGGCCCTGGCCTGAGCCCGAACAGCTGCGTTACCGTGCGGCCATGCACACAGGCTCAGCGGCCACTGAGGCGATCCAGGGTCTCTCGCTGCCGGCGCGGATGGAGGCCATCCTCTATCTCAAGGGCCGGCCCTTGAGCCTGGCCGAGCTGGCCGAGATCGCCGCCGTCAGTCGCGAGGAAGCCGAGCTGGGGCTGATCACCCTGATCACCGACTACGCCCACCGCGACACCGCCCTGGAGGTGCGTCAGGAGGGAACCCGCTACAGCCTGCAGCTGCGCGATGGCCTCGGCGACCTGGTGCAGAACCTGCTGCCCGTGGACCTCTCCACCGCCGCCCTGCGCACCCTCGCCACCATTGCCCTCAAGAAGCGCATCCTCCAGTCGGATCTGGTGGAGCTGCGAGGCTCCGGCGCCTACGACCACATCAAGGAATTGCTGGCCCAGGACTTCATCGAACGCAAGCGTCAGAGTGAGGGCCGCTCCTTCTGGCTCACCCTGAGCGAGAAATTCCACCGCACCTTCGCCGTCAAGGCCGCCGATCTGCAGCCCCGCGCCAGGGCGGTCAGGGCCGCAGAGACCGAACCCCAGCCGGCCCAAGCCCCAGACCAATCTCCAACCCGGCCTGAAGGCTGGGAAGAGGCTGCCTAGAGTTCCCCCACCGAGCCATCCGCCGACGAGCACGACCCATGGACGCCCTGATTTTTCTGCTGCAGGTGGTTGCCCAGACCCTCGGCATCTACATCGTGGTGCTGCTGGTGCGGGTGCTGCTGAGCTGGTTCCCCAACCTCGACTGGAGCAACCCCGTGCTCTCCACGGTGAGCTCGATCACCGACCCTTACCTGAACGCCTTCCGTGGCCTGATCCCACCCCTGGGCGGCCTCGACCTTTCGGCGATCCTCGCCTTCCTGGCGCTTCAGTTGGCGCAGAGGCTGCTCCAAGGAGCCACGATGTCCTTGATGACATCGGGCTACTGAGCCGCCAGGGCCTGCTCCAGCGGCAGCAGTTCGTCGTCCTCTCCGGCCCGGGTGCGCACCGGTGCACTGAACCCCCGGGCTTTCACGTTGCGGAAGTTCAGGGGACCAGGCGTACCGGCCGGCACCGAGAGTCGCAGGGCGAAGGCTGAGCTGCCGGGTGGCACATCGCCGATGGAGCCAACGCGGGTGCGGTTCTGCAGCACCGGTTCGCCGCTGGAATCCACGATGAGTGCAAACACATCGGTGTCCACCACCGGCTTGCGGCCCAGATTCAGCACCGTGCCCCGCAGGGCGTAGCAGCTGGCCCCCGCGGGGCGCCGCAACTCCGGTTGGGCGCCCACATCCTCCGAGGGGCAGGGCTCCAGGGTCACCTCCGACACCTGCAGGTCAGCAGCCCAGGCGGAGGGGGGAGCCAGCAACAACAGAGCCGCCAGAAGGGGAGCTAGAACAAGCCTGATCACCGCCTATCCCCGCTACCTGCGATCACGTTACGGGCGGCGCGGCTGGCGAGTTTGTCGAGGTTGGCCTGGGCAATCTGATCGAGCTCGAGGCCCAACTCGGTGGCCAGCTGGGCCACGTACCAGAGCACATCGCCCAGCTCCAGCTCCAGGGCAGCGATGACCTCCGGGGTAAAGGCACCGTTCTCGTCGCGCAGCACCTTTTTGACCTTGTCGGCCACCTCGCCGGCCTCGCCGCACAGGCCCAGGGTTGGGTAAATGGGATTTGCACCGGCCTCGGGGTAGCGAGCCGTGGCGCGGGAGCGCTCCTGGTAGGTCTGGAAATCCAACTGAGGCAACCCGTTGCAGGCCTGGATGGTAATTTCCAGCTGTCTGATGGCGTGTTGATGCCCCAGCCCGATCTCATGCGTCGCACCAAGATCGTGGCCACGATCGGGCCCGCCACGGAATCTCCCGAACGGCTGCGCGAGTTGATCGCCGCCGGCGCCACGACGTTCCGGCTCAATTTCTCCCACGGCGACCACAGCGAGCACGCGGCCCGGATCGCCACGATCCGCCAGGTGGCCACCGAGCTGGGCATCGAGATCGGCATCCTGCAAGACCTCCAGGGCCCGAAGATCCGCCTGGGCCGGTTCGCCGAGGGACCCATCACTCTGGCGAAGGGCGACCCCTTCACCCTCACCTCCCGCGATGTGGCGTGCAATCAGACGATTGCCACAGTCACCTACGACAAGCTCGCCGACGAGGTGGTGCCTGGCAGCCGCATCCTGCTGGATGACGGACGGGTGGAGATGCTGGTCGACCGAGTCGACAACGCCCTGCAGACCCTCTATTGCAGCGTCACCGTCGGGGGCGTGCTTTCCAACAACAAGGGGGTCAATTTCCCGGATGTGCAGCTGTCGATCCGGGCGCTGACGGAAAAAGACCGCATCGACCTGGCCTTCGGCCTGCAGCAGGGGGTGGACTGGGTTGCGCTCAGCTTTGTGCGTAATCCGTCCGACATGCGTGAGATCCGCGAGCTGATCCGCAGCCACGGGCACCAGACCCCTGTGGTGGCCAAGATCGAAAAATTTGAAGCCATCGATCAGATCGACGACATCCTGCCCCTCTGTGACGGCGTGATGGTGGCCCGCGGCGACCTCGGTGTGGAGATGCCCGCTGAGGAAGTGCCCCTGCTCCAGAAGGAGCTGATCCGCAAGGCGAACAGCCTGGGCATCCCGGTGATCACCGCCACCCAGATGCTCGATTCGATGGTGAGCTGCCCCCGTCCCACCCGCGCGGAGGTGAGCGACGTGGCCAATGCCATCCTCGACGGCACGGACGCCGTGATGCTCTCCAACGAGAGCGCCGTGGGTGATTTCCCCGTGGAAGCTGTGGCCACCATGGCCACCATCGCCAGGCGCATTGAGCGCGACTACCCCCAGCGTGTGCACGACAGCCACATGGCCTCCACCATCCCCAATGCCATCTGTCAGGCGGTGAGCAGCATTGCCCGCCAGCTCAACGCCGCCGCAATTTTGCCCCTCACCAAGGGGGGATCCACGGCACGCAACGTCAGCAAGTTTCGTCCCAGCACTCCCATCTTGGCGATCACCAGTGAGGTGAACGTGGCCCGCCAGCTGCAGCTGTGCTGGGGGGTCAATCCCCTGCTGGTGGAGGAGCAGAGCTCCTCCACCAGCACCTTCAGCCTGGCCATGGGCAAGGCCCGCGCGCTGGGATTCCTCCAAGACGGCGATCTGGTCGTCCAGACCGCCGGCACCC
>Ga0164293_10002797_pt1 | contig 14826 bp, 15 predicted proteins | sample GEODES118metaG_FD_111487 | JGI IMG/M metagenome (GOLD analysis project Ga0164293, IMG submission 111487) | Eutrophic lake water microbial communities from Lake Mendota, Wisconsin, USA - GEODES118 metaG | ecosystem: Environmental > Aquatic > Freshwater > Lake | place: USA: Lake Mendota...
CAGCTAAGCAAAATGAGTCAATTGGGTTCTTCAAGAACCTCTCACTTGCAGGTGCTGCACTGATCATCTTCGCACTAGTAGCAACTGGTACAGATTTCGGTCCATCAGTAACAGGTGCCTTCTTTAATCTGTAATTAAAAAACAATTGAGCCCGTCGGTTTATTGCCGGCGGGCTTTTTTGTACCATGATTAGCCAATGGAAATCATCGGTGGGTTAGTTGCAGGTGGTTTCATTGGCGCAGTTCTTGGATTTATCGGTGCAGGTGGAGCAATGCTCACTGTTCCTATTTTGCTTTATATTTTTGATTTCACACCACAGACTGCCACCACTGCCGCTTTGGCAGTGGTTCTAACAGCGGCAATCTCGGGTCTTTTGCCAAAGATAAAAAGTAAAGAGGTTCTCTATCGGGAGACCTTGATAATTTGGACACTTGGCTTAACTACAAACATTACTTTTTCAATCTTGGCCTACCGCTTGAGCAATTCTATTCTCACAACAGGTTTAGCACTAGTGCTGATTATTGCTGGAACTTCTATGCTCATTAAACCAATTGCTGGAACGGAAAAGAGAGTTCCTCTCGTATGGCTAATTCTTATCTCTTTGGTAATTGGAATGATCACAGGCTTGTTTGGTATCGGTGGAGGATTTCTTGCAATTCCAATTTTGGTCTTGTTCTTTAAAGTTCCTCAAGGAAAAGCTGCAGGAACCTCACTTGCAATTATCGCAATTAACTCGATTACCGCTTTCTTTGGGCACTATCAAAGCTGGGATGATGTTAACTGGAAGATTCCGCTAGTTATGGCAATTGCCGCTGTAACTATTGCCCGCATGGCTTCAATTAAGAGTGGGCAACTAGATCCTGTGCTGCTTAAAAAGGGCTTTGCGATTCTTCTGTATTCCATTGCAATATTTACCTTGCTGCAGACGTGGGTTATTGCTTAATCTCACGAACTTTGATGTATTTAGATTGCAATCCAACAATCATGTACAGCACGACAGGAAATGCAAAGGCAATTGGCAATGAGGTTACTTCTGCAATCAAACCAATAATTGTAGGCCCCCCAAAGTAAGCAGCAATTGCAATCAAGCCAACTCGAGCTAATCCAACCGATGGTGCAATACCCGGAATAGATGCAGCCGCTAAATTAAAAGCGGGGAAAAATGGACCCATTCCAAAACCAGCTGCACCAAAACCTAAGCAAACAATTATCAAACCTGCAGTTGGATGTGAATCAGAGATAGACATTCCTACAAAAAGTCCAAGACCCCACAAGCCACCACCAAAGTAGCCACCATATTTAACGGTGTTCACATGGCCCCACTTTGCAAATGCACGATCACCCAATAAACGACTCGCGATCATCGCTAAAGAGAAAGTTGTAGCTGCGGCTGCATTTAAACCTTTTCCAATTCCCATATGGTCTTGCAAAAGGATTCCGCTCCATTCGTAAGCGCCACCTTCGGGAATCAAGGAACACATCAAGCCAATTCCAAGGGCCCACAAAATTAATGACTCTTTGCCAATAAGTTTTACTTTTCCAGCATCATCTTTTCCGGGTTCGCCAAGGTGACCATCATGTTCGGCAGGAAGCATGAAGTTAGCAATAAACTGAAATGTCAGTAAGCCGATTACTGCGATGCCAATCAGGTTGTCACGGGGTGAAACAAAATTAGCGATTAATCCACCAACTAAAGTTGCTGCAAAAGCACCAATACTCCAGAAACCATGGAAGCTAGACATCCATCGCCCTTTTGTGTGTTTTTCGATCTCAACAGCTTGGCCATTAATTGCAATGTCCATAAAGGCAACATTGAATCCTGTAATAAACAGACCTAACAACAAGATTTGAACGGTGTCAGCGATGCCAATCACAAATACGCCAACTGGTAACAAGACTCCAGATATTCGAACCACTAACTTCGATGAATACGAGTGCACTGCTCGCCCGGCAATTTGTGCACCAGGAATTGAGCCAACGGTGCTAGCCAATAGAACTAGCCCAAACTGACCATCACTTAAATTCAGAGAGTCTTTGATCTCTGGAATACGTGGAATCCATGCAAGTCCCAAAAAGCCTAAAAGAAAGAAGCAGCTATAGGTAGCGTTGCGGGCGCGCATGCCCATTGCGTACAAATCTGTATTCATCTTGTGCTGAGAGTACTTGAATAGTTCGATAATCTACGAAGGTGGAGGGCGTAAAGGAAAAAGCAGCGGTCAAGCGAGTCATTGCCGCCCTTGCCGAACACGGTTTAACTGGAGAAGTTAAGGTGCTTTCAGATAGCGCCCGGACCGCACAAGAGGCAGCTTCTGCATTAGGTATTGAAGTCGGACAGATTGCATCTTCGCTTATCTTTAAGCTTCCAGATGATTCTCCCTTGCTTGTTATTACAAGTGGTCGCCACAGAGTTGATACAGATTTAGTTGCTAAGAATTTGGGGATTGAAAAGCTTGGCCGAGTTGATGCCGATTATGTAAAGGAAAAGTCAGGGTTTTCCATTGGTGGCGTCGCACCAATTGGTTGGGTATCGGCCGCAACAATTCTTATTGATCAAGCGCTCAATGATTACCAGGTTGTTTGGGCTGCAGCAGGTCATCCTCATGCGGTGTACCCAACAACATTCGCTGAATTAATAGCGTGCACGGGTGCAAAGCCCATGATCGTTGGTGAGAATTGATCGTTGCTTACTTCTGGAAAATCAAACCCTCAAAGCTTCCATTTGCCATTAAGGCCATGGGCTTTGATCGTTTCTCTTTGTTTCGCGATAAGAATGTTTCATTTCATAAATCTTTAGGTACCGGCAAAGGTGAAACCTTTACCCCCAGCGATGCACACGCTTTGCAATGGGGTTTAGTTGCAGTCGTTGAAGATACTGAAAAGTTTGATTCTTCACCTGTAATCAAGCGCTGGCGCAAGAATTCAGTTACAGAATTTCGAGCAGTGTTAGATCCAATTTCATCTCACGGAAAATGGGCAGGCGAAGAACCTTTTGTTGCAACAGTTAAAGACTGGGATGGACAGGTCGCAGCCATAACTCGTGCGCGCATTAAATGGAGCCAAAACTTTAGATTTTGGAGTTCGGTTCCACCCGTTACCGTTTCCTTGAAAGCAGCACCCGGTTTGGTTGCAGCCATCGGAATTGGAGAAGCTCCGATTGGTCTTCAGGGGACTTTTTCCTTGTGGGAATCTGCCGCTGCGATCCGCGATTTTGCATACAAAGGGGCTGCGCATCAAAAGGCGATTGCAGATACATCGGCCTATAACTGGTATTCAGAAGAGCTTTTTGCGCGCTTTGCTGTGCGTGAAGTACGCGGAACTTTGCAGCAACTGTCTTAAATAAATGGAATAAGGCAGACTTACACCTATGTCTATCCGCCATTACACACCCCGACGTCGGGCTAGAGGCGGCGCATCTCCCCTGCTAATCAAGGTAATGGGTGTTGCACTTGGTATAACAATTTTAATGCAGATCGCTTATCCATTAGTTGATGGTGATGTACTGCAGTTCATCACAATCACATCTGTCTTGACGGCCGCATTTGCCATGTTTCTTCATGGAGTTGCCGCCTTTGGTGCGCGCTACGGCTGGAGCATGTTGGGAATCACTTTGCTTTTCGGTTACTTCATTGAACAGCTAGGTGTATCAACAAGCTGGCCTTTTGGTGAATATTCGTATTCATCGACATTGGGTCCCAAGTTGTTTGATGTGCCTTTGGTTGTTCCCTTTGCTTGGGTCATGATCGCTCATCCATGTTTAGTTGCCGCGCGGCGCATCGGTAAATCATGGGTATTTTTGTATGGCGGATTATTGATGATGGCTTGGGATTTGTTCTTAGATCCTTTAATGGTTACTGCTGGCCGATGGACTTGGGTTGTTACCGGTGCGCATGTTCCGTTCCAACCTGAAATTCCATTGTCCAACACCTTTGGATGGCTGTTGTCAGGAATGACGCTCATAACTATTTTGCACTTTGCTACACCACGTGATCGTCGCAAAGTCGGTGGATCTTTGGTCGCAGCAGATGTGCTTCTTTTCTGGACTTGGTTTTCAGGCGTGGTCGGAAACTTGTTCTTCTTTGGTCGTCCCGGAGTCGCACTCTTTTCTGGTGCAATCCTTGGAGTACTGCTAGCTCCTTACTTCTTTAATCGATGGGTCGGAAGACCCTAGCCTTTTGATGATCCTTTTCTTTTTAATCCCATTAATTCTGCTCACAATTGCAGCGGTTAACTTTGTCCAAATTCGAACACCCAGAAAAACTTCAGATTTAGTGGATTCGGTCGGTGTTGTGGTCCCGATGCGCAATGAGGCAGAAAATGTCGAAGGAATTGTTACAACCCTTTCGGCTCAAACTGGCACCTTTCACTATTACTTACTTGATGACAACTCAGAGGATTCAACCTATGAACTTCTGCAACGCCTAACTGCCGGAGATTCACGCTTTACTCTCATTAAAGGTGCGCCCCTTGCCGATGGTTGGATAGGTAAGACTTGGGCATTGCAGCAACTCTATGAAACAAGTAAGGAAGATGTCCTTGTTTCAATTGATGCAGATGTTCGCCTGAGCAATGATGCGATCAACAAAGCGGTCACGCTATTGCACGGCACGAGATTAGATTTTGTTTCGCCGTATCCTCGTCAGATTGCACAAACTTTTGCTGAGCGTTTGATTCAGCCTTTGCTTCAGTGGTCCTGGCTTACAACTGTTCCGCTGCGATACGCAGAGAGTTCAGGACGTAAATCAATGGCTGTGGCCAATGGGCAGTTCTTTGTCGTTCGCCGTTCAGCACTTGATGCAATTGGTGGATACAAGTCCGTTAAACACTCAGTGATCGATGATGTTTTCTTGGCACGCGAATTGATTGCCAGTGGATCTTCTGGAACAGTTATAAACGGTTCTGATATTGCCGACACCCGTATGTACGCAACCTGGCAAGAAATTAAGGCTGGCTACGGAAAGTCATTAAACAAAGCTTTTGGATCTGTAGTTGGTGCGGTGTTTGTGATGGCATTTCTATTTGCAACAAGTATAGGAACATTGATTGTGGGGCTTTCTGGAAATCCATATGGTTGGCTTGGATTTGCTGCCGTAGTTACAACTCGTGTTCTAAGTGCACTTAAAAGTCGTGGAAGTGTTCTAGACAGTGTGTTCCATCCGATATCAGTCGCTGGGCTGATTTACCTGATTGTTTACTCATACTTAGTGCGCAAGAGCGTGACGTGGAAAGGTCGCACAGTATGAAGATCGTGGTGATTGGCGCAGGCATGGGCGGCATGACAGCTGCTGCGCGTCTTTCACGCGGCGGGCATCAAGTTGATCTTTTTGAAGCATCTGATCAGGTCGGCGGAAAATGTAGAACTGAATGGATTGGAAAAGTTGCCTTTGATACTGGTCCTTCTCTACTAACTTTGCCAGCGGTTTACAAAGATTTCTTTCAGCGCACTGGTAAGCCAATGGGTTTGGTCTGCCCAATCGAATCAGTTAATCCATCCTTTGATTACCGCTTTGCAGATGGAAGCAACGTGAAGTTTGCCAATCTTTCAAGAAAAGAAACATTAGATTCAATTACTCAGTCTTTTGGTACTGAAGGTGCCACACAGTGGGATCGCATCATGAAGCGCGCGGAACGTATGTGGGATGTCAGCCGGGGACCTTTTATCGAATCCGAACTAAAATCCCCTATCTCGCTGATGAAGCGCCTAACTTTTCTAAGGGACATGAAGATTATTGCGCCATGGAAAACTTTGCGCACACATGCAGATGAAATTGTGAAGGATCAACGTCTGCGTTACATCATGGATCGCTATGCAACTTACAGTGGATCGGATCCACGCAAAGCCCCTGCCGTACTTTCGACTATCGCTTTTGTTGAAGAAAGCTTTGGCGCTTGGCATGTAAAGGGTGGCCTAGGTCAACTGACCGCAACGGTTTATCAGCGCGCATTAGATGTTGGGGTTAAGTTTCATTTGAGCACCCCAGTTGCATCCATTGCTACTGAGGGCAAGAAGGTGACCGGGGTTGTCCTGGCAGATGGAACTTTTGTTCAGGCAGATGTAGTTGTCGCAAACGCTGATGCATCACTTGTGTACAACAAACTGATTTCAGGACACAAGCGAACCTTGAAGAGGGCGCGAAAAAACATCGCAAGTGCTGATGTTTCTGTGGCTGGATTTTCTTTGTTGCTGGGGATGCGTAAGGATCCAGACCAGGTGCTTAACCACCATACAATTTTGTTTCCAGAAAATTATGATGCTGAATTTGATGCGATCTTTACGCATGGAAAACCGGTTGAAAAGCCAACGATTTACATCTGCGCTCCGCAAGATCCATTGATGAGCAAGGATGAAACCCTTGAAGGCTGGTTTGTTTTAGTTAATGCCCCAACTCACGGACAGTTTGATTGGAACGATAAAGAGTTTGCTCGAAACTATGCCAACTCAATCATTGATCAAATCGAAGCACGTGGCATTTCAGTGCGCGATCGTTTGGAATCCTTAACAGTAAGAACACCGGCTGATTTGGAAGCTGCAGTTCTGGCTCCAGGCGGTGCAATCTATGGAACTTCAAGCAATGGTGCGCGCGCCGCCTTTATGCGCGCAAAGAACCGTTCCCCAATTAAAGGTTTATATCTAGTTGGCGGTTCTGCTCACCCAGGTGGCGGACTGCCCCTTGTCGGAATCAGCGGTGATTTAGTTACGGAAGCAATTGGCTACGAGAAAAACGCACGACACTGATAAAGCTGTAGCACTGAATTGCAAGAAAAATTATTGAAACAATTGTTAGGCCAGGAATATCAAGTAATCCCATTACTAAAATAATAAATATGTAGCTCGCACGCATAGGGCGCTCTGCTGGTGTTACAACACCGATGTCGCTGATTCCTAATGAGATCAACTTTGTACGTGCATACTCTTGGAAAGCTGCAACGCTCCACAGAGTGATAGGAATCCAGGCAGGAACGCCGATTGCATACAAGGTATAGAACCAAAGAGCTTCGCTTATGCGATCTACAACTGAATCAAGGGTTGCGCCCCACCTGCTATCTCGCTGCTGGAATATTGCAACACTTCCATCAATACCGTCGCAAAACAATGAGAAAACCAGGAAGAGAATTGACCACCAGGTTTGAGCAGTTAATGCAGTTCCAACCGCACCCAGTAAGCCTAGATAAGTAAGTGCATTAGGTGAAATTCTGAGTAAAGTACAAATCAAGCCAAAGCGATAAGAGATGTTGAGCCATGCACCAACAATGCCTTTAGTTTCGGCATCACTATGCAAAGAACTCCACTTTGCCTTGAACTCTTGATTACTTAACATTGTTGAGCTTTCTATAGATTTCTTGAGTAGCAGTAGAACTATTCATTGTGTAGAAGTGTAAGCCTGGAGCTCCCGCGGCCAATAGCTCCTGGCACAGTGACGTTGCTATCTCAACGCCTAGTTCGCGTACGGCTTGCGGATCATTTTCTACTTTTGCGAAGGCGTCTGCGATCTGTGGCGGAATTGGAGTTCCACCAAGTTCAGCCATGCGATGCAATAGCTTCACATTTGTTACGGGCAAGATTCCAGGAATGATTATTAACTTCGAACCACGAGCAGCCAGAGCGTCAACTAAACGGGAGTACTGTTGTGCTTCAAAGAAAAATTGGGTGGTGGCGAAAGTCGCACCTAACTGTTCTTTGCGAATCAAAACATCTACATCTTTAACAAAGTCTCCATTAGAAGCCGGATGGCCATCGGGAAACGCAGCAACTCCGATTGTGAATCCACCAAACTCATCGGCTAATTGAACTAACTCATCAGCATGGTTGAAACCACCTGGTGTTGGCGTCCAAGGTGCACTTGGTCCCCCAGTTGGATCTCCACGTAGCGCCAAAATACTTTTGATTCCTGCTTCTTTATAGCTATGTAAAATTGCGATCAATTCATCACGAGTAGATCCAACACATGTCAGGTGAGCAACGGTTGAAATACCTGTCCGCTTTGTAATTTCTTGAGCAATCCGAATTGAGCGATCTCGGGTCGATCCGCCCGCCCCATATGTCACTGATACAAAGTCAGGGGCGATTGATTTAAGCCCATCAATGGCAGCCCAAAGACGATCCTCACCCTCAACATCCTTTGGAGGGAAGAACTCGAATGAATACGAAGTGCGAAGAACCACGGTGTGAGGATATCGTTACCAAGTGAGTTCAGAGCCAAAGGCGACATTAAAGAGCGTGCGAAGTGCCGTTGAGGAAGAGTTAAGCATCTTCCTGAACCGCGAAAGCGCTTATCTGAATTCGATCTCATTGGATTTATCACCGGTTTCGGAAGCTTTAACTTCATTCTTGTTAGACAGCGGAAAACGACTACGTCCCCTATTTGCCTATGCTGGTTTTGCCGCCGCGGGTGGCTCTCTTGAAAAATCCACGACTCGAGCATTTGCTGCATTAGAACTCTTGCAAGCATGCGCCTTGATACATGATGACTTAATGGATGGTTCAGATACACGCAGAGGCAAGCCATCAATCCATCGTCACTTTGAATCGATTCATGTTCAAGATGAATTAGATGGTTTCGCACCTCACTACGGTTTATCTGCTGCGGTGTTGCTCGGAGACTTAGCTCTTGTTTGGTCGGATCAAATGCTCAACAGCGCAGGCTTATCGACAGATCAATACGCGCGCATGATTCCGTTGTACAACGAGATGCGCGTTGAGTTAATGGCGGGGCAATTCTTAGATATTCACGAGCAGACCCAAAAAGATACCGATACAGAACGATCAATGAAGATTGCGCGATATAAATCAGGAAAGTACACAATTGAACGTCCACTACATATGGGTGCAGCGTTAAGTTCGAAATACAGTAATGAAATTATTCCGGCGTTATCTGCATATGGATTACCTCTAGGAGAAGCTTTCCAGCTGCGTGATGATCTATTGGGAGTCTTTGGAGATCCATCCGTAACGGGTAAGCCTGCTGGCGATGATTTACGTGAAGGAAAGCGAACCGTGTTGATCGCCATGACACATGAACGTCAAACTGCAGCACAAGCTGAAGAATGCAAAAAGCACTTTGGTCGCTCAGATCTTGATGCCCACGGTGTTGCTATTTTGCAAGAGATTATTGAATCAACGGGTGCTCGCGCCGAGCTTGAATCAACCATTGAAACACTTACCGATGCTGCACTAAGTGCTGCGGAATCTTCACTTTTCACCAACGATGGAAAGGCTTTGCTCGTCGAGCTAGCTAACATCGCAACAAAAAGGAGTGCTTAAATGCCTGCTCGCGTCAAAGGTCCCACAGATCACGTTGTCATCGTTGGAGCTGGCTATGCCGGCTTGAGCGCTGCATTACGTCTTGCAGGTGCAGGTCGTAAAGTAACGGTGATTGAACGTGAAGCGGTTCCTGGTGGTCGAAGTGGATTGCTACAAAAAGATGGATACTCATTTGATACAGGTCCTTCTGTTTTAACAATGCCCTCTTTGATTCAAGATGCATTTAGCTGTGTCGGTGAAGACATGAAGGACTGGGTTGAACTGATGCCCGTTTCTCCTTTGTACCGCGCCTTTTATGCAGATGGTTCCCAATTAGATGTGCATGCAAATACCGCACAGATGGAGGCTGAAATTGCAGACAAGATCAGCCCCGAAGAAGCTGCTGGTTATGCACGCTATGTAGACTTTGTAACCAAGTTATACAAGTATGAAATGAATGATTTCATTGATCGCAATATTGATTCACCATTTAATCTTTTAACTCCCAACCTTGCACGTTTGATTGCACTTGGTGGTTTCCGCCGGCTTTCTCCAAAGGTTAATCAGTTTATGAAGGACCCACGTTTACAGAAGGTGTACTCATTCCAGGCGATGTATGCAGGTGTTAGCCCGCAGCAAGCTTTAGCTATTTATGCAGTTATTGCATACATGGATTCAGTCAATGGCGTCTTCTTCCCTAAGGGTGGAATGCACGCAGTTCCACGCGCAATGGCGGCAGCTGCTCAAAAGCACGGTGTTGAATTCAAGTACAGCACAACTGTGTCAAAGGTAGATGTGCAGAATGGTCGCGCAAAGGCAGTCATCACAGAAGATGGCCAGCGAATCGAATGCGATGCAATTATTCTGAACCCAGATCTGCCCGTGGCATGGCGCGATTTGTTGGGAAAGACGCCACTAAATGTGAAGCGTCTTAACTATTCACCTTCCTGTGTAACTATGTTGGTCGGCTCTTCGAAGAAGTATGACTTTGCAGCACATCACAATATTCACTTCGGAGAATCATGGGATGGTGTTTTTGATGAATTAATCAAGAAGAAGCAGTTGATGAGTGATCCGAGCGTGCTTGTAACAATCCCTTCACTAGATGATCCAGCTTTAGCTCCTGCAGGCAAGACTTCCTACTATGTTCTCTTCCCTACCCCTAACCTGACCGCAGATATTGATTGGACTAAGCAAACCAAGCCATATCGTGATCACATGGTCGAAACTCTTGAACAACGTGGGTACACAGGTTTTGGAGATGCAATCGAAACCGAAGTTGTAACTACGCCTCTTGATTGGAAAAACCAAGGCATGGAAGCAGGTGCACCATTTGCTAGTGCACACACTTTCTTCCAAACCGGTCCATTTAGACCCCGCAACATGGCTGCTGGAATTGAAAATGTTGTCTTTGCTGGATCTGGAACACAGCCAGGTGTTGGTGTACCAATGGTTTTGATTTCTGGTCGACTTGCTGCAGAACGAATTGTGGGTCCGGTTAAGTAAATGGATGAACTCACCGCTGCAGGGATTACCGATCCCGATCTTCGTGCATCATACGAAGAGTGCAAGCGGCTTAATGCTTTGCATGGAAAGACTTACTACTTAGCCACTTTGTTATTGCCAAAAGCAAAACGTCCATTTGTGCATGCCCTATACGGTTTTGCCAGATATGCCGATGAAATCGTTGATGATTTGGCTTCTGAATTAAGTGTTGAAGAAAAGGCAGAAGTCCTGAGCAAGTGGGGAATTGGCGTTCTGGCTGATTTAAAAAAGGGAACAAGTCAAGATCATGTTGGTCGAGCATTGATTGATACTGTCAATCGATTTGATATCCCACATGAACACTTTGAAGCATTTTTGCATTCGATGACGATGGATTTAACTGTTCAGGAATATGAAAGTTATGAAGATCTAATGGAATATGTCTATGGGTCGGCTGCCGTTATTGGTCTTGAAATGGTTCCAATTCTTGGGCCTCTTCACAATGATGCATTTGAAGCTGCCAAGAAGCTTGGCATTGCATTTCAATTAGCGAACTTCATTAGAGATGTGGATGAAGATTTAGATCGTGGTCGTGTGTACCTGCCGCTGAAAGAGTTAGGTCAGTTTGGTGTTACCCGCGAAATGCTAGAAGAGCGCGTGCTTACACCTGAAATCATTGAGGCTCTAAAATTCCAAATCGCACGCGTGCGCCAATTACAATCAGAAGCCGCGCCTGGAATCAGGATGCTAGAAGCATCTAGCCGCCCATGCATTGAAGCGGCAAGTACTTTGTATTGTGGAATCGTTGATGAGGTCGAAAAGATTGGTTATGACATCTTTAATCACCGCGCAAAGACTTCAACGGCTCGAAGGGTCCGTGTTGCAGGGTCGGCTTTTATCAAGCGCCAACTAGTTTCACGCTAAAATAATCACCACGGGAGCCCACACGGCTGAGAGGGTCTGAAATTCAGACCGACCGATTGACCCATCCGATAATGCGGATGTGGAAAGGAATGAACTATGTCAACCACTTTATTTATTGCCTGGGGCTATGAAGTTTCGATTCTCGAATTCATTGCAGCAACGACATCTTTAGTAGGCGTCTACTTAGGAACAACTGGAAAGAGAATCACTTGGCCTTGGTGGGTTTTAAGCAGCAGTCTGTACGGTGTTTTCTTTTATCAAGTTGATCTCTTTGCAAGTGCGATGTTGCAGATTGTTTTTATTGGTGCCGCTATCTACGGCTGGTTTGGCTGGGCACCGACAGGTGCGGTACCTGGAACCATTTCAACCAGAAACCGAATCAGAATTGCGATTGGAACCTTAGTAAGTGTCGCAGTCTTATCCCCCGTGTTGGCAGACATCGGTGCGGCAGCGACTTGGACGGATGCATTTATCCTTATTGCTTCACTAGTTGCTCAGATGTTAATGATTTATGAAAAGTATGAGACTTGGGTTCTCTGGCTTACTGTAAACGTTGTTGCGACAGCGCAATACCTATCACTTGGATATTGGTTTACATCAGTTGTATATGCAATATTCGCAGCTGTCGCAATACTCGGATGGAAGCGTTGGCGTGACTCTCTTAGCCATTGATGGTCCAGCCGGTGCAGGCAAAACGACTCTTGCCGCTAAGTTGCAGACCGAATATTCGGCTCATTCGACTGTTCGTACGATCCATATGGATGAGTTGTATAACGGTTGGGATGATGCCCTTGGACAATCACTAACTAATTCTTTGCAAGCAATTATCTCTGCACATCTTTCAGGAATTGAACACACCATCAAGATTTTCGATTGGCACATGATGAAATTTGATCGCGAAGTGATTATTCATCCAACCGATTTCTTGATTCTAGAAGGCGTAGGAGCAGCTCAAAAAATAGTGCGCGACGCAGGCGCAATTACTTATTGGCTAGATATCGATAATGACACGGGATTACAAAGGGTTCTAACTCGAGATGGTGCACAAATTGAAAAAGAAATGCGCCAATGGCAAATCCAACAATCCATTCACTTTGCAAAGGATCAAACCCGAGAAAATTGTGAGTTTAAACTTACTTCATAGCTCTTTTGGGCGCGCCCTTAGGGGTAGAGCACCGCACGCTCCTTAAAATCTGCACATGTCTGATCTGACCGGAGAGCTTATTGATGGGCGCTACCAATTACTACGTCAGGTCGCCAATGGTGGAATGGCTTCTATCTATGAAGCCATCGACACACGTCTTGATCGAAAAGTTGCAGTCAAAATCATGCACCCACATCTTGCGCAAGATGAAGCTTTTGTATCTCGCTTTATAAAAGAAGCCAAGGCTGCAGCAGCGTTATCTCACCCAAACATAGTTGCCGTACAAGACCAAGGGTGGAATCAAAGTGGGATTCCAGCGGTCTTCTTGGTTATGGAATTAATTGAGGGGCATACGCTTCGGCAATATCTTAATGAACGTGGTCGTTTTGAAATAAAGGATGCAATTAATTATCTGACCCCAATTTTGAGTGCTTTAGCCGCAGCGCATGCTTTGGGCATAGTTCATCGAGATATCAAGCCAGAAAACATTTTGATCTCTAAAGAAGGTCGCATCAAAATCGCCGACTTTGGCTTAGCTCGCGGCGAACTAATTGGTTCAACGATGACTGCAGAATCCAGTGTGATCTTAGGAAGTGTTTCTTACCTCTCCCCTGAGCAAGTTCAGCGAGGTATTGCAGATTCCCGAAGTGATGTCTATGCAGCTGGAATTGTCGCTTATGAAATGCTGACTGGAGAAAAACCTTTTTCGGCAGATACCCCAATCCAAATTGCTTACATGCATGTCAATGAAGAGATTCCACGTTTGCGCAGCAAACGTAAAGACATACCTCAGGCATTAGATGATTTGATTGCCAGCTCTACTGCAAAGAACCCTGATGAGCGCCCTCGAACCGCAGGAGTGTTTCTTGATAAGTTGCAGCAAATCCAAATAGATCTTGATCCGCGCAAGAATCAAATGGATCTTGGATTAGACCTTCCGGTTGAACCAATCAGAGAGAAAGCTCGCAAGAAGGAAAAGGTGGTTACTCCAGTACAACCTATTGAACCGGTTGCAGAAACGACTAAACAGATTCGCCGCAAGGAGGAAAAGAAGCAACGAGCAAGTAAGCGTGTGCGTCGCAACCGTAAGGTGGCTTTAGTTCTTGCAGTGGCTCTAGGAGTTGGTGGATGGTGGACCTTAGTTGGCCCAGGTTCTCGAGTTGTTGTTCCTTCAATAGTTGGTGGCAGTTTTGATCAAGCGATCAACGTTATTTCACCTTTGGGTCTTACAGCAGTGGTTATTGAAAATAGATTTGATGAAGAGATTCCTAAATCAAAGATCATTGAAAGCATCCCTGCAGGTGGTGGCAAAGTTGATGCTGGTGGAACAGTGAAGTTGATTGTTTCCAAAGGTCCAGAGCGTTATGCCGTACCGATGACGACTGGATTAACTCCCGAAGCAGCGCAAGCCGCGCTCAAGAAGTACACACTATTACCAGGAACAATAAATGAGATATTTAACTCTGAAATTCCTAAGGGGTTTGTAATTTCTTCATCACCTGCATCTGGCGCTTCAGTGAAGCGGAGTGCAAAAATTAACTTGCTAGTTTCCAAAGGTATCGAGCAAGTTCCACTTGCTTCATACCTTGGAAAGAGCGGCGAACAAGCTTTGAATGAGTTAACTGAAGCGGGTTTCTCGGTTGAAGCGAGATATGCATTTAACGAAACAGTTCCAGAACTAGCGGTCATTTCTCAAAATCCAGCAGGAGGAACAACTGCCAATAAGGGTGGCAAAGTTACGATTCTCATTTCAAAGGGCCCTCGCAATACTGTCATTCCAAAGACAGTAATCACTATGGAGGCAAAAGCGGGACAGCAGATGCTAGAAGCCCTTGGCTTAAAGGTGAAAGTTATAACCATTGGAAACAATAAGAAAAAGGTAGTGAAAAAAGTTTCACCCGCAGTCAACACCACAGTAAAGCGTGGCAGTTTGGTAACGATTACCGTAGGGTAAGCCAATGCCTACGCCAGTTAAGAAGCCGCGCATCGGCGCTCACACCCCTACAACTGGTGGAATGGCCAAAAGATCTATTGC
>Ga0164293_10002798_pt1 | contig 14824 bp, 15 predicted proteins | sample GEODES118metaG_FD_111487 | JGI IMG/M metagenome (GOLD analysis project Ga0164293, IMG submission 111487) | Eutrophic lake water microbial communities from Lake Mendota, Wisconsin, USA - GEODES118 metaG | ecosystem: Environmental > Aquatic > Freshwater > Lake | place: USA: Lake Mendota...
CGCAGAAATCGACAAGAGGGCAACCAGATCAGAGCCGTGAGACTGACGATTGATGAACGCAAGCTTGCTTTGCGTGCAGTTAAAGTGATGGGCCTGAAAGTTGCCGGTGTTGATATAATTCGTTCACGCAAAGGCCCCTTGCTGCTGGACGTGAACAGCTCTCCATCGCTCGGAGATATGGAGGACGCCAGCGGCAAAGATCTGGCCGGCGCGCTGATCAGCATGGTTGAAAAGCAGCTGGGTTGGAAGCGGCGCCTTGCAGCGCCAGTTGACACTCATTTTGAAACACCGGCACCGGGATGATGCCATGCCAGAAAAAAGCAACATACAACTCAGCTTCCGAAAAGCCGAGATCGAGGAAATGGACTGGGCCTATCTGTTGTTCAAAGATGGCTTGCAGCAGTACATTGCCCAAACCTGGGGCTGGAATGAACTTTTCCAGCGCCATAGCTTTCTTGCCAATCTGCCAGCCTCGAGTTTTGTAATTTTTACGCTTGATCAACAGGATGTTGGCGGTTATTGTCTTAAAAACAGAACTGATCACGTTTATCTGGAGATGCTATTAATCAGCACACCCATGCAGCGTCAGGGCATTGGTTCACAGGTCATGCAATTGTTGATCAATCAGGCAGAAACCCAGAAGATGCCAATCCGTTTAAGCGTGCTGCGCAACAATCCTGCGCATCAGTTCTACCGACGCCTCGGCTTTGAAGTGATAGCCGAGGACAGTTTCCGTTACGAAATGTGCTTGCCGCGTTAAATGTGCCGAGCGTGGCGGATAATCAAAACAGCGACAACAACTCTGCAGTTTTTTGTTGCATCAGTGCTGTATCTGCCCGCGATTCGACATTCAGACGCACCACAGGTTCTGTGTTGGACATTCGCAGATTAAATCGCCAGTTTTCAAAATCCATACTCAGCCCGTCGGTGTAATCAATCAGCAGCGCATCATCACTATAGATTGCCTCGACCTTTTTGATCAGCGCCGCAGCATCCTGCACAGTGCGGTTGATTTCGCCACTCGCAGGGAACGCTGCCATACGCTCGGCAACCAATGCAGACAACGGCTTGCCTGTCTTGCATATCATTTCCGCTACCAGCAACCACGGAATCATGCCGCTGTCACAGTAGGCAAAGTCCCTGAAATAATGGTGGGCACTCATTTCGCCACCGTACACAGCATCCTCCAGGCGCATGCGTTCCTTGATAAAGGCATGGCCGGTTTTGCACTGTATTGCGCGCCCGCCAAACTCCTCACAGACTGCCTGCGTGTTCCATGTCAGGCGCGGGTCATGAATGATGGCAGCACCTGGATTACGCTCCAGGAAACTCTGCGCCAGCAATCCAACAATGTAATAACCTTCGATGAAATAGCCTGTCTCATCAAAAAAGAAACAACGGTCAAAATCACCATCCCACGCAATCCCGATATCAGCGTGATGGGCTTTGATAGCCTCAATGCTGGGGGCACGGTTTTCCTCGAGCAAAGGATTAGGCACACCGTTAGGGAAATGTCCGTCAGCCTCATGATGTACCCTGATAAACTCAAACGGCAAATGCGCTGCAAGCGCATCAGCAACCATTCCAGCGCCGCCATTGCCGGCATTGATGACCAACTTGAGGGGTTTTAGCAGACTGAGGTCGATATAGGTCAGCAAATGCTGAATATAGGCCGGTCGCGTTTCCTGATGGCGCAAAGTTCCCTGCCGTTCGCTGACCGGGAACTCCCCTGCCTCAGCCAGGGCACGGATATCATTGAGTCCGGTATCACCGCTGATGGGACGTGACCGCTCTCGCACCAGCTTCATACCGTTGTAGTCCTGCGGGTTGTGACTGGCGGTCACCACAATACCGCCGTCGGCCTTCAGGTGCGAGGTGGCAAAGTAAACCTCCTCGGTGCCACACAAACCAATATCAATGACATCAGCACCGCCATCCATCAAACCCCGGCTGAGCGCATCACAAAGAGACGGACTACTGAGCCGGATATCGTGCCCCACTACCATCGTTTGGGGTTTCAGATACATCGCGGTGGCTCGCCCGATGCGGTAGGCGATTTCCTCATTGAGCTGATCAGGAACCCGGCCGCGGATGTCGTAGGCCTTGAAACAGGTGATAGGCATGATCATGGCGTTAGCTCACTTGCGTTTGTAAATGTGCTGAAATGCGTAATTGGTTGCGTCTATAAACCCTTCAACGGATCCACAGTCAAAACGCCGGCCTTTGAATTTATATCCGAGCACACGACCATAGGTTGCCTGCGTCATCAATGCATCGGTGATTTGCAGCTCGCCGTTTCGCCCTGGCTGTGTAACACGCAGAATGTCAAAAATGTCAGGTGTCAGAATATATCGACCAATGATCGCCAGATTGGATGGCGCATCGGCCGGATCGGGCTTTTCAACCATCTGCCGCACACGGTAGACCCCGGGAGCCTCTTCAACTCCGCCAATCACACCGTATTTGGAGGTCTCATCGCGTGGCACCTCTTCGATCGCCACAATGCTGCAACGATACTTCTGGTACAACTTGACCATCTGCATGAGCACCGGATCTTCCCCGGCATCGGTGACGCAATAGTCATCTGCGAGCAACACGGCAAAGGGCTCGTTACCTATCAGCGTTTCACCCGTGAGGATAGCGTGCCCAAGACCTTTCATCTCCACCTGACGCGTGTAAGAAAACGTGCACGTGTTAATGAGATGCCGGATATCTTTCAGCGCGGCTTCCTTGGAGGTTCCGGCTATCTGATGTTCAAGTTCATAACTGATATCAAAATGATCCTCAATTGCGCGCTTACCGCGTCCCGTCACAATCGCCATTCCGCTCATACCCGCCGCCAGCGCCTCTTCAACGCCGTACTGAATCAAAGGTTTGTTGACCAGTGGCAACATTTCTTTGGGCATGGATTTGGTGGCTGGAAGAAACCGTGTGCCGTATCCGGCTGCGGGGAAAAGACACTTTCTAATCATCTCGCACTTACTCCTGCTTGCATTTGAAACTCCATTCTTTTGTTTATTCAGACAGGTGTTGGGACACGTCCATAGACATCATCAAACCGCACAATATCATCTTCACCGAGATAGGTTCCTGTCTGTACTTCAACCAACTCAACCCAATCGTTTGTGTTGTTCTGCAGGCGATGACGACTGCCTAGCGGAATAAAGGTTGATTGATTGGCGTGCAGATCAAACACCTTCTCATCACAGGCCACTGTTGCCACACCTTGAATCACCACCCAATGCTCCGCTCTTTTATGGTGCATTTGCAGCGACAGGGACGCACCCGGGCGCACCCGGATGCGCTTGACCTGAAATCCGGGGCCGGTTGCCAGGGACTGGTATGACCCCCACGGCCGGTAAACAAGCGTATGTAGCGCCGCTTCAGGCCTGCCCAGTTCTTCCAGCCACTGCACGATTTTTTTGACATCCTGCACCTGATCTTTATCCGCCACCAATACCGCGTCGGCTGTTTCAACAATAACTGCATTGCGCATGCCAACTGCGACCACCAGACGGGAATCAGCGCGGACATAACTGTCGCTGACATTTATGACATGCGTATCACCACGCAACACATTATTGTCAGCATCTTTTTCAGTGCTGATATCCCATAACGAATTCCAGGCGCCCAGATCATTCCACGCGGCGTCCATAGGCACCACCACCGCGTTGGCGGTCTTCTCCATCACCGCATAGTCTATCGAGATGGCCGGGCACGCAGAAAACCTTGCTGCATCGATGCGTATGAAGTCGCCGTCTTTCCGGGCGCTGGCACAGGCCCTGGTGCATTGTTCAGCAACTTCAGGCGCATGCTGGCTAAGCTGACTCAGCCAACTGTCGCGCTCAAGGAGAAACATGCCGCTGTTCCAATCATAGTCACCTTGATGCAGATACTGCTGAGCGACAGCTAACTCAGGCTTCTCAACAAACCGCTGCACCCTGAACGCCGCCTGCGAATCCGCACTGACAGGTGCACCGCGTTGTATGTAGCCATAACCGGTCTCTGCATACGAAGGACGAATTCCGAAGGTCACCATGGCGCCCGTGCTGGCATGTCGGGTTGCCTCGTTGATGCAGGTATGAAATGCGTCTACGTCTCTGATCACATGATCTGCAGGCAGCACCAGCATCAACAAGGGTTCATCTGCAGCACGCGTGCTCACGGACGCCAGATGGCTGATGAGCCCGGCAGCCAGCGTCAGCGCTGGCGCTGTGTTGCGACCCATCGGTTCAAGAATGATGATTGCGTCGGATACACCAAGCTGACGCAACTGCTCGGCCACCAGAAAGCGGTGTTCTTCATGACAGATAATCACCGGAGCTGCGAGATCAGGAAGACCTTTCAGGCGCCGCAAGGTCGCCTGAAACAGAGTGATCTCTGCGCCAGATGATGGTTTTGCCTTGTTAGTCAGCTTGTTCGATGCTTCAGGCATCGCCATAAACTGTTTTGGGCTGAGTTGCCGCGATAGCGGCCACAATCTGGAACCTGTGCCACCTGCAAGAATTACGGGAATTAGCATATGTCTACCTTGTTTTCAGGAGCGCCAAGTCTAGCGCAGAAACTCGACGGCTTACAGATACATCCAGCACCGCGGTCAGTCGCAGGCGTATGCTCTGGCAAAATAGTTCGATTATTTTGTTTTGGCGGGATAAACTTGCGCCCTTCGTGAAATCAAGGTGTTGCTTTCCACTTATGAATACAGGATTTACACCCAAAAGCTCCTATAACAAGGACGAACTCATCGACTGTGGTTATGGGCGCATGTTTGGCCCGGGCAACGCCAAGTTACCCGTCGGCAACATGTTGATGCTGGATAGAATAATCGAAATCAACGACCACGGCGGTGAGCATAATAAGGGCCAGATCATCGCAGAGTTGGACGTAAGACCCGACCTGTGGTTTTTTGAATGCCATTTCCCCGATGATCCGGTTATGCCGGGCTGCCTGGGACTGGACGCCATGTGGCAACTGGTAGGCTTCTATCTGGGATGGCGTGGCAATCTCGGGAAAGGTCGCGCGCTAGGTGCGGGGGAAGTGAAATTCAGCGGAGAAATTCTGCCAACTGCCAGCAAAGTAACCTATGAGATATCGCTCAGCCGCATCATTGAGCGGAAACTGGTCATGGGTATAGCAGACGGCACCGTGGCCGTTGATGGCAGAATAATCTACACCACCAAAGGCCTCAAAGTAGGCCTGTTTACGCCCGAAAGTCGATTCTGATTTAAAGAGTTGAGCTGACTCGGCACGCATTGGATAACTGATCGAGGTATATATGAGACGTGTTGTGGTGACGGGTATTGGAATTGTGTCCTGCATTGGCAATGACAAACAAAGCGTACTCGAATCGTTGAAAGAAGGCCGCAGCGGCATCAGTTACAACCCGGTATATGAAGAAATGGGGCTGCGCGCTCACATCTCTGGCAGAGTCAACATCAGCTTTGAAGATCACATAGACCGCAAACATCTGCGTTTTATGGGTGATGCCGCGGCTTACGGATACATTGCCATGGATCAGGCCATTAAAGATGCCGGGCTCACGGATGCCGATGTCTCCAACGACCGAACTGGCATCATTATGGGAGCCGGCGGCTCCTCGTCCGCGGATCAGGTTGAAGCCGCTGACATTCTGCGCACCAAGGGTATCCGCAAAATCGGGCCTTATCGGGTTCCCCGCACCATGGGCAGCACAGTTTCCGCATGTCTGGCGACTCCGTTTAAAATCCGCGGCGTCAATTATTCGATTTCATCAGCCTGCGCGACCAGCGCGCACTGCATAGGCAACGCGGTTGAACTGATACAACTGGGCAAGCAGGATCTGGTGTTCGCGGGCGGCGGGGAATCTGAACACTGGACGCTGACCAATTTGTTTGATGCCATGGGTGCACTGACCACAACGCATAACCATGAGCCAACGGTGGCATCACGCCCCTTTGACGTCAGCCGCGATGGATTTGTGATTGCCGGCGGCGGCGCAGTGCTTGTTGTTGAGGCGCTGGACCATGCATTGGCACGCGGCGCCAAAATTTATGCCGAAATTACCGGGTACGGGGCAACATCCGACGGGTACGACATGGTGGCACCCTCAGGCGAAGGCGCCGTGCGCTGCATGAAAATGGCGCTGGCAACAACGTCAGGCAAGCCAGTGGACTACCTGAATACCCACGGCACCAGCACACCCGTTGGTGATGTCACGGAACTCGGCGCGGTCCGCGCAGTTTTCGGCGGCAAGTCGCCGATTATCACGTCGACCAAATCCCTGACTGGCCACTCGCTCGGTGCAACCGGAGCACAGGAAGCCATCTACAGCCTGCTGATGATGGAACATAATTTTGTCAGTGCATCCGCCAATGTCACGGAACTTGTGCCTGAAGCGGAGGGTCTGAACATTGCGACCAAACGCCTTGATGACGTCAGAATCGACTGCATCATGTCCAACAGCTTCGGATTTGGCGGAACCAATGCAACACTGGTCTTTGAGCGTTATCAGCCATAAAAAACTGGCAAGTGCCCCGCCGGCAATATTTGTCGGCGCGATCTTGTTTTGCCTCAGCCTGATGTCAGGGCTGATTCACGCTCAAACCCCGCTTCTGGCTAATCCCTCCCCACTGGGCTCCGCCACGCAAAGCCCATTTTCGCAACAACCCGCGTTTCTAGAGGTTGATCAGGCCTTTGCCTTTTTTATCAGCCTAGACGGGCCTGACACCATCAGTGTGCACTGGACAATAGCGCCTGGATATTATCTTTATGCAGATAAATTCAATTTCGCGATCAGTGATCCCGAGGCGCTGAGAACCGCCCTGAATCCAGTTTTGCCCGCAGGTGTAAAACACGAAGATGAGTTTTTTGGCGAAGTCACTGTTTACTTCGGACAGGCTCGCGCGGTGCTGAAAATGCCGGACGGCAGCCCTGATGAGTTCACGCTGGCGGTTGGTTTTCAAGGCTGCGCGGAAGCAGGCCTGTGTTACCCCCCCACACTGCGCAGCGTCGACATTACCCGTTAAAACTATCCAACTGTCGCGGGAGCGCGCATCAGCAACAGAAAACATCAGAGAAAAGCCATAATTCGGTGGTGAAAAGCCGAGAAAAATCTGACAAAATGCCAGCTCACTCAGCACAACATACGAATGTTGGACCAAACACACATGGCTACCTTACTCGTCTTGCATGGCCCGAACCTGAACTTGTTGGGCACTCGCGAGCCACAGGTCTACGGCAAAGAAACGCTGGATGACATCAATGGCCGTCTTGCCGACACCTGCCAGGCAGCAGGTCATCACCTGCTGCATCTGCAAAGCAATGCCGAGTATGAGTTGATAGAGCGTATCCACGACGCCCGCCATGAAGGCGTTCACTTCATCGTGTTTAATCCCGGTGCCTTTACGCATACCAGCATCGCACTCCGCGACGCCCTTCTTGCGGTGAGCATTCCGTTTATCGAGGTCCATCTGTCAAATGTGTACAAGCGGGAATCTTTCCGGCATCACTCTTATTTCTCAGATATTGCTGCAGGCACCATCACCGGCCTGGGCTCTCAAGGCTACGATCTTGCGCTACAGGCAGCGCTGACACGAATTTCAAACCAACAATAATTCCGCTACGACGTTAAACACCGATAAAAGAGACCACGTTATGGATATCAGAAAAGTCAAAAAACTCATCGAACTGCTTGAGTCTTCCGATATTGCAGAAATTGAGATCAAGGAAGGGGAAGAAGCGGTGCGTATCAGCCGCGCCAGCAAAGTTGTACAACAGCCCATTCAGTACCAAAGCGCACCGATGATGGTAGCGCCAGCACCCGCAGCCGTTGCCTCTGCACCCGCTCCGGCTGCACCCGCAGCAGATTCCGATGCTGGACGCAAAATTCGCGGAAATGTGGTGAAATCGCCGATGGTGGGTACATTCTACCGCGCGCCCTCTCCATCCTCTCCGGCCTTTGTTGAAGTTGGACAGCACATCAAAGTGGGCGATGTAATTGGCATCATCGAAGCCATGAAAATGATGAATCAGATTGAAGCAGATCATTCTGGCGTGGTTGAAGCCATTCTGGCCCAAGACGGCGAGCCCGTTGAATTTGACCAGGCCCTGGTCACTATTGTTTAAGGGATTACGCTCATGCTGGAAAAAGTCCTGATCGCCAATCGTGGCGAAATTGCATTGCGAATCCTGCGCGCCTGCAAGGAACTCGGCATCAAAACCGTCGCCGTGCACTCCAGCGCAGACCGTGACCTGATGCATGTCCGGTTAGCAGATGAATCTGTGTGTATCGGGCCTGCCAGCGCCTCAAAAAGTTACCTTAATGTGCCTGCAATCATCGCAGCCACGGAGGTCACCGATGCGGTTGCCATTCATCCCGGTTATGGTTTTCTGTCAGAAAACGCTGACTTTGCAGATCAGGTCGAGCGTAGTGGCTTCATTTTTATTGGACCACGAGCTGAAACCATACGCCTGATGGGCGATAAAGTCTCTGCGATTAACGCCATGAAATCGGCCGGGGTGCCTACAGTTCCGGGTTCTGATGGCCCGCTTGACGACAACGCCGAGCGCACGTTGGCAGTCGCCAAACGCATTGGCTACCCGGTAATTATCAAAGCCGCTGCCGGTGGCGGTGGACGCGGCATGCGTGTAGTGCACAGTGAAGCGGCATTGCTGAACTCCATTTATGTCACGCAATCAGAAGCTAAAGCGGCGTTCGGCAACGGCACTGTGTATCTGGAAAAATTCCTAGAAAACCCGCGTCATGTTGAAATTCAGGTGCTCGGCGACGGCCTTGGTAACGCCATTTACCTCGGCGACCGGGACTGCTCTATGCAACGCCGGCATCAAAAAGTGTTGGAAGAAGCGCCCGCACCGGACATTCCCGACGACATTCGAAACCAGGTCGCCGAAACCTGCATTAAAGCCTGCAAGCAGATGAAGTATCGCGGCGCCGGCACGTTGGAGTTCTTGTATCAGGACAAACAGTTCTACTTTATTGAAATGAACACCCGTGTTCAGGTCGAGCACCCGGTTACCGAAATGGTCACTGGTATCGATATTGTTAAAGAACAACTGAGAATAGCCAGCGGTATTCCGCTCAGCATCCGCCAGGAAGACATCAAAATCAAAGGCCACGCCATCGAATGCCGTATCAACGCAGAAGACCCGGTGTCCTTTATGCCCTGTCCAGGAAAAATCAACCTGTTCCATGCCCCAGGCGGTAATGGCATCCGGGTTGACTCTCATATTTACAGTGGTTACACCGTCCCGCCGCATTACGATTCACTGATCGGCAAGTTGATCAGTTACGGCAGTACTCGAGATGAAGCGTTAGCCCGTATGCAGAACGCGCTGGACGAACTGCTGATTGACGGCATTCGCACCAACACCCCTTTGCACAAAGATATCCTGCGTGATCCGAACTTCCGCAAAGGCGGCACCAACATCCACTATCTGGAGCACATGCTGGCCGGCGCTCACGGCAAAAACAGCTGAGTGAGCTAACACATGCCTTGGTTACAGATTAATGCCCGAATCACTGACACCGAGGCTGCAGCGATGGAACAACTGTTCCAGTCGCTGGGCGCGGTGTCGGTGACGCTTCAGGATGCCGAGGATGTGGCGGTATTTCAATTGGATCCGGGAACAACTCCTTTATGGCAGAACATGCAGTTAAATGCCTTGTTTGAAGCCAAAGCCCCGCTGAAGACTATCGTAAAACGTATTGTGAACGGTTCACGCCTGACCGAGCAGGATCTGGAGATCGAAGAGATTGCCGATCAGGATTGGGAACGTGCCTGGATGGACGACTTTAAACCCATTTGTTTTGGCAAACGCCTATGGGTCTGCCCCAGCTGGCTGCAGCCACCGGAACCCGATGCCGTCAACCTGATGCTGGATCCTGGCCTTGCGTTCGGATCGGGAACACACCCGACCACGGCATTGTGTCTGGAGTGGCTGGACGGCTGCGATGTGGCAGGAAAGTCGGTTATCGATTACGGCTGCGGCTCAGGCATTCTGGCGATTGCGGCAATATTGCTGGGCGCTGACAAGGCGATTGGCGTCGACAATGATCCGCAGGCCATCATCGCCACACGCAACAATCGGGAAATGAACGGGGTCGCTGCTGAAAAACTAACGGTGTTTATGCCCGGGGAACAGCATCAACCGGCAGATATCGTGTTAGCCAACATACTTTCCGGCCCCCTTGAGGAACTGACACCGGTGCTCACCAACCTGACCAAACCGGGTGGCAAGCTGATTCTCTCGGGGGTTTTGTCTGAACAAACGGAATCACTGATTCGGTCATACCAACCCTGGTTTGAACTGGAGACCCCGGTCATCCGCGAGCAATGGGTTCGCATCACCGGCACGCGACATCTGAATAACCATGTGGACAATACTGGAAACCAACAGCGATAAAATAGCGCATCTGCCGCAGTTTGATGAATCTCTGGTGCTTGGGGCACCGCCGCCTGCGCAGCGATCCTGGCTGGCAGCCGTTGCCGGCATTTTTCTGATTATTGTTTTGTTTGCCGGTCTTGTCGCGCAACTGGTTTTTTTCAACAAAGACACACTGTTGCGTGACACACGCGTCAGAGATCTGTTAACGGGCCTGTGTACTCGTGTGGCATGCGCACTGCCGGTGTTACGCGACACTGAACAATTGCGCAGCACATTTGTTGAAGTCTCTCCACACCCTGACTACGAATCCATGCTGCTTGTCCGTTTTGGCATTTTTAATGCCGCACTGTTTGCGCAGCCACACCCCTCAGTTGACCTTTCATTCAGCAATACACAGCAACAGGCGGTTGCAGGCCGACGTTTTTATCCGGGGCATTATCTGGATGCGTCACTGCTGTCACGGATTACAATTCCTGCGGGGTCTGAGATTCTGGGCACTCTTGAAATTCTTGATCCGGGGCAAGAAGCGGTCAACTACACAATCGAGTTTGTATATGAGCACAACTGATCAAACTTGCGGACAACGTCGCAATCTGCATGGCTTGCCTGATATCAAGCCCTTTAGGCTTGGCAAACACGTGCTGGAGCGACCGATCTTGCTTGCGCCTATGGTGGGCGTCAGTGATGTACCGTTTCGAGAAGTGTGCCTGCAACAGGGCGCCACTCTCACCATCGCTGAAATGTTGCCGGCAGATACGGCCATGTGGAAATCCGAAAAGAACCGCCTCAGGCTCAGACGCACTGCCGCCTGTGGCCCTGAAATTGTGCAGATTGCCGGTTTTGACCCAGAGATGATGGCCGAGGCCGCCCGCCTGAATGCTGACATGGGCGCTGAAGTCATCGATATAAACATGGGTTGCCCGGCCAAAAAGGTCTTGAAAAAGGCGGCGGGGTCAGCGCTGATGCGCGACCCCGAACTGGTTGAACAGATACTGCGAGCCGTTGTGCAGGCTGTTGATATTCCTGTGACACTCAAAATGCGCACGGGTTGGTGTCGGGCACAAAAAAACGGTGTTGACATTGCCCGCATCGCTGAAGACTGCGGCATTCGCATGATCAGTGTTCATGGCAGAACCCGCGAGTGCCGCTTTGTCGGCGATGTTGAGTACGACACGATCGCCGCGATCAAGCAAAGTGTCGGCATACCGGTGATTGCAAACGGTGATATTGATTCACCCGAAAAAGCGGTGCAGGTACTCAGACATACCGGGGCGGATGGACTGATGATCGGCCGTGCCGCTCAGGGCAAACCGTGGATATTCAGAGAAATCCGTCAATACCTTGAGCATGGCGACCATGCAAGACCGCCATCTGCGAGCGAGATCAGCATTCTGATGCAGGACCATATTTGTGCGCTGCACGCATTTTATGGAGATTTCCGCGGGACACTCTTTGCCCGCAAACATATTGACTGGTACAGTAAAGCGCTACCGGGTGGTGAGTTATTGAAGTCTGAATTTATGCAGGCAAACTGTGTCACGGATCAACAGGATATCCTGCAAAACTGGCACCGCGCACACCTGTCTTTGCTGACTGCTGTAGCAGCACAAACCCATAAATAAAGCCAACACAGAGATTTGCCTGTACCAGCATGAAAAAAGAAACCTTGAAGAGCGGCCTTGTAAAGCAACCCGCGGCAAGTCCGGGCAAAACAACAACCATGACCGACCCGGCATCCAACCAGAGTCTTAGGCAGTGTGTCGGGCGCGCGATGGAGAAGTATTTTGACGATCTCGGGGATGCTCAGCTGACCCATAATCTTTATGAACTGGTACTCAGTGAAGTTGAGGCTCCGTTAATGGAAGCGGTACTCAAACACACCGATGGCAACCAAAGCGAGGCGGCTACCATGCTGGGTTTGAACCGTGGTACCCTACGGAAAAAGATGAAACAGTACGGTCTGTTGTGATTATTGCCCGTCATCAACACGCCGTCACAACATCCTCAGACGAATTACCCACCTTTTAAACTGCAACCACTTACTAAAACTGCCTCTACTACTATGTCTTCAGATCAAATTGCTGTCATTCGCCGCGCATTGCTCAGTGTGTCGGACAAGTCGGGTATTGTGGAATTCGCCCGCTCGCTGCAAAGCGCAGGCGTAGAGATTTTATCAACAGGCGGTACTTATCGCCTCTTGCAAGATAACAACATTGCCGCAATCGAAATTGCTGACTACACTGGCTTTCCGGAGATGATGGATGGTCGTGTCAAAACCCTGCACCCCAAGGTGCATGGCGGAATTCTGGCCCGCCGTCAGATTGATGCCGACGTCATGAAGGCTCACAACATTCCGCCCATTGATCTGGTGGTGGTTAACCTGTATCCGTTTGAGGCAACTGTCGCCAAACCGGGTTGTGATCTGGCTACAGCTATCGAGAATATCGATATTGGTGGGCCCACCATGTTGCGAGCAGCTGCCAAAAATCACGCCGGGGTCGCGGTTGTTGTCAATCCGGCAGATTACGCCCTGGTGCTCAGCGAAATGAATACCAATGAAGGCGGACTGACACAGGCCACTCGCTTTGATCTGGCGGTGCGCACTTATGAACACACCGCTGCTTATGACGGCGCCATTGCCAATTACCTTGGCAAGATCGTTTCCGGCAGCGAATTCCCGCGCAGTTTCTCCAGCCAGTTTCACAAAAAACAAGACCTGCGTTATGGCGAAAACCCGCATCAGAACGCAGCGTTTTATGTTGAGAAGCAGCCGCAGGAAGCCAGCGTCAGTACTGCAACACAACTTCAGGGCAAAGAGCTCTCCTACAATAATATCGCTGACACGGATGCAGCACTGGAATGCGTGAAGAGTTTCAGCGAGCCGGCCTGTGTGATTGTGAAACATGCCAATCCCTGCGGCGTTGCCATTGCCGGGTCCATACAGGAAGCCTATCAGCTGGCATTTCAGACCGACCCGACGTCTGCCTTTGGCGGCATCATTGCGTTTAACCGCGAACTTGACGCTGCAACCGCACAGAAGATTGTTGATCAGCAGTTCAGCGAAGTGATTATTGCGCCAACTGTCTCTCAAGAGGCTTTACACGTGTTCGCTGGCAAGCCCAATGTGCGTGTGCTGGCCTGCGGTCAATGGCCTGCCAAACCGTTGGCGGCCTGGGATTACAAACGTATCAACGGCGGCCTGCTGGTGCAGGACAGAGACATCCATCAGATCAGCCTCGCCGATCTGACCGTGGTCAGCAAACGCCAGCCCAGTGAACAGGAACTGGCTGACCTGATGTTTGCATGGACTGTAGCGCAGTTTGTGAAATCCAATGCGATTGTCTACTGCAAGAACTTACAGACCATTGGCATTGGTGCAGGCCAGATGAGTCGCGTCTACAGCGCAAAAATTGCAGGCATTAAAGCAGCAGATGAAAATCTGGTGGTGGAAGGCTCGGTGATGGCATCCGATGCGTTTTTCCCCTTCCGTGATGGCATTGATGCCGCCGCTAAGGCCGGCATAAGCGCGGTCATTCAGCCCGGCGGTTCGATGCGTGACGCAGAAGTCATCGCGGCTGCCAACGAAGCCGGCATGGCGATGGTGTTTACCGGCATCCGCCACTTCCGCCATTGAGGATTGCATATGAATGTTCTGATACTCGGCAACGGCGGACGTGAACATGCACTGGCCTGGAAATTGGTTCAATCAGCAGGCGTTAACAAAGTATTTGTGGCACCAGGCAATGCCGGCAGCGCCACTGAGGCGGGCGTCGAAAACGTCGCCATTGATGCCCTGGATTTCCCGGCGCTGGCAGCCTTTGCCAAAAACAATGATGTTGGCCTGACCGTTGTTGGCCCGGAAGCGCCTTTGGTTGCCGGCGTCGTTGACTATTTCAGCGCCCAGGGTCTTCGTGCATTTGGCCCACGCAAGGCCGCAGCGCAGCTGGAAGGTTCCAAGGCATTTACCAAAGACTTTCTTGCCAGGCACAACATTCCCACCGCGGCCTATCAGAACTTTACCGATGCAGACGCCGCCATTGCCTATGTCAGACAGCAAGGCACACCCATCGTCATAAAAGCCGATGGCCTGGCGGCGGGCAAAGGTGTGATTATTCCGCAGACCCAGGAAGAGGCTGAATCAACTATTCGCGATATGTTATCCGGCAATAAATTTGGTGATGCCGGCAGTCGTGTGGTCATTGAAAAATTCCTGCTCGGCGAAGAAGCCAGTTTTATCGTGATGGTGGATGGTGAGCATGTACTCCCGTTTGCAACCTCGCAGGATCACAAGGCGCGTGACGACGGCGATAAAGGACCGAATACCGGTGGCATGGGCGCTTATTCGCCTGCGCCGGTGGTAACACCTGAGATTCATGAGCGCGTCATGCAACAGGTGATTATGCCGACCGTGCGCGGCATGGCTGCCGAAGGCAATCCTTAC
>Ga0164293_10002800_pt1 | contig 14816 bp, 17 predicted proteins | sample GEODES118metaG_FD_111487 | JGI IMG/M metagenome (GOLD analysis project Ga0164293, IMG submission 111487) | Eutrophic lake water microbial communities from Lake Mendota, Wisconsin, USA - GEODES118 metaG | ecosystem: Environmental > Aquatic > Freshwater > Lake | place: USA: Lake Mendota...
GCCCCCAGCGCCACCACCACCGCCACCACCTGAAGCACCTGAACCGCCAGTAGCGGTTACATTGCCACCAGTACCACCACCAATTGATCCAATAAATCCGCCAAGAGATGAAGCATTACCACCGCCTGACCCTACCGTTACGGTGTAAGTTACACCTTTTTGAAGAGCAAAATTAGACGCAGCAATAAATCCTCCGCCACCACCCCCGCCACCGGCTGTGCTTGCGTTACTTCCGCCATTGCCACCGCCGCCGATAGCTAAAATTGCAGCGGTAATAAATGGATAAGATTTAGCTAATTGATAATCCTCAAGCGTCCAAATGCCCGATTGGTTGGGTGCAAGGGATGTGCCGATTACGCCGCCATTGCTCACGATATGTCCTCATAGCTGCAAACAACTTTCAGTTTTGACGCTGTGCCTGCAACCGCACCAATCGACATATTCTCCTCAAGATAAATCATATTGAGTTTACTAATGACCACCAAAGTTGACGCAGCCGGAATTGAAACAGTAGACGCCATTGCCGTAGCTGTGCCGCCAAGCGCCGCAGCAGAATAGTGATTAACCGTAACCGTCACGGCGTTTACAGTATCAATATTGGCGACCACAAGCGAATCAAGTTTAAACACTTTGCCGCTTGACGCAGCGTTGCTTAAAACTGAAGTTGCCGAAGTTGTCGTTAAATCGGCGGTTACGACTTTGCCATAAATTGCTGTGACGTTAACAATATTAGGAGCAGCCATGATTTATAGTCCAAAAATAATTGAGAAAGCAATTGAGAGAGCGGTAGTTTTGCTAAGTGTATTAACATTAAGTAGTTGAAATCGCGTACCGTCATACTCAATCAACGTCAACGCACCGGCAGTAATATCGCCCGCCGCTAAAGGTGTAGTGCCAAACTTGGTAATTGACTTGACACCCAACGTGTCGATGTCAATTGTGACCGCGCCGGTGTTGGTGTTTTGTGCAATAAAGCTGTATTGTGCGCCCGCAGCATAACCGCCCAACGTAGGCGTAGCCAAGCCTGTCAGCGCATTTGTACCGGAAACCGTAATGAGGTTGCTAATGCTTGTGGTGTCGTTAATTGCAGGGATACTGTCATAGGTGCCAATTTGTGCGTAAGTCGAAGAGGTCAACACAAACTTGTACAGCACCCCGCCGTCTAACCAAATCTCAGCCGGTGTGCGCCCTGCTGCATCCAACACAATCGGGTTGGTGTTGTTAGTTCCACCATCACGCGAAGTGTAGGTTGTAGCTGGCGTAGTTGTGCCCGACAGGTAGCTGTACAGCAAGCCGCCCGTGAGCGGTGCGCCATTGGCGTCTAGGAATTGAGCGCCCGCACCGGCAAAGGCTGAAAGATTGATCGACATTAGACTATCCCTGTAATGATGCCGTTGACGACCGTCACGGTTTTAGAATCGGCTGTGGTAAACGTACCGGACGCAGCACCCGTGCCCCCGCCTAGTTGTTCGTATATTGCGTTAAGAAACCTAAACCACTCGCGCGAGATTAGCCCCGTTCTAGGGTCTACAAGCGGAACGCGTGGCGCGGTGATTTGGGTAGGGTTCATGCTTTGGTTGCCTCAACGTCAAGTTCTGCCGCCATAATGGCAATCTTGACCGGATCGGTGCCTGAAAGCTCATAAACCCGATCACGCAGTTTTAAAGTCATACCAAGGCGGCGCCAAATGACGCGGGTGCCGTACTCGCCTACGCCGCCCATTGATTTCCAATGCTCGTTTGACCAAGTGTGACCGCCGTCATCTGACCAGCGCAGCATGACTTGAGGTTGCACAAAATCATCTACGGCGTTAATAATTTCGATCTGATCGACAATACCAAGCGAGCCTGATATTACCAAGGGGCTCAAGTAAATGCGCCCTGGCACCTCGGTCACGCCTGGCAGACCCACACCGGTTTCGCAATCCAGTTGCAACGAATGCTGGGCAGTACGTTTAAAGTTATTAGTGCCGGTGGGCAGCGCGCGCCATGAACGCAACCATTTCTGAATGCGGGGGCCGTCAGCGTAGACGTTTAAATCATAAGCATACAAATTGCCGTTTTGAAAATCGCCTACGATAATCTCTTGGTTAAACGACACTTGGCAATTGCTGCGATGACGGCTAAAGTCGCCATTGGTAAAACTTGCCCGCTCATGCCACGCTTGTGAGGCAACATCAAACACCCAAGTCGCTTGCGCGGTGGGGAATGTCAAGACGTAAAACGCATGACCGTCTTGTTGGTAGGTGTAGGCAATGGCATCAGAAATGTCACCGTATTGCTGAATTTGCCACTCGACTGCGTGGGTGCTAATTCGCACACCGGTGTAGCCTTGTGAACGGTAGACAATGCCTCGGCCACGGTCGTCCGCGCCTAACCAAAACACCCCATTATCCAATTTGGCAACGGAAAATGTTGCAGCGCAACCAATTTCGTTAAACGCGCCTTGGATTCGCTGTAAGGGAAAACCCGCACCCGCTGCGGCAGCGTTGTACCAAACCTCGACCGAGTTGCCACCAAACAACCAAATCTCAGAATGGTCGGTGATAGATGACACCAAATGGTCAGGGTCGCCCTCTGCGCTTGCAAAATCAAGTGGGTCGATAGAGAGTGGGTCTAAGAGCGTAGACGTCCATACGCGCTGGCTAGAGGGTTCTATGAAAACAAAGTAGCCTGCAAGATACGACACGGTTAGCGCGCCAGGGAAGTCTGGATCAGTAATCTGCCCAAACTCGTCTGTGTCAGCGTTGTAGACAAAACTTGGCCCGTTACACGCTACCATCAAATGAATGCCATCGTCGGTCATTGACACAGGGCCGTCATTGGCAACCGTGCCAAGCGCTGTAATGGTGTACTCGGTGTCTACCTTGTACAGCGTATTGCCCGACACGACGTACATATTGTTGTCAAACGTCCATAGCCCCCGCACGGGGCCGGTGCCAACAGACGTGACCAAACGCAGCCCTGGAGCCCTGTTCAGAAACGCGGGTTCTTGCCCGCCTTCGGGAATTACCTCGGGAAACAAATTGACCATACGGTTGGCAGCAGCGTTGACGCTGCGAGCCGTATAGGCGGAGCCGAGGATAGGCGACTTCATCAATAATTACCGGCAAAGATGTTGAAGCGCTGACGCGTTGCAACAATCGAATAGGGCAACGACATAATATCGTCAGGGTTGTTGATGCGTTTCAAGTTGCGCTTGGAGTACATGGCAATGCGCGACACTTGAGGCGACGGTTCTACACCAAACTCGGGTGCTAGTTCACACGCCAAGTTGTAGCGGAATGCGCGAAGATAGCCTGGCGGGAACGCTAAAGGCGTAGACAACAACGCGGGGGTAGTTAGTTCTTGCACCGACACAATGTGCCATTCCAATACCTTGGTGGGCACCGGATAGACGGTCATCGTAATGTCGGGGTAAGTCATGTTAACAAACATGACTTGAGGATAAGTAGACGTCACGGTCTTGACCGCAATGCCGTTGTATTGCTGCTGATTGACTAGCTTAATGCCAAACGAAATGTTAGATGACGGGTCACGAAAGTAAGTCGAGTCATCTATCAGAATAGGGCGGTTGCCTACAAAGTCGCCCGTGGGGCCAAGCGTGCGCGTGGCAAAGTTTGGCAACCAAGAGAAGACTTGATCTTGGGTAGAAAACACCGACAAACGCTCGGTGTTCCATGAGTCAATCATCTGATTGAGTGCGGCTAACGCGTCGGTAGCGGTCGCAGCCGACGGTTCTTCACCTTCAGCCAGTTGACCGATTAGGCGTAGCGCCCCATTGATTTGATCACCGGCTGTGGTTGTAGTCATACCTACTCCGTTTTACGACGTCGTTTTAGCTCATTCACAGGCGCAGCCTCTACTTTAGGCGCGTCTAAATTATATACTTCCCACCCGTTTTTGACGTCCTCTTCGGCTTCCACATCGGAAATTGCCACTTTGTTGCCGTGTACGGGGTGCTTGAGGTAAATGTGCATTCAGAATCCTTGTGCGAGGGGCGAGGATCACCCGCCCCTCTTTGCATTAACCTGCGACGCGCAAGGCGACATAGGTATTCTCAGCGGTCTTGCGAACACGCCAATTGCAAGAAGTGTTTGCCGAAACAGCAGCAGTACCAACCAAAGTCACGCCGGTGTTAGCCGTGACCGTAGCAGCGTTTGTGCCACCAATGTTGATAATGAAAAAGTCAAAACAGCTATTGACTTTCATGCTTGGGAAAGCAGCTTCTAGAGCTGTACCCAAAGGCATTGTTAATGCAGCAGCAGCACCGTTATAAGTGATGATGCCGGTTGCCAATTCAGCAGCAGTCAAAGTAGCTGCGGCTGTTTTAGCTGTAGGAGTCACTTGCGTGACCATGTTGATTTCGGCTTCGTTACCGTCACCGAATTGATATCCGCCTGCGCCATTTGGAAGAGTTGGCATGATGAAATTCCTTTGAAAAGTTTAGAAAATGGGGCCGAAGCCCCACTCTGTTTAGCCCCACAGACGAACGGCGGTGACCGGACGAACCGCGTTAAAGCCGTACAACACGTCAATACGGCAAGGCATACGGTCGTTGTTGATGTCGTACTGACGTACGATACGCAACGAAATACCGTTATGCACTTGACGTGAAGCCATGTCAACCCCCTGTGGCAACAGCAAGTCAGCAGTCGCCAACGTGATCGCATCTTTGTGATAGATCAAGTTTTGCGGGTACGCTGTAGCCGATCCACCCAAGAACGTCAGCACAGCGCTAGCTGCTGGGAACGCGCTGATGGTAGCCAAGGCGTTAGCCGAGGTAAACATAGGTGGTTGAACTGACAGAGTTGCGGTAGTTGTTGACGAAACAGTTACGTCAGCAGTTACGACAAACTGTTGCAGCGAACCAGTTGTTTGACGGGTTTGTGGGTTGACTGCAAACACGCCAGCGATAGTGAACACGTCACCAATCTTGAACGTGGGTGAGCCGCTTGTGAAGCTGATGTCAAGCGATGTTGCACCTTGGGTAGTCACAGCAGTTGCCACGATTGGGGCAGTTGGTGTAACACCGGTTGTGTGCTGAACAATCGACTGCGACATATTGATCTCGTCTAAGCCCAATACGCCTTCGCCCATCATACCGTTCTTGAACTGACGGCTGATAGTACCAGTTGGGTTAAACAGACCTTTCAAGCCCTCGACCAAACCGGCGTTGGCGGCTGGGTTAACAGTCGCATAACGTGGGCTCATGGGGGTGGCAAACTCGTTGAGTTTCTGTTGTGCTGCAAGCAGAACAGCAGAAGTCGAAGGAGTCGAGCCAGGAGTGCCTACTGAGTTGTAAATACCTTTGTAGGCAGTTGCCACGTCAGCGTCAACGCTTGATGCCAATTGCGACACACGGGGCTTAAGAACGCGTTCTGCGAAGTCATCCAATTGCATGGTGAGTTCGGCAGACGTGAAGTTCACGCCAATGTGCTTTTGGGTTGAAACAGTCAAAGTTGTGAACTGTTCGTTGTCGTCTTGCACTTGCAAGGCAGCACCGTCAGTAACTAAGGCGCGGTCGGGTAAGCGAATACGCAGGGTTGAACCAATTTTTGCGCCTTCAACGGCGAATGAATCGTCGTACTGACGATTGACGTTGCGACTGATCACCAAGTTGTTCTCGAGGATTTCGAGGGATTTACGGGTGATCATGTCAATGGTAAGAATGCTATTTGCCATGATAATTCCTAAAATAAGTTAGCGGAGGGTACGCGCTTCGTGCTTCTTTATCTGTCGCAATCTTTCGGCCTCAATCCAGTCTGACGTGGACATTGACTTGATAGAGCGTGGATCAGTCGTATCGTATGCCGGTGAGCCGGTCGTACGGGCTGAAACAGGTGAAATAGGCGCTGGTGCGTTTGAAGTCTTTTTGACCGGTGGGTTTGCGGCTAACTGAGCCTCAATCTTTCCGATTTCTTTGGCTTGCATGATAGGCGAAAGACGTGAAATCCGTTCCGCTTCTCGGGGGTTTGCACCTAAGTGGTAAGCCACTTCGGGGCCGTTGTCCGAGGCCTGAATGGATTGGGCCATCACGGTAGTAATTGGCAGATTCGGGTTGTATGCGACTTGTTCAAAGTCCTCATACTTCGCACGAACTTCCTCTTCCTTGTCGTGATAGGTTTCGAGTATTTCAGCTTGCTGCTTGCGCTGCTCGCGCTCCGCTAGTTTTTGCTCCGCACGTTGTTCTGCCAAGGCTTCGACATAATCTTCGTTTGAAGCAAACTGCTCGGGCGTGACCGGTGCTTGAGGCGCAACAGGTTGAACCGCTCTTTCCCTTTCCCACTTTCGCTGCTCGCGTGCGAGCCGTTTACCGATGGCTGCGTCTAATTCCTCTTGTGAAAAGGTCTTAGGTGCTGCTTCGGGTACTTCCGGCGCAGATACTTCAACAACCGGTTCTGCCGTAACTTCCGGTGTCGGCGCGGGTACTTCCGCTGGGCTTACTTCGTCTGACATTTGTAACTCCGAGGAGTCCTGGTGGATCGCACCAGTACGATTAGTATATTACTTAGATTCTGCGGGTGCAACATAATTTGGATCATGCGCCCAATCGACAGGGGGCAGGGCAGCTAACTGGTCAACCGTTGTGCAGCCGTTAATGGCAATAATCTGAGCATCGCATTGGGTACGGATGTCTTGGCGCCATGTATTCCAATCCATTGGAATGGCGGACTTGGTTTCGTAGCCCTTGACCACACGCCAATCGGAGGGCAGCAAGATTGAATACGCTTGCGCTTGCACGGCGTTGACCGCTTGCATTTGACACTCAAACAAGTCTTTAGGCGTAGCGGTGTAGTTAATCTCAACGACCGTGCCGGTGTAGACAGGTGCGTCTTGTGATATCCAGTAATAGACATCTGAAGGATACTGACCGTACACCACATCAACCATGCCGATAGCCGCTTTTTCTTCGGGGCTAGACAAGTTGCACCAGTTTGCCGGATAAGAAATATTATCCCACTCAAAGGCTGTGCCAGCGGGTACTAGGAGGGCGATCAAGCCGTTGGAAATGATTGCAAACATAACTACCTCGCTAAACTATTTTTGAATGGGTTTTCGGCAAATGCCATGTAGATGTATGTTTGACCACTATCGTTAGTAGATTCGCCTGACCCAACTCTAATTTTAAAACCGTTAGATAATATATCAAAAGAATTGTTTGCCGCTTCAGCGTTTGATAAATTAGGAAATAGCGTTGCGCTAGTTGTGTTGTATGTATCTCTAGCGGTATCGTGCAGTATCCATTGTGAAGCTGCGCTTGAACTTTTTATTAGAACCCAACGTGGTCTAAAACCTGTGTACACAAACGGGCCATCAGTCGAACCATTACCCGTGTAGCTACCAAACGCGCTGAATCCGGCTATGGGTGTCCAGCAGTAGGCAACCATTGCGTTTGTACTTCCGTTTGAACCTGAAGATGAACCAATTGAAAACACAGACGATGTTGGAGCCGTGCTGTTCCAAACGCCTACTCCGCTTGCTTGAGCGTCAGTTGCGTTTAATTTAATGAAAAACGCTGCGCTAGTTAAACCAACGTGGTATATGCACCACGCATCTGCTGATGACGGACGGTTTTTAGCAATAATCCAACTAGGCGCAACACCCAACCCATGCCCAACAGTTGCATTAGCACCCGTACCCGTGTACGTCACCACACTAAACCCAGCAGACGCATTAACGCTCACAGTCGATGTGATTGTGCCGTTGGTGTTGGAGGATGATGTGCCTTGCCCTGCTTGCCATTGCCAAGCAACGTACGTTGCTGCCAAGTTGTTGTAGACGGTGTTTGTGCCAACGGTAAACCCTGCGCTACCAAATGCGGTCAAACCTTGCGTATCAGTTGTTTCAGCACCCGTGGTGTTTGAAATTAAACCTTTAGTCACACCACGCACCGAGTCTGTCAGTTTGTTATCAGTAGCCGCCGAGCGTGATTTGACCCACACAAGGTCAGGCTTAAACGATGCAGCATTGGTGATGGCGTTAGACAGCAGCGTACCCGTGTACAAAGTCGCATCCATCACCGTGTTGCCCTTGACGATGGTGCTTGTCGGCAAGTTGTATGTGTTCAGGGCTACATAGCCTGTGGGGGGTGTGTAGGTGAAGGGGCGTTGACCGAAGTTGATAGCCCACGTTCCATCATTTGTTCCAACAATAGGAAAAAAGTCGAGTGACGTTAAACTTGAATACGCCGTGCCTTGGGAAGTGTTGTTTTTATAAAATACCAATGTTCCTGCCGCAGCATCAAAAGCAACACCGATAACGTCCCCTAAAGTGTAGCTAGACCCATAAGCGACTGAAGAACTATTATTATTTTTATTGCCTGTGTATTGATAAACATACGCAGTTGCACTATTTCCCGCTGCTCCGCTATCGGTTGATTTTGCAATACCAAGTGAAGAAGAATACGGAGAAGTGCCACCAGTAATAACAGCTTCCCAATACCATTTGCCCGATGGCATTGACATTGTTGCTCGGCTAAAAGCATTGTTTGCGTTGTAAGCACAAGACAAATTGCCATTGGTAATAGTTACTAAATTTCCTCGATCCAACGGATTCAACACAGCAAAGTTAGCCGCCGTAGCACTTGTCAACGTAGGCACATCCGTCATGCTGTCATACGTTACACCAGCCGTGATACTGATGTTATTCGTAGTCCAGTAATTGCCATTGCCTGAGAAGTCTTTGCCCAAGCCTACGTTGCTGCTTGTGGTCAGCGCAGAGTTGTCTGTGAAGGGTAAATAGAAACCGTTTGTACCGTATGTGCCTGTGTATGCTGCGGGTTGCCATACGCCTGTGAGAGCGTTGGTTGAGCCGAAGGATGATGGGGTTAGGGCTTGACCGTCAATGAAGTTGACTTCGGTTAGGTAGCCGTCGAAATACCCTTGAGCAGGGTAAGCTGGGTCAGAAGAAATCCAAGTTGCTATTGTTTGGTTAACAATAGTTTGTTCGTTTTGTGGTGGATAAGTAGCGGTTCCAAAAGCTGTTACTTGCGTTCCGTTTACATAAATCCGTACCCTACTTGCCGCAGTAGCGTTAGTGCTGTCAATAGTTACAACAATATGATACCAAGCAGATGGGTCACGAAAAACTTGTGTTGTTGTAAGAGTAGCCTTATTTGTACCACTAACCCACCAATCCAACACAAGTCTGTTAGAACTATCAAAATATATACCGGTGTAGTTTCCACCAGCATTTCTTGTCATTAATAAATTACTATCTATACTTAACGCACCTCTTTTTACCCATAAAGAATATGTCCAAGTGGTTAAACTTCCTTGAACAGATGGAGTCCGATTCAAATACCCACTAGCACTCGTCCTAAACCGCAGCGAGCGTGTGAGGTTGTAGCCTGTGGATGCAGAGTTACCAGCGAATACAGGAAACATTAAGCCACCGCCTGTGAGATACCTTGTTGATAAAGGTTTGTGCCATCAGAGCGAAAAGTGAAGTAGTCTTTTGCCGAAGCTGCTGTGGACAATGTAGGTGCTGTGCCCGCCGCCCACTTGAACACCGAGTTCCAAGTGATTGTGTTTGACCCACCGTTTTGGATGACAGCAAGTGCGTAGAACGCACCGTCTCTCAAGTTAGTCGGTGCGCCAAAGGTGCGGTTGGTCGATACGAAAGTAAAGGTGGCAACCTGGTTGACCGTATCCCACGCAATCGTAGCTGCATCAGTTAAAGCGGTGTTAGCTGCCCAACCGACGGTCACTTTAACTTCTGCGGGGGTTGTTGTACCGATAGGTGGCGGTGACACCAAACTTAACGTGCCACCAAGGGTCAAGCTGCCCGACGATGTCACCGTACCGGTCAAGGTCAAGCCGTTGACTGTGCCTGTACCGGCGACAGAGGTCACCGTACCTGTAGCCGCTGTTGTCCATGTGGGTACGAAACCCGCACCGGCTGACGTTAACACTTGGCCGGAAGTACCCGCCAAGGTCGCTAAAGTTAAGCCTGATGCAATGTCTAATGTTGTGACTTTGGCTGACCCTGCGGTCGTAGCGCCAAGGCTTGTACCGTTAATTGAACCGCCGGTAATGGCAACGCTACTAGCTGCTTGCGTAGACATTGTGCCAAGACCAGTAATGTCGGTATTGGGGATTGTGGCTGATGCCGTCATAACCCCTGTACCGCTGCCCTTAACGTAACCCGTGAGCGTTGCCGCACCCGTGCCGCCATTGGCTACAGCAAGTGTGCCACCCAAAGTCAGCGTACCGCTTGAAGTAATTGGCCCACCGGTCAAGGTCAGACCAGTTGTGCCGCCCGAGCCATCAACGCTTGTGACTGTACCAGTACCCGACACAGACACCCAAGCGGGAAGCCCAGCAGTAAGTGTTAAAACTTGCCCGTTTGTGCCGCTAGGCAATAGCGCAGTTGCGCCAGCACCAGTTTGATAGGGTATCGACCCTGACAATCCGCCCGCAATGTTCGTTGCAGTTGTTGCGCTTACAGCATTCGTTGCGTTCGTTGCGTTTGTAACAAAAGTAGCACCGATCACCGATACAACTTGTGCCGCAGTAGCCGCTGTCATAGCAGACGTGCCGTTGCCAAAAACCAAGCCCGAAAGCGTTGTGGCACCTGTACCACCGTATGCTACGGCAATGGTTGAGCCATTCCACGCACCGGCAAGCACCGCACCGGTCAGCGTAATGTTACGAAAGGTCGCATCGTTTGATGCGTCTTTGACCGATAACGTGCCGTTAACAGCAGGTACGGTAAGCGTAAAGTTACCGACTGCATCAGCAGAAGATAAGGTGGTTGTGCCGCCTAATGTATCGGCATTAAAAATTAAGCGGCTCATGGCAACCCTTTATTCGTAAATGACAGTTGCAGCAACCGTACCACCAAGCACCACGTTTAGCCCTTGGTTAAAAAAGGCTCCGTCGTACTGACCAAAAGGGTAGAAGGTAGCCGCAACTGGCGTAAACACACCAACCATTGTGGTGGTGGTGCCTGATTGCACGTCATAAATGGTGATCGTAGGCGTACCGGAAGCAGCGCTTACAAAGATGCCTTTGAGCTTGCCTTGACCAACTTTGATCTGTTTAGACGCTGTGATGTAGGTGTAATTTGCCATGATATGCCTTACGAAAGGAATTTGAGTCGATAAAGCGTGGAAAGATAAAGAGTAATGATTTCGTCAATCAAATTCTGTAAAGCTGAATCTGTTTTGTCGCAAATGTCGTAGCGATATTTTTCAATGTCTTCAAGCTGGTCTTCCAAGAACTCGGTGACATTAGCCGTCTTCTTAGAAGACTGCAAAGTGATTGCACCAATCATGCCGTGGCGCCCTTGATAGGCCTCGGCAAAATTGTCAGCCAAGTCGATGATATTCTCATAGAACTTTTGCAACGCTTTGTGCTTGGAATAGCTGCGTGTGTTTAGATGTACGCTATGCGTGACATCGCGCGCTAAGAAAAACATTCCTACGAAATCTGCAACTTTCATTGTTGTGGTTCCATCATTGGTGGTTGCATTTGATCGGGCGGCATCATGCCTTGGTCAGGCGGCATCATGTCTTGTTCCATAGGTGGCATCTCAAATTGCTGGCGTTGTGGTGCGCCACCGATTAGGTCACCCGTATCCATTGCGGCTGCAACCGTACCCATCACAATGTCTTGAATCTGCTCAAAGGTCATGCCCGCTTGAACGGCTGAGATACGCTTGGTTTCAGCATCAAAGGCTTTGATCTGCGCCTCATAATTCTTGCGCTCAATGTCCTGTGCTTCCATAGACTTAGACACGTTTTGCAGCATGGAGTGCATATTCTCCATCTCTTTAGCCATTGCTTGCATCTGCTGCTCGGCGGCTTGCAAGGCTGGGTCTTTGTCACCGTCATCCATCAACTTAGGATCAATGGTCTTGGCAAAACGTTTAGCCATCTCTTGCGCGCCAGGCCAATCCATGTTCTTGATAAACAGATCGCCCGCAACCGCCCACAGTTGGGGGTTGCCTTGCAGCAATTGACCCATTGACTCCAACGCTTCTTGGCGTTTGGTCATGTAGCTTGGGCCGGTGGTGACCATCACGTCGTACGTTCCGACACCAGGGTTGTAAATCTTATCGATCTCAATACCGTTTTGGTCAACAATTCGTTTGACCGGTTCTTGCTGCATGGGGTCGATCTTAGCTGAGTCAGGCTCGCCGTCCTCGCCCATGATGCGCGCCACGCGCTGCGTGTCGTAAATCTTAGGCACTAAGCCAATGATTTGGCGCGTGATGTGGCGTACCGCTCTCGCTAAGTTGTCAACGTAATGGTATGTGCCGGTGTCAGTCTGACGCTCGCGCGCCATGATAGCCTTGCCTGAACGCTCGTTAGAGGTCGCACCAAGGCTAGAGTCATATTGCCCTGTCGTTGATTTAATATCGTCGCTAGCACCCGCTTTGGCTTGCAGCAAGCCGCTTGACGCCATAGGGGGCTGCGCGCGTTGCGGGAGCGGTAATGGCCCGCCCGCACCGTCAGTCACATCAGGGTTAACTTCAAGGTATGGCCAGTTGGTCGTGTTGGCTGTTTTCCAGTTTTGTTCGTAGCCCTCAAACTGACCACCGTAGCCGATAAACGGTGCTTTGGGCGCCAAAGCCAACATCTCTGCCTCTTGGCTTACCCAGTAGTTGTACATACGCTGTGCATCCTTGGCATTGCGAACAATGCCCGACACATGGATGCGTCCGTCAATCTCAAATTCGTTACCAACCACTCGCACAACCGGAATCCAATCACCTGCCCAATCGTTAGACTCTAGCACTTCAAAACCATTAATCTTGCAATGCTTGACCTTCTTGACATCCACAATACGGCTTTTAATTGGCTTCATGCCTATCTGAACCATTTGCTGGTCTTCAGGTGAGCCTTTCATCGCACTAACATTACCGTAGTACAGGTTTAGCGTAGCTTTTTCATGCTCTACATAGTAATAGTCAGCAATCCGAATGGTGTCTACGCTTAACCACGGTGCGTAAGATTCGTTACCCACGCTTTGCGCCTGCAACGATGACACAGGTTGGGCGTCAGGAAACATACGCTCAAAGTCTTCGAGCATTAAGTCTTCGGTCACAAAACACCATTGGGCGTCCGAGCCGCACGGGTCTTGGATCGTTGGATCCATGTAGACTGAAAAGGAGTTACGAATACGCCCGATCTTGATGTTTTGATCAAACGAATTGGCACTCTCGTACTCGGTTAGCAACCGGATATAGCCTTCCCCATACGCCACTTGGTTCTCACAAGCGGTGTCATATGCGACATCTGCGTCAGACATATACTCAATGTGACGCACCATGCCGTTGAAAATCTCAGCCACTTCAACATCCGCCTTGTCATCCGCAGGGATTACTTTTCCGCTTGGTCGATTTTGGCGTTGGTCGTTGGTGACTTGGCGAACGTGCTGGGGGAGCTTGTTAATGGTAAGGCAGGGGCGCGCGTTAATGGTTTGCCCTTGGACTGAGCCCCGAGTAGCCAACACGTCGGCTGGCCATTGGAACTGGTTGTCAGGGCTTGCTGCGTAGAATCGAAGGTCATCAAGTTCATCCTCACGGCTATCAGAATAGGCGGCGATCGCCATTGTCATGCGATGCAATGCGGTTTCTATGATGTCTTTGTCTTTCATACAAGCCCAATTACGTCCTTGTCTTTCATCAGGATCAAATCTTCGTATTTGCGGTCAATTGTACCGCTGTACATGACATGATCACCTACGCTCACCATAAGCGGGCGTTTTGAATCTTTCTTACCAGGCCCAACTGCCACAACCACGCCTGTGCGGGTGTCTTCCTCGGGCATAATAATCAGCCCGCTTTGCACAAACGGGTCAGGGCGTACCGCAATGTTGTCGTGTAGTGGTCTAAGCATTATGCACAATGAATGATTGCAAAGTTAAGGACAACGGCTTCAGCTAATGAGCCACCGCTAATGTTACGCAGCGTAATGGTAGCCGAGCCCGCCGCCATGCTAGATACCCAGCAGTTGTACGCAGCAGACGTGCCATTGGTGACGTTAAGAATTAATACGTCTTTGGCTGACAACACGCTGTTGGTCAGTGTAAAAGTTACGTTGGTAACGGTAGCTAGTGAGGCTGCGTTCATCGTAATCTGACCGGCTGACGTATTAAGCGTCACACCGGTAGATTTGCTTGTAAGCTGAGTGACCGCACCTTGTGCCGGAGCTCCATAACCAATCTCTGTGTCTGCGTAAACAGTTGTACCTTCGATTGTGCTAGGTGTTGCTAAGCCAATAGGCGAATTGTCAACGGTACCACCAGAGATAATTTGATCGCTATACGCGACACCGATTGCTTGTGTATTAGGCATTTCAAGCTCCCATCCAAGAAGTTTGTAAACTATTAGTTGATTGACTACGGCGCTTTGGTTCTGCGTACTCTCGGTGCGCGACGGGAAATGCAAACGTCACGCATATAGCATCTGCTGCATCAGGCGAGGCTAAGCCCCGCGCTTTCATGTCCTTCTTAGACTCTAAAAAGATCGTACCTTTAGAGTCGGGTTTCATTACAGGTGATATTAAATCAGTTTTAAGTATCCTGTCACTAGGAATTGACGCGGTTTTCAACCAATTTCGCATATCGCCCCACATCTGAGCCCTTAAATTACCATACATAAGCGGGTTTTTTGATTTATTTCCAAAATTCACGCCCCGAATCTTGTAGCGTTGCTCTTTTAGCCGGTCAACGACCCCACCACCAACGCCGCCTTCGTCAATTACTACCAGCGCGGGCTTATATTCTTCGATTGTTTCGATTACATGGCCCACCACCGTCATCGTATCGTCGCCCTTGAAGCGTTTGATGCCGATAATGTCACGCC
>Ga0164293_10002801_pt1 | contig 14815 bp, 16 predicted proteins | sample GEODES118metaG_FD_111487 | JGI IMG/M metagenome (GOLD analysis project Ga0164293, IMG submission 111487) | Eutrophic lake water microbial communities from Lake Mendota, Wisconsin, USA - GEODES118 metaG | ecosystem: Environmental > Aquatic > Freshwater > Lake | place: USA: Lake Mendota...
AGAGAAGGTGCGTAAACTGGTTGGGACCTTCACCTAATAGTTGAGGCAGGACGAGTAGAATTGTTTAACGTTCGAGGCAAGGCGGTTAGTTTTGATTGCGGGTTGCGGAACTATGAAGTGCGCGAGTCAAAGACTCTATATCTGATCTGGCATGGGATGCTGTAAGCGTAACGCGTAGGCGGGCTGATCCTTTTGCTACGGTTGGAAAGCGAATTGCAGGGACCAAGAATCCTTGGCCTAAAAGTCGGGCAGAAATCTCAACTGCCGCCGATTCATTACCGATGAGAACCGGGAGGATGGCACTGGCAGGCGCTTTGGTCGCAAGGCATGATTGCAGGAGGCGAATGTTTTCCCAAAGCTTGGCACGCAAGGAATCACCTTCCTGCGAAGCTGCGATTTCGATGGCCTTGCGAGAGGCCGCAGCCACAGGAGCCGGCGGCGATGTCGAAAAAATGAAGCTGCGGGCGCGATTAATGAGGAATTTGCGGAGTGTGCTGGTGCCTGCGATATAGGCTCCGTGGGATCCTAGTGCCTTGCCGAGTGTTCCCATTTGGATTTCGATATGATCTGAAACGCCTTCCTCATCGGCCAGTCCCCTACCGTGTCGTCCGATGACGCCCACCGCATGGGCTTCGTCGAGAAAGAACCACGCTCCATGGCGTTCCTTCAGCTCCACCATTTCGCGCAATGGAGCACGATCGCCATCCATACTGTAAATGGATTCCGCAATGACGAGAATTTTTGCGCCGGGGTATTTCGCGGCAGCCCACTTCAGATGATTCTCCAGTTTGCAAAGGTCATTGTGCGGGAACACACGCAGCAGCGCACCGCTCAAGCGAGCGGCATCCACAAGACAGGCGTGGGAAAGTTTATCGAGAATAATGACATCCCCCGTCCCGCAGATCGCAGGAATCGTGCCCATTGCGGCAGCGTAGCCACTTGAAAAAGAGAGTGCGGCGGATGTTTGTTTGAATTCCGCGATGGCTTTGTCCAGTTCCTCATGAGCGGCCAGTGTACCGCAAATGAGACGTGAGGCTCCCGAACCGAAACTCGAGCGTTCCCACTCGGCCATAGCGGCAGCTTTCAATGCGGGATGTGTCGCAAGGCTGAGATAGTCGTTTGAGGAGAAATTCAGGAGTTCTTTGCCATTTTGAATGACCAGTCTTTGCTGCGGACCATCCAGTGCAGAGAGTCTGCGCGTGAGTCCTCTGGAGTCGATCTCCTCGAGGACGGAGACCAGGAACTTGTCGAGAGAGCAGTCGTTACGAGGATTCATCAGCCAATAGCGATGAGATGGACCATCTCACGAACAGCATTTTCGAGACCGACAGTGAGGGCGCGGGAAATAATAGAATGTCCTATATTCAGTTCCTCAAGGCCAGGCAGAGAGAGGATGGGCGTCGTGTTTTCGTAGTTGAGCCCGTGCCCGGCATTGACGCGAAGGCCGAGTGAGAGAGCCAAGGCTGCTCCATGGCGGAGTTTTTCCAACTCGGATGCACGCTCCGTGCCGAATTTGTTGGCGTAGGAGCCAGTGTGAATTTCGATAAAATCGGCACCCAGGGATGCCGCAGCATGGATTTGCTTCTCTTCGGCATCGATGAAGAGGCTCACCCGTGCCCCGACATCATGCAGGCGGGCAATTGCACTCCGTAGCTTCTGGTCCTGAGCCACACAATCCAATCCGCCCTCGGTCGTGACCTCGCGGCGGTTTTCTGGAACGAGGCAGACATCCTCCGGTCGGATTTGGAGGGCGATACGGAGAATATCTTCTGACACGCCCATCTCCAAATTGAGCTTCGTGGAAATCTTTTCGCGGAGCAGAAAAATATCTCGGTCCTGGATGTGGCGGCGGTCTTCGCGCAGATGAGCTGTGATGCCGACCGCACCGGCCCTCTCGGCGACAAGTGCGGCAGCCACGGGGTCCGGCTCGGCATTGGGATTGTCTGGCGTTTCGCGGTAGCGCGCCTGACGCAATGTGGCGACGTGGTCGATATTGACTCCAAGACTTGGCATAGGTGGCTCTAAATTGATTGTGCGCGATGGTTGATTCGAATACGGCAGGAAATTTCATCCGTTGCGCCCGGCGGAAGGGTGCGCAAACAGAGACCGTTATGAATGGCGTTGGGGAATGCACTCCATGGCTCGACGCAGAAGAAATCGGAATCTGGCTTCTCCGTCCAGGTCGTCACGCAGGGCCAGTCCGATGGACGATTCGCAGGATTTTCGAAGGAAATACTTTTACCAGCTGTTGGATTGGAAAGAACAACCTGAGTGAGGCTTGGATTTGTGTGAAAACGATCGATCCAAGCGGGGTCTGATAGCAGAGCGCCATGATGGGATGCAGGATCGAAAGAAATGACGCCATCTACAAAATTTTGGCGCCCCCATTTTTCACATGGCAGTGCGAGTTGCCATGATGTGCGCTCCGCGGCAGGGATGTGGAAATAGTAATGATGTCCGGCAGACCATGGCATGGGTTGATCTCCGCGATTGGTCACACGAAAGCTTGTGAGCAGGGCATCCGCCTCAATGATGTGGGTCACTTCCAAACGAAACGGAAATGGGTAACAGAGCATGGTGGTTTCATTGGCATCGAGGCGTAGCGTGACGGAATCTGCTGCGGCATCAACGACACGGAAGGGTGAATCTTTTGCGAAGCCATGCATGGGGGCTGGACGTTGCACTCCGCAGGCATCAATCCACGAACCGATGATGCCATTCGCATAGGTGCGGGCAATAAAAGGAAACAATACAATGTCGCCACCACGCGCCTTAGGTACGCGGTCCCAGTCAGCATTTGAAGGCCAGCGGATGATATCCCAACCCGGCACAGTCCATGAAAGAAGCCTGGCACCGTGCGCGGGAGAGAGCAGGGCGCAGGCATTGCCCGCTTGGATTTTCAGAACGGGTTGGTTTTCAAAATTCTCGAGGTTCATAAATTTCTTTGAGCGATAACAATCAAGCCTCGAAGGGTGAGCAAAGGATCCACTATATCAAAGAGCTCAACGCGGGTGGCGATGAGCTCGGCATCACCTCCAGTGGCAATGATGCGGGGCCGCTCATGGGGGAAGGCCTCGGAGCGGATTTGCGCCAGAATTTCTTTCACAAGTCCTCGATAGCCATAGAGCGCACCGGACAGCATGGCATCCCTCGTGGATCGCCCGACAGCGCTCGTGGGTTCGCGGAGTTTGATGTTCGGAAGCAATGCCGTGCGGTCATGCAGGTAGTTCGTCATTGCATTCAACCCCGGGGCGATGACTCCGCCGATGTAGTCCCCCGCGCTGGAAATAACATCGAAAGTCACAGCCGTGCCGAAATCTACGACGATGCCGGGAAATCCGTGTAGGGCAGCGCATGCAGCAGCATTTGCAAGGCGGTCCGCCCCTATCGAGCGGGGCGAGGGATAATCAATTCCGACGCCGAGATCCAGCCCGGCTCCAACTTCAAGCACGCGGGTGAATGCGGCGTGCACCTCGCAGTTTTTTTCGGGAACGACAGATGAGAGGATCACGCCATCGAGCTTTGGAGATGAATACAAAGTGCGGAGCTGAGTGGCATCAAGTGATGGCGTGCGCAGTCGCTTGACCCGCGAAAGAGAATCCCCTGTTGCCAGACAAAGTTTCGTAAAAGAGTTACTGATGTCGATGAGGAGAATTTTTTTCATACCCCGGCATCAGGTGCTCCCTTGGCGACGACTGCGGCTATCACCAGGTCGCCGGAGACATTAAGAGCGGTTCGGCACATGTCCAAGAACCTGTCGATACCAAGAATGATAGCTATGGCGTCCGGAGGAACATTGATCGACAGAAGAACGCCGACGACCAAGGGAAGCGAGCCCCCAGGCACGCCAGCTGTGCCGATGCCTGCCATCACGCACATGAGGGCAACAACGATTTGTTGGGTGAGTGTCAGGTCGACTCCGAAAACCTGTGCGAGAAAGAGAACTGTGACGCCCTCGTAGAGTGCGGTGCCATTCTGGTTCGCGCTGGCTCCCACTGTCAGGACAAAGCGAGCTATGCGAGGTGGAATAGAAAGGTTTTTCTCAGCGACCCGGAGGGCTACTGGCAGGGTGGCATTGCTGGAAGACGTGCTGAAGGCGGTGATGATCGCTTCTTTGGCTTCGCTCAAAAAACGCATGGGAGAACGGGCAGCAAAGAGGCGCAGTGTGATCGGATAGACCACAAGCTGTTGAATAGCCAGGCCAAGGAGCACGACGGCCACGTAAATTCCGAGTGTGCGAAAAAGTTCCAAGCCAAGACGTGCCGCAACAGCAAAGGCCAGGCAAGCGACTCCAAAGGGAGCTAGGCGAAGGGCAAAACCAATGATCACCATGGAAACCTCGAACATGCCTTCGAAGAATGCTCTCAGTGTCGCGGTGCGATCGCGGGGTGCGATGGTGAGTGCCACACCAATGAAAAGGCTAAAAACCATTACTGCCAGCAAACCGCCGCCTTTATTTTCGGGATTGAAGGCATTCACCGCCTCGGCCAGCGGGTTTTCAGGAATGAAATTGAGAAGCGTGGTGGCGACCGATTGGGACTGGCTGCCGCGCTCGATGCTTGTTTGGGAGGCTCCAGCATAGGTCTGCACAAGCGACTGGCGACTTTCCGGTGAGAGCGAGTGCCCCGGCCCGATCAAATTCACAAGACCGAGCGCAATTCCGACGCTCGCCGCAGAGAGGGCGAATGTCGCAATGAGAGCACGCCACCCCACCCTGCCAAGGGCACGAACATCACCCGTTTCCATGGTTCCAATTACAATCGCTGAAAGAATCAGCGGTATGACAACCATGAAAATGATTCGCAGAAAAATGCGACCGGCGGGCTGGATCACCTGATCGATCCACCAGTTCAACGAAATTTGGGCTGACTCAGGCACTACAGCTCCAGCAGCAAGTCCGAGGAAGAGGCCGAAAAGCAATCCGGAAAGGATACGCGTAGCCTGGGAACGTGAGGCCGCGCTTTCAGACATGATTAGCGTGAGAGGTCGCCTTGAGTGAGAAGCTTGAAGCCTTCCCCGAGAAGCACAGAAGTGGCGCACTCGATGTCATCGACATGCAATACAAGCACAGCTCGGCCGCGAGGACGCACCAACAGCGGGTAGCTGAAGTGGACATTCACTTCGGCCATGAGAAGGGCGGCGAGAAGCTTCGAGAGATCGCCGGGACCATCAGCCAACTCAACGACCATGAGTTCGCAGGAACTGTGTGGAATATCATGCTCGCGAAAAAGTTCCTCGGTGCGGTCGGGGTCACTAACGATGATCCGGCTGATGGCGGACTCGTAGGATTCCGCAATGCTAAGTGCTAAAACGATAATGTTATTCTGATCCAGCAGACGCACGATTTCCAAAAGTGCGCCGACTTTATTTTGAAGAAAAACGGAAAACTGACGCACTTGCGGACTCTTCAGTTTTTCAGTGGTGGATGCAGCGGTCATGGCAAATTATTTATAAGAATATACCATACAGGTGTCGGCCTTGTCACCTTCCGTCATGAGAAGCTGGATGAAATACCTGCCGCTGCGAATCACTGAGATGCCGGCCGTGGCGCAAGAGGAGGCCCCCGAGTATTCTTGTCCTGCGGGATAGCCCCAGGTGTCGAAAATCGACAACCTCAATTGTGAGAAGGGATCCAAATTTGCGGCCGAAAACCTGTAATCGTTTCCAGCGAAAAGATAGACCTCGAGAAGCATCGGCTCGGATTTGGCAAGAGTTCCGGACCAAAAGCCATCGTGGACTTGGTAACCCTCCCCTTCATTTCCCGCCGCGAGTTCCAGCGCGAGACTAAGCGGGCTTTTATCGTGTGAATTCCAAGCAAGTGGAGAGGAATTCGCCGGATAAGACTTCTCCTCCTGGGCATGAGCCATGGCGACTAGGGAGAGCACAAAGAGAAGAGCCCACTGTTTCATTTTTTAAAATCCACATCCGCAGCAGCGGCTGTGATTGCAGACATGATTGAAGCAATACTTTTCACAGCCGAGGGTGTCAGGGAATAGGTGGATTGCGACATCAGAGCCGCTGTGGTGTGCAAGCCTTCTGAGAGTTGTTTGACGATGGGACGCTTTTTTGAGTTTTCAGGAAGATTCTCGACCCGAGTCAAGATGTGAGAGGCAATTTCAGGTTGAACTAGCAGAGCAGTGGATGCGGAGATGTCATTCGTAGCAAGGAGGTTTGATGCCATATCCAGTTGGCGGACCCAAGCTCCAGCCATGGCCAAAACGACGAGCGGGCTGTCTTTTTGCTCCATCAGGCAAAGTCGAATGTCATTCTGCATGGCATCCAACTCCTCGCGCAGGCGGTTCCAATTTCCGGCATCGGAAAAATCAGATATGCTTTGAATGCGGGCAACGATTTGTTGGCTTACGTTAAGTTTTTTGGCGAGGAGGAGAATGTCGCGAGCCGTATTTTTCACACTTTGCCCATCTTGAGCCTCGATAGCCATGAAACCATCAGCAACAAGAATTCCAAGATGCAGGGCAATGTGCTCGCGATCGGACGTGGAAGCGGGAACAGATGGTCGGAGAAGTTTACTCCAATTGGGTTGGCATTGCTTGTCAACGGCGAGAAAAAATTCCCCGGGCGTGGGAATGGAGACGGTGTCAAGAAACGAAGCGTTGCGCATTTGCTCCGGAGTGAGGCGTGCCGCTGTTGCGTTTAGGCCCGACGGAGCAGCGACCAGAATCAATGCAGCTGTTCGGAGAATCTTCGAAAGCATGAGGAAACCTACACCTGCATTGGAAACTTATCAAAGACTCAAAATACTCAGCCACTGTGCCTCAAAATCCGGCGACCGCAAACACCCGTAACAACCCGTCAAACAGACCAAATTTTTGGACGATCGTACCAATTTTTGGTTCGGCGTGGCAGGAAGGTCACTTAAAGATTTTGCAGCGCGGGGGGCATTAGTCTTCGAAGAGAACCTCGCGCATGAGGCTGTAAATTTTCGTATTGTCGAAATTTCCTTGGACCTTATCTGCATTTTTGCCTGCTGCGCGGACGAGAATCCCACCAGATGAGTCGCCCGTCGTTCCCCAAGTGATGACAAATGGATGTGCCACGCCGGAGCGGTCTGGCTTCGAGAGGAATGGTTGGCCCTCAGGAGTCAGTCCGTAGGGAGCTCCATTGGAGTCCTTCCCGCTTGCAGCCTTGGCGAGCAAATCTGGCTTCGGCGGGAAGCCAAGAACATCCATGGAACCGGCCGAGCTATCGGCAGCGGTGATGAGGAGTGTCTCGGGGTGTTCTTTTAAAAAGTCCAGCGCGCTTCCAAAGGCATCGTCCGCGCGTTTGAGCGCATCCAGCGTGCCCTGGGCATTGTTGAAATTCGCAAAGTTATCGGAACCCTCCTCCTCCACCACGAGAAAAAATGGCCCTGGAGCAAGCACACGAAGGGCTGCGGAAGTCATTTCCTGAAGAGTGGGAGCGAGCGGAGAATAAGTCGGCAAGCCCAGCGCCTTCAACTTGTCGGCCTCCATGTCGTTGAATGTGTCCTGCTCGGCAAAAATGCCGAGGAGTTTCTTGGTTTCGGCAGGCACGGACTCCAACTCGGTGCGATTGAAGACAACTGTGTAGCCATTTTTTTTAGCTTCCTCGATGAGGTCGCGTCCATCGGTTCGCTTGCCCGCCTTCACGTGATGCCCCTCTTTGGATGAAGGGAGAAACCATTCTTCGCCACCGCTGAGAATGACATCCACTCCGGATTCGACAACCTGTGCAGTGATTTGCTCGTAGTCGTCCCGTTGCGCAGTGCTGGCGACGAAGCAAGCGGTGCCGGGCTCAATGATGCTGCCGGAGTTCACGAGTCCCGTCCGCACGCCTCGCCTCATCGCTTCGTGCATGAGACTACCTTGATCGCCATTCGCGGCCGTGGGGCGCGATGCGGATTTTCCATCCGTCCCGAAGGCCGAGGATGGAACTTTGATGCCGTAGGCATGAGAAGTCGCGCCGCCATTGGATGTCGATGAAAGGGAATCCGCCATGTGGCCGCGATAAACGGCAATGTGGGGGATGCGGTCCCAGTTGAGATCTGCGTCGGGGCCAACCCAATAGAAACGGGCAGCCTGCCAATTCGCGACGCCCGCTCCGTCGGGGTGGATGAAGATAACATTATTGGCGTAGGCGTGCGCGCAGACGGCGAGCAGGGATAAAGAAATAGCTCTTAACATGGGAGGGCATCAAAGATCGCAGCGAGTGATCATACAATCAACGATTCTTGACGTTTCCGTTTCACACTTGCTTTTGGCGCTCTTTCCCTCAAGCTTTTGCGCTATGCCAACACTAGCAATTATTTTTGGGATCATTCTCAATGCGATGGGATTTGGGGCCTACGTGGCCACTGGCGCGCACAGCATGACTGCACTCATTCCAGCATTCTTTGGCACAATCATTTTTCTTTGCGGGATGCTTTCAGTCTTGCTTCCTAAGATCCGGATGCATCTCATGCATGTAGCGGCGCTGGTTGGTTTGCTTGGAACTCTGGGCGGTCTGGGCATGGGTCTTCCAAAGTTGGGCACCCTGATCGCCGGTGCAGCCGAGCGTCCTCTCGCAGCAGGAATGCAAATCGCCATGGGAGCTGTATGCCTGGTATATCTCGTCCTCTGCGTGAAGTCGTTCATCGACGCACGCCGTGCCCGGAAGTCTGAATAAGTGTCAATCGACCAACAAGGCCGCTCCGAATACACCAGCGCTGTCGCCCAAAGTGGGAGGAAGGATGCGAGTACGAAGCTCCTTATTAAAAATGTGCTTCATCACGCTCGCCCTGGTCTGTTCTTCGTAGAGTAACGGGATATTGCCGACACCGCCTCCGATTACAATGGCATCGGGATCGAGAATATTAATCACTGCTGCGATCGACTCCGCAAACTTATCGCGCAGACGCTCCAGTGTTTGAATGGCAAGTTTTTCACCGGCCTTGAAACGAAGGGAGATTTCCGGAAGGCGAATGGTCTCGCCGCCCTGTTCGCGGTAGAATCGTTCGAGAGATGGGCCGGCTATGGCACCTTCGATGCAGCCGTATCGCCCGCAGTAGCAAGGGTAGGATTCTCCTCGAAGCGGGTTGTGACCCCACTCTCCGGCAATTCCGTGCAAACCGGGGAGTACGCGACCATTGACAACAACGCCGCCTCCGGCACCGGTTCCGAGAATGACTCCAAACACAACGCCGGAGCCGGCCGCCGCTCCAACGAGGGCTTCCGCGAGGGCAAAGCAGTTGGCGTCATTTGCCATCAAAATCCTGCTGCCGGTCAATCGTTCCAAATCTTGAAGAATCGGCTGATCGTTCAAGCACGCCGTATTTGAGTTTTTCAGCCTGCCGGTGGATGGCTCCAGCGCACCAGGCGTGCCAATTCCGATTTTTGATGGACGAGTCAGGCCTGAAGCGGACTCCAGATCGGCAATAACTCCATCTATTTGAAAAAGAATGTGTTGATAGCCTTGAGAAGCACGTGTTTCGCGACGCAGGCGGAAAAGGGCTTCTCCTGGGTGAGAAGATTCCATGATGACACCCTCGATCTTGGTGCCCCCCAGATCAATGCCCCACTTGTATTCTGACGAGGTCACGCAGACACACGCATCGGCATGATAACGTAGAGGAACGGCGTCTGGATTTTGAGAACGCCGGGACTCATCTCATCGATCAACTCAAGGTAAACCTCGTCATTCGGAAGGCTGCGAAGCGGATCCATGAGAAACTCAGGATTGAATGCGATAGAGATATCACGTCCGCGATAGTTGACGGACATAGATTCCTTTGCTTCACCAACTTCCGGAGTGGTTGCAGTGATATCGAGATTGTTTTTTGAAAAGGAAAGACGAAGCGAGCTGGTCTTGTCGCTGCTGAGCAGGGCGACGCGACGAACACAATTCAACAGAGCCTCGCGCTCAAGTGGAATGCGCTCTTTGGCTTCGCCGGGAATGACTTGGCGGTAGTTCGGATAATTGCCTTCCACTAGCTTTGATACCAGTTGGGAACCATTAAGCTGGAATGAAACCAAATTGCTGGAACTGGAAACGATGACATCCCCATCGTCTCCGAGTAAGCGCTGAAGTTCAGTCACCGCCTTGGTCGGAAGTATGAAATCGCGTTCATTGCTCTTCGGGAACTCCAATTCGCTTTCAAACAGCGCTAGACGCCGACCGTCGGTAGCGACAAGGGTGAGCTTATTCTCCGTGAGGGAAAAAAGAATGCCATTGAGGACATATCGCGCTTCGTCACTGGAGATCGCATAAGAAGTCTTGCGCAGGCCGTCTTTAAGTTCGGCTTGTTTCACTGTGAGGGAACTGGCCTCTTCAAAATGCGGGAAGGCCGGATACTCCTCTTTGGGAAGACCGTAGATTTTGAAAAAACTGGAACCACACCTAATGGATGCCGCGTTTTTTGAATCCACTTCGATGATGATTTCGGAATTCATCAACTCGCGGATGATGGAAACAAGCTTTCTGGCCGGTATTGTGATAGCGCCTGCTTTTTCAACCCGTGCCTCGACACGGCAGCGAATGCCCACATTGAGGTCGGTGGTAGTGAGAGTTAGGCCGGTTTCATCGGCCTCAAGGAGCGCATTGGTAAGAATCGGGAGCGTCGGGCGTGTGCTGACGACGTTCTGGATGCGTTGCAATCCTTCGAGCAGGGCTTCTTTGGTGACTGCGATCTTCATTTGAATTCGTGGATATTTAGAGGGAGGGAAAGCCTATGTCAACGAAGGATAGAAACACTAGTCACCAGCCTTGCGCGCGATGTCCTTCAACATGGGGCCGAACTCTGCGTTCCAGATTCCAAAAAGAGGCCTCGCATTGTCAAAACCCGCCTCACCCGCATCGCTGACGGAAAAAACTTTGGGCTCGAGCCGGATATTGTCGGTTCCGGGAATAGGCACCATGGCGAGGCGAACCCGGATGGTTTGTGGGTTGCCATAACTTCCCCACATTACATTTCCAAAGCCGCCGGAGGGTTTGTCAAACGAGATCGAATCGGGATAGTCGACGCCCGAGAGCGTGTAGCCGCGCGATGCGAAAACATTCCGGGCAGCTGCCGTGACGGCATCCACATTCGTATCGTGGACTGTCACAGCAGCGATTCCACCGGAGCTGGATATGGGAGACGAGAGGCAGCCAGTAAGAAACCATGAGGAGATGAGAGCCGCAGCAAGGGTAAAAAATTGCTTCATCCAGATTCGCTATCAAAGACGGATCTCTTGGGCAAGCCGACTGAAAAAAACAAAGTCCAATTTAGCATCATCTGCGGAGACCTCGTTTGGCCAAGGCAAGAAAGCATCGGGAAGATAAAAGCCCTCAAGCCGGGATTTCAGAAATCCCTTCATACTGTCCACGCTGGCCCCGCCGGCAACAAACGCGACAGGGCGGGCCCCGAATTCCTCATCCGGCACTCCCACAACAACCACGCGCCGCACCTGCGGAAAAGACGCAAGCAAACTCTCAATGACCTCGGGGCAAATATTCTCACCACCGGAAATAAACATGCGATTCCGACGACCGCTGACGACGAGATTTCCGAGGGCATCATAACTTCCGGCATCACCCGTGGAGAACCACCCATCGCGCGTCAGCGCCTCACGCAGTTCCCCGCCCGAAAAGATGGCTCGGGGCAAAATCGCGCCGCGCACTTGAACTTCCCCATCAGGCGAGATTCGAACTTCTCGGCCGGGAAGCGGCTTGCCTGCGTGAATGACACTGGGCGCAGAATGCAGGCGCTCGCTGGTGGCAATCTGGGACGCTGTCTCTGTCATGCCATACGTAATGTGAAGGGGGACACCGGTCTGGATCGCATGAGAGACCAAGCCTTGATCCACAGGCCCACCACCAAGGAGAACAGCCTGTAAATGGGAAAACGAAGTACCCTCCGCGAGGAGTAGGCGCAACTGCACCCCCACAACGGAGAGATGGGTGAGAACAGGATCTTCTATTTGTTTTTTGAGAGACAAATTTTTATCGGGAAGGACAACGGTGGCGCCAGCAAGCAAGCAACGGACGAGGATGGAAAAACCGCTGACATGGTTAAATGGAAGCGAGAGCAACCAAGCGCAACCGGGTTGAATAGGCATCATCTCTGCCGCGCCCAGAGCATTGACAATATGGGATTCCAAATCATGCCATACGGCGCGGGGCTCACCGGTCGAGCCTGATGTGAACAAGAGCGTCCCGGCAGAGGCCACCGTGAACGGGCAGGATTGTGACGCCGAACGCAAGAAGCCCTCCGCTTTCCACAAACCATCCGCACCAATCCCCTCCGCTCGCCTCAGCGCCTCAGCCTCCGGAAGACGGGGACTCAACGGCGCCAGCAAGCAATCCCGCGTAAGCAATGCCAGCAACAGCGTGGCATGGGAGAAATCAGGGGCCGCCCAAGTGGCAAACGGCCTTGCAATATCGAAAGAAAGGCCAGCCAAGCGCGAATTCAAAAAGCTCTCCAACTCGGAATATCGAACGGAGCGCCCGCTGGCGCGGTCGAGCAAGGCCACGGCGTCACCAAAGTCCGCAGCTTTAGAGAGGATGGAGCTTTGAAATATCGACATCCGGCAGAAGGGATTCCCCATGAAAAATAAAATCGCCCAAATCAAGACGCTCGCAGAGGACATCCGCTTCCAGGCGCGAGTAGGTATCCAAACCAGCCGCCACTGAACGAGGCAGCGTCAGCGAGAACCTCCCCAGGGCATAAATACCGACCCCCGACTCGTAGCAGGCACTCACGACAGAAGCCATGCCAAGAGCATCGCCTGCTTCCGCAAAATCCCGGCACACCTTGAACCCTCCCATAAGTGTTGGCTTGAGAACCAGAGCTGACGCTCCCTTGAAAGCGGGCAATTCCGAGGGACTGATTTTTCTCAGCGTCTCGTCCAATGCGATTCCGAGAGGGCAGATCTTTATCAATTCCGGCAGCTTGGAGAAATCACGCAGGGGTTCCTCAAGATAGTCCACCGGATACTCCTTGAGCATCTCCGCTACACGCAGAGTGGTCTCGAACTCCCAAGCCCGGTTTGGATCGATTCGAAAACGGCACTGCTCATTCGCCATCGCAGAAATGCTGCGCAACAAAGATGGCAAGTCCTCCGGGGAAATTCCCGCCACCTTGATCTTAAAACACTGGCATCCCCTCGCAAGGGCGGAGCCAGCGCGCTCCAGCATTTCCTGAAAAGATCCGTCAACCAGAGCATTTAAGGGAAGGTGATCGCGCGTTGAGCTCCATATCCCATAATCCTGCAATGAGCACCTCGCCGCTTCGATGGCGCATACAAGAGCCGAAGGCGCCTGGGCCTCACTCTTCTGTGAGCAGATAGCGGCAATCACATCGTCCAAAGTCTCGTTGCTCCAACCCGCCAGCGGAGCTGCATCCCCCCACCCCACGCCCCCCTCAGAGTTTTCAAGGCGTAGAAGAATTCCTTCCCGGATTCCTCCGCCAGACATAGGCAGGGAATATCGAAAAAATACCATTCCCTTCCGCCAATCCGTTTCATTGAAAGCGCGGGGATTCATTTTCGCGTCAGAAGAAACAAGGAAATAATCGCCGCCATAGAAAGACTGGCATTAGCGGTCAGAGGAAAAACGCGGTTGATTTCCCTCATGTCACTCATTCGAAAAACAGCCAATCCCACGGCAATGCCGTGAAAGACTGCAGGAATAAAACAAACCATTGCCATCCACCAATCAATGAGGCCATCACGCCAAAGCCAAAGTGGCACAAAGCCAGGAGCAAAAAGGCACACGACAATCTCCCAACGGGCAAAATCCGCACCGAAGCGCACGGCAAGGGTTTTTTTATTCGATACAAGATCGGAATCCCGGTCACGAAGATTGTTCAGCGCGATCAAAACGACCGAGTAAAATCCAGGCACTGCCCCAAGAATGAGCGAGGTCATGGAAAATTCCCTTGCCTCGACAAAGTAAGTGCCGGAAGTCGCCACCAATCCAAAGAACACAAAAGTAAAAACATCACCCAATCCCACATAGGCAAGTGGAAATGGTCCTGCGGTGTACAGGATGCCGCAGAGAATCGATACCATGCCAATGACCGCCACAGGCCATCCTGCCCTTGCGATAAGCCACAAACCCGCAAGTGAGGCCACAGCAAAACAAAATGACATTCCCCAAAAAACGGTCCGGGGCTTCAGAAGCCCGGCGGATGTGACTCTCACGGGTCCGAGGCGATCCGCGCGATCAGCGCCTTTTTTCGCATCCCAATAATCGTTGGCCAGATTCGTGCCGATCTGGATGAAAACCGCGCCGAGAAAAGCCAGAAATGCTGCGATCCCATCACCCAATCCGCGAGAGTAGGCGAGGGCGGTCCCAAGCAGAACAGGGGATAATGAGACAAAAAGCGTCTTCGGGCGGCTTGCAATCACCCATGCCATGAGGTGGCTTGGTATCGAAGTGCTCACGGACGCTTGGGAAATTTTCCGAAGTCAGGCTGGCGTTTTTCCACGAAGGCATTCCTTCCCTCCTGCCCCTCCTCGGTCATGTAATAAAGAAGTGTGGCATTGCCGGCGAGTTCCTGCAGGCCCGCCTGGCCATCGCAGTCGGCATTCAACGCCGCCTTGAGACAGCGGATCGCAAGCGGAGACTTGTCGAGAATCTCGCGGCACCATTTCACGGTCTCGATTTCGAGTTCGTCCCAAGGCACGACTGCGTTTACAAGGCCCATCTCAAGCGCCTGCTTGGCATCATAGGTGCGGCACAGAAACCAAATCTCGCGTGCCTTTTTCTGGCCTACGATCCGCGCCAGATAACTCGCACCGAACCCCCCATCAAAGGAACCCACGCGGGGCCCGGTCTGGCCGAACTTCGCATTTTCAGCAGCGATAGTAAGGTCGCA
>Ga0164293_10002802_pt1 | contig 14815 bp, 17 predicted proteins | sample GEODES118metaG_FD_111487 | JGI IMG/M metagenome (GOLD analysis project Ga0164293, IMG submission 111487) | Eutrophic lake water microbial communities from Lake Mendota, Wisconsin, USA - GEODES118 metaG | ecosystem: Environmental > Aquatic > Freshwater > Lake | place: USA: Lake Mendota...
ACTTGTAAGCCTAAACGTGTAACCATTGTATTTTTAACTCCATTAGATAAATTCACTTCTTCATCATCTGAAACTGACTAATCATATACTTCAATTTCAACAAAGTAATGAGCTAACCTAATTTTACCTCTACCGTCTAATTTGTCTTGTGAAATTCCAGATTGTGATGCTTGGAATTGCTTTACCATCCTATTTTTAATCTCTGTCTTATCTTCTGTAAATGTAAAGCGGTTAAGATTTTCAAGATATTCCAACGTGATATTAGCCACACCCAAACCCACTTTCTTTTCTTTGAGTTCAGGATATTGCTCATAAAGATCATCACCAATACCGCATTTGAGAATCTGAATCGGTATTGTTTTGCCTTCATAATTTAAAAATTGACTAATGTCTATTTTGGTTTCGAATGAAGCTTTGTACTGCTCTGTTTTTGTAGAGCCAATAGTTTGTCCTTTCACAGTTGTGAAAAGAAATATCCCTAATAATATTACTAGTAGTTTTTTCATTGTTAATTATCATAAATGAGTTAAAAAAAAGGGGAACCGAAGTTCCCCCTTTGGTTTAATTATTCTTTTTCTCCTTTTCTCTTGTTGATGAACTTATCAACAGAAGCAATACCAAAAGCACCTAATACAATTACCATAAAACCATCAAATACAAACTCGTGGATAGGCATTGTTTTACCCATTACACCAGTTACAATATCCGCTATTAATGTAACTACCATCATTATGAAGGCTGTAAAGCCAACTACTGATTTTTCATTGATTGTGTTACTGTCGTCAAACAGATTTTTCAAGAATTGTTTCATACTTTTAATTTTTATTATCCTTTATTAATCTTTAATTTTACCACATTTTTGACATTCTTCTTCACCGTCATGATCACTATCGCCCCACTCGTGCTCACATTGTCTATGCGCTTGATGCTCGAACTCTAACTTTTCCATTTCTTGTTCGTGCTCTTGTTTATCTTTAGCCATTGCTTGATCATGTTCTTGTTGGTCAGCTGCTAACTCATGGTTTTGTTTGTTTTCAACTACAGCTAAATCTCTAGCCGCTGCTGCACCTGCTACAAAAGCATCTGGAATTAATGGAGTGAATGGTCTGTTTGATTCTTTAATGTCATTAACACTACCCATACTAACACCATCTTCCTCATCCATTTTCTGAACTAACATTTTATCTTTATCAGTATCGCTAAACCAATAGTCAATGATTTTACCATAGCTACCAATAAATGCACCTAATAATAACATTAATAATTCTTTCCATGCCGCTGCCATAGGTGTTGCTAATCCAATAGCAGTGAATATACCTATGATTATAAGCATAAATCCACCTAATACCATCGCCGTGATATACCATCTACGGCTCATCATTTTATTTAATAGATCTTTAAATCCTGTTGCTTGTTGCATACTTTATTTTTTTAATTTATTACCATTGTGGTTCTTTTTCTTTAAACTCATCACCATCTTTCTTCTTAACTGGGGCTGCTGGTTTAGCTGGTTCTGCTGATTTTTCTTTAATGATTACAGTTTTACCACCTGCTGCTTGAGATTGTTGGTTGCTGTTAGTAATGTTAATTACTGGAGCAGCTGCCGCTGGTGTTGCTTTTTCATCGTCACCACCACCTGTTAATTTGTTAGTAATAAATCCACCTACACCTAATGTAACTGTACTAACTAAACCGATGATAATGTTTTTAAATGATTTACCAGTTGATTCTTGTTCTACTTCTTCTGCCATTTTGTTTAATTTTATAATTTGTTAAAATCTGTGATTCCTAATTGTTTACCATTAACATCAAACAAAGCAATTCTATAAGCTGATTGAGGTAAAGCAGTAGTATATACTTTTAGTATATTATCACCTGCAACTACACTCACAGTCTCTTTAGATACTACTCTATTTGAGATGTCAAATATTTTAATTGTAACTGAGCCCGCTGATTCTAATTTTACATTCATTAGTACTTCAGTAGTTACAAATGGGCTTTGTAATTTAATACCTACTGAATTAGTTATTTTTAAACTCTCAGCCATTACTGGTGGTTGAGGTATAGGTAGGTCAACTTTTGTGCAAGCTGACAGTGCTATTAAGCATAGCGATGCTACTAATAGTTTCTTCATCTTTTAATTTATTATTATTGTTGTTTTATTGATTTGGTTTCCACCTTCATCATCTAAAATCAGATATAAATATTTAACAGGTATGGTCCTAGTATAGATTTTAATAGTGTTCACACCTACTTTACCATTAATTTTTTCCTTAGTTATAACTTGTTCTGTATTTTTATCAATTAATTTAACTACGTATATACCAGCTGTATTTAATTTAAATGAAATATCACTTTTATCAGTAATAGTTGATTCAGTCATACTAAATATATCTATAGTTTGTGGTGGTGTAGGCTGTATATCTATCTTTTTACACGCTCCTAAAGCTAATAATAATATCAATAATAGTTTTTTCATTATTTAATTTTTACACTTAGTTTATTTAAATTAATTCCTAGTGTCTCAACATTTTGTACTGATATTAATCCTAATATATTTGTTATAGTTGTTTTAGGTTTGAATGTAATCTTATATCCAATATTTGATATTGAACCTCCAGAAGTATTTAATGAACCTATGTTTACTGATTGGCCATTATTTTTACCGAAATTAGTTGATTGATTATTAGTGAATTCAACTTTTGAAAAATCTAAAACTGAATTATCATAATGTACTATGAATTGGGTAGCCCCTATTTCATTACCATTTGGTATTAATTTTATAGTTGCTATAATACTATCATTTACTTTTTCCATCATGATATCAGCTTCAATAGCACCTATTGAGTTCACAGACATTGATTTAATTTGAGATACTTCTCCATTAGATGAAGACAGTATAAATCCTGTTGGTTGAGATGAATGAGATAAATTAACATCTCCTTTCCAAGATACATCTAAACTATATGAATTTAATATTCCGTTTGTAAATGTGAATGGATAATCAACCCCAATTGCTAATCCAAGTGTGTTCCAATTTTGTTTAGTAATATTATCAAAAGTAGATGATGGGATAATTTTTATAGCGTCACTAATAATAGGAGTTGATTGCCATAAAGAAGTTGTACCTTGTAAATGAGTTAATAAAGAATAACAATCTTTTTCATCAAATACACTATCTTCATTAACATCAGCATTATGAAATTGAATACCAGATGTAAAATACTTACTTTCATTACCCATTATTCCTCTATCTGCAAATTCTCTAAACGCTAAATAAACATCAGATACAGTTACAATACTTGATAATAAATTTGCATTTTGTGTTGTGGTTAAATTACCCAATGCTATTTTATGAAATTTATTTATTCTATTTTGTGTAAATGTAAATTCAGCTCTTAAACCATAAAATCCATTTCCCGCTCTGATAAATGATGAAAATGATGAGCCTGTGAAGTTAAATTGAGTATTTGTGTAAACATAAACTTCTGTCCATCCATTAGGATTATAAGAATTAAATGTCACTGGTCCATTCCATAAATCAAATAATTGTAAACTATTGATTGATGATGGATTTGATAAAATATTATTTACCTCTCTACTATCAATACCAATTCTATATCTCTGATTGTATGAATCATATTCATATATAACACACCATTCTACTTGTCCTGTAGTTGTTGATGCTTTAACTCCATTACCATTAATTTGAGTAGTATCCATTTGTGACGTCATATTCACCCTACCAATACCGTTTAAACTAATATAAGGGTTACTTGATGAAAACGTAACACTATCGTTTGAGGTTAGAATTCTAGTTTTAAACATGGTTTCATCTACATTGCTACCAAAATTAAAATTAAATTCAGTTCTTAATATATTACCATTAGAATGATTAACACTATTAGAATAGAATTCAGTAAATGTTTGATCATCAGGATTAGTCCAAGTTCCATATTCAATTACATACGGATTTGAAAAATGGTTTGGTAAATCATTCCATTGAGAACCACCACCCCATTTAGTTACAGCATAATCTTCATTACCACTATTATTTGGTTCACCACCTGCCCAGTTATTATATTGACCAGGAATATTTCCGTTTGTCTGTCCGTTGTTGATTTTGATTAGAGTTCCTGCTTCAGGACCAGCATCAATTGTCCATCTTGCTTCACTTGCTTCATCCGTTAGTGCAAACCAAATACTACTTTGTGGAACATTATTAAAAATAAAAGCATCCTCATCTGCTGAAGTGATTGTTACTAAATATCCTGTTTGTCCTTTGAATGTTGTTAATAGAGATGCTGCCCTTGCAGCTGTATAAGTTGCACCTGTTGATATTGGTCTATAAAAGTGTCCATTTGAAGGATTATAAAAAAATCCTGTAGGGTTCACAGTAGCAGACACTGATATTTGAACAGTACCAGCAGTAGCAGTTGTGTTAATTTTTAATGTGGCTAACGCGTTATTTATGTTAGCCATTGTGCCTGTAAATGCTAAACGAGTTTTATTACCAGACATTATATAACCACTAGCAGGTGTGAGACCTGTTGTGGTTGTTAGATAAAATGTAGTACCTGTTGGAGCTGATGGTAAACCAATAGCACATAATAGAGTAGCAGTTGAATTAAATCCACTTAAAGAGAATCCACTTGCATCTTGTGCTGCGGTGTTTATTATAAAAGATTTGGGTTCGGGAGACGTTACCGACTGCCCAAACCCATAGTTTGTTATCAATAAAAATAATATAACTAATAATTTTTTCATTATTCTACTACAAGTTCTACCTTCTTACCAGTAGCATCTACCGCATCAGCCAATACAAAGAAGAACAAACCCGCGGTATTACTCACTGGTGTTTTTGGTGTGAATATTAATTTGTATGGAGTACCAGTTTTAATTCTAGCTGTTTTTAATTGGTCAATTGAACCAAATGTTAATCGGCCATCATCTTTTGTTGAGAAGTTAGTAATTGTAGAACCAGCATCAAATATTACATTATCTAAAGTTAATTTTGTTGAATCATAATTCATCACAACTTGTAAACCAGCTAAATCAGCTTTAGTTAATTTGCAAGATAAAGTTACTTTACCATTTTCAATTGTTGAAATAATATTCAAATTAGCTTGTTCTACTTTAGATGCTTCATATGAGTTACTCATAGTAGAGGTTATCGCCATTGATTTTATATTTTCACTTATCAAAGTTGATGTACCTATATTAGCTGAGTTTGTAAATATACCTTGTGTTATTCTAGTGGCTATTGTATCTGGGTGGGATGAATGTGACCAATCTAAATCACCACCCCAAGCAAATACAGCATCTACTGTTTGAGTAGGTGTTGTAATGTATACTCTATTTTTAGTAACACCATCTAACCAACTTTGATTTAATAATCCACTATGCCATCTCCAAGAAGTAGCTGTATTGGTTGGTATAAAAGCTTGAGATGATACATCTTGTCCCATTACATAAGCAAATGAATAATAAGCATCTGATTCATTAAATGTCATATCATTTTTAGTTACATTACCTATTTTTCTTTCAAGTACAGGACGAGTAAAGAAAGTAGTATTACCATTAATATCAGTTTGTGAATGTCCTAAGAATGATTTATACGCATCTGATACTGTAATTACATTATTCATCCAAGCTTTAGATGACGCAGGTGATACGAATACACCTAAACTATCACCAACTTTAACTTGTGTTGTAAATGTAGCTTCACCACTAGCATCTAATGCTAATTGTGCTATCGGTTGTTGTGACCAATCAATATCACCAGTTCCATCAGTTTTTAATCTCATTAACTGAACATTATGATCAGTGATATTATATCCTGAAGGGAATAATACTCTTACTTTAAATTGAGATGTGTTACCAGTTACATTTGTTAATGATACATTTGTAGATGATCTTGTAATTGGTGAGATAAATGCTGATGCGTCATTAATAGCATGAGCTAAATCTAGTCTATGAATATTAGAGTAATTACCTAAATCTTTAATTACATATTTTTGAGTTACAATATCACCATTGATTGAAGCATCTGCTCTTTGTATTGTTAATTGACCTACATTCCAATCAGCATTAACCGCATAAGCCCAAGGAGATACTTGATACTGAGCATATAATGAAGTATCAGATACAGTAGCTGATGGGGTAAATCTATAGTTGTTCCAACTTGTAAAATAAGTTTGAACTGATGTACCTTGAGTGAACACAGTGCTGTTAGGTACTAATGCTAATGCTTTGTTATTGAACTGATATCTTAACCAGAAATAACGTGGTGTTGTAGCACCTCTAGTTACAGTGTATTTTACTGTAACTGTATCACCTACTTTAACATTTGATGATGGTGTTACTGTTTGGTTAACAACTAACTGAGCGTTAGACACTAGGGATATCAATAGTACCCCTAAAGTTGATATTAGATTTTTCATATTACTTTTCAAATAGTTTGATGACTAATTTGTCACAACCTTTTTTCAAAGCAGAACTGAGTGATGTTTGATTAAATTTACCACCTTGATCAACTATCAAAGTAGTCATGGCTATTTCTGAAGATGATTCTTCAATCTCTACTTCTTTTGTTTTTAGCCCTTCTTTAAATAAAGTACCTCTTAATTTGATAACCACAGCGTTATCTGTTTTAGCTAATACAGATACACCTTTTTTAGTTGTTACTTGATCTAAATATAATATATCTACATCTAAATAAAATTGAGCCTCTGGTGTTATATTATATCCTTTGTCTTGTAAGTATTCTTCTAATACATTTTTAACTCCAAATTCTAAATTGCGATTACCTGCTAATTTACCTACTTTAACTAAGTTAGTCACATTTTGCACATAAATGTGCTCTTCTGCAACATAATTAATATTTTTTGGATCATTTTTATAATTACCATCAAAACGAACATAAAATTCATTTACTATTTCTCTTATTTTATCATCTTGATGTGTTGTCTCTAAATAAATGAAGTAGACTTGTGTTACTAAAGCGCTAATTACAAATACAACAGACGCGTAAAGTATACCTAGGACTAATCGATCTCTCAGACCATTAGCAATGGCCATTGCATTTTTTAACATACTTTTAATTTTTTATCAGATATAAATATGTTAATAATATAACCCAATAAAAAAGAGTAACTATTTCTAGTTACTCTCATTTGTGGAGATGACGGGAGTCGAACCCGTGTCTTGTTAAGTATTCATAATACCAACGTTTCACATGCTTAGATCTGATAAATCTGATCAGTAGGGGCAAACCAGTTATGGTCGACTTCCACCACTTGATTTTATGACTATCAAGAAAACAATTTGTAAGGCTGGGGCGATGTAGTCATTACTCTGCTTTCACACCCATCACTCCTAAAGAGCTGTCAGTATCAGAGTACCTTACTAGCTTGTAACTTCTGTTCCTAGGATGTTACACCCGATGCTAATTAAGCAGCTAATGCGTACTCGTTCGCGCCTACGAATGACATTAAGTCTTCGAAGGTCATGGTTGACATTTCGTCGTTTATTGGTTTGTAGCTTTCTAAGGCGACACTACCGAACGCCTGCATGTGGTACTATCAATCGCATAGCAATCAAATACCAAAAACATCCCCATAATAGTTTTTAAAGTAAAAAATAAGCCACCCAGTAAACTGAGTGGCTATATAAATTACTTAGCAGAATCAACAGTAGATACAGTTGTATCAACAGTCACAGTTGAATCAGTAGATACAGTTGTTGAATCAGTAGCAACTACATCAGTAGAAGCATTACCGCAAGCAGTTAAAGCAGCGATAGCGAAAATAGCGATTAATTTTCTCATGTTTGTTTTTTTTGTTTATAATAAATATTATTGTGCCTCAGGCGAGAATCGAACTCGCACTCGCGTTGCGGCGAACAAGATTTTAAGTCTTGCGTGTCTACCTATTTCACCACCAAGGCATTACCTGTTATCTTATAATATTAGAGAATATCATCATCAGATAGATTAATCTCTATTTTATTTTTACTTCGTCTTACTTCTTCAGCTTCTTTATAAAGTCTTATCCAAGTTAAACTAACATCAACAGCTGCTAATACTGGTGCTAAGAAAAGGACCATAATTGCATCTAGTCCTGGAGCTGAGTCTAGTCCGCCACCTCTTAAATTAGTTGCATTATAGCGTTTTACTAATTGATAAAAACAATAAATAACACTTACTACATAAATTGTCCAAAACATTTCTTTATTTTTTAATTATATTAAATATAATATCTTTTTTTTGGGTTAGAAAATTTATTTAACCCGTTGTTGCCCCTCATGGATTCGAACCACAACAAACAGTACCAAAAACTGTCGTACTACCGTTATACTAAAGGGCAAATAAATGGGCTCAGTACCTCGACTCTCACTCACCTGAGCCCAACATGAGATTGAAGGATGCGGAGACTCAGGGATTCGAACCCCAGATACGCTTTCACGTATAACGGTTTTCAAGACCATCGCATTCAGCCACTCTGCCAAATCTCCATGGTGCCAGTGGAAGTATTGATTAACTTCACGGTGTCCTTTTCGGTCACACCACCACTCCGGATTAGGTACGTCTCAATGTTACTCGTCAGCATCCATTGTTTATTCCGCCACACTGGCATATTAAGTTTAGTAAAGAATCTGACTCGTGAAACACCAGATTGTACATAATTTAGTTTTCTCATCTTTTCAGATGGTCACCTATTGCTGTAGTCTTTACTAATAAAGTTAAGAAGGTAGGCTCCGCGCCTCTACTAGGGGTTTCCTAATAGCGTAGACTTTCATGTTATTAACTTCGCATGCTCTCCTACCCTCTTTATATTTTTAGGAAAGTAGAAGATGGGTGCGTGGACATCTACTTTTACGATTGGCATTACTTCGGTTCCTACACCTCCTCGCTCATATTCCAACTTTTTAATGAAGGTATAAGGCTTCCCAATCAACCTATTTGTACTCTGTACGGGATTCGAACCCGTATTACCTCCGTGAAAGGGAGGTGAACTAACCCTTATTCGAACAGAGCAACCTTAGTATAATTAAATTTAGAATCCTAATCCTGGATTACCAAATTCATCTTCTTTCTTATCTTTAGTTGGTTCTTCATAAACAACTGTTTCTGTTGTTAATATAGTACCAGCTACAGCAGCTGCATTTTCAATTGCTAAACGAGTTACTTTAGTTGGATCTAAAATACCAGCATCAAGCATATTAACAAATGTTTCTGTTTTTAAATCAAATCCTTTCCATGTATTATCATATACCTCAGTATTTGGATCTAAAGATATTCTATCTAATTCATACATATAATACTCTGGATTTTGATAACCGGCGTTAATTAATATCTGAGTGAATGGAGCTGATAGAGCATTGAAAACAATTTTTTTACCTGTTTTAAAATCATTGCTTTCATCTTCACTAAATGTAATAGCATTTCTAGCGTATAATAAAGCAGCGCCTCCACCTGGTAGTACACCTTCTTCATTAGCGGCGCGAGTAGCGAATAAAGCATCTTCAACTCTATCCTTATACTCTTTCATATCAATTTCATTCACACCACCAACATTAATAATAGCTACACCACCAATTAATTTACCTAATCTTTCTTGTAATTTTTCTTTTTCAAAGAATGATTGTGCTTTATCAATTTGGTCTTTAATCTCATTAGCTCTTATATCAATATCAGCCTCAGATCCTTTACCATCAATAACTGTTGTTTTATCTTTAGTTATTGTCACTGTTCTAGCTTGACCCAAGTAAGATGATAATTGAGATGGTTGTATTTTATCTAATTTTAATCCTTTTTCTTTAGATATTACTTGACCACCTGTCACAATAGCTAAATCTTCTAAAATTAGAGTTTTACGCTCACCAAAGTCAGGAGCTTTAACAGCTACTACTTTAACAATACCTCTCATTTTATTAACAATAAGTGTCGCTAATGCTTCACCATCAATATCTTCAGCTACAATCAATAATGATTTATTCTCACTATTTACTTTTTGTAACACATTTAATAATTCAGCGGCAGCAGTGATACGACCATCATAAATTAATACAAATGGATCTTCAAGTACAGCTTGCATTGTATTATTGTTAGTCACAAAGTAAGGTGATTTATAACCTCTATCAAACTGAATACCTTCAACTACTTCAAGTGTTGTTTCACCTGTTTTACTTTCTTCAATAGCAACAACTCCATCACGACCTACTTTTTCAATAGCAGTGGCAATTAAATTACCTGTTGACTCATCATTATTAGCTGAGATAGTGGCTACTTGTTTTAGTTGTTCTTCAGATGAAATATCTTTACTATTTTCTTTTAATGCTGCTACTACTTGTTTAACAGCGGCGTCAACACCTTTTTTAATTTCAACTGCGTTAGCACCTGCACCTACTTTATTTAAACCTTCTTTAATTAAAGCATAAGCTAACAATGTGGTAGTGGTTGTACCATCACCCGCTGTATTAGCAGCTTTAATTGCTGATTGTTTAATTACTTCAGCACCAATATTTTCAATTGGATCTTTTAAAGTAATTGATTTAGCTACTGTAACACCATCTTTAGTTGATACAGGTAACTCATTTTGTTTTTCGATAATAACATTACGACCAAATGGACCTAATGTTGACACAACTGCTTTAGATAACTTTTTAGCACCTTCAGCTAATTTCTGTCTCGCGTCGTTATTGTATTCAATTATTTTACTCATAAATTGCTAATATTTCTGATTCTTTAGTTATGTAATAATCTTCACCATCAACACTAATTTTAGAAGAACCCATTTTAGGTACTAATACTTTTTGTCCTGGTGTTAATTTTGTTCTATAATACTCTCCTGTATGCCAATTGTAAGTATCACTTACATTAACTACTTCTCCTATTTCAGGACGTTCTTTACCCATGTCTGGAATGACAATATTTCCATATGTTTGTTCTTGTTCCTCAATAGGCTTAAGGATAACATGACCATTTAATGGTGTTAATTTACTCATATTCTTTATTTTATTTTAATATACTAATTTTTTGTCTCGTAGCCAAGCAATTCAACTTCTTCTATTTCTTCTAAGAAAAATAAATAACCATCTTTTCTTAACACTTTATTTGATCCTACCCATGCCATTATTAGATCTAGGTTAGGTCCAGTGTATTTAATATCATCTAAAACTTTACGTTTTAGAATATATAGTTTGTCTTGAAACGAAATTAATTGTGAATTTATCATAACTGAGATTAGGTAGGTCTCTTTAAATTATCCTTTAAGGATTTGTTTTTTGTTTACTTTAATCTCGATTTTCCTAGGTGCTTTTTCAGCAGCATAAGGAATATCAAGTACTAGTAAACCTTTATCTAAAGTTGCTTGTAATTTAGATAATTCAAATTTTGATGCTACCTTCCATGCTAAATCAAATGAACGTCTAGCGATACCTTTTTGTAGGTAAGATTTGATCTCTTCGTTTTCTGGTTTATTATAAGTGATACGTAATGTATCTCCATCTACTTGAATGTCTAGATCAGATTCAGATAAACCTACTACTGCTAGTTCAAAACGTAACCCGTCTTCTGTTTCTAAAATATCAACTGGGTAGTTGATTTTGTTTTCAAATGTGTTAAATTGTGAGTTTACATCGAAGAAATTTTTCCAAACGATGTCAAATGGGTCAATACCCCAATGTGCGATTCTTGTCATTTTGTTTTGTTTTGTGCTTCCCTAAGGTAAGCGGTTAATTTATTAATTCATAACTTGAGACCTACCGTATCTCGTTTTGTGTTTATAAATATATTATTGATCAGAAAGACGAACAAGATAATAAATTGAATCTATTCCATCTTCAGTGAATGATATTTTCATTAATCCTTCTTGACTAATTTGAATTTTACCATTAGTAGCATCTTCATTTGCTTTTAATACTTCCATCATCACATCAGCTGGGAATGGTATTTCTGTTAAGCCAAACATTGATTCACATGGTGTTTTGAATTTAATTTTATTAGCGTAACCATTTCCCTCACCTATTACTATAACTAAATCTTTCATTTTCTCATCATTCAACTCATCTTTAACAGTGAATTGTTTAACATCACCTAATGCTTTTTTAGCGTTAGTAAATTTTGAAATGAAATCAGAGTCAATATTAGCTTCAGCATCATAACTAGATGGCTCATTAATGCTAGGTACTGTCTCAATTAGATTTAAATCAGACAAATAATAATTTAGATCATACTGGTTATCTGCTAATGTTATTTCAAGTGGTGTACCACGTTCGCTTTTATTTAACTTTAAAACCACAGTATCATTCATTATCTTAACTAGCTTATAAAATTGACTAGTATTATATATCCCTATTTCACTGTCTTCTAAATCAAAGTTAGGGCTGATTACTTTACCAACTAAATTTTTCATTGGTGTGATAAAATCAACTGTTATGGTTTTATCTTTAATTACCCATTTAACTGATTCAACTGTACCATTCAAATAGTACTTATCAAGGACTGATGTTAATGTTTGTTTATTCATATTATTTCCAAAGTATTTGAATTAAAATTATACAAACTCCTAGGCTCAAACAAGTAAGTGTTTTAGGAGTTAAAGGCTCTCTAAACATATAATGAGACATGATAGTGAATACTATTACTCCTATTCCAAATCCAATTAATCTACTAGGCCATATTTGACCATCATATGCTGTTACAAAATTTTTAACAGAATACATGAACAATAATGAAATAGGAATGCCCATACATGCTACTAATAAAGTATTATTTTTAAACCACTCAAACTTCATTTGTCCTTGTAATTGGAAGAATGTTAATACTTGAGCTAATAGACCAAATATAAAACCTTTTAGTAAATTCATTATTTAATTTTAAAATGAGAAAAATTTATTTACATAAGCATTTAATGATGGGAAAGACCATTTTAAATCTTCATAAATGCCTTGTAATTTATTTAATAGTGTTGAGTTGAATCCAGCTTCCTTATCAATAAACTTAGTAATGAACTCATTTATAAATTCTGGATCGTTACCTGTAAATCCTAATACTTCAATTTTATATGGATTGTCTTTTAATTGAATATAATACATTTTATCACCCTCAGTAAAACATGGATATTGTTTATCTAATTTTTTAAAGCGTAATAAGTCATTATACCATATAGCTGCTTTAGTGTTAATAGGACATTTTAATTCTAATTTAGAAAATATTTGTCCTGATTGGGGTTTAGAAGCAATGTATTTATTAATATTTCTAACTCCAGTTGGTTTAGCAATACTTTTAATAGGTACACTATCTAATGATTTTTTAAATTCAATAATTTTTTTATCAATGTCTACTTTAGTTTTACCATACATGATATCTAATAAAATTGACTCTCCAAACTTACGGTACATTGGATTCATGTTTGATTTCATTACATCCATACCTTTAATATCTAACTCTTCAGTTGGTACACCTTCTTTATTAACAATAAATTGAGCGTATCTTCTCTTACCAGCAAAATAACCTCGTTCAAGTACAACCTCTTGTTTTAACTCAAAATACTCATTATCAACATTAAATAAATCTTTACATAGATTTTGTAAGAATGGAGCTGTTTTATCTTGATATTCTTTAGTTATTTCAAGTGCAATAGGTACTACTTCCTCTCTATTATTAATATCAACATCTGGTTTACGTTTGATAATTAAATCCTTTAATTCAAAGAATAAACTATCTGTATCAGCAGTAATCACATAATCTTTCTCAACACCTAATTCTTTAGTAACTTCACTATTTACAAAGTTGATACTTTCTTGGTCTAAACGTTGGCCTGTAAGTGTAATGGCTTTACTGATAAATAAATTCCCATCACTATACCTCCATCCATTCTGCGCAAATACACCATATACGTCATTTAATTTAATTTTAAAGGTATGTTGTAATCTGTTATAATACTCACCCATCGCTTTATCACCTGACTTATATGCTTTCTTCATTAAGTCTTTATATTGTTTTCTCTTATCAAACCAATCGTTTAATATTTCCACTACAATACTTGACTTGTCTCTTCTAAATAGAGTACCATTAGCAGATATAATTAGTTTATTTTTTTCAACTAACTCAATCATGTCTTTTACTTTGATATAAGTCAGTTTAACTCTTCTATCTGGAGTTACTTTTTCAATAGGTATTTCTTCATCTTCATCCATTCTCTTTAAATCACCTAAACCCCATTGATTATCGTATTTGTCTCTATTTTGTATTCTGCCTATTAATGTTTCTATACCCATATTCAAATTACGAATAATGGATGGATATAGTGAAGTAAAGTCTAAGTCAGACACCCACTCATATAATCCTGGTACTGGATCTTTTAAGTAACCACCAGCATATTCTTCATTACCTTCTTTTAATGCTGGATTGTATGTAGTTGGCTTATTAGGTGAGACTATATCTTTTCGTTTTAGATAAGTTAATATAGCACCTTCATTTAATGATGTTGAGTAATAAATGTTCTCATATGGTGTGTGACATAAGTGGCAAATATTAACTGTTAAATTAATAAACTGTAGTTTATCATCTAGTTTAATTAATATCTCAACGTCACGTAAGTTATACTCTATAAATGTTTTAACATCTTCTCTGAATAATTTATCAAGTGAACCTTCATATTCTACTTTACCTAAATTAACATATTTTTCTCCTATGTCACCTAATTTATAAGATGACTCTTGTTTCATAATATACTTCTTATGTAACAACATATAGTCAAGATGATTAACACCTGCTATATTAACTACAGATTCATTTGATTGACTTTTC
>Ga0164293_10002803_pt1 | contig 14812 bp, 13 predicted proteins | sample GEODES118metaG_FD_111487 | JGI IMG/M metagenome (GOLD analysis project Ga0164293, IMG submission 111487) | Eutrophic lake water microbial communities from Lake Mendota, Wisconsin, USA - GEODES118 metaG | ecosystem: Environmental > Aquatic > Freshwater > Lake | place: USA: Lake Mendota...
CGTCGACGGGGAGCCGTTGTACGTGCACGTCGCACGCACCGCGGCTGATTCGTGGTCGAAGCGTGCCGGGGTCGGCCTCGTCGTCGGTGCGACGCGACCGACCGAGCTGCGCGACGTGCGCAACGTCGTCGGGGACATGCCACTGCTCGTTCCGGGAGTCGGTGCACAGGGCGGAGACGCAACGAGCGTCGTCACGAACGGAGCCACCGCCGACGGCACGGGTCTGCTCGTCAACTCCTCGCGTGCCGTGCTCTATGCGGCGGCGGACGACGGGTGGCGCGAAGCCGCCCGCTCGGCAGCGATGAACACCCGCGACGAACTCAACGCCGCGCGGCGCGAGGTCACGAACCGATCGCGATGACTTCGGTGATGCCGGGCACCGCCCGCAGCGTCGCCACCACGTCTTCGGGCACCGGTCCGGCGGTGGCGATGACCATCATCGCGCTGCCCGCCCGCGGCGTCTTGCCGACGTCCATGTTGTCGATGTTCACTGCGGCATCACCGAGGACCATGCCGACGCGACCGATCATTCCCGGACGATCGTCGTTGCGGGCGATGAGCATGTGCCGCGACGGCGGCACGTCGGTGAGGTGGTCGTCGATCGTGACGATGCGCGCCTCGCGACGCCGACCCGTGAGGCGACCGGCGATGTTGTGCTTCTCGGTGCGCAACGTGATGAGGTTGATGTAGTCCTGGTGTTCGGCTTCTTCGCGGCGCGCATCGCGCACCTCGATGTTGCGTGCCTGGGCCAGTGACGGCGCATTCACGTACGTGACGCTCTCGCCCGTGAGTCGCGACAGGAATCCCTTCATCGCCGACAGGGTGAGGATGCGCGTGTCGTATGCCGCGATCTCGCCGGATGCCTCGACCTCGAGCCATGCGGGCGCACCACCGACGACGTCGGCGAACAGCACTCCGAGGCGCTCGGCGAGCGGCAGGAAGGGACGCAGCGTCTCGTTCGCCTCGGACGCATCGACGTTCACCGCGTACGGAACGAAGTCGCCGGCGAGCGCGAGCTGCACCATGTCGGCGATCGACTCGCCGGCCTTGTCCTGTGCTTCGCGCGTGCTCGCACCGAGGTGCGGGGTGACGACGACGTTCGGCAGAGCGAAAAGCGGCGACTCGGTGATCGGCTCCTTGGCGAACACGTCGAGCGCCGCACCGGCAACGATTCCGTCGCGCAACGCCTCGGCAAGATCCGCTTCGGCGATGATGCCGCCGCGCGCGACGTTGATGAGGCGCAGGCTCGGCTTCGCCTTCAGGAGCATGTCGCGGTTGATGAGACCGGTCGTCTCCTTGTTCTTCGGCAGGTGGACCGTGAGGAAGTCGCTCGCCGCAACGAGTTGTTCGAGCGTGAGGAGCTCGACGTTCAACTGACGGGCGCGTTCGGGCGAGATGTACGGGTCGTAACCGACGAGGCGCATGCCGAAGCCGAGCGCGCGCTGGGCAACGAGTTTGCCGATGCGACCGAGACCGACGATTCCGAGCGTCTTGCCGGCGAGTTCGACACCCTCCCACTTCGAGCGCTCCCAACGTCCGGCGACGAGCGCGGCGTGGGCCTGCGGCACGTTGCGGGCCATCGCGAGGAGCAGCGCCATCGTGTGCTCGGCGGCCGACACGACGTTCGACTCGGGGGCGTTGGCGACCATGATTCCGGCGCGGGTGGCTGCCTCGACGTCGACGTTGTCCAGACCGACACCCGCACGACCGACGACGACGAGATCCTTCGCATCGACGAGCACGTCAGCGGTGACGTTGGTGGCGCTGCGCACGATGAGTGCATGCGCACCGACGAGCGCACGGCGCAGGTCGTCACCGTTGAGTCCGAGCTGCACGTCGACGACGTAACCTGCGGTGCGCAGACGATCGAGGCCGGAATCGGCGATTTCTTCGGTGACGAGGATGCGTGCCATCACTTCCATCGTGGCTGATGCGGGGCCCAACGCCAACCATCGGAGCGATGAAAGCCGTGCCATCGTGCTTGACGTCACCTCGCCAGACGCTGCGACGACACCGTTATCGTGAGTGGCGTCGTTGACATTTCGTACACGACATGCGAAGGACTCCCCCGATTTCATGAGCCACCCGTTCCTCTCACCCGAATGGATCGATGCGATGCGCGCTCTTCGGGCCCGGCATTCCGCAATCGACCCCGTCGTTGCCGTCGTCGTGCGCTGCAACCTCGTCGTCACCGACGTGCCGTTCGGCGAGGGCACGGTGCACAGTCATCTCGACACGTCGACGGGTGCGGTCGTCATGGAGCTCGGCCACCTCGACGCACCCGACGTCACGGTGACGACCGACTACGCGACCGCACGCACGCTGTTCATCGAACGTGATCCGCAGAAGGCCATGGAGGCCCTGTTTCAGGGACGGGTGCGCGTCGAAGGCGAAGTGATCAAGCTCATGGCGCTGCAGACGATGACGCCGCCGCCCGGCGCCGAGTCGATCGCCGACGAGATTCGCAGCCTCACGAACTGACGCGACGGGGCGTCGAGCGCACGTCGCCGGCGAACAATCCGGCGAACACGCACGCACCGGCGGCGACGACGAACGAGACGGAGAAGCTCTCGAGCACACCCCGGGAGAGGAAACTCTCGTGCACGCTGATCATCACCGCGGCACCGAGCAGCGCCCCCATCTGCGTCATCAACTGCGTGAGCGCGCTGACGACGCCGAGCTGCTCCTCGGGAACCGAGTTCGCCACCACGGCCGACAGCGCGGGTGCCGACACCCCGAGCCCGACACCCGACAACGCGAGTGCGACGACGATGATCCACACGGGCGTGCGCACCTCGACGACGGAAAGGAGCACCATCGACGTGAACACCGTCATCGAGCCGGCCATGCCGGCGAGGCGCTCACCGGTGCGCATGGTGATGCGCGACGCACCGGCTGCGAAGAGCGCGAACGCGAGGGGTCTGGCGATGATCACCCAACCCACTTCGGCGACGCTCATCCCGCGACCGTCCTGCAGCATCTGCGGGGCGACCATGAAACCGCCCATGTACGCGAAGTTCGCCAGCGACTTGCTGAGCACGGCCGCGCTCACGTTCGAGTTGCGCCACAGAGCGGGCGGAACCATCGGCTCGGCGACGCGCCGCTCGACGCGCACGAACTCGACGAGTGCCGCGACTCCCGCGAGTGCGACGGCGATGGTGAGGCCCGATCCCCACCCCCACGTGTCGCCGCGATTGATGACGAGGAGCAGGAGCACCGATGCCACACCGAGCGTCACCGCACCGCGAACGTCGAAACGGACCCCCTCGCGACGCTGCGTGTCGCCGAGCAGCCACCACGCGAGCAACGCACCGAGAACCGACAACGGCGCCTGAACGAGGAAGATCACCCGCCAGCCGAGCCACTCGACGAGCGGCACACCGGCGACGACGCCGATGACCGGCGCACCGGACGTCGTGAAACTCCACCAGCCGAGCGGTCGCACGCGTTCGTGGGGTGCGAACATCCGGTTGACGAACGCCATCGCTGCGGGACCCGTCGCCGAACCTGCGGCCGCGGCGAGCGTTCGCGATGCGATGAGGATCGCGGCGTTCGGTGCGAGGCCGGCGACGAGCGACATCACACCCGCCACGAGCAGTCCCCCGACGAAGATCCGCTTGTGGCCGATGAGGTCACCGAGCTTGCCGAATGCGGGACCGACGACACCGAAGGCGAGCATCGGACCGGTGATCGCCCAACTCACGACGCCGACGCTCGTGTCGAGTTCGCGGGCCAGCGACGGCAGCGACACGACGAGCAGGGTGATCGTGACGCTCACCGTGAACGTTCCGGCGAGCAGCACGAGGAACGTCGCGCGTCGGCGAGATGCCGATGCGCGCTGGATGATTCGTTCGCGCACCGACTCGCGCCAGGTCGGCTCGGCGACCTCGTTGATTCCGGGTGTCACGGGAACACCACGTCGATGGCGGATCCCTTCGGTACGAGATCACCGCTGTTCACCGCCGAACCGGCGAGGGTCGCCGAGCGGATCTTGCCCGTCGAACGACCCGTCGTCGTGCCGATGACGAGACCGGCTTCGTTCAGCACGCGCTCGGCGTCGAGGATGCCGAGGCCGACGATGCGCGGCAGGGCGACGAGCTCGGGGCCCTTCGACACGCCGTACGTCACGGTGGCACCACGTTCGAACTGCGCGCCGGCCGGTGGATCGGTGACCGCAACGGCACCGACGGGCACCGTCGACGAGAACACGTCCTCACCGCGCGTGGCGACGACCTCGAGACTCGCGAAGATCGCGAGTGCGTCGGCCTCGGTGCGCGACACGACGTCGGGCATCGTACGGATTACCGGTCCGCTCGACACGTTGATCTGCACGACCGTTCCCTTCAGCACTTCGCGACCCGCGGTGAGGGACGGTTGCTCGGTGACGATCCACGACACGACGAGACCCGCCGCGACACTGTCGCTCGGCTCGTCGACTTGGGCGACGACGAGTCCGGCGTCGCGCAGCGCGGCGATCGCGTCGTCGCGCGACAGTCCACCCACCTCGGGCAACACGGCGAGTCGCGGGCCGGCGGACACGACGAGGACGAACTCTGCGCCCGAGCGCACGTCGGAACCGACCGGCGGAATCGTGCGAATGACGCGACCCGCCTCGACTTCGTCGGAGCGTTCGGCCTGCACGACGACGCGCCAGCCGAACTGTGAAATCGCGTTGCGCGCCTCGCCCTCGGCGAGCGTGACGAGGTCGGGCACGGCGTGCACCGGACGCAAGATGACGCGCGCCGCACCGACCATTCCCAATGCGACGACGATGCACGCCACAATGACGAGCCGGCGACGGCGTCGCGACCGCGGGGACGACTCCACCGCGGACGCATCGGTGGCGACTCCTGCATCGGCTGACAGCACCGAGGTCGATGACGTCGGCACGGTAGATGAGAGAGAAGACGCCTGATCGGCACCGACGACGTCGGCGGCGACGGGACGCGGGATCGGCGACGTGATGCCCTGCATCTGTCGGGTGACGACGTCGCGGAAACGTTCGGTGACGACACCTTCGACGGGTTCGGGTGCGGGCACCTTTGCTGCGACGGCGGCGAGTGCACGACCGAAATCGAGCGCGGTCGAACGCTCGGCGGGTTCGGGGCGCGCAGCCCGTTCGAGCGGCGCGGCAAGTGCACCGACGTCGGCCGACACCGGCAGCAACCTGCCGATGCGGTTCGCGAGAGCGACCGTGACCGAGTCGGCGGCGAACGGAACGTCGCCCGTCACCATTTCGAGGAGCATGAGCGACAACGAGTACACGTCGCTCGCCGATTCATGGGTCGCCCCCGCGGCGACTTCGGGCGATGCGTAACGCGACTGTTCGAGTCCCATCGTTTCGGCGGACGCCGGACGCTTCGTGCCGATTCCCGTGAGTCGCGCCCGTGCGTCGGCACCGACGAAGACGTGCGCCGGGCGGATGTCTCCGTGCACGATGCCCGCCGCGTGGAGATGGTGCAATGCCCGGCACACGTCGAGGCCGACGACGACCGCCTGCGACACGCTGAAACGCCGACCGCGGTCGAGCAATTCGCGCACCGAGGCACCCCCGAGTCGCTCGGTGACGACGAACACCCACGACTCCCCGTCCTCGACGTGCTCGCCCCAGTCGAGCGGCGCAACGAGGACGGCATGCGACAACCCACCGACGGCGAGCATCCGGCGCTGGAATTCCTCGACGGCGGTGGCCCGGTCGGGCACTCCCGACATGACGTCGACGAGCGATGACGTACGGGTGAGTCGAACGACGACGCCGGCTCCGCCCCGCTCGTCGGCGGCCGTGCAGACGGCCGTGTTCACCGAACTGCCGGGCAGTACGTCCTCGACGAGGTACCGCCGCGCGATGCGTCGGCCGACGAACGTCGCTTCGTTGTCCATCGGAGCCCTCAACCTAGTGCGCGTCGCCGTCCGGTCGAGCAACGCCGCCGCATCATCGGCGAGACTGTGGACGTGGCGCGTCGACCCGATTTCAAGCGACTTGCGCTGAGCGTCGGAATCGCCGCCGGTCTCGCACTCATCATCGTCGGTTTGCTCAGCGCACGCACCGGTCGCGACGCATCGAACTTCCCGGTCGCCATCGAACGAATGTCACCGGCCGACGGCGACCGCGTGCTGCGCCAGTCGCAGATCGTCGTCGACTTCATCGAGGGATACGAAGCCGAACTCACGATCGACGGAATCCTCCTGCCCACGACCCGACTCGACGAACTCACGAGCAGCGGTCGCGCACCGACACCCGGTGCACAGGTCGAACTCCCGCCGACGGCCGTGTACGACCCGGGCAACTTCATCATCAGTTACCAACCGCAACCCGGTGCACCGATCGAGGCTTTCTCGCAGGGCGAGCACGAAGCTTCGGTGCGGTACTGGCGCACCGAAGACGGACCGGCGAAATCCCGCTCGTACATGTGGCGGTTCATTACCGACTGACACACCGTGATGATGCGTGACGCGATGCGTCGCGCATCATTGCCGAGACCGGCAGCTCAGCCCGGCAGTTCGCCCGTCTCGAGCAACCGCTGGAACGCTGCTTCGTCGAGCATCGGGATGCCCAGTTCGCGGGCCTTCGTCACCTTGCTCGCGCCGGGCTCGTCGCCGATGACGAGGGCGAAGGTCTTGCTGCTGACGCTCCCGGGGCTCTTGCCGCCGCGTGCCTTGATCGCCGCTTCTGCCTCTTCGCGACCGAAGTTGCGCAAGGTTCCCGTGACGACGACGTTGCGTCCGACGAGCGTCGGAGCGAGCGAACTCGTCGTGACGTTGTCGAAGCGCACTCCCCCGCGACGCAGTTTGTCGACCATGGCCCGGTGTTCGTCGCGGTCGAACCATGAACGAATCGATGCAGCGATGACGCCACCCACTCCGTCGATCGCCGAGAGATCGTCCTCGTCGGCGTCCATGAGCGCCTCGAGCGAACCGAAACGCTGCGCGAGCACCTCGGCGACTGCCGGACCCAGGTGCTTGATGCCGAGCGCGACGAGCAACTTCGGTAACGGTCGCGAGCGCGACGCATCGATGGCGTTCAGGAGGTTGGCCGCGCTCACTTCGCCGAAGAACCGCTTGCCGTCGGCACCCTGGACCGCGAGGAGTTGCTCGAGCGTCAGCGAATAGACGTCACCGGCATCGGCGAGCACGCCCGCGTCGGACAGGGCGAAGACCGTCTTGTCGCCGAGACCCTCGATGTCCATCGCCTGGCGCGATGCGAAGTGGATGATCCGCTGATCGCGCTGGTGCGGACACTCGGGTTCGACGCACCGGGTGTCGGCTTCACCTTCGCGCTGCACGAGCGGCGCACGCAGATCGCACGGACACACCTTCGGGAATTCCCACGGCTTGCTCTTTGCCGGACGACGCGACAGCACCGGACCGACGACCTCGGGAATGACGTCGCCCGCCTTGCGCACGATGACCGTGTCGCCCGGTCGGACGTCCTTCTTGCGCACCTGCTCGCGGTTGTGCAGCGTTGCGAGTGACACGGTGCTGCCGCTGACGACCACCGGATCGAGCACTGCGAACGGCGTCGCGCGACCCGTGCGACCGATCGACACCATGATGTCGCGCAGCAGCGTCGTGCGTTCCTCGGGAGGGAACTTCACCGCGATCGCCCACCGCGGCGCCTTCGACGTCACCCCGAGCGTCTCGCGAGCGGCGAGATCGTCGACCTTGACGACGACGCCGTCGATGTCGAAACCGAAGGAATGTCGCCGCCGTTCGCAGTCGGCGCAGTACTCGCGCACGGCGTCGATGTCGCCGACGCGCGCGATCGCAGGATTGACGGGGAATCCGAGTGACTCGAGGTACTTCAACGTGTCGGCGTGGGAATCGAACTGCGGAACGCCGCGCACGTCACCGAGTTGGTACGCCCAGAAACTCAGCTCGCGACTCGCCGTGACCGCGGGATTCTTCTGGCGCAAGCTGCCGGCTCCGGCGTTGCGCGGGTTCGCGGGAACGGGCTCCGGTTTCCGGCCGGCGGCGATGCGTGCCTCGTTGTCGCGCAACTTCTCGTCGCGCAACTTCTCGAACGCCGCGTGCGACATGTACACCTCGCCGCGCACCTCGAGAACGTCGGGCACCTTCGTGCCGCGCGGCGGGCGCAACTCGTGCGGGATCGAGCGGATCGTGGCGACGTTCGGCGTGACGTTCTCGCCGACGCGCCCGTCGCCGCGGGTCGCGGCTTCGACGAGCACACCGTTCTCGTAGCGGATGCTCACGGCGAGACCGTCGATCTTCGGTTCGCACACGAAGGTCACCGCGGCACCGCCCAGCCCCTTGTTCACCCGCTCACCCCATGCGCGCAACTCGTCGTCGTCCATCGCGTTGTCGAGACTCATCATCGGCAGACGGTGCTCGACGGGGGCAAAGGTCGTCGCCGACGCGGCGCCCGGGGTGCGCAGCGGCGATTCTTCGTCGGCGAGTCCGGGATACCTCACTTCAAGGTCGGCGAGTTCGCGGACGAGTTCGTCGTACTCGGCATCGGAGATTTCGGGGTCGTCGTGGCCGTAGTACCGCTCGTCGTGGTGCACGATGAGGTTGCGCAATTCCCGTGCGCGACGCACGGCGGCGGAGGGTGTCGGCTCCGCGACCATTGCACCGAGATTACCGCCGCAGTGCCGTCACGGATGCGCGATGCACCCCGAATGCAGACCGAATACTTCGTGATTCGTAGCATCGTGGGTCGTGGAGGACGAGGCGACGACGGAATCGCGTCGGAGGACCGCGACGGCCGATCGCATCGCGGCGTGGTCGGTGCGTATCGCATGGATCGTCGCCGCGCTCGCCGCTTCCGGATCGTCGGCAACCTGGTGGGTCGGGTGGATCGTCGTCGCCGTTGCGAGCATCGTTCTCCATCCGACATCGCTGTCGGTCGTGCGCATCGTCGCACCGCTGGTGTTCGTCGAAACGGTCGCACATCTCACGTCCGACATTCGTGACGTCGTCGTCACGACGGCAATCGCAACCGCAATCGTGGTGTCGTTCAGTGCCGAGTACGGACGCGGTCATGTGCAGGCTGCGGCGTACGGCGCCGAGCGGCGTCACATGTTGCGTCCTCCGGTGGCGGCACTCTTCGTCACCATCGCCGCATGGATCGTCGTCGCGGCTCTTCTCGTCACGACGAATCTCGTCGACGTCGTCGCTTCTTCGCAGTGGCTCGACATCACCATCCGTATCGTCGTCGCCGTGCTCGCCTCGGCGCTCACATACCGTGCGACGACGCTCGCCCGGAGATGGTTCGTCGTCGTCCCCGCCGGCGTCGTCATCCACGATCCGCTCCTGCTCACCGACAGCATCATGATTCCACGCCGTGATGTGACGTCACTCGGCGCCGACGCGGTTGCCGTGACGGGTGCACTCGACGTCACCGGCGCGACGTGGGGACCGTCAGTCGTCGTGACGGCACGCGAGGCGTGCGACGTGTCGCTCACCGACTTCGGCGCGCGACTGATGCGCACGGGAACCCGACTGCATGCCGGTGCCGTGCGCTTCGCACCGAGCCGACCCGGCGCGGCCATCACCGACGCGCTGCGTTAAATCAACTGCGTCGCACTGCGACCGCTACGCGGTGTTGACACTGCCACGCAGTATTGATACGGCTGCGCAGTCATGCCGCGCCTGTGGCGCGTCACGACTGCTACGCAATGTTGATACGGCTACGCAGTCATGCCGCGCCTGCGGCGCGTCACGACTGCTACGCCGCCGCCGAGCACGAATTCGTCGCCGACGTCGTAGAAGACGACGGATTGGCCCGGTGCAATGCGTCGCTGCGGTGTCTCCCAACGAACGCACACCGAACCGTCGCCTTGCGGCTCGACGCGAGCGAGGGACGTGCGGCCGTGGGCACTCGACTGCACCGCGACGAGTCCGGTCGGGGGTGCATCGCTCCATGACATGTCGGCGACCGAGAACGACTCGTCGAACAGTCGGTGCGGCGGCGCGACGGTGACGACGCGCGCCTCGACATCGACGTCGACGACGTACTGCTTCGGCGCTCCGCCGGGCAGCGACAACCCGCGCCGCTGTCCGATCGTCACGAGTTCGACGGCATCGATCTCGCCGAGCGCGTCACCCGACTCGTCGACGACGGTGGCACGGCGCAGCGGAATGCGATCACCGAGGAACGCCTCGCGACCACCCGAATGGGTGATGAAACACACGTCCTGACTGTCGGGCTTGTCGGCGGTGCGCAAGCCGAGATCCCGGGCGCGTTCGCGCACGTCCGCCTTCGTCATCGAGCCCACGGGAAACGTGATCATGCGCAGCGCGTGCGCATCGAGCATGTGCACGACGTAGCTCTGGTCCTTTGCCGCGTCGACACCGCGGCGCACGCGCCGTACGCCGTTCGCATCGACGTCGATGCGGGCATGGTGCCCGGTCGCGACGGCGTCGAAGCCGAGTACCTCGGCGCGCTGCAGCAGGCGGTCGAATTTCAGGTGACGGTTGCACTCGATGCACGGGTTGGGTGTCACGCCGGCGGCGTGTGCCTCGACATAGGGGGTGACGACACGATCGTTGAACTCGTCGGCGAAGTTGAACACGAGGTGGTCGACGCCGAGTTGCTGGGCGACGCGACGGGCGTCATCGACGTCGCTCACCGAACAACAACCGGTGTCGCTCTCGCCGCCCCACAGGCGCATCGTCACACCGACGACGTCGTGGCCGGCGCGCAACAGTTCGGCGGCTGCCACCGACGAATCGACGCCACCCGACATCGCGACGAGGATCTTCATCGTCCGGCCACCACCTTGCGCGGCGCACGCAGCCGCGCCACCGCTGCGGTGATCGCTGCCGCGGCACGGTCGATGTCGTCGGTCGTCGTCGTGTGTCCGAGACTCAGTCGCAGCGCACCCTTGGCGAGCCGTACGTCGACGCCCATCGCCGCGAGCACGTGCGACGGTTCCATCGCACCGCTCGCACAGGCCGATGCCGCCGAGGCGCACACCCCGGCTTCGTCGAGGAGGAAGAGCAACGCCTCGTTCTCGACGTCGGCGAAGCACAGGTGCACGATTCCGGGCACGCGTGCGGCGGCTGCGACGGTCTCGTGCACGTCCGGGATCTCGCGCCGGATGAGATCGACGAGTCGGCGCGCGAGTTCGCCGAGACGCACGGCCTCGGATTCGCGGTGCGCAACCGTCACCTCGAGAGCGACCGCGGCGGCGACGATGCCGGCGACGTTGTGCGTGCCGCTGCGCCGCTCGCGTTCCTGACCGCCGCCCATCAGCAACGGTTCGAGGCTCACTCCGTCGCGAACCATCATGATGCCGACACCCTTCGGTCCGCCGAACTTGTGCGCCGACATCGTGAGCACGTCGACGGCAACGGCGACGTCGCGCAGATCGAGCCAGCATGCGGCCTGGACCGCGTCGGTGTGCAGCAGCGCCCCGGGCGCCTCGTCGTGGACGACGCGCGCCACCTTGCGCAGCGGCGTGATGCTGCCGACTTCGTTGTTCACCGCCATCGTCGACACGACGGAGACTTTCTCCCCCGCTGCCGCGACGTCGCGCAGCGTCGCTGCGAGATCGTCGAGATCGACGACACCGGTGGAGTCGACGCCGACGACTCGACCGCCGAACAGCGTGTGTGCGTGTTCGACGCAGTGCAGGACGGCGTGGTGTTCGGTCGCCGGACACACCGCGACGCCGCGGTGCCGACGTACGGCACCGAGCACGGCCGCGTTGTCACCTTCGGTACCCCCTCCGGTGAACACGATCTCCCCGCCGCGCACACCGAGGATCGCCGCGACGCGATCGCGGGCATCGTCGATGGCGGCGCGTGCACGACGGGCGAATCGGTGCGCCCCCGACGGATTGGCGAACTGCTCGGAGAGGTACGGCTGCATCGCCGCACTCGCCTCGGGCCGCATCGGAGACGTCGCAGCATGATCGAGGTACGCGAGTTGCGGAGTCGAGTGCGCCACGAACTTCAGGGTATTGGAGGTCGTCGGCGGGCCGAGTCACCTGCTGGACTACGAGCGTGACGCAATACTCGGATCGCCCCGGAGCAGCGGCCGGCTACGGCGATGCCTTCGCCGACGTCTACGACGCGTGGTACTCCGATGACGCGTCGCAACACTCGTCGCGCGACACGTCCGGAAATACGTCCCAGCACGTCGCCGGAGACGTGGCGGGCATCGTGGCGCTGTCGCGGCGCTTCGACTCGGGTGACGTGCTCGAACTCGGTGCGGGCACGGGACGTCTCACGCTCCCTCTTGCCCGTGCCGTCGCTCCGCGCCGTGTGGTCGCCGTCGACGCATCCCCGGCGATGCTCGACCGCCTCCGCACGAAACTCGGCACGGTAGACGATGCACGCCCCCTCGACACGATCGAGACCGGTTCGAGCAAGACCGGTTCGAGCAAGACCGGTTCGAGCAACACCGGTTCGAGCAACACCGCCACCGACAACGTCACGATCGCGATCGGCGACATGAGCAGCGACGCGGTCCCGCGCGGACCGTTCTCCCTCGTCGTCGTGTCGTACAACACGCTGTTCAATCTTCCCGATGAAGGCGCCCAACGGCGCTGCTTCGCCACGATCGCCGAACGGCTCACCGACGACGGTGCATGCGTCATCGACTGCTTCGTCCCCGTCGACGATCCGGCACCGCTCGGCGTCTCGCGCGACGTGCGCAACGGGTCACGGGTCATCACCGCGACGTACACCGACGCGAGGCACCGCGTCGTCAGCGGCATCACCGAAGAGCACCGCGCGTCAGGCACGGTGTTGCGCCCGTGGCGGGTCGTGTACGCATCACCCGCATTGCTCGACGACATGGCCGCGGCGGCGAACCTGCGGCTCGTCGAACGCCGCGGCGGATGGAACGGCGAGACGTTCGGCGAGTCGAGCAGCCGTCACGTCAGCATCTATGCACGGGCGCACCGTACGCTGACGGCATGAGTTCGATCCGCGTCGAAACGACGATCAATCGCAGCCCCGAACAGGTGTGGGAGATCGTCGAACCCGTCGAGCGCCACGTCGACTGGATGCAGGACGCCGAGGCGATCCGCTTCGTCAACGACCAGCGCCGCGGCGTCGGCACGCAGTTCCTGTGCGACACGAAGGTCGGTCCGCTGCGGCTCACCGACAAGATGGAGATCACCGCATGGGAACCGGCGCGCACCATGGGTGTGCGACACGTCGGTGTTGTCACCGGAACCGGTGCGTTCACGCTGTCGCCCCTGCCCGGTGGCGGTACGCGATTCGTGTGGGAGGAAACGCTCGTGTTTCCGTGGTGGCTCGGCGGTCCGCTCGGCGCACTCGTCGGCGGACGCATCATCCTGCGGGCGATCTGGAAGGGCAACCTGCGCCGCCTGAAGTCGCTCTGCGAGAACGCTCCCGCCCGCTAGCGAACTGCGGCCGAACCGCGCTGCGCCGTCAGCTGCCGAGGCCGTAACGAATTGCCGCGGTCGTCGCCATCGCGGCGACGATGACGACGAGGAACGGCATCTTGCGCCACGTTGCGAACGCGGCGACGGCGACTCCGACGATGCGTTCATCGAGAACGACGTCCTGGCCGATCGTCACGGTGTCCTTCACGACGAGCGCCGCGAGGAGCGCCGCCGGGATGAGCGCGAGGCAGCGCTCGACGACGACCGGCAACCGCCGACCGCCGAGGGCGACGAAACCGAGCGCCTTGAATCCGAATGCCGTCGCCGACAGCGCGGCGATCATCCACCACAGACGCGTGTCCGTCATGTCGCACTCCGACGTCGGGAATCGGGCCACGCACCGACGAGCACGGCCGTCGCGGCCGCGAGGATCGGCACACCGATCGGCAGGATCGGCACGAGCACGACGAAGATGAGCGCGCCGAGCGCGGCGGCCACCCGCCCGCGGCGTGTGCGCAGGTGTGCACCGAGCATCGCGACGAACACCGCGGGGAATGCAACGTCGAGTCCCCACACTTCCGGATCGATCGCCCCGCCGAGCAGTGCTCCGAGCAGGGTGCCGAGGTTCCAGAAAATGAACAGACCGAGCGCCGTGCTCCAGAACGCGATGCGTCGCAAGCGGTCGTCGGTCTCCGCACTCGCCAATGCGGTCGACTCGTCGATTATGAAGTGCGCGGCGAGAAGGCGCTTCGGAACCGTCGGACGCTTGAAGTGGAGCATCCGCGACATCGCGAGGCCGTAGACGAAGTTGCGCGCGGCGAGGATCGCCGCTCCGCCGAACGCCGCGGTCGCCGTGCCACCGGCCCCGACGACGCTCATCGCGGAGAACTGCGACGCACCGGTGAACGTGAAGAACGACAGTGCGCACGTCTGCAACACGTCGGCTCCGGCGGCGATCGACGCGACGCCGAAGGAGATTCCGAAGATGCCGACGGCGACGTTCACCGCCATCGTCGCCGCGATGACGCGACGCACCTCGGGCTCCATCGCCCGTAACGGGCGCAGGATCACGCGCCGATGCCGCCGAGCAGGTCGTCGGCCGCCGACCACGGATCGAGCGACCCTTCGACGACGCGCGACTCGACGTCGTCCCAGTGCGCACCCTGACTGAGCTCGCGCGCACGCTGCTCGAGTCGTCGTTCGATGATCTCGCGCAACTCCTCGCGGCGGCGGATGCGGCGGCGGTGCGCAAGTTGACCGCTCGCCGTTGCGTGATCGCGGTGTGCGGCGACTTCGGCGAGAAGTTCCTCGACACCCTGTCCCGTCGTGCCGATCGTCGGCACGATCGGCGGTCGCCAGTCGCCCTCGGCGAACTCGGTGAGTTCGAGCATCTGCTGCAGGTCGCGCTTCGTCTGGTCGGTTCCGTCCCGGTCGGCCTTGTTGATCGCAAAGACGTCGGCCACTTCCATGAGACCCGCCTTGTTCGCCTGCAC
>Ga0164293_10002804_pt1 | contig 14805 bp, 10 predicted proteins | sample GEODES118metaG_FD_111487 | JGI IMG/M metagenome (GOLD analysis project Ga0164293, IMG submission 111487) | Eutrophic lake water microbial communities from Lake Mendota, Wisconsin, USA - GEODES118 metaG | ecosystem: Environmental > Aquatic > Freshwater > Lake | place: USA: Lake Mendota...
AATTCAAACACATCCTAGATGTCGTATTGATTTATTTCAACGTCCATTTGCTACCGTGCCATTTTTAGGCCGTGGTTCTGTTAATCCTGTTATGGAAGCACAAATTCAACAAGGCGAATCACTCGTTAACAAGCGCAGTATTAATAATTTGAGTGAAAAAAGTTATATTAAATATCATCAAACACCTCTTTTACCAAGTATTAAAGAAACAATGTCAAATCCTTCTAATTATGTTGAAGGCGCAGCAAGTGCTGGATGGATTCGTGGTGGCGTTCCATCTCGCGAGCTAACACGTGATAAAGATTATTTTAATAAACATACTAGCACTCAATATGTCTAAATATACCTTTAGAAAAGGTATGGCCAAAAATAAAAATAAAAAAATGTATTTTGCTCTACTTTTTCATAACTTTGTGAAAAAGTAGATAAAAAGTAAATTAATTATTAAATATATTTAAAACTAATTAATAAATATATTTAAAATGGATTATAATACAAAATATGTTTGTTCTTATAATGATTCCGACGTATTTTTAGAATCAGAACTAGAAATATTAAACGATAATGAAAAACAATTTGTTAGAGATGCTTTGTATAGACGAGATTTATGTAATATATTTAAAATAGATGACCAGTGTTTTAATGAAAAAATTATACATGATATAGTTAGTAATTTATACAAGAATATTAAAGGTAAAAATTTTTTAGAATCTTGTATATTAAAAGTTTCCAATGATTTTTTTAATAATGTAGATTTAGAATTAGGATTTATAATTTTGTTTTCATTTGATTATTTATATTTAGTACACCCATGCTTATCTGAGTTTATAGAAACAGGAAAAATAAGTGAATCTAATGTATCACTAATTGAATTAAAAAAAATTATTTTAAATCCAGTTTTATAAGTTATAAAATGTAAAAAATTTTAAAATAAAAAATGTAAAAATCCATCCTAGCAAACCATAAAATTGGTCGCCAATTCTATTTAAAATTGTATCTGACTTTTCTTTTCCACCAGGCCATATTTTTATTTTATTTATTATTTTCATACCTAGCTTAGTATTTTCTACATATTCGAATAACAAATGTATAATAAACCATAATATAAATGACATACCCCAATAATAAGCTATTATACCACTAGCAAAATGTAATAAAGAATATTTATCTGTAAAATGAATTCCCATATAATATAATAATATAATAAGATATTTTGCTATATTTTATTATAAAAAGTATATGTATATATAATATGGCTTCTACACGTAATAAGAATACTCCTGGAAATTATTGTTTAGAACAAAAAGAATACAAAGAATTCAGCGATTATACGTTGTATCCTAATTCTCAATATGGTGCGGCATATAATACAAGATTTTCTGGAAATGGTTTAAATCCCGGTCAAATACCATGGAACAAACTATCATACAACGCAGCTGATACAGAATCATTTTTATTTGGGGTAAATTCTACCAATTTAGTTAATCCTGCTCCTATTTTTGTTCCAGAAATAGCTAAGATTGATTCTGTAAATATATATGAAAAAGGGCCTATATTTATGCCTGAGCCTTTAGTAATACAAAAAAATCAAAGACCATTACCAATCCCATAATAAAATTTAAATTTAAATTTATATTTAATTTACATTTAGTAATAGTAATAATTATTTGATGAATACATTTATTATCAAATAATTAAAATATGTATAGTTTTTATATAAATGAGTAATATCAATGCTACAAATATTACAGTAACTAATTTAACTGTAACTAATATAAATGGTCGTCCATACTCAAGCTCTTCTTGTGGTTATCAACCTTGCGGTTCATGTGATGAGACTGAATCTTGTGATGATTGTAACTTTGAACCGGGTCCTTGTGATTGTTATGTGCCTTGTGGTGGAGGACCTGGAGCTACTGGACCAACTGGACCTACTGGTCCTACTGGAGCTACAGGAACACCTGGTACTATAACAGGTCAAATATTATTTATGAATTATAATGACCAAACAGTAGATGTTTCAGACCCACCTAGCAGTACTTATTCTTATTGGGGAATAGATACAGATCCTGTAACACCTATCCCTCTTAGTGGTTATACAGGAACTACTACTTTTTCAGTAGTAAATACTTGGTACCCAATTCCAAATGATTATCCTGTTGTTCCTGGAACAACGCAAGACCCATCAGGTAACCAATTTGCTACAGTTGCTGGAATTATTGATTCTAGCCTTATTACCGCAGGATATTGGGATATGAATTTATGGGTAAGAAGTGATACAGCTAATAAATATGAAATGAGGTGGACATTATATTATACTGATAATTTAGATTGGGACCCAAAAAATATACCTAATGGTTTAGTTGAATGTATTTCAGAAACAGTATTGATTCCATTCGCGAATCCAACACTTTGGACTAAAATTACGCTATCTAATTTTGTAAATACTCAAAGTACACTAATTTCTACTGCTAATTTAACATTTTTAATTCTTTTAGAAGCAAAATCTATAACTACGCCTGGCGGTAGTTTACAAGTTATATTTCAAGATCATACTGATGGTCCATCATATATTGCTACAAGTTTGGCGGTGAAAGGATTTACTGGACCTATCGGTCCTACTGGACCCACAGGACCTACTGGAGCAACAGGAGCTGATTTTGCGATTGGTGGAACAGGATATGGTAATATGATAGTTCGTAATACTGGGGGAACTTATTATATCTCCGATACGTTATACACAGACCCAAATCTTAGTGGAGGCCCTACAGGAGTAACAGGACCTATTATTTATGTATCTGGAAACATTATTCCAACGCCTGGAGGAACTTTTTCATTAGGAAGCACTGGAAGTCCATTTAATGAAATTTTTGTAAAACCAAATTCTCTTTGGGTAGTTAATGACGTATCAGGAGATTCAGCAAAAATAGGAATGGATGATACAGGTTTTATTCAAGCACCTAGTGGATTTGCTACACCATTTACTGCTTTTTATGATATTGGACAAATAGGACCTTCTGGTCTAAGTGGTCCAACAGGAAGTGCGGGTTGGCGTGTTGAGTCTATCGGTATTATAGAAGATAATTCATTTGATTTAGTAGCTCAAACTTTCTGGGCTCCTGGTATGAATGGCACAACAGGTTTTACAGGTCCACAATATTCCTTAATTAGGCCAATAAATGTTGGAACAACTGGGTCAATAGGTCCAACAGGTCCATTTCCAATAAGAAATTTATTATTTGATGATGCTTATTTTACATTAAATGCGGATGGTCCAACAGGTGTTTCCCCTTATTCTGCAACAATTTCTTTATTATCAGGCGCAACTGGACCAACAGGACCAACAGGTATTCAAGGACAAACTGGACCAACAGGTATCCAAGGACAAACTGGACCAACTGGTTTTACAGGTCCAACTGGTATTCAAGGACAAACCGGTCCAACTGGTATCCAAGGACAAACTGGACCAACTGGTTCCACAGGTAGGACAGGACCAACAGGACCAACTGGTTCCACAGGTAGAACAGGACCAACAGGACCAACTGGTTCCACAGGTAGAACAGGACCAACTGGAGATATAGGACCACAAGGACCACAAGGACCAGCAGCTGAATCTTCCGGTTCGGTAACATATTATTTTGATACAAACTCAGGAGTTGATAGAGGGCCAGGTGATTATGGAACTGGCACTTTCGGTATACCTATTGGTCCTGGTTATATATATTATGATTTAAGCAGTGCTCATGGAATAAAACCTGGAGCTTTTCTATACCCAATGGACAATTATTTTAATTTAAGTTCTCCAGGAGATAACCCATTTGGTGGAGACGCGCCATCAACTGTAGGCTCACAACAATTAGTTAGAACAAACTGTTTTTTAGCTTATGTTGCGCCTTTTAAGGGTGATGTAGTTAGAGTAAATGTTAATTCAGCATTTTCAAAAAATTATTTTAATACAGCTGAGTTTGATTTTATAATAATGAAACCAGGTCCTACATTTTTTCCTGGTCTAACACAATGGAGTTCTGGAACATACTCGTCAGGAAGGCAGATGTCAGGATGGTCAGATGCTTTTAATGGTCAAACAAGATTTAATCCAGGAGATTTAATATTTTGTTATGTAGTTGATAATAATACTGACATATGGGGTTTGGGTGGTTTGCCAATTCCATCAGATAATGGAATATTTAATGTTACATTATATTTAAGGTTTTAAAAAATAAAATATAAAATTTAATAAAATCAAAAAAAATTTAGGGTTATTTATAATAAATAAAATAAAAATATTTACTATAAATAAATGTCAAACCCAGACCAAAAATATATAAGATATCCATATGTTAAATTTACTAATTTAAAAGGTGAAAATGGAACAAATTTAAATGGTATTTCAATTGGTAATGATGCTGGATATACTAATCAGCAAGATTCTTCTATTGCTATAGGTAATCAAGCAGGATATGACAGTCAAAGAAAAGGATCTATTGCTATTGGTACAACTAGTGGATATACTAATCAACAAGCGTTTTCTATTGCTGTAGGTAATAATGCCGGACATGACAGCCAAGGAAGTGAATGTGTTGCTATTGGTAATGATGCTGGATATAATAATCAACAAGCAAATTCTGTTGCGATTGGTCCTAGTGCTGGATATGATAATCAACAACCAAGTTCAGTTGCTATTGGGACTAATGCTGGAAATCTTTATCAAGGTAATAGTTCTCTTGCTATTGGAAACCAATCTGGAGCAAATACTCAAGGACAAGATGCTGTTGCGATTGGAAATGGTGCTGGTAATGAGTATCAAGGCGAAAAATCTGTTGCTCTTGGTTATGAAGCAGGACAAAACACTCAAGGAACAGCAGCAGTTGCTATTGGGTCAAGCGCTGGTAATTTCTATCAAGGTGAAGCTGCTATTGCTATTGGAACAAATAGTGGTTATTCAAACCAAGGTGGCTATGCTGTAGCAGTTGGGTCAAACGCAGGATATACTAATCAAGGATATCAAGGAATTGCTATTGGCAATGAAAGTGCTGGTCAATTTCAAGGTGAAGGTTCAGTTGCTATAGGATATAGAGCTGCTTATACTAATCAAGATGTATATTCAATCGCAATAGGGTATAGTGCGGCAGGTTACTTTCAAGCATCAGGAGCAATTGCGATAGGAATTGACGCAGGATATACAAGTCAAAGCAGTGATTCTATTGCGATAGGTAATCAAAGTGGTAATTTTCTACAAGGAAATTCTTCAATTGCTCTTGGATTTAAAGCAGGTTATACTAATCAAGGATTCGGAGGAGCTTCTATTGCTATTGGTAAAGAGGCAGGTTATGATAATCAAGTTAATAATTCGATTGCTATTGGAGAAAGAGCGGGATACGTAAATCAACAAATAAGTTCAGTTGCTATAGGATATAGAGCAGGTCAAAATTATCAAAGCAACACTACTATAGCTATTGGTAAAGAGGCAGGATTTCAAACACAAGGTCAAAATGCTGTAGCAATTGGTAATCAAGCAGCAGTTGAAACACAAGGTGAACAAGCTATAGCAATTGGTTACGGTGCTGGATTTCAAACACAAGGCTACAGTGCGATTGCTATTGGTGCTAGTGCTGGTGCTAGTACACAAGGAACAGATGCGATTGGTATTGGTCAAAATGCTGGACAAGCTTTACAAGGTCAAAATGCTGTAGCAATTGGTTACGGTGCTGGATTAAATAGTCAAACAAGTGGTTCTGTTGCTATTGGGTTCAACGCAGGAACTTCGGCGCAATTAGGAAATGCCGTAGCAATTGGTTCAAACGCAGGTCAAAATTCGCAAAACTCTCAAGCCATTGCTATTGGAGATAGTTCCGGACAATATTCACAAGGTGCTTTATCCGTTGCGATTGGATATCAAGCAGGAAATACAGGACAAAACCAGTACGCAATTTCATTGGGTTATCAAGCTGGTTACACAAATCAACGTTCAGGCGCAATTGCTATTGGAGCTAAAGCGGGTTGGGTAGGTATAACAAATGGTGCGACAACAGGTCAAGATGTAAACGCAATTGCTATTGGTAACTCGGCAGGACAAACCTCACAAGATTCAGGTGCTATTGCGATTGGATTAAATGCCGGCGGAACTAATCAAGGGACAAATGCGATTGCTATTGGTGTTGGTGCTGGTGCTAATACACAACTATCCGGTGCTATTGCTATAGGCGAAAGTGCCGCTTCTATTTCACAAGGATTTAGGAGTATTGCTATAGGCTACCTAGCAGGTTTTAATCAAAATGGAAAGACTAATGCAAGTAATAGTTGTTCTGCTATTGCAATTGGAAACCAAGCTGGTTATAGTAATCAAGTTGGTGAATCTATTGCTATCGGTTTACAAGCTGGATATTATGATCAGGGGCTTCAAGGGTTAGTGAGTAATATAGGAAATTCAATTGCCATAGGCAATCAAGCCGGATATACCTCCCAGAATGCTTATGGTATAGCCATAGGACAAAAGGCAGGACACCTTGGTCAATTTTATGGAGCAGTTGCGATTGGTACAAACGCAGGTCAAACAAATCAAGGATCTCAATCTATTGCAATTGGTTTTGAATCGGGTAGGACAGCTCAACAATCTGGAGCAATTGCTATTGGAATAAATGCAGGAGCAGGAGGCGCAACTACATCAACAGTCGGTCAAGGAATAAATGCAATTGCTCTTGGTAACTCAGCAGGTCGTTCAGCACAACTTTCAGGTGCTATTGCAATTGGTTTTCAAGCAGGTGTTGGTTTTGCTGGTTCAACACAATCAATAGGTCAAGGAATAAATGCGATTGCGATTGGCATTGACGCTGGTTCAAGACCAGCGAATAATACCTCAGCTATTGCTCAGGGTCAAAATGCGATTGCTATTGGTAATGCGGCAGGTCGGACAGGACAACAATCAGGTGCTATTGCTATTGGATTTGAAGCCGGTTCAGCAGGTACAAGTGGTGTATCAATCGGTCAAAATATAAATGCGATTGCGATTGGTACTCAAGCAGGGCGAAGTGGTCAAAATTCAGGTTCTATTGCTATTGGTTTTACAGCTGCAAATAACACTCAAGGAGCTAATTCGATTGCTATTGGTAGTTCAGCTGGTAATCAAACGCAAGGTGATGGGTCGATTGCTATTGGTAATAGAGCAGGAGAAAATACTCAAGGTGCCGGCGCAATTGCTATTGGTAGTTTTACGGGAAGATTTAGTCAAGGAGCAAGTGCGATTGCTATTGGTAATCAAACAGCACCAAGTACTCAAGGCGCAAATGCGATTGCTATTGGTGGGTCGGCTGGTAGTGCATCACAAGGCGCAGGTGCGATTGCTATTGGTGCTAGTGCTGCTAACTTTAGTCAAGGTGCTGACGCAATTGCTATTGGTAATGGTGCTGCTACAAATACGCAAGGCGCGGGTGCGATTGCTATTGGTAGCAGTGGTGCTGGAGGAAGCGGTCAAGGCGCACGTTCTGTTGTTATTGGACAGTTTGCTGGGGGGTCTGGGGGCGCAGGAGCAGGAGTACAAAGTATAGCAATAGGTTATAATGTTCAAAATACTTTTTCGAATTCAATTGCTATTAGTTCAAATGCTGTATCAGCCGCAAGAGTTGATAGTTGTTATATAAGACCTATAAATACTAATCCTGTATCAGCAGCATTAAGTTTATTAATGTATAATACGGCAACATCCGAAGTTGTAAGAAGTACAGCAGCAACAAGTAGTCAAGCCAAATCATTCGTAATAGACCATCCAAAAGATAAAAGCAAATATTTAGTTCATGCTTGTTTAGAAGGACCAGAATCAGGAGTGTATTATAGAGGTAAAGGTGAAATTGAAAATGGAGAAAATGTTACAATCTTATTACCTGATTATGTTGAAGCACTTGCTACTGACTTTACAGTTCAAATAACACCTATTTACTCCGGTAAAAAATTGGAACAATTATACACTTCTGAAGTAGAAAACAATAGTTTTACCGTTTATGGTGAAAATTGTAAATTCTTTTGGTTAGTTCAAGGAAAACGTGATGATATTGAAATTGAACCACTAAAGAAAAATGTTGATGTAAAAGGTTCGGGACCTTATAGATGGATTTAAATAAATTCTTTGTTAAATAGTAAATTAAATTATAAAATTTAATATTTAATGGTTATATGTTTTTATAAAATAATTCGTATTTTCTATTGATTCATTAATAGCTCTTGTAACTAATTGAATATACTCCTCAACCATATTGTGATTATCACTTTTACAATTAAAATTTACTCCATTTTTATACATAACAACAGTTGGTTTTTTTATTCCAAATAAAAAGTAATTATTCCAATAAACTGGGTAATTGTTAATTAGGTTATATAAATGTGAGTTAGTTTCATCTGTAATATTTAACATATGGTCTAATATACAACTATATTTTGGTAAAAAATATATTTCATTTTTTTGAATATTAGACCAAACAATATATCTATGATGTATATACCCGCAATACATATTTGATAACTTATTAGCATCAACATTTTTAGTTATTTCTATTAATGGTGAAGGTGTTTCCATATATCCACCAAATTTGGTAACACGAAAAATCTCTTGTAAAGCAAAATCAGGATTTTGAATATCTTCTAACACGTGTCTACAAAAAATGAAATCAAAACTATTACTATCATATGGAATTTTATCCTTATCAATATCAATATCAATGTATTTTTGTATTGTTTCATTAGACCCAATAAATTCGGTGGCCAGTTTGAACGGTATTTGTCCTGGTCCAATTTCAAGAATTCTTTTATATTTGTTATTTGTACATAATTCTTCAATCATTTTTATAACTAATTCATTAGGTCCCCAATAGAAGTTTTTAATCGATAATGCCTTTTCTGATTCAGTTTCGGATTTGGTATTATCGAAAAGTAAAATATTATTAGGTTTACAATATTGTTTCATATAAATATAATATTATTACGTATTATATTTATATTTATATTAATAAATTAATTATTAATATTATTTTATTATGTGGAATTATTTTGCTCCAGTTTTTGTAAAAATACTCGATAGTCCTTGTGTAAAATTTTAAACTCTTTTTGGAATTTATTTAAAAAGTGATTTACGCCTTCAAATGGTGAATTAATAACAGCGCCTTCAGAATTATACAAATAATCATCAATCGCAAGTATTCCGCCTTCAGCCAATAGTTTCCAAGATAAAATTATATCCGAATAACAATCAAATGCTTTATGGCTTCCATCTACATAAATAAAATCGAATATTTTGTTTTCTTTTGTCATTTTAAATAGCACTTCATACGAGTCGCCTTTGACTCCTTGTATTCTCTCTTTAAGTCCTGCGGTCTCTATATTTTTATAAAAGGATTTTTCTATTTCTAACTCATCCATATTATCCAATATTTCTACTTTTTTATTTTGATTGTCTTCAATATAATTAGACCATTTATCAACACCATAACCAATAGAATTTGGTATCAGTTTAATAATGTTAATTAGTGAAATACCAGCATAAGTACCAATTTCTAAAACTTTAACTTGCTCTCCATTTTGAACCTTTATATAATTATTATTAAAATAATTAATCGTTTCTAAAAAAATTTGTTTATGTCCAAAAGGCAAATCATGTGTCCAATTATACATTCCTTTATATTCAAAATGTTCTAGTAAAATATGTTCTGTCAACAGTTTGTTTGATTGCGACTCCCACGATAATGTAGAAGCCCATTCAAAATTTCTCTCTATGAGTTTATTTTTAAGAGATTTATTTGCTGGGTCTAAATATTTTTTAATTACGTCAAGAGCAGTTTCTTGCCATTCAGGTTCAAATGGATTGCCGTTAATTATAACACCTCTATTATTAACAGTATTTTGTAATGCTGCCAAGTTATTTGTAATTACAAGTGTTTTTGTTAAAGCTGCTTCAAGAGCGGTTAAACAAAATGTTTCCATAAAGGTACAAGGATAGAACCATATGTCAGAAGACAACCAGGCTTCAGCTAACACTTTTTTATTAACCCATCCATGGTAATAAATGTTCATATTATTTTGTTGAACACCATATTCGATAAACAGTTGGCGTATTTTGTTCATCATTTCATTTTGAACTTGATTAACCCATTTTCCATCAATATCGCAATAAATATGTAATGAGGCTTGCGGTTGAAATTCATAAATTTTAGGCCACATTTGTAGCAACTGTAATAACCCTCTATTTGGAAATGATGAATAAATAAATTTATATTGTTGTTTTAAAGAAATGTTATAATTTCTACTGTTAAAAGAAATATTATCATTTCTCTCATCATTCTTGAATTTGCTAAAATCAATTCCATAATAAAATGGTACAGTAATGTTTTTGAGAGAAGGGAAAATTTGGGTAAAATATTCAACGTGCCATTCTGTTAAACAAAATATTTTCTTTAATTTTTTATCAAGATGAATAACAATACCAGACGGCGTTAAATCGTGGACCACTAGATACACATTTTCAGTAAATCCTTTAAAGGTAACAGGTAAATATTCTGAAAATCTGCTAATAATACATGTATGAATATAATTTTGTTTAATAAATGAATAATATTTACTTAATGGTTTATAAATAACACCTTCAAAGTTTTCTTCTTCTAAACAATTACAAAATACATAAACATCGAATAATCCGCTCTTTTGAATATACCTTGCGTGTTCAATAATATATGTTTCAGAACCTCCTACTCCAATAGTTAATATGCTGCTTCCTGACCAATTATTGAAACCACCATCCGCGTGAAAAACAAAAATAGGTTTTTCTGGTATCTTTGGACTACAATCTTCAAGAGGTACAATTAATTTTTCATATATTTTATACCATGATACAACCTCTTCATAAGATTCCGCATTTGGCAAATTATTTTTTAAAAATAGTTCAGCAGCTTTTAAGCCAATGTCATATTCGTTTAATTCATAGCATATCTTACAAAGAAATTTGGGCAAAAAATGATAACTCAAAGTTGGCTTCAAAGAGTATTGACAATGTAATGGAAACCCAATTTCAAATGCTTTTTTGAAATAGCCAAATGCTTTATTAAAATTGTTTTTCAAATAATAATGAACGCCGATGAAATACAGCGCTTCTGGTCTTGATTCGTCTGCTTTATAGCATTTTTCATATAAATCTAAACATTCTTCCCAAGGTTTATTTAATTTAAAATTAGCAGTTCTTGCTGCTTCAAATAAAGCATCAACTCTCTCTTGAATAAATCCACTATTTGAAAATTCAGCGCGCTTCAAGAAATAATAATATGCTTTTTCATAGTCTTCAAGTAAATTGTATGTTTGTGCTAAATAATAATATGCTCTTGGGTCGTGAGGATTTTCTTCGACTTCTTCAAAAAGAAGCTTTAAATCTAATTGTTTTCTATCCGTTGTTCTTTTTTCCATATAGTCAAATCTTCTATCATCAATAGTAGATACTTCCTTAGGAATAACAATATTAATATTATTTTTATCAGTAATTACTTCATGTATTCTATGGACGTATCTTAACCCTGATTCAGATTTAATAATTCTGTTTGAACCATAAATAGTGTCATCACTTTTAATATATAGTGTAAAAGATGTCGCAACTTGGTCTCCTCTTACTTCATTTAAAAATTTTCTTAAATCGCCTTCAATAACATATGTATCGTCTAGCATTACTATAAACTTACAATCTTGTCCTGCTAATTCAAGCAGTCGATTACGGCTATCGCGAAAATTAATAAATGGTTCTTGATAAAGGTTGCCTTTTTTCTTTCCAACTAAGACTTTATTAATAGTATCTATAGTACCATCTGTGCTTCCAGTATCTAAAATAGTCCATCTATCAATGAAATTGATATTTTTTAATAACATATCTTCAAATTGTAATCCACCATTTTTAACCATTATGCATAAATTTAATAGATTATCATAATTAAGTAGTTCATTATTTAAATAATAATGAAAGTTTTGGTAAAATCTATCGAATAACCTATTTGGAATGTATAACGAAAGATTTGAATCAGATAACTCAAAAATATGCTCATATAAGTTTTTTTTAATTATTTTTTGACTAAGACTTGACAAAATAATTGGATTGTATTTTTCAATAATATCATAATCAATATTTTCTATTTTTTCAGAAAACACAAAAAAATCTGAATTGAATGAATCATCTAGATTAAGATTAAATTTAATATTTTTGATATTTTGAGATTCAATATTTTGCTCTATTTTCTCTCTATTTTGAATTTTGTCATTTAAAATATAAACAGTTTCAAATGTTTTAGAAAGGTTAATAGGAATAAAACCTCCATGTGTTGAAGTATAACAAATACATTTACTTAAATTTAGATTTGATATTTCATTTATGAGAGAAATTATTCTTTCAAACTGTCCAACATTTTCTATTATTTTTAAATTACTATATGTGATATGGTTTATGATATTGAATTCATTGCTATTTACATAATAATTATTTTTTGAAACTTTAACAGAAGCCATTTATACAAATAATATTATTTTTGTTTTTATATATAAATTTTTATAAATAAGTATTTTAAAATTAAAATAATAAATAAAAAAATAATTATTATTTTGATTTTTGTATTTTATTTAACTCCATTTTTTTCAAAAATGGACTTAGTATTCAGGCGCATGCTTTTTGAATATACAACCTTGAGATACGATTCCCTTAATTTCATTTGTTACTATTGCCGGATTCTGGTTTGCGCAATCAGCCATCCAAATTTTAATAATACAAAAGTTCTTTTTTGGTGAAATTGTAAACCCAGTTACTTTGTCTACAAAACTCGCTTGTTTGCTTAATGTATTTCCAAGTGTAAAATATGTTAATTCTTTCCAAGAATCATACACGGTTTTGTTTATTACTTTGTATGAAAAACATCCTCCACTACGATTTTTTGGGTCTTCCCAGGTTGGTTTGATTCCTTCACGCATCCAAAATAACATACAATTCTGAACTAAGATTGGTGGCAATGTTTCAGTAATAGCAATTGTTTCTTCAACCGTAGAAACAGTATAAATTTCTTTATAACTTTTTATACTCCAGTCTGTATCATGAGGTAAGTGAGCCCAAAGAGACCACTTATCTGATAATTTATTATGTTCTTCTATTCTAGATGTATCTGTTGACATTGTTATTATTCTGTTTTGCGGTTCAACCATCTATTATATATTAGTTCAATTTTTTTTATATTGTTTTAATAATATTTATTTAGTATACCTATATAATTACATATTCTGTTTCTTTTATAATAAGAGTTTTTGAACTATCAAACTCTGTTATATTTACATTATGGTCTACAATTCTTATTGTATAATTTTCTATTTCCAAATCCTTTACTAAATCGTTATAATGAGTTTTTAAAAAATAATTAATAAAATGTTTATCAATATTATTATTTACAATCAAATAATTATATTTATCAGTTGTAAAATAAATCAAAAATTTTTTATCATCAATAGTTATTTCTGTCATAATAAATTTATAATTAGCTTGTTTATGTTCTAATGATTCATAATAGTCATATTCCCAGTCTAAGATTTTATTAAATCTTATAATAATTTTATAATCTAAATTATGCTCTTCATTAAATTTATTACAAATAATTAATCTATCATTAATTTCTGTAAAAGTACATTTTTTATACTTTGTATAAGTAAACAAATTATTCAAAAAAGGAACAGATTTAACATAATTTGTAATAACATTTTGTGTTTTCATAAAACCTAACTGTAATTTGCTATAATAATAAACAGAAATATATGATAGGTTTAATAAATAACTTGGAATTGCGCCATGTTTTTTATAATAAATAAATGCGAAAAACAGATATATTTTAGCAACCGCCAATGTTGAACATACAATCGCAAGTAAAAAAATATTCATACAATATACAATAAATAAGCAATTATATTTAAATTGTTTATTTATTTATTTTTAACTTTGATAAGATGGGTCAGTAGATATTCTTGGGGGAACTCTTTTTATTTTTGCTTCAGTTAATGGTTTTGGAACAATTACATTTGGTGAATTGAAATATACAGGATTTGTTAATGGGTCATAATATGGGTCATAAATAATTATATTTCCAGAGTTATCAATGGAAACATTAGTACCGCATTTTGTCGCATTTTTATCTTCACCATTTTGACACGTATAGTTAAGTGTACCAGTACTAGCATTTAACCCAAATATATATAAAAGCATACTAACAATAACGGTCATTAAAATAAAAGGAATAAATACAATTATCCAAGAAATAACACCTAAACCACTTTGACATAAAATATTTAATAATAATGTAATCATAAACATAATTATAAATTTAATAAAAGCCGTGTTATATAATCCTTTAAATGTATCTATAAGTATTTGAGTTATTGAAAATATTAAATAAATTATAGCTGGCGGACATAATTTTATCATTATTTATAATATATTTATATTAAATATTATTTTAATAGTTTAATTGAAGAATGGCTCTCCATTTTTTAAATAACCGGTAGTTTCTCCAACATTACCATCTTCATCTAACACATAAATAAATCCATTTTCTTCATTTTCAGTACAATAAGTTACATCATCAATTTCAATTTCAATTAATTCCTCCTCTTCATCTTCTACAACTTCAGTATTTTCCTCTAATTCTTCTTGTGATTCCTCATCTGAATCAGATTTTTCAGTTTCAACAGTATCTTCGGCATCAGATACTTCTGCGTCTTCAACCTTTTCTTCTTCTTCATCTTGTTCTTCATCATCAACCT
>Ga0164293_10002806_pt1 | contig 14795 bp, 11 predicted proteins | sample GEODES118metaG_FD_111487 | JGI IMG/M metagenome (GOLD analysis project Ga0164293, IMG submission 111487) | Eutrophic lake water microbial communities from Lake Mendota, Wisconsin, USA - GEODES118 metaG | ecosystem: Environmental > Aquatic > Freshwater > Lake | place: USA: Lake Mendota...
CAAATGACTTCGCTGGATAATTTTAACAATATTTGTACTTCTCCAAGATTCATCAGTTAAACTTGAGTTTTTCAGCAGACCCTAAGTAAAATTATCTAAAATCGTCAATGGTTAATTAAACTGCATCACTAAGGCTCGAAAACGTAAAGTCTCTAATTTTTAATGGCGGCACAAGATTGCCACTAATTCTCACTGGTTTGCCCATTTCTTCTAAGTTATTGAGCATAATAACCGGACTTTCGTTGAACCTGAAGTTTTTCACCGGGAATTTTATTTTTCCATTTTCAATATAGAAAGTTCCGTCTCTGGTAAGTCCGGTATATAGCAATGTTTGCGGATCTACGGCTCTGATATACCAAAGTCTCGTCACCAAAATTCCTTTATCTGTGCTTTTTATCAAGTCTGCTAATGACTTTGTACCACCTGCCATAATGAATGAATCGGGTGGTGGAGTGGCTTTAACTCCTTTTTTGGCTGCCCAGAAACGTGAGTAAGTCATATTTTTTACAACGCCGTTTTCAATCCAATATATTTTTTCCATCGGACGACCATCTCCAGAGAAAGGAGACCCCGGTATTTCAGGATTCATAGGGTCGGAGTAAATGTTTACTCTTTCGTCGAAAAGCTTTTCGCCCAATTTGGTCTCTCCACCTTTTTTACTCAAAAAACTACGGCCTTCGTCGGCATTGCGGGCATCCATGCTTCGCATCATGTTTTGTAGCAAATCTACCGCAGCAGCTGGTTCAAGAATTACAGTATATTTGCCTGGCTCCAAAGCTTGTGCTGAAGCTGACGCCTTGGCTTTTTGCATAGCCACTTCTGTTACCTTTTTGGTGTTCAACAAGGCCACATCGTTGAAGTCTTGAATACCATAGCCCGAGCCCAAGCCATCATCCGTTCTTACTGTTATAGTAAAGTCAACTTGCGTAGCTTTATTATACACAAAAAGGCCTTTGGAGTTACCCATGGCCGAATATCCGGCGGTGTCTTCCATGTATCCAGCAGCGGTAAGTTTGCCTTCTCTACATGGTAAAATACTATCTAAAGCCGCTTTGGCTCTTAGATTCGGGTCGATTTTTGCCGTATTTTCTGAAAATGTATTGGTATTCAGGTAAGTTTGAGGTCCGAGCATAGGCATATACTCTGAGTTTTCAGGGGCAAGTCTTGCTATCTCTTCTGCTCTTCTTACTGTTTTTTCAAGCGAAGCATCATCAAACTCATTGATAGTGGCAGTTCCTGACTTTTTGCCATAAACCGCAGTTACGGCCAAAGACTGATTTTCAGACTCACCACTGGTAGAAACCGTGTTTCTGGCATAACGAATATTGCCTGTGCGTCCACCGTTGAGGTTGACGCTCATTTCGTCGGCTTTGGAGTAAGCCAACACCTTATCGATGATTTTCTTGGCTTCTTCTTTTGTTAATATTTTCATTTTTTTTAAATCTATTTTTTGAAAAAGACTGAGATTTCAGGTCCTACTTTCGTCTGACCGATTTTTTTTAATCTACCTTCCCACTGCGGAGGGCAGGGGTGGGGCTTTTATATCTTCCTCCCTGTGTTAATTACATTTACGCCATTGAAACGAGTGGTAGAACTACCATGCGACACCGCCGAAACCTGCGAAGGTTGCCCTTTACCATCAAAAAACGACCCGAAAGTACGGTAATCGTCTTTGTCGCACACCTGCACACACGAGTTCCAAAACTCTTGGGTGTTAGATTGATACGCCACGTCGTCGAGCATTCCTGCTATTTCTCCGTTTTTGATTTCGTAGAAAAGCTGACCACCAAACTGAAAATTATAGCGTTGTTGGTCAATAGAGTAGGAGCCTCGGCCTACAATATAAATACCTTTTTCTACGCCTTTTATCATGTCCAAAACACTCAATTTGTCTTTGCCAGGAAGCAAAGAAACATTCGGCATACGCTGAAACTGCACCGAATCCCAGTTGTCGGCATAGCAGCAGCCGTGCGATTCTTTTTCGCCTAAAATATTCACTTGGTCACGTATAGCTTGGTAGTTTACCAACACTCCATCTTTTATCAAATTCCACTCTTTAGACGGCACACCTTCGTCGTCGTATCCCACAGTTCCGAGGGCATGAGGTTGTGTTTTGTCTGCAACAATAGTCACGTTTTTGCTTCCGTAATTAAAGTTTCCGGCTTTCCATTTGTCTAAGGTAGCAAAGCTCGTACCTGCATAGTTGGCCTCGTAGCCCAATACACGGTCAAGTTCAAGTGGATGGCCCACTGACTCGTGAATGGTCAGACCAAGGTGGTTAGGGTCAAGAACCAAGTCGTATTTTCCAGCAGGGACCGACTTCGCCGTCATTTTTTCTTTGGCTTGTTTGGCGGCCATGATGGCGTCTTCTACCATGTCGTAAGAGTTTCTATAGCCTACTAAGCCATTTGGGCCAGCTATTTTTTCAGAAGCCAAGCCATCTAAATACTCGTAACCCATGCCCATTGGTGAGCTTATGGCGTCGCGGGTTTTAAATTTACCTGCGGCTTTGTCTACCGCTGTAACGGTGAAAGTTGGCCATATTCTGTGAATGTCTTGGTCTATATATGAGCCATCAGATGAGGCAAAGTATTTTTGTTCGTTTACAAAAAACAAGTTGGAAGTCACGAAACCAGCACCGTTTTTCATGGCCTCGCCGTTTACTTTCATCAATAAATCTATCTTTTCTTGGATAGGAATTTCGAAAGCATTTTTTACGATGGGTGTTTTCCAAGTAACCTCTCCCACACCTTTTTGGGGAGCAAGTATTACGGGTTCTGTCTGTATTTTGGCATTTGCTTTGGCTATGGCCACGGCAGTTTCGGCACATTTGGCTATGCCTTCTTTGCTTACATCGCTGGTGGCCGAGAAGCCCCAAGTGCCGTTGGCTATCACCCTAATACCCACACCGTAAGATTCAGCATTCACGATGTTTTGTACTTTGGTTTCGCGGGTAAATAAAAACTGCTGCAAATAACGGCCAATTCGCACATCGGTGTAGGTGGCACCTTTGCTGCGTGCGGCGTTGAGGGCGATGTCCGACATCATTTTCTTTTGGGCAGCGTCAGCGGGCGTTTCGAGCAGATGCTCTGGCGTGGTGGCGTTTCCGATAATCGGAATACCGGCACCTACCAAGGCACCCATACCTAGCCCAGAAAGCTGCATAAATTTCCTTCTATCCATCATAAAGGTTTCGTTTGGTGATAAAATTTGAATAGTAAATGTATTTATTTTTTGAAATAAAAAAACAAAAACGGATACAAATTCTGATTTTTCGGGTCTAAGGTGGCGTATTTGGTAGATTTATGTTTTTTTTGGAAAAAATAAATAAAAATGAAGCATCGAAAAGTCGAACGATTGCGTCTATATAATTGGAATTTAATTGGAATGGTGTGGAGTTTTCACCCTAGAAAAATTAAATTACTGGGATTAGTGTAGGAATCGCGACTCATATTTTTTGGGTCGCCATTTTTTTTGAAAAAATTCGGAGAATGGACTTAAATTTCGAAAAAAAAGAGAAATATGAGAATTGCCTTTACGCCCAAGTCTTTTGCCGAATATCTCCAAAATATTCCAGAAGAGACAAAACCAAAGCTTTTGGAATTGATGGCTATTATAAAAGAGGTGGCCTCACAGGCCCAAGAAGCCATAAGCTATGGAATACCGACTTATAAATATTTGGGGACTTTAGTGGCCGTTGGGGTGGCCCAAAAGCATGTGTCTTTTTATACCATGAGTAGTGAGACTTTGCGTCATTTCGAAACCCAATTACAAGGAATGGACTATTCTTCGGGCACTATCCGCTTTAAATTTGATGCGGTTTTACCCAAAAATTTGATTCAAGAAATTGTCAAAATCAGAATGGAGGATAATGAATTCCTTGATAGTCAACGGAAAGGGCGGAAGAAATGATTATTTTCTATTCTCTAACATCTCCTTCCCTAAACTTACCAAATCATCTGCTGTCCGAAATCCCGGCGACTTAATGATGAGCTCTCCTTCTGGTGTTACAAACATCAACGTTGGATAGGCCTCAATTCCGAATTTCTGAGCCAAAGCTGCTCCCTCTTCTTGCTCACCGTCAAGGGCCATGTTTACAAAGTTGGTATTGAAAAAATCCCCAGCAGATTTATCCGCAAAGGTATGTTTTTTGAGTTGTTTGCAAGGCCCACACCAGGTGGCATAGATGTCTAGGAAAACCAATTTGTTCTCTTTTTTAGCCAATTCTAAGGCTTGTTGCCAGTTACCTTTTTGGAACTGAATACCACCGGGAGTATCGGCTTTGAAGTCAACTTTCGGGTTATTTCTAAAATATAAAAAGGCGATTATGCCGAGAACAACAATGGCTAGGAGGATATTTTTCATACTATTTTTCCTTTTTTTGGTATATTGATTATGTGTAGAACAAAATTTAAAATAAAATTAATTCAATAATCGCTCAAGATTTCTAAATTTACTTTCCTTATTGCTATTGCTTTTTAAAATTCGATTTGTATTTTGAAGTTCAGGCAATGAATTTTCAACCATAAATATTTAATTTTCTAATACTGTTGATCTCGGTTTAGCTCTTTCAAAAATGATAAAAATAGACAATTCTCTCAGGGTACAAGATTTACAATCCAAATTAGACACATTTTGGAAACTTTCGGGCGAAAAAATCCGCTCGATTCAATCCGAATATGATGACAATGACGGTTCGCCGGTTTTTACCCGAAACGGTAAATATACCACCAGAGGCTGGACAGAATGGACGCAGGGCTTTCAGTACGGCTCAGCCATTTTGCAGTTTGATGCCACGGGGAATACAGGTTTTCTAGAAATTGGTAGAAAAAAAACACTCGAAAAAATGGCTCCTCACATCAGCCACATTGGGGTGCATGACCATGGCTTCAACAATGTGAGTACCTATGGCAATTTGCTCCGTTTAATGCGTGAAGGCAAAATTGCTCAGAATGATTGGGAGCAAAATTTTTATGAATTGGCTCTGAAGATTTCGGGTGCGGTGCAAGCCAGTAGATGGACTGATATCAAAAACGACGGCGGATATATTCATTCTTTCAATGGAGCTCATTCGCTTTTTGTGGACACCATTAGGTCATGTAGAGCTTTGATAATCAGCCATCAACTGGGTCATGTTTTTCAGGGGGAAGGGGACGCCAAAATTAGTCTTTTAGAACGTGCACTAAAACATATCGAGGCTACTGCCAACTTTTCGGTATTCTATGGCGAAGGCAGAGATGTTTATGATGTTTGGGGTCGGACGGCACATGAGTCGGTTTTTAATGTGAAAGACGGTAATTTTCGATGTCCAAATTCACAGCAAGGTTATACGGGTTTCAGTACCTGGACCCGCGGCTTGGCTTGGGCTATTTGTGGATTTGCTGAGCAGCTCGAATGTTTGGAGATTTTAGACGGCGAGGAATTAGAAGCAATAGGCGGTAGAACTTATGTTACTAATATGATGCTGAAAGCAGCAAAAGCCACTTGTGATTTCTTTATTGAAAATACACCTATTGATGGTGTAACTTATTGGGATACAGGTGCTCCGAATTTGCACAAATTGGGCGATTACCTCTCTCAAAAAGCCGATCCTTTTAACGAGCATGAGCCTGTGGACAGTTCAGCTTCGGCTATAGCAGCCCAAGGTTTGTTGCGATTGGGCAAGTATCTAAAAGAAAACGGAGATGCAGAAACTGGTGAAAAATACTGGCAAACGGGATTGACGGTCATGAATTCGCTTTTAGAAGAACCCTATTTGAGTACCGATAAAAATCACCAAGGATTGCTTTTGCACACCATTTATCATCATCCAAACGGCTGGGATTTTGTGCCAGAAGGAGGCAAAATACCGTATGGTGAGTCGTGTATGTGGGGCGATTATCATTTCAGAGAGGCCGCACTTTATTTGCAAAAGCACTTAAATAATGAGCCTTATTATACTTTTTTTAACTGTTTACCGAAGTAATATTTAACCCATAAAATGACCGGAAAATTTAAACCTAAATACAGTCGAGTAGCACAATTAAAAACGGCTGCAGATTTTGCCAAATATCTGGAAGACAATCAGGTAGATTTAAAGTTTGATGAAGAATTACTTCCAAAAGAAATATCTCCATTTAATAAAGCCATTAGCTTAAAATCGGGCAAAACGATAGGTAATAGCCTCTCAATATTGCCTATGGAAGGTTGGGACGGAACTGCAGATGGAAAACCAACACATTTCACACTGAAACGCTGGGAAAATTTTGCCATTTCAGGAGCAAAATTGCTTTGGGGATGTGAGGCTGTGGCTGTTACCCATGAAGGTCGTGCTAATCCCAGACAATTGACCATTAATGAGGCGAATATTGGCGATTTGGAGGGTATGTTGCAAATGGTTTTGGATAAACATGCCGAGAAATTCGGAACATCAGACGACCTGTTGGTAGGTCTACAATTGACGCATTCAGGGCGTTTTTGTAAACCAAATGATAACACCAAGTTTGAGTCAAGAATAGCCTATAATCACCCAAAATTAGACGCCAAATTTCATGTCGCAGAGGACAATTTACCTATGACGGATGCCGAAGTTGATACTCTGGTAGGGGATTTTGTAAAAGCAGCAGTTTTGGCTCAAAAGGCGGGCTATCATTTCGTAGACATTAAGCATTGTCATGGATATTTGGGTCACGAATTTTTGAGTGCGGTGGATAGAAACGGAAAGTATGGCGGAAGTTTTGAAAACCGTACTAATTTTTTGAAAAATATAGTAGCTGGAATCCGAAAAGAGGCTCCAGGATTAGAAATTGGCGTGAGGTTAAGTGCCATTGATTTTGCCCCATTTAAAAAAGGTGCAGATGGCGTCGGAATTCCCGATTTGGCCGAAAACGAAAAGTATAAATATGCTTTTGGATGCGATGAAACAGGTTTAGAAATAGATTTGGAGGAACCGAAGAGGTTTTTAAAGCTTTTAGAAGAACTTGATATTCAGTTGGTTTGTATTACGCTTTCGAGTCCTTATTACAATCCGCATGTAACACGGCCGGCACTTTTCCCACCTTCGGATGGCTACCAGCCACCAGAGGAGCCGCTGATTGGCGTAGCGAGAATGATAGACGTTGTGGCTGATTTGAAAAAGGATTTTCCAAATTTGGTTATTGTTGGTTCAGGTTATTCTTATTTGCAAGAATGGCTACCCAACGTAGCCCAATATGTTCTGCGAAACAAAATGGTGGATTCGGTCGGTTTTGGCAGAATGGTGCTTTCATACCCCACTATGCCTGATGATATGCTCAACAACCGCCCAACCGAAAGAAAACTTTTATGTCGTACCTTTTCTGACTGCACCACTGCACCAAGAAATGGACTGGTGTCGGGTTGTTACCCTTTGGATCCCTTATATAAAACACTCCCAGAGGCGGTTACTTTGAAAGAGATTAAAGAGAAATTATAAAATCAGGAGACATTATTTCTGAATTTTTAACAAATAAAATTAGCATCCTTAACGCCCCTCTCCCTGTGGAGTGGAGTCGGGGGTGAGCTTAAATTATGAAAAAAGTAGCCCTAATAACTGGTGGTTCAAGAGGAATAGGCTTGGGCATAGCTCACAAAATGGCAGAAGCGGGTTTCGACTTGGCCATCAATGGCATGAGAGCCGAAACTGACGTTCAAGGGGTTTTGGAAAACCTAAAAAAACTTGGAAGAGACGTAATTTACTGCCAAGGTGATATTTCAAAAAAAGAAGATAGAAATAGTATTTTAGAAAAAATAAAAAAGCATTATGGAAAGCTAAATGTGCTCATAAATAATGCCGGTGTTGCCCCAAAAGAACGAAAAGATTTGCTGGAAGCAACAGAAGAAAGTTTCGATTATTTGATTTCCACTAATCTGAAAGGCCCCTATTTTCTTACCCAATCAGTAGCCAACTGGATGGTAGAATTAAAAGCACAAGTTCCGAATTTTGAAGGAAGTATCATCAATGTTTCGTCAATCTCGGCCACTGTGGCTTCAGTAAATAGGGGAGAATACTGTATTTCCAAGGCCGGAGTAAGTATGGCAACACAACTTTTTGCGGTTCGTTTGGCTGAGTTCGACATTCCGGTTTTTGAGGTACGTCCGGGTATAATCAAAACAGACATGACCGAGAAAGTAAGCCAGAAATACGACGATTTGATAGAAAATGGACTTTGTTTGACCAAACGCTGGGGCTTGCCAGAGGATGTTGGTAAAACGGTGACGGCTATAGCTCAAGGAAATTTCCTATATTCTACAGGACAGGTTTTTGTGGTGGATGGTGGATTGACGGTGGCAAGACTATAGTCCGTTGTTCAAATTTCCGATTTGAATGTATTAATATGTAAAAAATTCATGAATTGAATATTATTGTGACAATTTTGAAAATTGCCCCACCAATTTGTTGATTTGCAAAATATTAAGTGTAAATTTAGGCTACAAAATATTCAACCATTAATGAAAAAATTTACTAGAAGAGACCTTCTGAAAACTGCTTTGCCAGCGAGTATAGCTGCATATTCAATTCCTACTTTTATTCCTGCCAATGCCTTTGGTGCTAACGACCGACTGCGGGTTGCTGTGATTGGTATAAATAGCCGAGGGAAAGACCACATAAATGGTTTCATGAAGCTAGATAACGTCGAGGTTAGCACCCTTTGCGATGTAGATAGTGTTGTTTTAGGTGAAGGAGTTTCAAATTTTGAGAAAAAATATAAAAAGACCGTAAAACAAGAGAAAGACCTCAGGAAAGTTTATGAAGACAAAGATATTGATGCTGTAAGTATAGCTACGCCAAACCACTGGCACGCTTTGGCGGCTATCTGGGCATGTCAAGCGGGAAAGGATGTATATGTAGAGAAACCAGCTTGTCACAATATTTTTGAGGGAAGGAAATTGGTGGAGGCCGCTACCAAATATAACAAAATTGTGCAGCATGGTGTGCAATTACGTAGCTCAGTTGCTATCCAGGAAGCTATCAAGCACTTGCGTGACGGACTCATTGGTAAAGTTTATATGGCCAAAGGAATAGTTTACAAATGGCGGCCAGATATCGGAAATTTGGGTAATTCGGCTGTTCCTGAGGGGTTAGACTGGAATTTGTGGCAAGGTCCAGCCCAAGAAAAGGCCTTTAGCAAAAACTATGTTCATTACAATTGGCATTGGTTTTGGGATTATGGAAACGGTGATATTGGTAACCAAGGAATTCATGAAACCGACCTCGCCATGTGGGGATTGGATGTGGGTTTGCCCGATACCATTTCTTCGTCGGGAGGGAAATACCTTTGGAACGATTGTAAAGAAACTCCCGAATATCTAACTTCCTCGTATCAATACACCAAAGAGAATAAGATCTTGCAGTTTGAGGTACGTCCATGGATGACCAACAAAGAGGACGGCGTAGAAATAGGCAATATATTTTACGGCGACAAAGGTTATATGGTTATTAACGGCTACAACGATTACAAAACATTTTTGGGCAAAGAGCGTGCCCCAGGCCCAGCTCGAAAGGAGGGCGGCGATCATTACAAAAATTTTGTAGATGCCGTAAGAGCTCAAGATAAAAAAATGTTGAATGGGCCAGTTGAAACGGCACATTTGGCTGCGAGTTTGGCACATTTGGGCAATATCTCCTACCGACTTGGTCGCACTTTGAAGTTTGACCCAGTAGCAGAGAAGTTTCTTGGTGATAAGAAAGCAAATGAAATGCTTACGAGAAAATACAGAGCTCCGTTTATAGTTCCTGAGAAGGTGTAGTTCTTAAAAAAAAGAGCTCTGTTTTTGTATTCTCTGATAATATTGACAGCCTGCAATTGCATGGTTAAAGCAGAGCCTTTTTTTTTGATGAAACTACAAAAAAACTGTGGATGGTGTCTTTATGAAGATCCTAATAACTTCTGAGGATTGCCAAAAGACAAAGCCCGATGGCAGCTTTAGTAAAGTGGAATGGCCAATGCCCAGAATTTAATCTTGAGTTTTCGAAAGAAGGATAAATCTCAGCCACGGTTTTTATAGAGAACACTGCAGCTGTTACGATTTACTAAAAAAGGAAATAAGCACCTGGGCTTTTATTTGACATAGAATAGAATTTTCTTTGTGCTTTGGCGATCTAGCGGTGAAAAATTAAAGAGATGAAATATATAAAATATAGCAACGGCGACCTAATGCCGAGTTTAGGATTGGGAACGTGGAAGTCAGCCCCTGGAGAAGTTTATAGGGCTGTTAGAGAGGCGATTACAATTGGTTACAAACATTTTGACTGTGCACATTTGTACAATAACGAACCCGAAATCGGCCAAGCTTTTGCTGACTCAATGGCAGCTGGGGAAGTAAAACGAGAGGAGCTTTGGATAACCTCAAAACTTTGGAACAATCGCCACCGAAAAGAACAAGTGCAACCTGCCCTTGAGCTTACGCTTAAAAACCTTCGTTTGGATTATCTCGATTTGTATTTAATTCATTGGCCAATCGCCTTAAGAGATGATGTCACTTTTCCTACCAAGGCAGATGAGATGGTTAGCCTAATAGTGACCCCACTTACAGAAACTTGGGAAGGAATGATAGGCGTACAAGAAATGGACATGGCCAAACATATCGGAACAAGTAATTTTAGTATAAAAAAAATAAAAAAACTTACGGAGGTTACGGGGATAAAACCAGAGAATAATCAGGTAGAAATGCACCCTTTTTTACAGCAAAACGCTCTTAAAACCTTTTGTGATGCCGAAGGAATTTCGCTTACGGGCTACGCTCCATTGGGTTCGGCCGACAGACCAGCCAACAGAATTGTAGCGGGCGAACCAAAACTTTTTGATGATGAAATCATCCGAAATGTTGCAGAAAGCAAAGGCTGCACGGTAGGCCAAACGATGCTGGCTTGGGCAGTAAATAGAGGTACTTGCACCATACCAAAGTCAGTAAATGCCAACAGGCTAAAAGAAAATCTAGAAGCAGCAGATATCGAACTTTCAGAATCAGAAATGGCACAAATAGACGCTGTAAATATGAATTACCGCTACATCAAAGGTGACTTCTGGTGTCTTCCTGGTTCAGATTATACGGTCGAAAATCTTTGGGATGAGGGGGTTTAAGGTTTGGTTTTACCTGCAAATTGCTTTATGAGGGTTGCGTTTTATAAGTCCAAATCCCTATTAAATTGTAGTTTGTTTGATTCTTTTTGGCTAATAAGCTCTTAAAAAATGCAGGCATTCAAAAATGCTCCTGCCGAAGTTGGATGCGAGTCGATATCCTGAAGTGGGTACTCTGGATACTCTAATTCGAATTGATAATACAATTCTCCATTTTGGCTCAAAATCATTTTGTTAGCTTTGGCTATTTCTTTACAGGAGGCGGCTATCAAAGATATTTCATCTTCATTATTTTAGATTTTTGGAGAACAATATTCTGTCATTTGCAAGGCCGAATCAAGATCGGGAATTGGAATATAATATTTTTTTGGGTAGCGGTTTGACATTGTCCAAGTTTCAAAAAGTATATATTTGGTTTTTCAAATGGTTAGTTTACATATTATCAATTATATGCTCCCATATTTTATTGTCCATAGAAGTTTTTTTGTACAAGGTATTTGCCAAAATTAAATACCGTCGTCTTCTTCTAAGTTTCGAAATTTTCTTTTTTAATTCCAAAACCTTTGTGGAACTTTGTGTAAAACTTTGTGACCCTCTGTGGTACTAGAACACCTAGATGACAAATCAAGAAACAAATCAAGAACCCAAAGGCACAAGAATCAACAAATACTTGAGCGAAGTAGGTTTTTGTTCAAGAAGAGCAGCCGATACCTTAATTGAAGAACGTAGAGTAACTATCAACGGAAAGGTACCCGAAATGGGAACTCGAATCCAAGAAGGCGATGAAATAAGAGTTGACGGAAAACTTATTTCTGAGCCCAAAGAGCAGCATGTATATTTGGCCTTTAATAAACCAGTAGGGATAGTTTGCACTACAGATATAAAAGCAGAGAAAGATAATATTATCGATTTTATCAATCATCCAAAACGGATCTTTCCTATCGGTAGGCTCGATAAACCCTCAGAAGGTTTGATTTTATTAACCAGTGACGGCGACATTGTAAACAAAATACTTAGAGCAAGAAACAACCATGAGAAGGAATATGTGGTAACCGTAAATAAACCCATCAGCCGAGATTTTGTATTTAAAATGAGCAAAGGGGTTCCCATTCTCGATACGGTAACGAGGCCATGTAAAGTCGAAAAAATAGATTTATACACTTTCAAAATTGTTCTTACTCAAGGTTTAAATCGCCAAATAAGGCGAATGTGTGAGTATTTAGGCTATTCCGTAACCAAGCTCAAACGAGTTAGAATTATGCACATCCACCTCGATTTGCCCATCGGTAAGTGGCGAAACCTCACCGCCAAAGAACTAGAAATCATCAACTCAGCCACTGTAGATTCCTCAAAGGTTTACGAGGATTTTGAGTGAATTTTTTGCTCAAAATTTTAGCAATAAAATTCGAATTTTTTAGAAATATTAAAAAGTCATTATTTTGTGGCATTCAAAACCTTTATTTTCAATATTTTAAAAAATGAACAAAAGCACAGCACTCAAAACATTCTTTGGATACGATTCTTTTAGGCCATTGCAAGCCGAAATCATTGACCATATATTAGACAAAAAAGACGCATTGGTTCTTATGCCAACGGGCGGAGGGAAGTCTGTTTGTTTTCAAGTTCCAGCCTTGGTTAATGATGGGCTTACGGTGGTGATTTCACCATTAATTGCCCTCATGAAAGACCAAGTTGAGTCTTTGAGAAGTAACGGAATTAAGGCTTCGTTTTTGAATTCGAGTATTACAAATGATGAGCAAGATGCTGTCTTTTGGGCAGCAAAAATGGGTGAATTAAAATTGCTTTACATAGCTCCCGAAAAGCTTTTTGCTGGAAATATGGTGGAGAATTTTAAAAAGCTCAATATATCGCTTTTTGCAATAGATGAATCGCATTGTATTTCATCTTGGGGACACGATTTCAGGCCTGAATATCGCCAACTTTCTATTTTAAAGGACGAATTTCCAGATATTCCGGTGGTTGCTTTAACCGCCACGGCCGATAAAGTCACACGTCGAGATATTTGTAAACAATTACAAATTCCTGAAGAAAATACCTTTATCAGTAGTTTTGATAGGCCAAATATCAGTTTGGAGGTATTGCCGGGTAGAAAACGCCTGCAACAAATTCAGTCTTTTTTAAACAAAGTTCCTAACCAATCAGGTATAATTTATTGTTTAAGTCGGAAATCTACCGAATCGGTGGCTGAGAGCTTGAATAAGCTCGGCTTTAAGGCGGAGGCCTATCATGCAGGCATAGCGGCTGATAAACGTTCAAAGATTCAAGAGAATTTCATCAATGACGAGACACCGATTATTGTGGCGACTATTGCCTTCGGCATGGGTATCGACAAATCCAATGTTCGTTGGGTCATTCATTACAATATGCCCAGCAATGTAGAGAGTTTTTATCAGGAAATTGGCCGTGCTGGCCGTGATGGCACTCCCGCTCAAACAGCTCTCTTTTATAGTTTTGCAGATATCGTGACCCGTACCGATATGATAAAAAGTTCAGAACTGCCCGAGGGTCAAAAGGAGTTGATGCTGGCCAAGTTGGATAGAATGAAGCAGTATGCCGAGGCAAATATTTGCCGTAGGCGAATTTTGATAAGTTATTTTAATGAGGACATAGGAAAAGACTGTGGCAATTGTGATGTTTGTAAAAATCCAAGGAAGAAATTCGAAGCCACCGTTTTGGCCCAGAAAGCTCTTTCGGCTATATTTAGAACCAATCAAAAAATAGCTTTGACCATGTTGGTGGATATTTTACGGGGCAGCCGAAATCAAAGTGTGATTCGAAATGGATACGACCAACTCCCGACTTTTGGTGTGGGTAAAGACCTCAAACCTGAAATTTGGGTGGATTATATCTTGCAATTGTTAAACTACGGGGCATTTGATATTGCTTATGACGAAGGCCACACTTTCAAATTGAATGAAGTGAGCCGCCAAATATTGAAAGGCCAACGAACTGTTGAAATATCAGAATACATAACACCATCAGAAAGGCAAGCCGCTGAAGCTGAACAATTTAAGAGCACAGCAAGTAAATCAGAACAAATTAAAGGTGAGTTATTTGAAAAACTCAGAACACTTAGGAAGCAAATTGCCGACGCCATTGGTTCGCCTGCATATATCGTCTTTTCAGATGCCACATTGGTTGATATGGCCGCCAAAAAACCCATTACTAAAGCTCAATTCCTAGAAGTATCTGGAGTAGGGCAGGAGAAGTTCAAACGTTTTGGAGAAGCATTTATGAAGGAAATATTTGAATTTGTAAATCAAAATAAAGAATCTGCCGCCCGCATGGGCAAAGGCTTAACCCAGGCGGTTTCATTTCAATTGTATCAAGATGGTTTTTCGGTTGAGGAAATTGCCCAACAACGTGCTATTGCCCAATCAACAGTTATTTCTCACCTCATAAAAATGAAGGAGGACGGTCATGAAATAGATTTATCTGTCTTAATAGACCCTTGGGATCTTAACGTCATCAAAGATGCCACCGAAGAAATTGGATTCAAAAAAGGCGATGGTATAAAAACTATCTTCGAACACTTTGAAGGCAATATGGGTTACGAAAAAATTAGGCTTGCTTTGTATTTTGTCAATGCCTGAAATAGATTGACCGTTTTTAAGGATTACAATTAAACTTAAAAATGGAATAAAATGGCAAAAATTACAAAAGGTTTTTCGATGACGGTTAAGGAGCGTCGGTATC
>Ga0164293_10002807_pt1 | contig 14788 bp, 18 predicted proteins | sample GEODES118metaG_FD_111487 | JGI IMG/M metagenome (GOLD analysis project Ga0164293, IMG submission 111487) | Eutrophic lake water microbial communities from Lake Mendota, Wisconsin, USA - GEODES118 metaG | ecosystem: Environmental > Aquatic > Freshwater > Lake | place: USA: Lake Mendota...
CGCCTGTACCACTTGTTCCACTTGATCCGCCTGTACCACTTGTTCCACTTGATCCGCCTGTACCACTTGTTCCACTTGATCCGCCTGTACCACTTGTTCCACTTGATCCGCCTGTACCACTTGATCCGCCTGTACCACTTGATCCACTACTACCGGATGTGCCGCTGGATCCACCAGTACCAGAAGTTCCGCTGGTACCACTTGTACCACTATAACTCAACGCATAGCTCGCTGTAATAGCTTGTTGTGCCCAACTAGATGTCAGTTGTGATAGTTGATTAGATATAAAAGATCCTTTAAGAATTAAAGAACCTGTCATTGATAATGATCCTGAAAGTTTTAATGACATATATTATGTTATTCTTATAAGTATAAAATTGCCGTTTCTATATAATCCGCCTAGTGGTACGCCTGCCAATCCAGCAGCATTATCATCAACAAAATTCAAAGAAGATGATACTTGACTCAACACAACATATCCACTTTGCACTTTAACATTTGATTGAACATTACCACTACCAGCTCCATTATACGTAAGTACACCATTAACAGTTGATCCGGTTAAATTAAGAAATCCACTGGTACCACTTGTACCTGTACTTCCACTACTACCAGATGAACCTGATGAACCAGAAGTACCATTGCTACCAGCACTACCCAACTGTGTATACATTACTTGCGTAGCCGTCAAAATAATAGAAGGCATCGCTGGTATGTCAGGACTGGTTTGTTCTCCTACATACGCAATCGAAATTGTAGGCGAATCAGTGTGCCAATAAAATTGTATAAAATCACCCGCATTAAGTTTCAATACAAAATTCCAAGCAGCAATACTATTAGACTGACCAGCAGCACTAAATATGGTATTTGTGACGGGCACACTAGTACCATTTTTAGCTATCCAAATATCCACATCAGCAGCATTGGAATTGCTTTTTTGAAAGACCGCACTAAATTGAATGTTATATACACCACCCTCGCTAAATGTAAGTTTTGTGGTATCAACCATGTCAATACCATATCGATCTGGATCTTTGGTATTAAAAAACATCAAATTGCTGCCAGTAGAGCCAGATACGTTTGTCTGTGTTGTAGTATCCCAAAAACTTCCCCAGTGTCCTTGAGCACCACCCGCACCATTTATACCGCTTGTTCCACTACTACCAGTTTGTCCACTGCTACCACTACTACCGCTTGTGCCACTACTACCGCTTGTGCCACTACTTCCACTTGTGCCACTACTACCGCTTGTGCCACTACTACCGCTTGTGCCACTACTTCCACTTGTGCCACTACTACCGCTTGTGCCACTACTTCCACTTGTGCCACTACTACCGCTTGTACCACTACTACCGCTTGTACCACTACTACCAGTTTGTCCACTTGTTCCACTACTACCGCTTGTACCACTACTACCAGTTTGTCCACTGCTACCACTACTACCGCTTGTTCCACTTTCACCACTTGATCCGCTGCTACCGCTTGTTCCACTACTACCAGTTTGACCACTACTACCACTACTACCAGTTTGTCCACTTGTTCCGCTTGATCCTGCACTACCAGATGATCCGCTGCTACCACTAGATCCTGTCTCCCCACTTGTCCCACTACTACCACTAGATCCGTTTATGCCATTTTGTCCACTCGTGCCGCTAGATCCACTTGTACCACTAGTTCCAGAAGTACCTGATGCAACATTTAATGCATAAGAAGCGGTTATAGCGTTTCTAGCCCAACTAGCAGTTATAGGATATGTACTACCTGTTTGTAATAATGGACAATTACACGGAGCATAACTTGCACTAACAGCATTTATAGACCAACTACCTGTTATAGGATATGTACTACCAGTGTATATATTAGTTCCACCATTTAATGCATATAAAGCCCAACTGCTTGTTATAGGATAGGTACTACCAGTATTTAGATTATAATAACCATAACTACTGCTTATTATTAATTTTCTTATACCACCTCTTGTAGCGATTGCTGTACCAGCAGTTGGAACACTAAAACCTATTATTGCGGTATTATCGTCAAATAGGTTAATTACTTCTGGTATTAGTTGATTATCGTTTGTATCAACTGTTTGTATAAGAACATATTTATCACCTAGATTGTGATTAAATGTCCATATATTACTTGCACTAAAGCTTTGTGTTATGCTATTACCAAAATTACAATTTTCTGAATAACTAGCAGTTAATGCCCAACTACTTGTAATTGGGTAAGTACTACCAGTATATAGTGATGATCCGCCTGATCCTGAACCACAGTTGCAATTTAAAGCGTAACTGGCAGTAACATTAAGAAACGGTATTAAACTACCTGTACCGTCTAATACTAAGCTACCACTATATATCTGTAGTAACTTTGGATAACTCTCACATATTTTTTGAGTATTAAGATTCTGTGATGGAAAAACTGGCATATCATATTATATTAATTATAACTCGTTCGATAGCAGTTTTTTAATAAGTTCTTTCTTTTCTTCCTTATTTAATTTTCCATCAACTTGAATTTTCTTTACTTGTTCATTAACAGATTCTAAAAGTTTTTCTTTTAATGATTTAACAGGATTTTTAGATTCAGTAACAACTTTTTGTTCTATTTCCTTGGTTTTAGCTTCCAAGTGTTGTTTTTTATCTTCTTTAATCTTAATTTCGATTAATGGCTTAGTCTTGACATTCTTGATTTCTTTGATTTCCACTTTATTATAGCTATCAAACAACAATTCACTTTCCCATGGGGTAACCAAATTGTTTTCAACGATTACTTCCAATTTGATAGTTGCTTTATCACTTTCGGTAAAATATTTCTTTAAACTTTTAATAGGTACAGTAATTGTATCTTTTGATACAGTACCAAAGAATACTAAATTAATATCATCACTTTCAATGATTAAACGTGCTGAACTGTCTTTGGTTGAGGCATTTTTGATTGACACCTCACATTCAAATGTTTCTTCTTTGTCAAGATATATTGTATAAGCGCTCATTTTAATAAAATTTTATACTTATAAATATATAATGGGTTGGTTAATTAATAACTAATTTTTAGTTATGTGAGCAAGTTGTTCAAATCGTTATCTGTATATTTTCTTATATTTTTAACGTCTACCCCAACTTCTTTTAATGTACTGAGTATAAATTCCACATCTTGAACATTTACTTTTACTTTTGTTTCGGGTACAACAATAGTTTTATTATATTTTTTATTAGCACACTTTACATATATTTCAATTAACCGCTTTTGTTTTTGTGGCTGTTCTTGTTGATACTTCTCTAATTCTAGATCTTTGTTATATAAGTCAAACGGATGATCTCCCCAGAACGCCGGATCGCGTGCTCCACCTCCAATAATATCTACAACCTCTGTAATACATTCACTCCAAAGATTACATACCGTACCCCATGTTCCACATTGACCACCAAATGTTGCCGGATCTGCCATATGTTATAATCCAAATCTACTCTTGGTAGCATTATAATTTTGCAATACTTCAGTTGCACTTAATGCTTTGTTATATACAATTGCAAGGTATATATTGCCTGGAAAAGGACCATCGCCAAATGCACCGTTTCCTAATCTAATAGGATATGTGTCTTGAATATTTCCTGTATAACTTACTTGGTTATCATAAACACCGTTAACATATAACTTCAACAATGAATTTGTTTTATCATATACAATACTACCAAAAGCTATAGTGCCATTTGGAATAATAGTGTTTGAACTAACTCCTGCCGTACCACCACCATCGGCGTATAGTCTGGTTGATATCATATATGATTGAATTCCAGGACCCGCAACACTTCTTTGTGTTACTAACGCTCCGTAACCATCGCCTACAGTTGAAACTCTATACCACACACAAATAGTAGCATTATTTGTTGGAAAACTAATTGTAGAAGCATTATATGGTACATTTACATAATCATCTACACCATCAAATACAATACATCCACCATTTGCTCCATTAAATGTAGGCCCATTAGTTAGTGTACCGGTATTTGCATTACCGCTTAAATCGTACCAACTAGTGCCACTACCAGGATAACTTACTTTATTAGCAGCGTCTAAAGCTAATACTAATCCTGATGTAACTATTTGTGGGGAATATTTAGTTGACATATGTACTATAATTATAAACCAAATCTACTCTTAGTAGCATTATAATTTTGCAATACTTCTGCTGCGGTTAATTCCTTATTGTAAATTTTCACGGATGAAATATTACCGCTAAAAGCAAAATTAGCTACATCATTTCTAATTCTACCCACATCAAAATTTGTTATCGATGTACCAGAAACTTGCCATGTGCCTGAATATATGGATGGATTTCCCAAATATATTCCATTTTTATACATCTTCCATTGTGTACCACTGACAGCTGTAACCGTAATATTAGTCCAAGTATTCAATGAAATAATATTATAGTGTTCCATATAATTTGAACTCTGCAAACTCACTTCAACATTAAGTCCTTGTTTTGTTAAAATTTCATATTTTTCAGTAACATTTGATCCTATCAACGCGGAATATGTTTTTGAACTATTGAGATTGAACCAAACATCCATGCTAATAGTATTATTTACGAATCCCGTAGTAGTTCCTGTAATATAATCATCTGTACCATCAAATACTATCGATCCGCATTTAGAATTACTAAATGTAGGGCCATTAGTTAATGTTCCAACATAACCCGTTGAAGTTAAATCAGTCCACGTTGTACCGCTACCACGATAGCTAAGTTTATTAGCCGCATCTAAACAAAGTACCAATCCACTTGTAACTATTTTGGGGGAATGTATAAAAGCCATATATACTATAATTATAACCCAAATCTTGTTTTAGTAACATTATAGTTTTGAAGTATTTCACTTGCACTTAATGCTTTATTATATATTGAAAAAGATGACACTCTACCATCCCAAATTTCGCCTCCATTATCATATCCTGATATTCTTCCTATTCCAGTATTAATTATGGTACCCGTATGTGCTTGTGTTGCTAATAGTGTTCCGTTTAGATATAATCTAATATTAGCTCCATCATATGTACCACAAAAATTACTAAACGCCGATGTTGATGGATCTGTATTAGAACCTGCAAATTGACTGCCATTATTTGTAATAATACCTAAATAATAATTATAAGGAGACGGACCTAAAGAAAAATAAACACCTGTTATTGCCTGTGTGCCAGCCGTAACAGTTACAAATATTTTTTTATAAACTTGAACCACATTTGTTTTAGCCCAACAATTTATGGTTATTGCTGATGTTGGAAGAAACGTAGAAGCATTACCTAACTGAACATTATCATCAGTACCATCAAATACAATAGTACCAACATTTGCATTGCTAAATGTAGGACCATTGGTTAATGTACCATTATTTGTACCGATTAAATTATACCATGTAGTACCTGTGCCACTATAGCTAACTTTATTAGCAGCATCTAAAGCTAATACTAAATTGGTATTTATTGCGTCTGGTCCTCCTGAACATGCCATATACTATAATTATCTATAAACTCATGTTCTAACTCTAAATTTATAATATACATTGTAATTCTGCAATATTTCAGCATCAGTCAATTCTCTATTATAAAACAATATTTGATGTACTTTGTTCGTGACATTCGTGTCGGGGCCATATATAGCTATATCACTTGAAGATCCACCCGATCCCAATGTACCTCCTGTGTTTCTACCTCCAACCTTGGCACCATTTGTCCACGGTTGTACTCCTGTAGAACTATTAAATTGAAATACAAGATTCCATATATTTCCCGTAACCATTGTGCCGTGACCACACATGTATGCCCATCCTCCATTTGATCCCGCATACCACGCTATTGTACCATCTGCTCCGTTTCCTTGGTAATTGCCAAAGTGATATAACACAAAGCTGGTAACTCCCAATGTAGCACCCCATTTACTCACAGGATGATAAGCATATTCTGTAGTTGTAGCGGTCTTTTCTAATAAAATAGATATAGTAATATTTGTTATATTATTAGCCCAAGTCAAACCAGCCGAACTACCTACACCATATGAGCTGAGTTGCAAATTGTTAACTCCAGCTAAATCGTTCATCTTGTTACCAATGCCAGTCGGATAACTGTTTTTATCCGAGTCATCGTAAGCTAATACCAATCCATTTTGTACTAAATCTGGTCCAGCGGAGCCTGCCATAAATTATTGAGGTAAAAATAGTGGATTTGGATCAGTCCATTCAGGCGTAGCTAATATAGCTAATATTTCCTCATAAGTATATGGACCTTCTTTTGTGGTTAAATTGTTTACACAATCAGGTGTAGCACCATCCCATTTAACAAATGTTTTGGTTTTATCTACCGAAAGTCTTACAGTGTTAATAGAAGTTTCTTCTACTTGTGTAAAATCTATAGTATTCAATTCACTCACATTAAATATCATAAACTCTCTATCTTCATATATTGTTACGTTGTTTTCATTCATATGTTTTATAATCCAAATCTACTTTTTGTTGCGTTGTAATTTCTCAAAATTTCAGTTGCGGTTAATGCTCTGTTATAAATTAAAGTATTAGATATTCTGCCAGCATATAATCTAGATGCATCTAGAAAAAATCCTTTTCCTAAAATCACATTGTTCATAGTACCTACAAAACCTGTGGGAGTTCCATATGAAGTTCTACCATTAGTTGTATCATATCCATTAAGATATGTATTTGATGTGTTGCCTGAAGAGTTATAAGTTATACCCACACAATACCAACTATTCGCTACAAATCCTGAATTCATGACTGTTTGTGAATAAAAAGAGTCGTTACTATTTGTGATATTAGAATATACCCAACTTAATGCATTCCAACTTGTCATTTCTAATCTTGGACCAATATTGCCTGTAGTTGCATTGTAGTTAAAATTGCAATCCAAAATATTTCTATAACTGATGACATTTGTAGGATAACACCAAACCAAGACCGTAAAACTAGTTATTGTACCAATATTTCCTACACTAACAAAATCATCAGTAGCATCAAAAAATATACTTCCACAGTTTGATCCGTTAAATGTAGGTCCGTTTGTTAAAGTACCTGTATAGTTATTGCCACTTAAATCTCTCCACACAGTACCACTGCCTGGATAACTATTTCTATCAGCAGCATCAAGTGCCAATACCAACCCACTTGTAACTATTTTTGGACCTCTGGATAATGCCATATACTATAATTATAACCCAAATCTTGTTTTATTAGCATTATAGTTCTGTAAAGATTCTGTAGCAGTTAATGCTCTATTATAAATCAATGTCGAAGCTATACTTCCCTCATATGTATGAGAACCTTGGTTGCCGCCAACTTGAGTTCCAATTGTATACCCATTAACTTGCATACCCGCAGTACCAATATTTAAAGCACCTTTATCAACACCATTAAAATATCCTCTTCCAGCAGAACCATTCCAAGTTACTATCGCATTGTTCCATGTATTTGTATTTACAGAACCAAGAGATAATTGTGTTTTTGCCCCTCTAATACCAACAACACAAAAATACGGAGCTAATGATCCAGCACTAGTTGTGTTATCTCCACCACTTACAAATAAAGCCAATGTTTCAGCTCCCCCAATACCACCTCCATTGCCAACCAAGCAATAAGAACAATTTCCTCCGTTATTTGCAGAATTTCTTGTTGTTGTAGGAGATACTGGAAATCTAAACCAAACTGAAATCGTCCAAGCATATCCTACATCCGCATAAAAATTATTTGTTGAAGAAATAAAAAATCCAGATGCTGCAGATACATTATAAAAGAATTGGGTTGTACCATTTAATGTAAAAAAAGTGTTAGAATATGTTGGAGAATTAGCCAATGTAAAACTATTATTATTGTTACTCAAATCTATCCAAGTAGCACCTGTGCCTGGATAACTATTTCTATCAGCCGCATCAACTGCCAACACCAAACCACTTGTAACTATTCTTGGGCTAAAATACATAATTATTTAATCTTTATAATCTTGGTAGCTGCACCTTTTTCTCTAGCATATCTATTATACTCTACATACAAATCCTCAGCATTCATTCTAGCATCAACTTCCCACGGTAAAGTCTTTTCTTTTGGATCATTGTCTTTGTATCTAGGATATACTTTACCCTCCCAACTGTTATCAAATGTGTTTAATTTACCATCTTCCACTTGTTTAATGTGCCAACATTCATGTGCCAATGTCTTTATTTGATCATCACTGCTATGAGGACTGTTAGTTCTCATAATAATTGTATATTTCTTTACTTTATATGGCTTAGCATCACCCTCTACTTTTACTTTACCCTGTACATCATCTTCTAAACTACCAAACTCTAACTTGATTTTTCCACTGGGTAAACTTAACTTGTTAACAAAAAACTTATAAGCCTTCTTAAGTCTTTCCTTATCAACCACATTCTTTAACATCTCAGTTAAACTATTAGTAGTTGGAAGATTGTTACCCTCATATTTACGTGGGGTAGTAATATCAACTAACTTATACTTAATAGGCAAATCTTTAATAGTTCTATAGGTAGCCAATATATTCTTGATGCTATCATCCACAAAGAATATATCATTGTAACCCTCATTTTGTATCTTGTTCAATATCCAATTAGCTTTAGCCATAGGATCACCAGTACCAAGAGTAACCACTTCAATGTTTACTCTAAAGTACTTTCTAATTATATCTCTTATGTGTGGCGCTGCTTCAGATCCTCTAGCCGTCAATATCACAGTCTTACGATCTGTTCCTGTAGATTGTGTTATTTTATAAAATCTTTTGCCAATTGAACGAATTAACGTTGGGTTAATAAGTGTTTGAAATTGACTAAAATCAAACTTATCATCTGGCTGTGGTTCATATACAGCATATTCAGCTGGGGTAATTTCTCTACTAGTACCATCAGATGAAGTAACAACAACTTTTGCCTCGGTTTCAAAAATTGTATCATCAAAATCGAAAATTCTTAGTTTCTTTATTTTCATCCTCTTAATGCTTTCAATAGTTTCTTGTATAATGATTCTTTCTTAACCAATTGGTCCAATGGTATACCTCTGTACTTTTGTCTTATTTGTGCAATAGGCATACCATATTGTTTCTCGGCTTGAGCAATCAAACTATATCTATCTTGTTTTTCTTTTTGTTTAGCATCCAATTTGCGTTGTACAGATGTAGCTACAACACTCTTTACGTTGTCCGTGTAGTTCTTTATACCAGCATTCAATAAATCATTCAATATCTTGATTTCAATCTCTAAACTATCCACTTCATTTTCTAGATTTTGTTTTTCCGCCGGAGTAAATGTAGCGCCTGTTGAATGTAATTTACCTCGTTTTTCAACGAACTCTTGAGTCTTATCATCAATTACTTTCTCAAGTGATTCACCTTGAGTTCTTTTATCAAGTTCCAAAGCAGATGGCGGAAAACTAAAACTTACACCTACAGGCATAAGATAATATGCATCTGACTCAGTTATTTTGACAATAATAGTATTTCCGTTAATAAATTTTATTTCACCATATGTATCATAACTTTTGATTTTTACTTTGTCACCCACTTTAAAACTGACTGAATTACCTCCATCTTGTTGTTTTGGAATATATATTCCAGAATTTGGAATATCTTTAACAGGTTCTTTAACGATTGACTTTGGTTCATTGTTGTTATAAAACTCATCATATGTATAAAATTTCATACTTGGTTCATACAAACATTCTTTGGGATCATATCCATTGAACCCTATCACTTTATCATATTGATCCTTATACTTAATTATTCTATCTCTTTTAGAATCCCAAAATGTTACAATAATAGCTTTACCACTTGGTATTGTAGATTCAATCTTTAAATCAGAATCATCAACCACATCTTTAGCATCATCTACTTCAAATATTCTACCCTTCAAAAGTGGATCAGCATAAAAGCCAAATCTACCTATACCTTTTAAAAGATTTTCTATATCTAAATGACCTCCGCCGCTATTGCTATTCTTTAAATAATTTATTGCTTTTTGTCCCCAATAATCAAGTTGATCCTCCGAATTCTTGTTTATATCCAATTTGAGACTTGGTTGTTTGGATAGTTCGTCTACATCCTTTAAAACTTCGGGGTCATCACAATAAAATTCTTTTTTAACAAGACTATATCCAAATATAGCATTTTTACCACTCTTTTGATCTTTATATACAAGAAAAGCACATTTATTCGCTGGGCTACGATAACTATATGTCTTTTTCTTGTAATATACAGTATCTGGATTTTCTAAAAGTAAGTCTCTAAATAGCTTCATAGTAGTTATAAATATTAATCAAATCTACTCTTATGCTTACTTTTAAAGTGTTTTAACCGTTCCATTATCTCCTCACGCTGTTTATCACTATAAAAAGACCAATCACGTAGTTCATCCCAAGTACGACCACATCCTTCACACAGTCTATTATCAACAAGCACACATATTCGTTTACATGGAGTTTTCATGTTATTTATGAGCACAAAAAAACCCGTCATTTACGACGGGTTAAATAATTTAAATGTTTTTTGCTTTTTCTATAATTTCTTTTAACTTTTTACTGGTCTTAGCATCCATCGCTGCTTTCTTCATTGGTTCTTTCTTATTACCATCTTTATCTAAATCTAAGAAATCAGGTTTTGCACCTTCTTCATAACATTCCTCACATTCCATCTCTTCCATCATCTTCTCAACATCAGCCTCTTCCAATGTTCTGCCAACATGTCTCTTAAGCATCTTGCCTACTTTATCAAACAAGTCAGCATCAGTCTTATCACCCTTAAACTTATTGCTCTTTTCTTGCTTCTCAATATGATGTACCAAATTCTTGGTTACCTTATTAGTTGGTTCTTCAGCCTTTTTAACTGGAGCTACAACTTTCTTTATAGCTTTAACAGCTTTAGGAGCTTCTTTCTTTGGTTCTTCTTTAGCAGCACCCTTTTTCTTGGCTTCTGCCACTTCTTCTTCGTATACTTCTTGAATTAATTGTTTTAAATCTTCTTTGGTCATAATAGTGAATTTAAATTGTTGTTACAAATAAATATAATAATCAAACACTTATCACTTGTTTTTTTATCAAACCATCATACCATTTTCTACCAGTCTCACTAAACCTATAATCCCATTTTAATTCATATCTACTCTGTAACTCTTTGACCATCGCAGTTCCATACCCTCGCCTACGATGCTCATACCTGATATTAATAAACTCAATTATTACCACTTCATCATATACATTAGGCCTATAATACTTACAATGACCTACATCATCTCCACGATTGTTTATAATCGTACAACTATATTCTTCTCTACCTTCAGTCGAGGTACCCATATAAACATGTGCAAATTTCATAAAACAAAAAACCTCCCATCAGGGAGGCTATATCACTAACCATTCAATTGTTTCTTATCACCACAACAACCATTGCTTAACTTTAAAATTTCATCCAGTGTTTCTTTTACACGAATACCAGCACCATTATGCGCTGTAATAATTGCTGTGTGTTTACCACTTACACTAGGTTCCATACTAATAGCCCTATCCAAATTAAATAGAATAGGAATATAAGCGCGAGTATTATCATGATTCAAATCCAACTGATTCAACTTAATTAAATGTGCCATACGTTTCGTTTTTTATTGTTTACTTGTTATACTTTAAATTTGGTGGGTCAAACCGGACTTGAACCGATAACCAAAGAATTATGAGTTCTACGCTCTAACCATTGAGCTATTGACCCGTAAATACTTTTACTTTAATAAAATGGTGGCTCCGTAGGGAATTGAACCCTATCAGCACCCAAATCTAGGGATTATACAGATTATAAGTCTGCCCATGCACCATACATCACAGAGCCATTCTAAAAACTGGAGCGATATCTCGGACTTGCACCGGCCTTTTCACTGGAATGTGAACGTGCTCCTCATAGACACTAATATCGCATTAAAACTGGAGCGGGTCCGAACTTTGCATTTCGCCTTTTGATCTGGTAGACCAACGTGCTCTCTTTACACTTGACCCGCATCTTAAATACAAATAGGAAGGACTAATGATTACCTCCAAGTTTCACAATATGCCATGTTATTCATCCACAATCCATAAAGTTAATTACTCTCTATGTTAACAATTGATGGGATTGGTTACCCACAACGACCTACGATATATCATTTATTTTAGCTACGATGTCGTTACGCTTGGATTATAGGTTGTACGACCCACAATCCGCCATAGACTTACACTACATATTGCTACTCCAACCAATAATGATTCTTCACCACTATTGTGCGTTACCCCTATACAAAGGTTGTTCCGCCACTATCTTAAATTGTTAAAGAACTATTGAAAAAGTTGATGGGACTTGAACCCACATACATAACGTCTATTCGTAGTTATATCGTTAATCGGCGGTTTTCCCCGTGTCTACAACTTTGGGTACCGACCCCCTGCTGCGCCATTCGCTACAACCTTCTCAATTGAAAATGGTAGGCAAGGTGGGATTCGAACCCACAGCGTTTCTAATGTAAGGGATTTTAAGTCCCTTGCGGTTCTCCAGTTTCGCCACTTGCCCACTAAAAGTTTTTAAAGAACCATCACTTACTACTCTTTCATCTTATCACATCATTCTCTGATGTCAACTGCTTTTTCAAAAATTCTTGAAAATCTTTATCTTGATACGGATTCCAACCATTTTGCAATAATATCAATAATTTTCTTGCTGTTCCTGTAACTATGTTATATCTCTTAGTTAAGAAGACTCTTCCATAAGACTTTTTGTTTTTACCAAAAATAGGCCAGTTTTCTACAACATAATCATTATAAATATCAATTACTTTTACCCAAGATTTTTTGTGACTTAAACCATTTCTCCACGGGGGACATCCAAAATTAGGATTTTTATCTCCTTTTTTAGCGTCACTAAATTTTTTTATTACATCTTTATTTTCTTTATAATAATTCTTAAGATTTTCAGTCATTTTTTTCTTAAGATTATCATCCCATATCGTACATTTACCACACGCTCTATTTAAACATTTGTCATCTTTCATTGAAGATTTTATCAATTCTATTTCTTTATTTAACGCATCTTCTTTTGAATCAAAAAGAAATAAAATTTCAGCATCAAAATATTCTTTTCCATTTTTCTGGATTAATTCGTGAACTAATGTAGATGAAGTAAAATAATCCTTCCACAAGTCTTGTTGTGGAGTTGATATATATCCCCATCTTACTCCGAAATAATATTCTTTATTTTTTGATGTTATCTTGTAGACATAAGGTTTCATACTACTAATAAATAGTAGTGTCTACCATTAAAAGCGTCTACCAACTTAATTTAATTTTCAATGAACAATAAAAATGGTAGCTAGGGTCAGATTCGAACTGACACTGTTTCGTTTTTGAGACGAATGCCTCCTGCCGTTGGGCTACCTAGCCATTATAAAATGTGATCGTGGTGGGACTGGAATACCCACAACTAGTTTCAAGGTTGGTGAGGCTATATCTAGCACCCGTCTGATGGACACAATTTGATTCAACTACACTTGGGAACCACTCCAAGTAACGTAACTTTGTGCTACCCACCATCCGTATGTCTAATTCCATTACACGATCAAAATTTGGTAGTCCAGGTGGGGATTGCACCCACGACCTCACCCTTATAAGGAGTGTGCTCTGACAAACTGAGCTACTGGACCACTAAATGGTAGCGGGTAGCCGAATTACACGGCTTCCTTCTCGTTATGAGCGAGATATGCTATTTTTACAATCACCCGCAAATTGTTTTGTTAAAGAACTAAATTCGTCGCCGGGCTATAGTAAGTTTTCCTTTCGGGAAGATGTCTTTCCTAGTCTCCTATTGATCGGATATTCTCCGGGCGTAAATGGTTGGAACGGTGGGTGCTGCCCCCACTTAAACTGGCTTATGAAACCTGTTTCTTTGCTGAAAGCGCTCCAATTAAAATGGTTGCTGAAGCGTAGGAATCGCACCTACTTAATGAGTGGTTATGAGCCACCCCCAGATCTAACCTGCCGCCAGCTATTAAATTGTGTTGGTTTCGATAATACACGGAGGTTTATTTCAACGAACTATCGTTTTTTATTGACTCACAATTATCATTTTTTTCTCAGGTTTGTACGCTTTTCAGCGTTCCATCAATCTGATACTCTATTTTCCACCAACTAAAATTATCAAAAGAACAAATTAAAAATTATGTTGGGTGTATCTATTGAATACTCTATCCACCCAACAAACAGAGTATACCATTTGCTAACCCCGCAACCAAGAAGTTTTTTTAGAGACTTCCAACTCTAGGGGCATTTTGGTTATTTGCCCTCCACCAGAGTGTTTTTCTTGCTGATACACTCAAACAATTGGTAGAGCCACAGAGAATCGAACTCTGATTACTGCCTTGAAAGGGCGGTGTCCTAACCGTTAGACGATGACTCCGTTAAAATGGTGGCCCCGGTGGGACTCGAACCCACGACCAAAAGCTTAAAAGGCTTCTGCTACTACCAACTGAGCTACAAGGCCATTAAAATTGTTTTAAAGAGCTTACTACTTTTTTATCTTACCACACATTCTTTTGTTGTCAACTATTTCTTTGTTCTTTGTTGGTGACCCCCTTCGGTTAAAGGCCGAGGCAGTTCCGCCATACGTAGATGTTCTAGAGGAGTGCTTCTCCCACCGTGCTTAAAGAACAAAGAATCGTTTACTTACTACTTCTTTATCTTAACATTCAATTTTCAAAGATCAA
>Ga0164293_10002810_pt1 | contig 14787 bp, 11 predicted proteins | sample GEODES118metaG_FD_111487 | JGI IMG/M metagenome (GOLD analysis project Ga0164293, IMG submission 111487) | Eutrophic lake water microbial communities from Lake Mendota, Wisconsin, USA - GEODES118 metaG | ecosystem: Environmental > Aquatic > Freshwater > Lake | place: USA: Lake Mendota...
CGGGCAATCAACGCGCGCAGGTCAAGGATCGAGGGGTCATCGGTGGGGGCCTTCTCGGCGGCCTGGGCGATGCGATCCTCCAGCTCCAGCACCGTGAGGCTGCGATCACCCCAGGCGCTCACCAGATCCCGGGCGAGCTGGCCAAGCGACTGCTCCGTGGCTTCGGTGAGCTGGCAGGGGAAGAGGTTGCCGATCACCCGGGCCTCGCTCGGGGCCCGCCCAGAGGGGGCTGCACCGCCGAAGCCGCCGCCGCCCTCGGCGGAGCGCTGCAAGGGCACCGGAGGTCTGTGGCCCTCCTCAGGGCGCACCAGGCGGGGCAGCAGCACCTCCCGAAGCTTGAGGCGAGCCATGTAGTCGCTGTTGCCCCCGAGAATGATGTCGGTGCCGCGGCCGGCCATGTTCGTGGCGATCGTGACCGCGCCGGCACGGCCCGCCTGGGCGATGATCTCGGCCTCCCGCTCCACGTTTTCAGGCTTGGCGTTAAGCAGGTTGTGGGGCACCTGCTCCTCAGCGAGCAGGGAGGAGAGCAGCTCCGATTTCTCGACGCTGGTGGTCCCCACCAGCACGGGCCGTCCGGCGCGATGGATCTCGGCGGTTTCCAGGGCCACCGCCCGCCACTTACCGGTTTCGGAGCGGAACACCTGGTCGGTCCAGTCTGCGCGGGAGCGGATGCGGTTGGTGGGCACCACGGTGACCTCCAATTTGTAGGTTTTCTCGAATTCCACCTCCTCGGTTTTGGCGGTGCCGGTCATGCCGGCCAGGCGTGGGTAGAGCAAGAAAAAGTTCTGATACGTGATGCTGGCCAGGGTTTGGGTTTCCGGCTGGATGGCCAAACCCTCCTTCGATTCGATCGCCTGGTGCAGGCCATCACTCCAACGCCGACCGGGCATGACACGACCGGTGAACTCATCGACGATCACCGCTTCGCCGTTGCGGACGATGTAATTGACATCGCGGGTGAACAACTCTTTGGCCTTGAGGGCATTGTTGACAAAGTGCGCCCATGGATCGGCGGGGTTGTAAAGATCATCAACACCAAGAATCTGCTCCGCCTTGGCATAACCCTCATCAGTGAGGGTAACATTGCGCTGCTTCTCGTCAACCTCGTAATCACCCTCAGGATCGATGCCATCCTTACCCATCTCGGCGGAGCGCTCGAGACGCAGAGCAACCTCTGAAGCGCGCTGATATTTCTCCTGGGGCCGCTCGATTTGACCGGAGATAATCAGCGGAGTGCGGGCTTCATCCACCAAGATCGAATCGACTTCATCGATGATGCAGTAATGGAAGTCGCGCTGCACCACATCGGCGATGTCCGTCGCCATGTTGTCGCGCAGATAATCAAAGCCGAGCTCAGAGTTGGTGGCGTAGGTGATGTCGCAGCCGTAATTGCGCTGGCGATCGAAAGGGGCCATCTCGTTCTGAATCAACCCCACCGACAACCCAAGAAAGCGGTGGATCTGGCCCATCCACTCGGCGTCGCGTCGGGCCAGGTAGTCGTTGACGGTGACCACATGCACGCCCCGGCCGGTGAGGGCGTTGAGATAGGCCGGCAGCGTGGCCACCAGAGTTTTGCCCTCGCCCGTCTTCATCTCGGCGATCTGGCCGTCGTGCAGCACCATGCCACCGATCAGCTGCACATCGAAGTGGCGCATGCCCAGCACCCGCTTGCCGGCCTCGCGCACCACGGCGAAGGCCTGGGGAAGGAGCTCATCGAGCAGCTTGCGCTCGCGGGCGGCCACCACCTCCGGCGCGCCGCCGACCTCGCGGGCATTGGCGAGCTTCTGGCGAAACTCCGCCGTGAGCCCCCGCAGCTCGTCGTCGGAGAGGGGCTCGATCTCCTCCTCAAGCAGATTGATGTCGGAAACCAGCGGCTGGTAGCGCTTCAGCTTGCGGGCGTTGGGATCCCCCAGCAGGAGCTTGAGCATCTGGGAAAGCCGGCCGGAAGGGCCCAGCCTAACACTGAGCCAAGGCAGCTGGACGCCGGAAAACCAAGGTGTGGCAGGGAGTTTGCCCCCTACCCGCAGGTGCGGGGAGGGGAGGGGCACGGCCGAAGGTGCCTTCCGAGCCACGGCTTAAGGTTCACGCGGACGTCCCCACCCGGCGCTTGGGCACCCCGATCCAGATCGTTCGTCACCGTCCCGGTGCCCCTGGCCTGCGATGGGGGTTCGGACCCGGCCTGCGCCCCTGTGGAGCCCTGCGCCAGCTGCAGGGGCTGTTCGCGGGCAACACGTTCTGGGCTGCCGGACGATCCAGGGCCAGCCTGGCCGTGATGCTACGGGGCAGTGAGGCGGTGGTGAGCGCCTGGCATCGGGGCCAACTGGTGGGGTTTGGGCGGGCCACCAGCGATGGCGCTTTCCGGGCGGTGCTCTGGGATGTGGTGGTGGCCCAGGATCTTGAGGGCCAGGGCCTGGGCCGCAGGCTGGTAGAGGCCCTGCTCGCCAGTCCAGCGCTGCGATCGGTTGAGCGGATCTATCTGATGACCACCAAAAGCAAGGGCTTCTATGAGCGCCTGGGCTTTCGCGAGGTGCACAGTCAATGGCTAATGCTCAGCGAGGGAGGCAGGAGCGACCTACCTGCCCGACGCTGAGGCAACGCCGGCCACCCGCATTCCGGGATTGTGCGGACCTGGCGGCCAAGTGAGCCGGGCCAAAGATGCCCGATCAAAGACTGAACGGGCTTGACAGAATTCAGGAGATCACGGATAATTTTGTGCAATGTTCCTTCGGCCAAACTTTCACGAGTGCCCGCATCCTCCAGCCCATTCAATCTTACCCAGCTGCTGGTCGGCTACTTGGACACGGTCAGGACCTGGCTTGACCTGGACACAATTGCTGGCACCAATTTGCCACCAGCTTTGGCAAGCTTCGCCGACCAGATCCTGCTGTCCAATGCTACCGGCAGTGCGATACGAGCCGCCGTGGGATCATCGAGAAAGGCGGAGCTTAAATTCCTGGAGGAACTCGCCGAGTTGATGGAGCGGCATCTTGACAAGGAAGAGTTCTGCCTAGAGCCGCTCCCAAAGGAGCTGGTGATTGAATACCGAAGAAGAGTCGCCGACGCCATTGATGAGAGCTGGCTGGCGATTCCCACGGCGGAAGTGCGGGTCTCCATGCTGCGCACAGCGATCAAGTTCGACCACTCCTACCTTCATCGCGCCGCAAAATATTCCCAAAAACTGTCCCCCCATTCGCCCCTTGCAGCCCGAATGCGAAAGCAGGTTCTGGAGTGCTGCCTGAATCCAACCCAGTCGCGACGGGGGCGACTTCTCCCCTTTGCACAGATTGCTCCGATTCTATACATTTTTAACCGTCCACTTGACCTGATCCGAGTCCGCAACACAAAACGTCTCGCAGCTTATGAAACAGCACGTTTATCCGATCTGAGAGCGGCAACTGCCCATGAGTATCGCCAGGCTGCAGACAGCATCAACGGCGGCTCGCTATTCTCGGAAATCCACTACCTATTCTTCAATCTACCCGCAGTCCTCGCCAGCAATCCACGGGACTTGATCAGGGGGGTCGGAAGCCTGTTTTCCAATCTTGGCAACAAGCTGCGTCGATTACTGCCTGGTAGCAACAGGCGACAACGACGGATCATGGTCAGCCGGGGTTTTGGGGGGATTGGCGATATCACCATGATGAGCGGAGGATTGCACTGCCTTGTAGAGGCCGGATCGGGTGTCAGTCTTGGTATCCCGCAAGCCTTTCAGCCCTATGCCAAGGAGTACTTTGCTGCAGGGATTCGGATTTGTTCCGTGCCCCGCTTGAGTGAAATCCACCCGTACGATCAGATTTTTGATTTCAGTATCTGTCCAAGCTGGGGGAAGGAGGTAACCCATCTCTTGCGAACGGCGATTCCAAGGCATATTCTTTTTGCCCAGGCCATGGGGGTTACATACAGCAAGATCCTCGCCATGGAGCCCATCGCTCTCCGCACCAATCGCCAGGCAAAATTAACCTCCAGGCTGCAAGTCAGCATTCAGCTCAATTCCGATGAACCCTACAGAAATCCCCTCGAGATGGAGCGTCTCGTCAAGAGTATTTCCGACCTGACAGACCTCGATGTTGTTGCCATCTGCACCCGCAGGAACAACAACTTGCCAGCCCGCGTCCTGCAGACGGCTGGCATGGCCCTGGTGGATTCAGTGCGAATGATTGAAAGCTCTCATCTGTTGATTTGCCCCGATTCCGCCTTTCTTCACATCGGCGAGGGCCTCGGGATCAAGACTCTCTGCCTGGCGGGGCCGACGGTGAGCTCAACCCTCACCGCCTACTACAGGCATGCCCGTGTGATTCGCAACCCCACGTTCAGCGCTTGCAGCCCCTGCTACCGCAGTCAAAATACACCCTGCAAACTGGTAGGATGGACCAGCTCTCATTCCCCATGCCTTGAGGGAGACTGGTTTCATGAACATATCATGGACATTGTAATTCATGAACTCAATACACACACTCGCCGCACAGCTGCTTGAGCGGGAGCTGGAAGAGCTGGAAAAAGCCCTCCTCACCGTTCGGGATCAGTGCGGCGAATCCATTCAGGCCCTGGCGGCAACACTGATGCATGCTGCCGCGGAAGGTCGCACCATCTTCTTTTGTGGCAATGGGGGCAGCGCAGCGGAAAGCCAGCATCTGGCCGCTGAACTTGTTGTGCGTTACCGACGCAACCGGCGTGGCATCAGCTCCCTAGCACTGACGACCGATAGTTCCGTGCTTACGGCCTGTGCGAACGACTTCGCCTTTGAGGAAATCTATGCCAGACAGGTCTCATCGCTAGGTAAACCTGGCGATGTCCTGATCTGCCTCAGCACTTCAGGCACCAGCGCCAATATTCGCCGAGCAGCCGAGGCGGCCCGCTCTGCGGGGATGGGAACAGCCCTGCTAACCAGTGATCTTTTTTCCGCAGCAACAACAACCCAAGACAACCCCTACGACCTGGTCCTGGCAGCGCCAACAACGAGCGTCTCTATAGCCCAAGTTATCCACTTAATTCTTGGTCATGTATTGTGTGACGTCGTGGAGCAGGGTCTGAGCTGATGACTTCGATCGCCGAACCAATCCTCCGCGAAGCGCCACGCATTCTTGTGGCCGGAGACCTCATTATTGATGTCTATGTCCATGGCAACACCAACCGCATTTCGCCCGAGGCGCCGATTCCGATCCTTCTCAAGGACGCCTCCTCATCCTTCCTTGGGGGGGCTGCCAACGTTGCCTTGAACCTGGCCGCGCTGGGATGCAGAGTCTCGTTTATAAGCTTGGCCTCACAGGAGCAACAGGAGCTACTGCACCATAAATGGAGCCTCCATGGCCGCACTGTATCTGCCACGCTGCTCGAACCCTTCCCGCAGTGCAAAGCACCGGTCAAGACACGCTTTTATGCGGATGGACAGTGCATGCTGCGGGTGGATGAAGAGCCAAGTGCGCAAACTCTCCTGCCCCACAGCAAGACGATTGAAACGGCAGTGAAGCAAACCGCAGAACGCTTGTTCGACGAAGAGTCTTACGATGCCATCGTGATCTCTGACTATGAGAAGGGCACGCTTAGCTTTGATTCCATCGCCGCCTTGGCCGCAATTTCCGAACGCAAGCAGATACCCCTCTTTATTGACAGCAAGAAAAGCACTCTCGCCTGTCTGAACACGAACAGCACTCTGAAGCCCAACTTACTGGAACTCAATCGCATCTTGCACACAGCGGGCCTGCCGGAGCTGAGCCTGGCCCAGATTCGCAACCACGACAAGGATCCCTTCCCGTGCCGGGAAGCCCTGCGTGCAGTGAGCGAAGCCACCGGTGCGGGAACACTGATCCTCACCGCCAGTGGCTTGGGGGCTTTAGTTTACTCGCGCAGTAGCAATGTGCTTGAACTTCATAAAACTTCCAACCAGGATGCTCGCGACGTTTCCGGCGCAGGTGATACATTCTTCGCAGGCTACATTGCAAGCTGGTGCGAGTATCGGCAGCCAGCAGTAAGCTGCCAGACGGCCAACTATTATGCCGGCTGCGCCGTGAGAGTCACCGGCACATATCTGCCGAAGCCAATTGACATTTACCGCTATTTACGCCTGAGCGGCAAGGCAGCAGGAGTGATTTATCTGGAGGAACTGCAAGGCTATCTCGAAGAGTTTCTCCCGGCAGACCAGCGTAGCGAATACAACCTTGGCTTCACAAACGGTTGCTTCGACATCCTCCATCCAGGACACATGAGTTACTTACGCGAAGCCCGTGCCTGCTGTGATCTCTTGGTTTGCGGCTTGAACAGTGATGTCTCCGTGCAAGACCTGAAAGGTCCAAGCAGGCCGATTAACAAAGAAGCTTATCAAGCGCAGGCATTACTGGCGCTTGGCTCGATCGACCTGGTGGTGATCTTTGCCGAATCCACACCGGAAAACCTCATCCGGACGCTCAAGCCTGATCTCTTGATTAAGGGAGGAGATTATTCGCCCTCCAGCATTGTCGGCGCCGAGTTCGTCAGCTCCTACGGGGGACAAGTATTGACGATGCCGCTGGTCAATGGCTTCTCGACAACAAACATCATCAGCCAGGTCATGAGTAAACCACTAACGGCCAAGAGTTAAAGTGGGTCCTATTTGCCATGGCAAGGCACAGGGAAGTAAGTTCTCCCGTGGCACCCACAAACGTTGCTTCTGCTGGCAATCAAAATCAGGAAGTCTCTTTCTACAATGGCTACAATCCGACAAATCGTTCTAAGGATCAACACAAACGGAACATCGCCAGCCAGGGAACAACAATTCGTGATTCACGAATCAAACAAGGAACGGAAGCTGGGCTTTGTGTTTCGTGAGCATACGCAGGGCAACCGCAAGGCCGATCAGATTCATGAGCAGCACAACAAAGAAGCTGCTGTAGGAGATACTTCCATCTTGCATGGCTTGGCGAACCGGGCTGAGCACACGGTAGAACGGGTTAAAGTCAGCAATCCAGGCAATCGGGCCTAGATTGGACTTGGGATAAAGGATCGGTGATAGAAGGAATACCAGCTGAAGGACAATCGGGATCAGCTGGTAGATATCTTTGTACTTGGCACCGAGGATGCAGATGATCACCGGCGCCCAATAGATAAACAGGAAAAGGTTAAGCATGGGCAACAGTCCGTAGAGCAGAAGATTGATCAGCAGACTATGCTGGAAAAAGGAAAGGAATAAAAAGACAAACAGGAAGGCTTGGATGGTGGTTTGCAACTGAAAACCCCATTCCTCAAGCGTATAAAAGACCGGGTGGATATTCAGGTTTTTGACATTGTTGCTGTTGTGCTCAAACAGACTTGGCGCCGAGCCAATCGCAGCCGAAATGGAATTCCAAACAACGACGCCAATGCCGAGGAAGACGATGTAGTGGTTAAAGTCTTTGACGCGAAAAACAATGGAATACACGGCAGCCAACGCCGCTGTCGACAGGGTGTTGGAAAGACCAAGCCAAAAACTGCCCAGCAACGTACGGGCAAAGCGGGCCTTGGTTCGTGATGTGGCCGTGAACCACCAGGCACTGCGCAGCTTCCAAGCCTGACGGAAAGATTCAAGGATGGGATTCATGATAATGATTCAGGGCGTCAGCAAGCGGACCGTCAAAGACGATTCTGCCCTGGGCAAAGACGAGGCCTCGCGTGCAGAATCGATGCAGTAATTGATCGGAGTGGGAGGCGAGCAGCAGGGTGCCAGCGCTGCGCACGAATTCCTCCAGGCGTTGCTCTGCCTTTTCGTAGAAGCTGCTGTCGCCGGCACCGATGCCCTCATCGAGCGCCAGACAGTCGTGGCGAAGGCCTGTAAGCAGGGAAAACAGCAAGCGCGCGGCCATGCCGTCACTGTAGGTTTTCACAGGAAGTCGCACGTAATCACCAAGGCCGGAAAAATTTACCACATCCTCATAAAACTCCTGGAAGCCGCGCAGGTTGCCATTATGCAAGAGATAATGCCCTTTGATGGCCATCTTGCCGCTGAGCTCAGGGCTCGTGAGGAAGGCCTTCTGGATCATTGGGTAGACGGCAGAATAGGCAGTGAACTCACCCGAGGTCGGTTCATAGATGCCCGAAACGAGCCGAAGGAAGCTTGACTTACCTGCACCGTTATGACCAATCAAGGCCACCCGCTCGCCGTGATAAATCTGAAGATTGATCTCAGACAGAGCCAGGACACTGGCCCCCATCCGCTGCCGGCGCAGGTTTCCGCCCGTCACGGATCGCATGAGCACATGCTTCAGACTGCGGGTTTCCGTCGAATAGACAGGAAACTCGAGAGAAACATCGCGGAGAGAAAGGGCCAACTCCCTAGACGTGGCTGCCGGCAGCACCTCTGCGGGCGTGCGGTTGGTCTGCTGGCTGGCACCGAACTCCTGGGTCGGCATGTTCGGCTGAGGCAGAGCTTGACTGAGATTACCATGGGGGCTAAATGGAGGTGGAAAAAGACGTCTTGACCCCATTGAGCAGAACAACATTTCGCGACTCCAGAACTACATTTAATGCCTGTGGTAGCATGGATTTAACGTTCGTGATCGCGAAACCCTGTGGCGCCAAAAGATCGTCTCCGCGCTTTCCTGGGTCGCACTCTGCTCGGCAACTCTCTCCCTATCAATAACCCTGAGGCACTGGCAGCCATTGTCAATGAAGCGGCTGAGCAAGCAGTCGTGAAAGCTCTCAGGCCAGAGAGCCTGGATGATTCTTCAAAACCGAATATGTCGGCCCTGGCCGAGTCTCTACGGGACTATCCGTTGCTGAAAAGAAATATCAAAGTGCTCTCTTGGAAACTGAGCCAGATCGAATCACGCGCTCTGTTGGACGAGCACCCAGATTGGAGCACGAAGCGGAACGTCTGCGAGGTTGTGGCTCGATTTGAGGATGAATTTCGGCCTAATTCGCGCCCCTGCTGTGGCAGCGATATCTATTCAGGCTGGCATTTTGGCCTCAGTTGGCTGCTAGGAGGCAATCCTCTCACCCGCAAGGCCTGGGAATGGACCTTCACCATCCAATCCCCCTGGAATCTCGGGCTCCTGAATCGGGGCACCCAGCGGCGGGTATCGGCTTCGGCTGTGGCACAGAACCCCTGATCCCACTGCTGGCCAAGTTCAACGTGTCATTGTTGGCCACGGATCTGACCAGCGAATCGGAACTGGCGAAAACCTGGCGTCAAACGGGTCAAAACACAGGCAATCTGGAGCAACTGTTCAACCCTCACCTCGTATCCCGAGCAGACTTTGAGGCCAGGATTCGCTACCGGGACATGGACATGACCAACCTGCCCCTCGAAGAGTTGGCAGGCAACTACGACTTCGCTTGGTCTTCCTGCGCCCTTGAGCACTTGGGATCCAAGCAAAAGGAATCGATTTCATTCTCAACTCCAGCCGCTGCCTCAAACCTTGAGGAATCGCGATTCACACCACGGAGTACGATCACACCGGCACTTGCCAGGACGACAATTGGCCAACTGTTCTGTACACACAATCTGATATTCGCGAACTCCAGAATCAGCTGGCAGCAAGTGACATGGAGCTACTGGCACTATCATTCCAGCAATCAGGCTATTTCATCGATGGCTACGTCGACATCCCTCCATATCCGCTCACCGCTGATTTTGACCATTCATTCTTTCCGCAAGATGGCTCACCAAGTGAGCCATCTATTCCCCAGGTCAATCTCTCCATCGATGGATTCATGGCTACGTCCTATGCCTTGATTGTGCGGCGTCTCTGAACGCCCTCTAACCTGCCATCGTCCAGGCCAATCCGAACTAGGTCACGACGACGCCGATCTCCGAGAGCTGAAGATTCCGGAGAGAATTGGTTCGGCTGGCCACAATTTCAAATTTTTCCGCAGTCCTCTCCAGCTCCAGCAATACGGGTTGCGCGAAGGAGTCGATGGAGGTTTCCAGCAGCACCTCACCAAAGTTTTTGGTGAACTTCAGCTGGAGTGCCCCTTGCAAGTCACCCTGGAAATGGAAAGCATACTTGCCGGGTGCCAGATTAATGTAAGGCCCAAAGAAGAGTACAGATTCATCGCTGCCGGCAAGAAGCTCCGAACTGCAGACCAGTTGGCGATCATTCAGCAGACGATTGCGGGAGCCATCAAGGAAGCTATCGAGATACCTCAGGGCTTCCGGCAGAATCACGAAGTGATTGCGTCGTAGATCCTCCTCATGGGTTCGTGTGAGCAGGAAGTAGCTTGAACCTCTGGGCACTTCCCCCATGGGCAGCAACTCCAACTGTGCATCCGGAAGAATCTTACACATCCGGAAACCAAGGTCGTGAATCAAGTTCACAAACTTTTCGACTCCATAGGTATTTTCGAGCATGCTTTCAAAAAACTCGACCACGAGTCGCACTCCTGGCGAGCGAGCCAAGACCTCTCGCATGCCCTCGATCACAAAGGGCTCGTAGCCTTCGACGTCGATCTTGACCAAATCCACGACCAAGTCAGCCGGCAGGTACTGATCGAGCGCGATCAGCTGCACATCGACAGGCTGGCGCTGCTGATCCAGTGGGCTCATGGACGCGCCGCCCAAAAATTCGGGATCAAAGTAAAGGGTGCCCTGACCGGACTGAGCGCCAACCAGCGCATTGACGAGGTGGATGTTTGAGCGGTTGAGCAACTGATTGCAATAGGCCGAACGCTCCAGAAAAGCGTAGGTGTATGGATTCCCCTCAAAGGCGTAGAGACATCCATGCTCCTTGACGACGGTGGCTGTTGTCACGGAGTACAGGCCGATATTGGCGCCGATATCAAGAACCGTGCTGTCGTGGCGAAGAAAGCGCCTGAAGACAGGAAAAATATTCGCCTCCATCTCAAAACCAAGGAGGTAGTCAAGCGAGTCCTTGGAGTTGGTGTCAATACAAAGAACCTCTCCCGTGGGCAGCTTTGCCAGGGCGCGGCCGTGGCCAATATAAAGGGGGAATCGCGACGTTTCTTGACTGGAAGTCACTTCGGTTGCCTTGAGACATGATGATTGTAGCTTATCCAAGGCTCCTGCGCCCATGCGGTGGGCGTTCACGCTTCTTTAGCTGCTGACTCGGTGGTCCTGGCCAGCACTGACCAGGCCAGTCTCCCCAAAATTCGAGTAGACCAACTCGTGCTCCGAGCAGCCCTCAACAATTGCAAATGCCGCTTTCTGGCTGGTGGTCTCCACCACCAAGCCCGCACCCCTCAGGCTGTCAACTCCGCGATCACGGATGAAATACCCTGCTGCTGGCGTGTCAGCGATAACGCCTTCGCCCTGGCGATGCCAGCCTCGGACAGGCCACGCCAGAGCGACGGATCACGCACGATCTCAGCCAGGCCCGCGGCAAGGTCTTCTCCCCCATCCCCCAGCTTGAAAAAGAGAGCGGCCTCGTCATAGAGCTCCCGGTGCACAGGGATATCGCTGATCAGACAGGGGATTCCCTCGGCCATCGCCTCCAGCACGGGGTAATCAAACCCTTCCATCCAGGTGGCGGAGACCAGGGCCAGGCACTGCCGCAACTGCCGATCCAGGTCGGCCTGCTCGAGGGAGGGCACCAGCTGCACCCGCTCCTTGAGGCCCAACTCCCGGATCGCCCGCTCGACCTCTCGCGTCCGGCGGCTTCTGCGACCGACAATCCTCAGCTGGCCGGGCCACGCGGGGTGCCCCGCCAGAAAGTGAGCGAAGCCCTGGAGGGCATGCAACACGTTCTTGTTGCCGTCATGGCGGGCCAGCATCAGCAGATCCGCCCCCCCAGGCTGACGCCGCGACTGGCCGACCACCCCGATGCCATTCGGCACCACGCGAATCCGCTCCGTCGGCACCCCCAGATCGAGCAACTGGTCGGCGACAAAGCGGCTGATCGCAATCACCCGCTGGGCTCGCCGCAGATGCACAGGATTCCAGAGGCGATAACGCCACGCGGCCCGGCGACTGTTGGAAAAGTACAAGGGGGTTAGATCGTGGCAGGTGATCACCTGGGGCACTCCATCGAGGGCGAGCAGGGCGTCGCAGAAGGGGCTGTACACCGCCTCAATCGCCGCCTGATTCAGCCCGGCGGCAGCCAGGGTCCTGGGCACATCCACCCCATGCTGGGTGAGGGAAAGGCGGGCCAGAAAAGCCAGGGTCGGGGCTGGGGGCTCCTCCGGCAGGCTGTCTCCCGGACGACAGACGGCCCCCCGCGCTCCATCGACGAGAAGCCGCATCCCCGGAAGAGCGGGCATCACCCGCCTGACATAGCTGGAGAACCCGGAGTGGCCGCCACTGAAGAGCAGCAGGTTGCTGAGCAGGGTCATCGCGCCAGCGCCATCACCTGGGGGAGCACAACGGAGCGGGCAAAGACCGCCTCGTAGCGACGGCGCGCCGCCCCTGCCGCCTCCGCCCACCAGGCGGGCCGTTCCCGCAACAGCCGGATGGCCTCCGCCAGCCCCCGCGCATCCCGCGCCGGCGCGACACCGTGGCGCTCGAGCACCGTGCCGAGGCCGCTCACCCAGGCCGTGCCTGAGCGAGCCCGCTCCAGCGACAAGGCTGGCACCCCGAAGGCCATGGCCTCCAGTTGCACGATGCCGAAGGCTTCATTGCTGCGGTCCGCGGGCAACACCAGCAGATCGCTGGTCGCGATCAGGTCCTGCTTCGCCGCTTCGTCCAGGCGCCCGTGGAACGTGATCCAGGCCGCGGCCGGGCTGGCGGCGGCCTGGGCCGCCAGGGCCGTCCGTCGCGGCCCATCGCCGACCACGTGGAGCTCCGTGCCGCCGCCAGGCGGCACGGCCCCGATCAACCAATCCACGCGCTTGTAGCTGTCAAGGCGGCCGACGAAGAGGAGCCGGAAGGGCCGTTCGCCCCGTGTCCAGTCAGGCAGGGCAGCCTGGCAACGTTCCCTGGCCGCCTCGCTGGCGGCCGGTAGAAAACAGGGCAGGACCACCAGCCTGGAGCGAGGGATCCCCTCGCCACACAGCGCATCCGCCAAGACCGGCGAAGTGGTAACCACCGCATCCGCCGCGACCGCGAGCCAGCGCAGCGCCAGCCACTGATAGATCGCCATCAGGCGCCCCTTCCCACCGGGCTCCTGTTCCAGAAAGGCATGCCAGTGGAAGCGGATCCTGCGGCGGGGGCGCAGCAACCGCGCCGCCACGCTGAGCAGCAGCAGGGAAGGGCAGGGCAGATGGATGTGCAGGGGCTGGCGGCCGATCAGGATCCGCAGCAGCCGCGGGCCTGGAAGCGGAAGCAGCAACTGGCCGAGCGCCAGGGAGGGCAGATGGACGCGCGGGTAGGACACGGGCAGGGGATCCGCACCGCCCCCCGGCGCGGGGCCTCGCAGGCTGACCGTGCGGACCCCGGCAGCCACGGGCATGAGGGCGTCCGCCAGTTCGTGGGCCACCCGCTCAACGCCGCCAAAGCCAGGGGGCCACTCCCGCACGAGCTGAATCAGCTCCAGATCTGGGCCTTTGCGTTTCCCTGGTGCCCTGTGGCGAAGGGGATCGACGTCAGAGGGATTGCCAGCGGGATCGGCAGAGCCAAGCGCATCCCCCAAATCTCGCAGACGGGAAAGGATTGAATCCATCGTAGTGCGCCCCCAATGGCTGTCACCGGACCCTCGGGGGGCTTGCCCAGGGGGACCCCCGATAGTGCATGATGGCCACACCGGTGGTTCCGCTGCCGGTGACGTCTGCCCCGGCGGCCGTCCTGCGGATGTAGCTCAGTGGTAGAGCATCTCCTTGCCAAGGAGAGGGTCGAGAGTTCGAATCTCTTCATCCGCTTCCCTCCGTCATCCCCCGGCTCGTCCGGTGATTTCGTGCCGCTCAGCGCCCGCTGGCCTTGAGCACGGTTTTGATCGTCTTGAGCAGGATCAGCAGATCCAGGCCCACATTCCAGTGGCGCAGGTAGTAGAGGTCGTAGCTGAGCTTGAGCTCGGCCTCCTCCACACTGGCGGCATAGGGGGCGCACACCTGGGCCCAGCCGCTGAGCCCGGGGGGCATCCAGTGCCGCTTCCGGTAATGGGGGATGCGTGCCTCCAGCTCGTGCTCCAGCTCCGGCCGCTCCGGGCGGGGCCCGATCAGGCTCATGTCGCCCCGCAGCACGTTGAGCAGCTGGGGCAGCTCATCGAGCCGCACGCGCCGCAGGAGCCAGCCCACCCGGGTGATGCGATCGTCCCGGCGGGTCGTCCAGCGGGCCGGCTCGGCGGGATCGGCCTGGCGCATGGTGCGCAGCTTGTAGAGCCGGAAGGTCTCCCCCATCCAACCGCTGCGCTCCTGCACGTAGAACACCGGGCCGCGGTCGTCCAGCCAGATCAGCAGCGCGGCCAGGGCCATCAGCGGCAGCGTGAGCAGCAGCAGGGCCGCCGCCACCGCGATGTCGGCGAATCGCTTCAGCTGGCGCTGCACGCTCAACGAATCCGCCCAGGGAACATCCGCGAGGGTGAGGGCCTCCTCCGGCAAGTGGGCGGGGAGCAGGCGCTGCTGCTGGTGTTCGGCCATCTCCAGCGGGCTGGCGAAGGTCCGCTGCCGCTGCCGCACCTGCGAGCGCAGCAGAAAACGCAGCCCCAGAGCCCAGAGACTCACCAGGATGAGCAGGGCGAGCTGCACCCGCCGGTGCCCGAGGCTGAAGGTGGGGGGAAGCTTGAACAGCCAGGAGGCGAACACCACGGCGAGGGTGGTGGCCCCGGCGGCGGCGCCCAGGCGCACGAGCACCCGCGCCAGGGGCAGCCGCGGCCAGCGCAGCAGGGTGTAGCTGCCCAACAGCCAACTGAAGAACACATAGCCCAGGCCAAACAGCACGAGCCGCTGGGGATGGGCGGTGAGATCGCTGCCCAAGCCGTGATCCACCACCGTCCCGGCCAGCAACACCCCGAG
>Ga0164293_10002812_pt1 | contig 14785 bp, 12 predicted proteins | sample GEODES118metaG_FD_111487 | JGI IMG/M metagenome (GOLD analysis project Ga0164293, IMG submission 111487) | Eutrophic lake water microbial communities from Lake Mendota, Wisconsin, USA - GEODES118 metaG | ecosystem: Environmental > Aquatic > Freshwater > Lake | place: USA: Lake Mendota...
GCCGAGGACATCCTCCACGACCTGGGCGCCTTCTCGATCATCGCCAGCGACTCCCAGGCCATGGGCCGGGTGGGCGAGGTGATCACCCGCACCTTCCAGACCGCCCACAAGATGAAGGTGCAGCGCGGCGCCCTGCCGGAAGATGCCGCTGCCGGCAGCCGCAACGACAACACCCGCCTCAAGCGCTACATCGCCAAGACCACGATCAACCCGGCGATCGCCCACGGGCTCGACAGCCAGATCGGCTCCGTGGAGGTGGGCAAGCTGGCCGATCTGGTGCTGTGGAAGCCGGGCTTCTTCGGGGTGAAGCCGGAGCTGGTGATCAAGGGGGGCTCGATCGTGTGGGCCCAGATGGGCGATGCCAACGCCTCGATTCCCACCCCAGGCCCGGTACACGGCCGGCCGATGTTCGCCGCCTACGGCAAGGCCCTGGCCCCCAGCTGCCTCACTTTCGTGAGCCAGGCCGCCCTCGATGCCGGTGTGCCCCAACAGCTAGGACTGAACCGCCTCTGCGTGCCGGTGCAGAACACCCGCGAGGGCATCGGCAAAGCAGCGATGAAGAACAACACCGCCCTGCCCCAGGTGGAGGTGGACCCCCAGACCTACGAGGTATTCGCGGATGGCGAGCTGCTCACCTGCGAACCGGCGGCACAACTGCCGATGGCGCAGCGCTACTTCCTGCTCTAGCTCTCTGACGCAGTAAACAAATCCCGGCAGAGTGCCTGTGGTTTCGTAGCAACGGTGACCCGGACGGGCAGCGTTGCTCTGCATGATCTCGCCACCGCAGGCCAGGTCATGTTCACCGACTACAGGCCCAACAAGGGCTACGACGAATACTTCAGCGCCACCGATCAACCCCGCAGTGCCCTGCGACCCCTGCTCTCCTCCCTGGGGCAGCTGGGCCTGGAAACCCTCAATCGCAATCACGCCGCCGCCGGCATGCTGCTCAAACGCCTGGGCGCCACCTTCCGGCTCAACGGCAGCGGCCGCGACGGCGGCGAACGTATCCTGCCCTTTGACCCCCTGCCCCGGCTGATCAGCTCAGCCGACTGGCAGCAGCTGGAGCGTGGCCTGATCCAGCGGCTTGAGGCGATCGACCTGTTTCTGGCCGATGTGTATGGCCCCCAGAAAATCCTGGCCGATGGCGTGATCCCCCGGGCCGACGTGGAGAGCTCCCACGGCTGGCGGCCCCAGCTGCAGGGGTTCAAGCCCCAGCTTGGCAAGTGGTGCCACATCTCCGGCCTGGACCTGATCCGCGACGGCCAAGGCACCTGGCGGGTGCTGGAGGACAACCTGCGCTGTCCCTCCGGCGTGGCCTACTTCCTGGAAAACCGGCGGGTGATGAAGCGGATGTTCCCGAGCCTGTTCGCCGGACGCACGGTGCAGCCGATCGACGACTACCCCTCCCGCCTGCTGCAGACCCTGAGGGAACTGGCCCCCTGGACGGAGAACCCCACGGTGGTGCTCCTGACACCGGGCGTGTTCAACAGCGCCTATTTCGAGCACAGCTACCTGGCCCAGCAGATGGGCATCCAGCTGGTGGAAGGGCGCGATCTGGTGTGCCACGACGAACGGGTTTGGATGCGCAGCACCCGGGGCCTGCAACCGGTGGACGTGATCTACCGCCGCATCGACGACGACTTCCTCGATCCGGAGGTGTTCCGCAGCGACTCGATGCTGGGTGTGGCCGGCCTGATGCGCGCCTATGGCGCCGGTCGGGTGGCGGTCGCCAATGCCCCGGGCACCGGCGTGGCCGACGACAAGCTGATCTACGCCTACGTGCCGGAGATGATCCGCTATTACCTGGGCGAGGAGCCGATCATCGCCAACGTGCCCACCTACCTCTGCTCCCGCGAGGAGGACCGGGCCTACGTGCTCGCCCACCTCAGCGAGCTGGTGGTGAAGGCGGTGGCCGAAGCCGGCGGCTACGGCATGCTGATCGGCCCTCATGCCAGCAGCAGCGAGATCGCTGAGTTTGCCGAGCGGATCCAGGCGGATCCGCGCAACTACATCGCCCAGCCCACCCTCGAGCTGTCCACCGTGCCATCCCTCAGCGAGGGGGAACTGTTCCCCTGCCACGTGGATCTGAGGCCCTACGTGCTGCGCGGCAAGGGCGCCTGGGTGAGCCCCGGCGGCCTCACCCGCGTGGCCCTGCGCCGCGGCTCGCTGGTGGTCAATTCCTCCCAGGGCGGCGGCTGCAAGGACACCTGGATCGTGGCCGAAACCTGTGAAGCGACCCAGGAGGTGGCGCCATGCTGAGCCGGGTTGCCGATTCCCTCTACTGGATCAACCGCTATGTGGAGCGCGCCGAGAACATCTCACGATTCGTGGAAGTGAGCGAAGCCATGGCGCTCGACTGCCCACCCGGCAGCGCCGAGCCCTGGCTGCCCCTGATCGATGCCAGCGGCGATCGCACCCTCTTCGATGAGCTCTATCCGAGCGGTCGCCCCCAGGAGGTGGTGGAGTTTCTGGTGAAGGCAGAGGCGAATCCCAACAGCATCGTGAATTGCATTGGGCACGCCCGTGAAAATGCCCGCCAGATCCGCGATGTGATCACCACGGAGATGTGGGAGCAGATCAACGACCTCTATTGGACCCTGCTCGACAACGACAGCTTCTGGAGCCAGCCACCCCAGGAGCAGCTGCGCTCGATCCGGCGCGATTGCCAGCTCTTCTACGGGATCACCGACGCCACCCTCAGCCGCGATCTCTCCTGGCAGTTCAGTCGCCTGGGCCGGGTGCTGGAGCGGGCCGACAAGACCACCCGCATCCTCGATGTGAAGTACTTTCTGCTCCTCCCCTCCCCCGATGAGGTGGGCGGTGTGCTCGATGAGCTGCAGTGGATCTCGCTGCTGCGCAGTGCCGGTGCCTATCAGATGTTTCGCAAGTCGCGTCAACAGGTGATCGAACCCCGGGCGGTGGCGGCCTTTCTGCTGCTCGATCCGATCTTTCCCCGCTCGGTGCGCCACTGCCTCGAACGGATCAACGACACCCTGCGCATCGTGAGCGGTCAATCGGTGCCAGGCGCCCCCGATGCCCTGGAATGCCTCAGCGGCCTCACCCTGGCGCGCTGGAGCTACACGAGCATCGATGCCCTGATCGCCGGCGGGCTGCACGAGGCCGTCGACGGCCTGCAGCAGGATCTGAACCGATTGCACGGGCTGATCGAGCAGCGCTACTTCATCGCCGACTCCACATGCGTGCCCGCGTAGTCCACACCTTTTCCTACCGCTACAGCGCTCCGGTGCAGCTGGGCCCGCACCGCTTCGGACTCAAGCCGCGCGGCCACGGCTTCCAGCGGCTGCTGCACTTCCACCTCGAGATCAGCCCGGAACCCAGCCGCCTCTATCCGCTGGTGGCCGCCAGCGGCGATGAGATCCTGCGGGCCCGCTTCCAGGGCAGCACAGACAACTTTCAGGTGCGTGCCACCAGCGAAGTGGAAACCGAGACCGCACCACTTCTGCAGGCCTGCCTGGAGGACAATGAACCCCAGCTGCCCTACCCGGTGGGCCACCTCAACGGCGACCTGATGGGATCGCTGGAGGGCTGGCTCCCCAACGGCCAGCACGATCCGGCGGCGGTGGATCTGGCCCAGGAGGCCCTGATGGGCAGCGACCAGAGGGCGCTGATGTTTCTGCAACAGCTGGTGGAAATCATCCAGGACCGGGTGAAATACACCCAGCGCCACGTGGGCCCGGCCTGGCCGGCTGGCCGCACCCTCAAAGAGCGGGTGGGCTCCTGCCGCGACCTGGCGATGCTGATGGTGGAGACCTGCCGCTGCGTAGGTCTGCCAGCCCGTTTCGTGAGTGGTTACCACCTGGTGGAGCCCAGGCCTGAGCGCTACGACCTGCACGCCTGGGCCGAGGTGTATCTGCCCGGCGCCGGCTGGCGTGGCTTCGACCCCAGCGGCATGGGCGTGATCGACGACCGCTACATCCCCCTGGCCACCTCCTCGAAGCCCGAGCTCACCGCCGCGGTGACCGGCACCTTTTCGGGCCCACCAGGTGTGCGCAGCGAATTTGAGTGGTCGATCGAGGCCCAGATCCTCGATGCCAGCGGCCAGCCACTGGCGGACAGGGCTGCTCAGCTGTCGTCGTAAGCGACGCCCAGCGCCACGATCAGGGCGGTTTCCTCACGCCAGCAGACCCGCACGTGGCGGAGTTCCGGTTCCGGCCCCGCATGAATCGTGAGCCGGAGGGTATCCCCGGGCTGCAGAACACAGGGACTGGCCACGGCCAGGCAGAGCCCACCCTGGCTGCGATCAATCACATCAGCACGGATCGGCGAGGCGCCGGCGGTGGACATCTGCAGCCAGGCAATCAGCGGTTCGAACAGGGGATGCCTGCTGTGGCGGCGCATGTCGCACTGCCTGCCCAGCCACTCCTCGCGAAAATGCTCCAGTGCTGAGTTGTCCGCATGCATGGCCCTCAGTCGCTGTAAGCGGCAGCAATAGCTTGTCGTTGTTCACGGGCCGCCAGCAACACATTCACACAATCGGGGTCGATCTGGCCTGCGGCCACCATCTCGTGCAGGATCTGCTGCACCTGGTCTTCAGGCATCGACAGTTTGTAGGAACGGGGCTGGCTGAGGGCGTCATAGATGTCGGCCACCGCCACAATGCGCGCCTCCAGTGGAATCTGCTCCGCCTGCAGGCCTCGGGGATAACCGCTGCCATCGAGCTTCTCGTGGTGGCCCGCCACCACAGCCCGCAGCAGCTCCATCTTCGGATCGGCCACCAAGTGCAGGCCGGTGATCAGCTGCTCCACCAGATCCATGCCGCGGATCACATGGCTGTCCATGGTGCGGCGCTCCTCAGGATCCAGCGGCCCGGGCTTGCGCAGGATGCGATCCGGGATGCCCACCTTGCCCACGTCGTGCAGGGCGGCAAACAGGTAGAGGTCTTCGGCGAAATCAGAAGGCAGCCCGCGGCGACGACCCAGCTCCATCGCAATCAGACGGCTGTAGAGCGACACGCGCTCCACGTGGGCACCGGTCTCAGGGTCGCGCAGGCCGGTCATGTGCAAAGCCAGTCGCACCGCCGCCCGCAGACTGTCGATGGCGGCCAGCTCCCCCTGGATCAGGGCTCCCAGCAACTCGAGATGGGGCTCCAAACGCTCCAGCAATGCATCGGAGAAAACACCGGCACGCTGGGCGTTGAGAAAGAGAAAGCCCAGCAGCCGCTCCGACTGAAACAGGGGGAGCGTGAACGACGAGCACCAGCCCTGCTCCAGCAACCAGCAGCTATGGGGTGTGGTGGGGGAGAGGTCGATCTTCAGGTCGTCGATCACCCGGCATTGGCGCTGATCGCGCAGAGCCACCAGCGAGGGAATCGTGGCCAGCCGCCGGTCATAGAAGGAGAGGGATCGGCCGCTGCTGTTGTGACTCACATAGGTGCTGAGCAGGTCGTTCTGGGGCTGATAAACGGCAAAGGCCAACCGACTGATCGCCGGCTCGAGGGCAATGATGCGTGCATGGATCCCCTCCAGCCGCCGCACCAGGGGCAGGCCCGCTTCCAGGATGGGTTGATGCAGGGGCAGAAAACGGGCCATCAGGCAATACGCACCTGCCAGCCGTCGGGGGGCTGGCCTTCCAGGTCCACAACACGGTTGCGACCCTGGTCCTTGGCCACATACAAGCTGGCATCGGCCGCGGCCAACAGCTCCTGCAAGCGATTGCCAGCACGACCGCCGCGCGCCGCCATGCCGATCGAGAGGGTGATCGACACCCGCAGGCCATCAGCCAGCACGATCGGCTGTGCCGCAACCCGATTGCGCAAGCGCTCCAGCAGCTCATGGGCCTGGGGCGCGGTGGTCGCCAGCAGCAGGGCGAATTCGTCGCCGCCCAGCCGCCCAACTGGATCGCTGCGACGCACGCCGTGCTCCAGCAGACCGGCAATGGCCTGGATCACCTCATCGCCGGCGGCATGGCCATGGGTGTCATTGATCTGCTTGAAGTGATCCACATCAATCAGGGCCACCACCTCCGGCTGGTCCGTAGCGGCCGCCTGCTCGAGCCGGAGAGACACGGCCTCAAAGAAGGCGCGGCGATTCAGCACCCCGGAGAGAGCGTCGGTCTGGGCCAGGCTGAGCAGCTCCGGAAACAGCCGCTGTCGCACCACCAGCATCAGGCAGACACAGGTGAGCGAGAGCGGCACCAGACCCAGGGCAAACACCTGCAGCCCGAGCAGCACCGCCTGCTGCAGCAGGGGCTGAAGATCGAAATCGGTGATCAAGGTGCCGCGCTGGGCCAGGGCGCCGCCACCGGCCAGAGCCAGAGGCACCGGCGTGAAGCGCACCAGGTGCTCGCCGCCCACCCAGGGCAAGGGCCCATGGAAATGGCTGGCTTGGCGATCCAGGCAGGCCAGGCCGAGTTGCTGAGGGCCGCAGAAGGCCAGGTGATGCAGGGGTGAGGTTGGCTTGGCGCTGCCGGCCAGGCTCTGAAGCGATTCGCCGACGAGCGCCTGGTTGCTGGCGGCGATCACCTGCCCCCGCTGATCCACCACCAGGGCGAGCTGGAGCTCGCCGGAAGCAGCCTCCAGCTGCATCTTGCGCTGCACCTCATAGATGGGCTGGAAGCTGGTGAGGCTGGAGATGAACTCCCGCTCGGCCCGCTCGGCGCTCTGCTCGACCTGGGTGGAGGTGAGACCGAGCACCAGCACGGCCGTGACCAGGGCCAGCGAAGCCGATCCCAAGGCCGCTGCCGCCAGGCTCAGCAGCAGGAGACGTCGGCGCACCCGGCTCGGCAGCAGGGCTGGCAGCTTCATGGCCCGCCATCACCTCCAGCCCATTGGGAGGTGACCTCGGGCAGGGGCATGGCGCGAGGCAGGCGCCCGGCGGCCTGCAGCCGCTGAGCCATGCGCCTGACCGTGGTTTCCATCCATCCTCCGGGCATGAGCCACACCCGCTGCTGGCTCCCATCCACGTAGCGCAGCATCGCCTCGGAACGGCGGAAATCCTCCACCGGGATCCCTTCCCGGCGGGCCATCAAGGCCTGGGCCTCGGCCGGGCGGCGGCGGGCCTCCCGCCGGGCCATCCACCAGGTGTTCACCAGTGCCGCCACCTGCTGGGGGTGGCGCTGGGCGAAGTCGGGGCTGACAGCCAGCACATCCACCACATCGCGCGGCAATCGGCTGGAGCTGAACAGCGTGTGATGGGTGGGCTGATTCACCAGACTGGCGCTGTATGGGGAGTACGTGACCACCGCCGCCAGACCCTGCTCCCGCATCAGGTCAATCAGGGCACGGGGACCTGCGTACACCAGCTGCACGTCGCCCAGGCCCAGACCCACCGATTCCAGGGCTCTCAGCAACAGGTATTCCCCCAGCACGCTGCGCTCCAACCCCACCTTCTGGCCACGCAGTCCTGCCAGGCCCGGAATCCGACGGTGGGCGATCAGCTGGTCGCCGCCGATCGATTCATCCAGCACCAGCACCAGCCGGGGGCAGCGCTGCGGCTTTTCCTGGCAGATCGCCAACGCCTCGCTCACGGTGGTGGCAAGCGCATCCACATCGCCCTGCTCGTAGGAAAAGCGCTGATCCTTGAGCGAACTGTGCTGGTTCACCTGGAGCCGGAGCCCCTGGGCCTCCGCCAGACCCCACTCCTGGGCCAGGTAGAAGTATTCGTATCCAGGCCAATCGGTGATGCCAAGGCGCACCAGGGGCTGGAATGCGGACGGCAGGCTGCAGCCACCCGCCAGGGGCAACAGCACCACAGCGGCAAGCCGGGCACACCAACGCCAGCGACCGGAACTCATCGCAGCGCCGCCTCCACGAAGCCCCCCTGCACTGCCGGCAGAGGAGCATCCGGCCGGGTGAGACCGAGCTGCTGCTGCACCCGCTGCACCGCCTCCAGGTTGGTGGCGATCAGGCCACCGGGACGCAGCATTTCGCGCTGCTGCTCAAGGCTGAAGTAGATGAGACCGCGCTCCGCCGCGCGAAACTCGGCCGGGCTGAGTTGCTCCCGCTTGGCCATGAGCGCCACTGCCTCCTTGGGCTCGATCTTCGCCACGCGGTGAGCCTCCTGCCAGGCCCGCAGCAGGGGCGGCAGCAACGCCCCATGCTCTTGCAGAAAGTCGGGAGCCACCACCAGCACATCGAAGATTTCGCCGGGGATGCTGCGGCTGTCAAAGAGCACCCGTGACTGACCATCACGGGCGGCGTAATCACTGAAGGGGGGGAAAAACGCAGCCGCCTGCACCTCGCCGCTGGCCAGGGCACTGGGCATCTGGGCCATGGGCATGTTGCGCAGTTTCACGTCGCTGAAGCTGAGGCCGTGGCGCTCCAGGGCCCGGTGCAGCACATAGGGCCCCAGGGTGGAATAGGTGGCCGCCACCGTGCGCCCCTTGAGAGCGGCGATGGAGGCAATGCCGCGATGAACAGCCAGCTGGTCAGCGCCACGGGATTCATCGAGAACCAGAACCACCACCGGGCAGCGCTGGGGGGCACGACCGCAGAGATCCACCGCCTCCACGGTAGTCAGCTGGGCCAGAGACAACTCGCCACGCAGGTAAGCATGCACAATCGACTGGGGGTCGGGATACTCCGCCAGCTCAATACGCAGGCCAGAGCGTGTATCAAGATCGCGTTGACGTGCCAGGTAAAAGTATTCGTAACCGGGCCAACTGGCGATCGGCACCTTCACCGCGCTCAGGCGGCCGCCCCTGCAGCCAACGAGCCCTATCACCAAGCTCAGCAAGCCGGTCAGGGCGAGCAGCCGAACGCTTCCCCTGGCAACAAATCGAGCGCCACGTTGAGCTCCAGTGCCACGTTGAAACGCCAAACCAACACACCTCCCACAGCGAAGCTAGTCAGCATCCCGCCATCTCGCACGCCTAACCACACGCAATGTTCATGAGTGTGTGCAGCGCCAGCGCAAGCTCGCTACGATCGTCCTGTGGTGTCTCCCGGGCATGCAGGAAGCCCCCATCCCGGTCAACGACGACGCCCGCCTGGCCGAACTTCGCTCCTATGGGGTGCTTGACACTCCAGATGAGGAAGCCTTCGACGATATCGGCCATCTGATCCGCACAATCGCCGGCACACCGATCGGAATCGTGAGCCTGGTGGATGAAAACCGCCAGTGGTTCAAGACCTGCATCGGCATGCAGGCCAAGGAGACACCGCGGGTGATCTCCTTCTGCGGCCACACGATCCTGCAGCGACAGCCCCTGATCGTCGAAGACACCCGCGAAGATGCCCGCTTCAGCGACAACCCACTGGTGGTGGAGGGGCCGCGGATTCGCTTCTACGCCGGCTTTCCACTGGTTTCAGCCAACGGCATGAGCCTGGGCAGCCTTTGCGCGGTTGACACCGAGCCGAGACGGCTGAGCGCCACCCAGATCGACGCGCTTCAGCGGCTCGCCCGGCAGACCGTGAAGCTGATGGAGCTGAAGCGCGAAGGAAGGCTGCTGGCCGCCAGCGAACAGCAGCGTCAGCAGCTCAGCCAGGGCTGGGCCCAAAGGTGCGATCTCCCCCTGCGCAACGCCCCCGAGGTGATCCAGATGCTTGAACTGATGGTGGGGGAAGACCATCAGCCCTGCCTGGCCGTGCTGCGCATTGGCATCAAGGACCTCAAGCGTCTGCAGAGCACCCTCGGCAACGCGGCCGCGGAGCAATGGCGCCATCACTGCAACCAGCTTCTGCAGCAGTTGCTGCCCAGCGATGCCCACTACGCCTGGCTCAGCGACAACGAGCTGATCGCTGTGCTGCCCTATGTGAGCCGCGAGGAGGAACTGGCCCTGCTGGCGGGCACCCTCAGCCAGCAGCTGGAAAAGCCTGTGCCGGTGGCTGGCCAGCTGTTGAGTTCCCAGGTGGCCATCGGCATTGCCCTCTACAAGGGCAACTACGCCACTGCCGAAACGCTGCTGGCCGATGCGGCCATCGCCCAGCAGATCGCCCGTTCCCAGCCGGGCAGCCACTTCAGCTTCATCGACCTGGCCACCCGCATCCAAGCCCAGCAGGACATCAGTCTTGAGGCTGCCCTGCACAGAGCCCTGCGCGACGGCGAACTGGAGCCCTTTTTCCAACCTCTGGTGGATCTGCGCAGCGGCGCTGTGATGGGGGTGGAGGCGCTGGTGCGCTGGCGCGACGCTAAAGGCAGCCTGATTGAGGCTGCCACCGTGCTGGCGGCAGCTCGGCGGGCCGGCCTCACGGCTCGGGTGGATCTGGCACTGATCGACAAGGCAATCCGGGCCAGCCGGCTGATTGCCGAGGCCCTGCCAGATCACCCCCTGCTGCTGAGCCTCAATCTCTCAGCGGAATTGCTCGACGATCCCCTGCAACGACACCAGCTCCTGGACCTGCTGGGACGGGAACCACTCCCCCCAGGCTGGCGTCTACAGGTTGAGCTGATCGAGGAGGCCCTGCAGCAGAGCGACACACACCTGCTGGAGTTCCTCAACGACCTGCGCGATCGCCATGTGCTGGTGGCCATCGATGACTTCGGCACTGGCTATTCCTCCCTCAGCAGGCTGCACAACACACCACTGCACGCCCTCAAGATCGACGGCAGTTTTGTGCGCCGGATTCAGGACCCAGACAAACCCAGCGATCACCTGCTGACGCTGATGCAACAGATGGGACACGATCTCGGGCTCCACACAACCGCTGAAGGCATCGAAACCGATGAGCAGCGATTGTGGCTGCATGAACACGACTTCGACTGGGGCCAGGGCTATTGGTTTGCCAAGCCGATGAGCCTCGAAATGTTTATCGCCTATCTCAAAGAATATCCTTCAAGGTTGACGATTCAGGCTTGAGTGTGTCGCCTCATGGTTCCCCACCAATGATGTGACAGTTGATGGGCACGAGAATCGCAGAGCAGCAGGCCCCCTCACAGGCAACCACGAAGGCCCGATCCTCCCAGCAGGAGTTGACCAATTACGCATTGGCCAACCAAGCAGAATGCGCAGCCTTCAACCGATACCGCGCAGATCGCGCAACACACCCGCACAATGCTCTTACCCTGGGCTAAATAGGTGTCATTCACCGCTGAAACAGTCAGAAATCATTTCATTACGACTGCACTGAGGACGCAAGGATTCAGGTTGCCGACAATCCCAAAGGGGCAACAATGAGATTCAGCCAAACGGATTCAACAGCCGAGAGCCGCCACTTAGAGCAGCAGCTGACGCCAGCAAGGTCCTCATAGCGATTGCCAACAGCCCATGACCAAGAGCTCGAACAGTCGACCCTGGGAACAAGCGGACCAAGAACTCGACAAGCGTGAGGCCGACCAGGCCCAGGAAGCAACATCTTGGTGGCTACCAGGCTTTTACGGCCTGGAGGGCAAACATTGGCGTCGAATCACGGGAGCTGGCCTGGCTGGAATGATCGCAGTCGCAGGCTTCTCTATAGCCAACAGACAGAATGCACTTGAGGCTTACATCACGGGGGACCTGATTGAGATAAAGAGTCCGATTCAAGGAACTGTCTCTCTCGACGACGCTGTCACGGGAGCGCTGTTTGAGCCAGGCAAAGCGATCCTCGTTGTCACAGCAGGTCGCCAGAGCGCCCAACGCAATGAAACACTCAGACTGGAGATCCAGCAGCTTGAAACACAGCTCAACAAGATCCGCAGTGAGCAGCGCCAGCTGCTGTCATCAAATCTTGCTCGTATCGAGAGCGATCTCGTGCAGGCCGAGAGCACAACTCTCGATCTTCAAGGCCAGGCAGAACGCTATCAGAAACAAGCTCAGCGTTACCAGCAACTGGTCAAGGTTGGGGCTATTGACAGCGATACGCTGGCAGGAAGCCTGGCAACCTACAACAGCTTCCAGCAACGGCTGATTGCCCAGAAAGAGATCAGAGATATGTTACGGATCGAACGCACAAGCGCCCGCAAGAATCTGGCTACGGGCAGCAATGAATTGCCGCGAAGTGGGCGACGGCTTGAAATTTTAGAGCTTGAGATCAGCCGCCTCACAGCAAGCCAGGACGAGCTGACTTCACAACTACAAAAACTTCGAAATCAACTCAAGACAGAGCGCCAGGATTCGAAATTCGAGTTCAGGCCAGGATTTCCAGGCGTTGTAATTAGCAATAGGGTAGCAATCGGTGAAGAAGTTGGCGCTGGATCCTCGCTACTTAGTGTGATTAATTGCCAGAAACAGCGCGTTGAGGCCCTATTTGAATCAGGGCGTATTAAAAAGTTGAAAGTTGGTGATCCTGTCAGCATTATCATTCCCAGCACCGATCAACGAATGCGAGGAGTTGTTACCAGTCTGAGGGGGGAACAAGGCCTCGGATGGCTAGACAACATCGCGTCCGCACGATTCAGGGCCGCCGGCACGGACAAGACGAGAGTCCAAGTGAGTATGGAAGACGGAAGCAAGGCTCATCGTTGCCATGTAGGCGAGAAAGTAGATGTTGAGCTCTGAGGTATGTTTTGGGAACCAGCAGCGTTATCAATTGCCGCTCCACTCGCCCTTAGCTTGCTAATACCCCGATCCAACGCAAGGCGGATCATCATCGTTTTTATAATTCTGTTCTTCGGGGTTCGCTATACGCATTGGCGCCTCACGCAATTCCCATGGTCAACACTTGATCTTCGCTTTGAGTCCGCATGGTGGTTATTAGTACTCATCATCGAACTTCTTGTTCTGCTCGAAGTCTTTCTTTTTCTTGCTACAATTACATGGCTTACTAATCGCACACCTTTAGCAGACAAGTGCGAACAAGCGGTCCGATCCAGATTTGCCAAGCATGGCCAAAAGGCAATCCCTTCAGTAGACGTTCTGATTACAACATATAATGAAGGCCCTGAAGTAATCGAGAAGAGCATTCTTGGAGCGGCTCAGATTGACTATCCGAATTACACGACGTGGGTCCTTGATGATGGAGCCAGGGACTGGTTGAAAGAATTTTGCGAGCTCGTTGGCGTTCATTACATCGCTCGTGAGTCTCGGACTGGAGCTAAGGCAGGAAATATTAATCATGCACTGCAGCTATGCCAGGGAGAACTGGTCATGATTCTGGATGCCGACTTCATTCCTTACCCCAATAGCCTCTGGCGACTGGCGGGACTATTTGATGATCCCCAGATAGCCACAATACAGACCCCTCAGAACTTCTTTAATCCAGATGCTATCCAACACAATCTTGGAATCAGCCGAAGCTGGGCCGACGAACAATCGTTTTTCTTTCGAAAGATAGCTCGCGGACGCGATGCATTAGGCGTTGCATTCTGCTGTGGCTCTTGTTCAATGCATCGCAGAGCAGCCCTTGATAGCATCGCCGGTTTTCCGACTCAATCAATAACTGAGGACATTTTATTAACGGTCAATCTATGTCGGATGAATTGGAAAACCATCTATCTTGCTGAATCTTTGACGATGGGTCTCGCCGCTGAATCGCTGACATCGTTCTTTGTTCAGCGCAAGCGCTGGGCTCGTGGAGGAATTCAAGTTGCGTGGCTGATGCTTAAGCAGAGAGGACTAAAATTAATCCAGAGAATCTTTTTCTTTCCCTACTCATGGATAACTCAGTACAGCTCTCGTCTTTTCTTTCAATGCGTACCTATTATATTTTTCTTTTTTCAGCTTCCTCCTTTGCCAAATGCTGACGCCGCAGATCTGATCAACAATCAGCTGCCATTCTTGCTAACAACAATGGTCGGCCTCACAATTCTTGCAGAAGGATACTATTTGCCGATATTTAGCGAAGCAATTAATCTCTTCGCTGCTTTTGAGCTGGCACCGGAGGTACTAGCAGCAATTGTACAGCCTTTTGGAAAAGGATTTGCAGTCACGCCAAAAGGCGATGCCTCTCTATCAAGTCGCCGTGGCATGTATAGAACTTTTATATGGCCAGTCGCCATTCTTCTCGGTCTAAACTTTGTAATCTTAATCAGAGTCTGTCTGGCAGTGGGTGAGGCAATCAGATCTACCGATAATGCTCTCCTCTACTACGGCCTGGCATGGAGTGTTCTGAATGTTATTTTGCTCATAGCATGCCTAGCTTTTTGTATTGAGAAGCCCCAGCCACGTCGCGAGCATCGTATTGAGCTGGGCCTCCCCGTTGACATTTGTGTTGGCAAGCAAGCCATCGCAACTGGAACGCTGCTGAACATCTCCATGAGTGGAGCCCGCATTCAGCTATCTGGGGACTGTGATCTCTCAAGTTTAAGTTGCAACACCAATCTTCGTGTTGGCAATACCTACTTACCGGCGAGCAGGCTTTTTACTCCCAACTCTGCAACCAATGGAGCCTCGGCATCACTGGATGTGGTTGCCCAGTTTGACGAGTCCGACCTGAAAGTCAAACGTTCAATTGTAGGACTTGCCTTCAACGGTCAATATACTCCAGCAAGCCAGCCCCAGGCTATTTCATTGCTGGGAACAATCCGTGGAATCTCACAGTGGCTGTTTGGCTGATCAGTTGGGGTCATTGCTGTATTGATGTGCAATTGAGCCCCAACATTCGGCATTACCAGTTCAGCCCATGTAGCTTGGGCAATGGTGCCGTTTTAAAGGTGGTAGCAAAAAGGCGAGGAATCCGTCGACTGTTATACACACGAAACTCACGCACCACGCTTGCCCCCTCCTCACGCACAGCCTGGTTAAGCACCACTGAACCCTCCGGATCAGAAACAGAGCGATGAAATGTGCCGGGAGGAATGCGCAGGATGTCACCTCCGGATTCCAGCCTCACAATGTGATAAGGATAATTCCAACCAAAATTCACAAGATAGAAAGTGCGGCCACCATGGAGTGCCAACAGATTGTCTTCCTGATGGGGGTGGAGATAAAACTGCCAGGCTCCTGTTTTTTCCTCATCAGGAGGACTCAC
>Ga0164293_10002813_pt1 | contig 14783 bp, 16 predicted proteins | sample GEODES118metaG_FD_111487 | JGI IMG/M metagenome (GOLD analysis project Ga0164293, IMG submission 111487) | Eutrophic lake water microbial communities from Lake Mendota, Wisconsin, USA - GEODES118 metaG | ecosystem: Environmental > Aquatic > Freshwater > Lake | place: USA: Lake Mendota...
ATAGCTAGCATATTTGAAATCAATTAGATTTTAAAATGCTTACAGTTACTGGAACATACCAAAACGGCAAATTTGATCTGGAAAAAATGCCTAGAATTTCAAAAAAAACAAAAGTAACCGTGATTTTTGAAGACGAAGAAGACAAGCCCATTGAAAAGAAAAAAAGAATATTTGGTTTTGCTAAAGGCTCTGTAAGTTACATGAGTGAAGATTTCAATGAACCTTTGGATGATTTAAAAGAGTATATCTAACAATTTCGTTTAGTCAAGCACCGATTTTAATTCTCTCTACCGATGAGACGTAGTGGTCGTTTTCTACTTTAGTACGGTCGGCATCAGCTGTGAATTTTTAATGTAAAAAAAACCTTACCCAACCGATATTGGAAAACAATCTTAAAAATTGAAAATAAAAACCATCCGAATAGATTATGCTATTTCACGTTGTTAAAGCCTCAAATTGGGAAAAATACAAACATGGAGGAATATACTTCCCAGAAACCTTTGAGATTGAAAATTTCATACATCTGTCAGAAGCCAGTCAAGTAAAGGGTGTTTTGGAAAGATATTACAAAAATCAAGACAATCTGCTCATATTATGTATTGAAAAAGAAAAACTTACAAGTGAACTCATTTACGAAAAAGCCACAAACGATGAATATTTTCCTCACTTATACGGTGGTTTGAATATTAACGCAGTTTCAAAAATAATTACGGGACCATACCAAAATTTACTGGAAACTGACCTTTAAAATTTTCATCCACCGAAAGAATCTTTTACCCCCAACTCACGTTTTCAAATAAAACATCCTAAAAAATGCTCGTAGATTTTAATTCGCTTCCCGATAATGCCAGAATTTGGGTTTATCAATCAGATAGAATTCTTAATGATTCCGAAATAAACGAAATCTCAAAATATCTCTCTGCTCAAATATCAGGCTGGGAATCTCACGGTTCGCCCTTACAAGCATCTTTTGAGTTTTTCTATGATAAATTTCTGATAATTGGTGTGAATACCATCTACCTAGACCCATCAGGTTGCTCTATTGACACCTCCACGCGTTGGCTAAAAGACATCCAACAAACATTTGGAATAGACTTTTTTGACAGGTCCATCGCTTATTTCGACAACGAAAATCTTACGTTTTTCCCAATTCTAGAAGCCAAAAAACAAGTTCTAGCTGGGAAAATAAATGCAGACACTACCGTCTTGAACCACCAAATCGGCTCACTCTCAGACCTTAAAAACAACTGGAAGCTGAAAGCCAGCGATAGCTTCATGAAAAAATATTTCGTGTAAAAGAAATTTGAAAAAAACAGTATGCTTGCATACTATTATTGATTTTTATATCTTTCGAAAAAATTATCAATAAATACAATGCATACGATAGAAGGAGTAAGTTTCCAATTATCCGAAGAGCATCTTGCAGTAAGAGATGCAGCCAGAGACTTTGCCCAAAACGACCTTTTGCCAGGAGTAATTGAGAGAGATATCCACACCCAATTCCCAACAGATCAAATCAAAAAAATGGGCGAACTGGGGTTCATGGGTATGATGATAGATACACAATATAGCGGCAGCGGCATGGATACCCTTAGCTACGTCCTTGCAATGGAAGAAATTTGCAAAGTAGATGCCTCCGCTGGAGTAGCTATGTCAGTAAATAACTCTCTAGTATGCTATGGCCTCAACCAATACGGCACCGAAGAACAAAAACAGAAATATCTCAAACCTTTGGCTTCAGGGCAAATTCTAGGTGCATTCTGCCTATCAGAACCTGAAGCAGGCTCAGACGCCACCTCTCAAAAAACTACTGCAGAAGACATGGGCGACCATTATTTGGTAAATGGCACCAAAAACTGGATTACAAACGGTCAAACCTCGTCTGTTTGCCTCGTATTGGCCCAAACTCACCCAGAACTAAAACATAAAGGTATCAACTGCCTCGTCATAGAAAAAAATCAGGAGGGTTTTGTGGTTGGCAAAAAAGAAGATAAAATGGGCATCAGAGCATCTGACACGCACTCGCTCATGTTTACAGATGTGAAAGTGCCCAAAGAAAACCGCATTGGCCCAGAAGGATTCGGTTTTAAATTTGCCATGAGTACCCTCAATGGTGGAAGAATCGGCATAGCTGCACAAGCCTTAGGCATAGCAGCTGGAGCCTTCGAACTCTCGGTAAAATATGCCAAAGAACGCAAAGCCTTCGGAAAACCAATAGCCGAGCATCAGGCCATTCAATTTAAATTGGCCGATATGAAAACCAGAATAGAAGCCGCTAGGTACTTAGTCTATAAAGCCGCCAGAGACAAAGACGCCGGCTTAGATTATGTAGAATCCGCCGCAATGGCCAAACTTTATGCATCAGAAGTAGCCATGTGGGTAACCACCGAGGCTGTTCAAATTCACGGTGGCTATGGTTACGTGCGTGAGTTCCATGTTGAACGTATGATGCGTGACGCCAAAATAACCCAGATATATGAAGGCACCTCCGAGATTCAGAAGATGGTGATCGCCCGTGAAATATTAAAATAATACCGCAAAATAGGTTTTTGTGGACAAAAAGGAGGCTTGGCCTCCTTTTTGCATTCTAAGATTTACACAAGGTTTAAAAAGCCCGCTAACAATTTTTTTAAAGAAAAATATTAGACGATTTTTAGAAAAAACAAGAAATAATCCAAGAAATATATAATTTATTGAACAATTTTTAGTTCTACTTATGTTTGAAACTCAAGGAATAATTATTAGTTTTGTACAAAACAAGTTCTGAAATACTTAAAAACTATAATAATTTTACCCCTAAATTATTATTAAAAAAAATTCTTTTATGGAAGACTACAATAAAATAATTGAATCGCTTGGTGTTAAGTTTGGAAAAGCTAGACACATAAATATATTACAGCCTATCACCATCAAAAACTTCTACGATGTCGAAAACACATTGTTGGTTTTGTACAATGGTGATGTGAAAATCGAAGGTGTTGAAGGCAAAATAGAAGTTGGCGATATCTTGTTTATTCCTGGCGGAAAAGCCGCTACTGTCACATACGGCGTTGGTGAAGCCAAACCGATCTCTTACGAGGAGTTCATGACCCGTAGAGAGCACTATTTTGAGGCTATGCATGAGCCGGAAGAAATAGGTATTGTGAAAAACTCTTTTGGCTTAATAGCTTTTGAAGCCAAGGTTTTTGACTCAGTAAATTTCTTTACTTCTCTCGACATTCCACCGTTTTTCATTTACAAAAACTCCAAATTGGCTCAGCTGATAAAAGAAATTCTCATCGAAGATTTCACAGATGAAGCTGGTCGTGGTAGAGTGATTTCGATTAAAACCGAGGAGGCAGTAATCGAAGTCATAAGATACATCCTCAGAAATAGAATGTTTGTGGAGCAATTGGCCACCAACAGCACTTATTTCAAAGACCCACGTTTGATAGATATCTTTACTTATATCAAGAATAACATCGACGGTGATTTATCAAATAAGCAGCTTGCAAATGTAGCAAATGTGTCAGAAGACTACGTAGGCCAATATTTCAAGATGCTGACAGGTATCAATCCGCAAGATTATATTGAATACCAAAGAATGGAAGAAGCAGTAAATCTTTTGAGAACCTCTAAAAAGAGCATCAGAGCCATAGGTGGCGAGGTCGGTTACAAAGACACCGCCTATTTCTGTCGTAGATTCAAAATGATGTTTGGAATACCAGCCGGAAAAATGAGACGCAGAGAGTCTTTAATGATTGGAAAATAATCAACCCGAGAAATATATCCTAACCGTCTAATCTCTTAGACGGTTTTTTTATGCATGTAAAACGGCGTCTTTACCCAATAAACTAACAAAAATGCAGTTTTTGAGGGAGATACTCTCAGGAACAAACACAAACCTACGGTCGTAAAGTTGGCCATCTATCCAATAACTGACCCAAAACTCGTTGTTCAGATGAAAAACCGAAGGGTCAATTTTCTCGATTTCTTGGATAGAATTTGAGCCAAAATTATCATAAAAATGCCTAAGCGTACTAGTCGAAATTTTTTCTCCGTTTTCATTAAAACCATATCCCGATGATGTTACTAGCAAATTATCGATTTTTTCAGAACCTTTGTTTATCAAAAATACGTCCCACTGCTCAAACTCAGAAGGTGCTATGGCCATCAGGATATTTTCGTTTTTAGGGAATTCTATGTCTTTTTTCATTTTTTATCTGAAGGGCATCATGGCACGGAGGCATTGAGGCACTAAGTTTAATATACCAATTAAAATAAATGGTGAACACTAAGCGTCGGTCACGGGGCGAAGCCGAAGTGAGCACCGGTCACTGAGCGGAGCCGAAGTGAGCGTCGGTCACTGGGCGAAGACGAAGTGAGCACCGGTCACTGAGAGGAGACGAAGTGAGCAACGGCCACTGAGCGAAGCCAAAGTGAGTAACGCACACTAAGCAAAGGTCACTGAGCGAAGCCGAAGTGACTCACTTCATCGCTTTCAAACTCAAATCCAAACTCTTCGCCGAATGCGTCAAATAACCCATAGAAACATAATCCACGCCACAATCGGCATAAGCACGAACCGTTTGCGGGTTTATGTTGCCCGATGACTCCACAGGAAATCTACCGTCTATAATTTTCAGAGCTTCTCTGGTTTTTTCATAGTCAAAATTATCCAACATAATCCTGACCACTCCTCCCACCTCTAAAGCTTCTTCGAGTTCAGTCAAATTTCTGACTTCGATTTCTATTGGAAGATTTAGATTTTTCTCTTTCAAATATTTTTGAGCGGCAAAAAGTGCATTTTTTATTCCTCCAGCGTAGTCCACATGGTTATCTTTTATCAAAATCATGTCGAATAGACCAAAACGGTGGTTTACTCCTCCCCCAATCTTAACCGCCCATTTTTCCAATAATCTAAAACCCGGGGTAGTTTTACGGGTATCCAAAACCTTGCATTTGGTACCTTCCAACTTCTTTACTATTTCGTTGGTTACGGTGGCAATACCACTCATGCGTTGCATGCAATTAAGCACAAGTCTTTCAGCCGTCAAAATCGAGCGGTCATTTCCCTCCACATAAAGCACTATATGGCCATATTCTATCGGTTCGCCGTCTTTAATTAATACCTCAACCTTGAGGCTTTGATCTACCGTTTTGAAGATCAACTCGGCCAATTCCACACCTGCCACAATTCCCTTATCTTTTACCAGCAAACGGGCCTTTCCTTGGGCGTTTTCAGGCACCGTAGAGTTAGAAGTGTGGTCACCTTCTCTGATGTCTTCGTGTAGTGCATTCTTGATAAATACTATCAAATCTTTTTTCAGGATTTCCATTTGTTTATTTTTTTACCGTAATGACGCAATGAAATATTATTTCTTTGTTTGTCCGAAAGTCTTCATTGAGGTTGCTTATTTTAAATATTTCATGCGAAATTAACAGCTTCGCTAGATTTCTCAATAAAAAAACTAAATTCTATCAAGCATTAAAACCCATATCACCGAAAATCTGCTTATCGAAATGGTCATATTGATCCAATAAGATATCCTTCAAAGCCCTGTGATATTCAGGAAAAGAGGGCAAATCGTTATGCCCCCCGCCGTAAATAGGCACTAAATGTGTGTTTAATGGAGCTGTTTTGGCCAATCGAACACTCGAACTCATCGGTATCAAACTATCCTTTGTTCCATGGATGATGAATATCGGGCAACGGCAATATTTGAGCCATTGGTCGGTGCGAACCTTAAACCTCAAAAGAATAGAAACGGGTAAAAACGGGAGAAATCTATTCGTTAGTTGCGATAAACTGTAATAAGGAGCATCCAAAATCAACATTTTAGGCCGATTTGACGATGCCAGTTTTGCTGCAAATCCTGAACCCAAAGAACGACCATAAATTATGATTTTGTTTTCCGGATATTTCAGATCAAACTTCATTTTATTGTACACATGTTGAGCATCCTTTTTCATCGCCGTTTCAGAACGTTTGCCCTTACTCTTACCAAATCCACGGTAGTCTATCATAATCACATCATACCCATGATTTGTAAAATCTCTTGAATACTTTGCCCAACCTTTTATGCTTCGGGTGTTTCCATGAAAATATATAACTACACCGTGCTTCTCTTTTTCTTCTGTAAAAAAACGAAGTCCGTTTATCTTCTCTTTTTCAGAAATCATAAAATTGAGTTCCTCAAAAGGAAATTCATACTTAAACTCGAAGTCCTCCGAGAGTTTTTCGGGCTTAAATATGAAAAATTCCTGAATGAAATATGCCAGAATATTTATTCCTAAATACACCAAAATGATGATGACAATGGTTTGATTGCTCATTTTATCTGCTTAAAAGACACACTTAATCTTCGTCTTCAAATCTGCCAGCAGATATACCACTACTAAAGAAAAGGGAATTTAAAAACAGCTTGTTTGTTCCGTACCAAAACGCCCTAAAATTTGGATTATCAGATATACTTACAATTTTACCTTGACCAAACGTCTGAGCTATAATCGCCGGACTATTCTTAAATCTTTCGAGATTTTTTGGGTGCACATAACCTGCCAAAAGAGGCTTTTCTGTAAACATCAAAGGGGTGTTGTAAGGGTTTCCCGTTTCTTCAAAAGTGACATTATTTACCTTGAAAATTGGCAAGCTAATTTGCTTGTATCCATAACAAAGCGGGTGACTCGGATCCAATTTTGCTTCTAAAATAGCCCCACTTGTTACCAAAGCCCCATCGTATCCACTTTTAGAAACAAACTGCCTTTTGCTTTTGCCATCGTTCGAGGCTTCTGATTTTATGCCAACCGTCCCGATTTTCTTTTGTGAAAGCCAAGATGCTCCTTGACCCAAAGCTACTATTGTACCCCCTTTTGTCAAGAATCCTTTGATTTTTTCGTCCGAAAGTTCATTGTATCTGCCTTGATTGATGATAATGTGCGTGTATTTGCTCAAATCCGTGCGATTTACGGATGAAATATCCATTTGACTTAAGGGTATTCTTACCCTTTGATCTAACAAATGCCAAACTTCGCCTGCATCGTTGTAGTCCACGCCGTCACCCACTATCATGAGTGCCTGCGGTTTTTCCATTCTTCTAAATTTCTCACTGCCCAGATTTATTCCGCTTTGGGTTAAACCTGTTTTCTGTCCATAAAAAACAGTTCCATCACGTTTCGCCAATTCTTCCAAATAAGCTTTAGGGTCATTTCCTTCACATAAAATCTGTACAGTACCATAAGAAAAAGCTTTGTTCTTGCCGTCAACTACAGCCTCAAAAGGCTCCGTTGCGTACTTGAGTTTGTAACCTTTATTGAGCAATTCATAAGCCGTTCTTGCAGCAAAATAACCGTCCCATTCAAAAAGATAGGAATATGAACTACTTCCAACAATTTTTCCTTGCGGGAAGTTAGCTTCAGACAGCTTTTGGCCTAAAGACATGGCAGCTTTTGACTCCGCAAATGGCACGTTCATACAAAGTGGAAGCGTCCAAGCCGATATATCATAAAATGCACTGTCGGCAAAAGTGGTTCGTTTCTCAAAAAGCGATTTCACTAAACGATGCTTGGGCTGACTCATGGGAACAACATAGGCATCAGCACTTGAAAATTGAGAATTACCCAAAGTTTCGTTTTTCGATAATTTATAAATTTCTATTTTGTTTCTTAGCATTACGTTCACCATTTCCCATGTCCTCACCGGGTCATTTCCTCCGCCAAAAACATAAGCCTTTACTTCATCCGTAGATTTTTCGGCATAAAAATCTCTCATGTAGGTCAATAGCTCGTTTCTCATGCTTTTGGAGGCTTTCAAAGTAGAAAGTGTTGCAGAGAATTGATTTCTAACCGTAAAAGGGAAACTCAAAATCCCGTTTACGCTTTCTTGCAAATGACCACGAGAAGAAGCTTGCTCGAACAAAATACCAATGGCACCATTCACGTCCGGAAGTGTAGAGCCTTTTCCATAATAAAAATCATCATAGTTTTCTTTGGTGTAATAATACGACCCAATGCTATCCAATCCAGCAGCATGAAACTGCCCGATTTTACTCGTAAGTTCTATGTTTTTAACTGGCGTCATCGGGTGCGTACGAGCGGGTATGCCCGGCTGAAAGAAAAACGTGGAATTACTGCCCATTTCGTGGTGATCCGTCAATACATTGGGCAACCAATCGTAATATTTCACCAAACGGCCTTTGCTTTCGGGCAATTGTTGATATAGCCAATCGCGGTTCATATCAAACCAATAGTGATTTGTACGTCCACCCGGCCAAGTTTCCTTAAATTCTCTCGAATTGGCATCTGCAACCAAACTTTGGCTTTTGTTTTGATTCACCCAAGTCGAAAACCTATTCGCTCCATCAGGATTGATACATGGATCCACCAATATAATACTTTCATTCAGCAAGGCATCTATCTCAGGGCCTTGTGCAGCAGCCAAATAATAAATAGTCAAAAGAGCAGAATTTACACCAGAAGCTTCGTTGCCATGCACCGAATAACCCATCCAAACCACTATGGGCATTTGCTCGGGTTTTAAACTTTTAGAAACCTCCGAATTAGCCAATTTTAAGTGTTCCATTCTGATTTGATCCACATTTGCTAAGTTTTTTGGCGAAGAAACCGTGGCCAACATCAATTCCCGATTTTCGAAAGAACGGGCGTACGTTTCTAATTTTATCCTATCCGAATATTTGGCCACTTCTCTGTAATAAGCATAAATTTCATAAGGACTGACATGTTGCTCCCCTACCTCATAACCAAGAAAAGCCTTTGGCGTGGGTATTTTGCTGTTGTAACTTACGTTTTTGGGAAGATAATAATCAAGACTGATTTGTGAAAAAACAAACGAAGGAATCAGGAATAGAAATAAGGCGATTTTAATTTTCATAAGATTGAGATTGATGAATAGGTATAATGAAATAAAGGTAGCCAAAGTATGCTGGAAAAACAAAAAATGGTTATATTTGAAATGGAAAAACCCCTATCAAACTATGAAAAAAAACCTCCTAATTATCATTGTAATCATGATTCTTGGAAATCATGCATTTTCTCAAAAAAACACCAAAAAGAAACCTGCGGAACCTGACAAACTGGAGCTGCTGAAACAAGAGGTTGTTGCCAAAATAGACAACAATCAAAAACTCACCCAAGAGATCAACGATATGCTGTTTAGCTTTAGCGAATTGGGTTTTCAAGAGTTCGAAACCTCCAAATATTTGACAGAATTATTGGAGAAAAAAGGCTTTACTGTTGAAAAAGGAATTGCCAATATCCCAACAGCGTGGATAGCCAAATGGGGCAGCGGCAAACCAATTATCGCTATCGGCTCTGACGTAGATTGCATTCCTAAAGCCTCTCAAAAACCAGGCGTAGCTTACAAAGACCCTATAGTAGAAGGAGCTCCAGGCCATGGCGAAGGGCATAATTCGGGGCAAGCACTTAACATTACTGCTGCTCTTGCTTTAAAAGAGATTATGGAAAGAGAAAAAATACCAGGAACACTGATGCTTTGGCCAGGTGTGGCTGAAGAACAAGTGGGCACAAAGGCTATTTTTGTGAGAGAAGGCTATTTCAAAGACGTTGATGCTTGTATTTTTACACACGTGGCCGACAATCTTGGGGTCTCGTGGGGCGATGCAGGAAACACAGGTCTGGTTTCTGTAAAATTTCATTTTGAAGGTTCAGCCGCACACGCCGCAGGAGCACCTTGGAGGGGAAAAAGTGCTTTGGACGCCGTAGAATTGATGAATATCGGCTGGAATTTTAAACGTGAACATCTAGAAACTACGCAAAGATCACATTATGTTATTTCAGATGGCGGCGACCAGCCCAATGTAGTTCCCTCAAAAGCAACCGTTTGGTATTATTATAGAGAAAGAACGTATCCAAAAATCAAAAATTTGTTTGATAATGGGATAAAAATCGCCGAAGGTGCAGCACTTATGACTGATACAAAATTTACTTATGAAATATTGGGCAGTGCTTGGCCGGGGCATTTCAACAAAGCATTGGCAGCCGCAGCCTACCAAAATATCAAAAAAGTGGGTCTGCCAAAATGGTCAGAAGAAGATCAACTGCTTGCCAAAGCATCACAAATAGAACTAAAATCTCCTGAAGTTAATGGTTTGGCTATGAAATTAGACTCTGTTTCTGAGCCTGTATATTCTCCACTTGTAATCAGACAAGGTGGCTCCGACGACATTGCCGACATTTCGTGGTCTTTGCCAACTATAGTACTAAGATATCCATCAAATATGCCGGGCATGCCGGGTCACCACTGGGCAAATGCCATCACAATGGCTACGCCGATAGCCCACAAAGGATGCACAGCAGGTGCCAAGGTTGAGGCAATGACCATTCTAGATTTGCTTTACAAACCGGAGATACTGAAAGACGCCTGGGAATATTACAACACTGTGCAAACCAAAGACCAGAAATATACACCCTTAATATCGAAAGATGACAAGCCGGCTATTCAATTGAACACCAGCATCATGCAAACTTTCAACCCTGAGCTTAAAAAGCATCATTATGACCCAAGCAAATACAGTACTTATTTGGAGCAATTGGGCATAAAATACCCAACCGTGAGACAAGATCAGTTAGATGCATTGAAAGCCAAGAAGTGATGGTTTTTATCTTTTAAAGCTCTTAAACAAGCTCCAGATTTTCATCATCACCACACCAAAAACAGCTTCTTGGAAGATTTTGGTTGACATTTTAGACTGTCCGAGTGTCCTATCTGTAAAAATGATAGGCACTTCTTTTATTTTAAATTTGAAGAGATAGGCATTAAACTTCATTTCTATCTGAAAAGCATATCCCACAAAACGTATTTGATCTAAAGGAATAGTCTGTAATACTTCTCTCGAATAACAGATAAAACCACCCGTAGGATCCATAATGGGCATGCCTGTAAGAAATCTCACGTAAATTCCGGCACCATAAGACATCAAAACCCTACCAATGGGCCAATTGACTACATTTACACCGTTGATATATCGCGAACCAATTGCTACGTCGTTGCCTTCTTCTGTACACGCTTTATATAGTTTAACCAAGTCAGCTGGGTTGTGCGAAAAGTCAGCGTCCATCTCATATATATACTGAAAGCCCTTGGCCAATGCCCACTTAAATCCATGAATATAGGCAGTTCCTAGACCTTGTTTGCCCTTGCGTTCCTCCAAATGAAGTTGTGAAGGAAACTGCTGCTGCATTTCCTTGACTTTCTGAGCAGTACCATCTGGCGAACCGTCATCCACTATCAAAACATCAAACCAAACGGGCAGATTAAAAACTGCCTTAATGATGGCCTCGATGTTTTCGATTTCGTTGTAAGTAGGTATGATAACCAGATTTTTCATAAATATTTTTTTCTGCCAAGACGCTATAAAACTTGATTCTGTCTTTTTTTTTAGTGACCAAGACCTGAATTTTTCATTCAGTTAGTCGGATTTTTGTTTTTGTTTTTTTCAATTATTTTTTCTGCCTGAATATAAATTGAAAGCAATTGTTTTTTGTCTTTGGCATAAAAATCAAAACTTTTAAGATACTGTGCAGCATCTATCTTATGTTTTTTATAAATCTGATTTTCTAAATATTTAAACGCAACCCTCGACGAATCCACACCTGTTAGATTTAATCTGCTGACTTTTGCTTCAGCCGTTTTCAAATCAGCAAAAACTATCGCCATTGTTTTTTTTTCTATGATTCCGTCTGGCGAAGACTTGCAAGAAAAAAAGAATGTCAACGAAATAAATACTATTTTTATGCCAAGTTTACCCAAAGTCTTAAGTTTTTAGATATAAAGAACAAAAATAACTAATAATCGGGCAAGGGATAAATCAAAGCTCATAAATTTCGTTAAAACAGTATTTTGGTCTAGTGAAAGAAATTATTAATAAACTCAATAAGTACGAAATAAAAATCAGGAAGGCTGTCAATTCACATCTGAAAGGCAACTTTAGCTCTGTTTTTAAAGGTACTGGCTTGGAGTTTAGTGATCTAAGAACCTACCAATACGGCGACGACGTACGTGCCATTGATTGGGTAGCCACCGCCAAAGGACACGGTGCGTACGTGAAAATCTTCAAAGAAGAAAAAGAGCAGACCGTGTTTTTTATGCTCGACGTGAGTGGCTCGCAGGATGTAGGCAAAGACGGTTCCCTGAAAATAGACACCGCCAAAGAAATTTGTGGCGTGCTCACGCTGTCGGCCATAAAAGAAGCCAGTCAAGTGGGTTTATACTGTTTCTCAGACCAAAAAGAACTCTACCTCAAGCCAGAGTCGGGCATGAAACAAGCTTATAATATCATTTCTAAAATGTTCAGGCTCGAGCCCTCCTCCTTAAAAACCAATCTTCAGGAGGCTATAGCTTTTGGATTAAATATTTTGAAAAGAAAAAGTGTCATTATCCTGATTTCGGATTTTCTTGACAAAGACTACGCCCATAACCTAAAGGCATTGGCTAGAAAACACGACCTCGTGGTTTTGCATATCTTTGACAAGAGAGAGGTAAATTTGCCTAGCTTGGGTATTGTACCAGTATATGACAAAGAAGCCGGAAAGACTTCATGGATAAACACAAGTTCGAGATTTTTTAAGCGTGAAATGAAGGATATTTTTGAAGATAACAGTAGCCAACTAGAAAAACTTTGTAAGCAAAACAAAGCCAATTATCTATCCATAGAGTCAGGCTCAGATTACGTGAGCAGTTTAATCCAACTATTCAGATATAGAAAATGAAAAACTATTTGGCCTTTTTTATTATATTTTTACCCCTACTGAGCTTTGCCCAAAGACCAAAGGCCTTCTTCAATAGTGATTCTTTACAAATTGGCAAACCCTTGTTTTTTTCGCTCACCTATACACATACCAGCAAAACCGATTTGCTTTTCCCTGATTCCACCTATAATTTTAAGCCTTTTGAACTCATTGATATCAATTACTTTCCGACAAAAACACTAAACGGAAAAAGTTTGGATAGCGTAGTCTACGAACTTATCACTTTTAAAGTTGACAGCACTTATTCTTTATCGCTGCCCATTCAAATTTTACGATCCAAAAACAAGATTTATTCCGACACGGCCTATGTCAAACTGCACTCCTCGCTCGATTCCAACGATTTAGCAAGTCCTTTGATTCAAAAATCAACAGGTTATTTCGATGTTCCGCTTGATTTCAATTTTCCTAAATTCCTTTATTATTTGGTGGTTTTTCTATTCTCTGTTGTAGTTTTTTGGGCAATTTTTGGAAAAATACTCTATCGCAGTGTTTTGGTTTGGCGGTTTAATCAACAACAGAAAAGATTTGCAACAGCCTATAAAAAGCTAAGTAAAAATCCCAAAAACTTTAAGAATATCGAAAACGGATTGGTACTTTGGAAAAATCATTTGGAATGGTTACTGAAAAAACCTTATTCCACCATGACAACCTCCGAAATAACAAAAACCCTTAAAAACGAACGGCTCGACGATGCTTTGAAAGAATTTGACTTAGCCATTTATGGTGGCATACTGTCCGACCACATCCCTTTTGCATTCAATATTCTTTTTGACTTTGCGTCAAAAACATTCAAAAAACAACGAAAAGTGTATAAAGAAGCTTTGAAAAACAAATCATAACTCGGGCATTAATGGCATGATAGTTTAGATAAATCCCCTGCTTGTGCTTAGTTTTGCAAAAAAATAGAATTCAATGAAAAATCCTGTAGTCATATTTGGTGCTGGCAATCTCGGCAGAATAGCCCTAGATATTTTTAGTAGCAACGAAGTCCTCATTTATGGTTTTTTAGACGATAACCAAAAACTACATAACACCGAAATATCAGAAGTGCTCGTACTTGGCGACCCTGCCGACGACGGATTCCTAAAAATAATAGGCAACAAAACCGAGGCATTTGTGGCTTTAGAAAACAAAACCCACAAAGAGAAAGTAGTAAAAATGCTTTTGGAAAGGAGAAAAACTATGCCTGTAAATGCGATACATGGGAAAGCCATAGTTTCTGAAGACGCTGAACTTGGACATGGAATACTGATAGCCGCAGGAGCAGTCATAAACCAAGGCTCAAAAATAGGAAATCACACGGTAATTCTCTCGAATGCAGTAGTTGATACCCAAGCCGAAGTAGGCGAATTTGTAGAAATAGGCAACGGAGCTATCATAAACGCCGAAGTAACAATAGAAAACGGAGCCTTCATTGGCAGTGGAGCCATAGTAGTTTCAGGCATAAAAATAGGAAAAAACGCACGAATTGGTGCCGGTTCTGTTGTCATTGAAGACGTAAAAGAAGGAGCAACTGTTTTTGGAAATCCTGCGGTGGTGGTTGGGAAGTGATTTATAATGCTGACCAGAAAAATATTAAATTCTAATTTAGAAGCGAACTTCGATGAATTTGGACAATTATAAAGAAATATTTTTGAAGAGTATAACCTCTTTTGAATTTTTAAATCCATATATAAATTTGGACGCGGAATACAGGAATAGGAATTATAATGCTCTTGAAAAAAGTAAAATTCCCATCAAAGAGATTAAACAAATTCTAAAGGAGGAGTTTGCCCACTATAGAATAAGTTATGAGAATGGAAGACTTCGTCTTAGAAGACAAAAAGGGAGTCTTTTATTTAATTTTTTCTTCAAATATAATAGCAATATTTTTCAGCCATATTTCGAAATTTACTTAGGGTCTGCTGAAAAAGGTAAAAAGTACTTATAGATAGTAAGTTATGGGATATTTTGATAAATTTGGTGCAAACTATTTTGCATATGAAGCCCAAAAACCTTGCAGCACATCGCAAATACTC
>Ga0164293_10002814_pt1 | contig 14782 bp, 11 predicted proteins | sample GEODES118metaG_FD_111487 | JGI IMG/M metagenome (GOLD analysis project Ga0164293, IMG submission 111487) | Eutrophic lake water microbial communities from Lake Mendota, Wisconsin, USA - GEODES118 metaG | ecosystem: Environmental > Aquatic > Freshwater > Lake | place: USA: Lake Mendota...
CAGGTACAGGTGAAACTCGCCTTGGGCGGCGAGGAATTCGAGGCTGAACTGGGTAACCGGGATGCCCGGCTTGGCGGATGCTCCATTGCCGACTTGAAGCCTTTTCAAAGTGAAGTCGAGGTTTCGGCGGAATGGATCGACAATCGCTGGGTCGCCCAGGAGATTTTGTTTCGCCAGATTGCCCCGGCCAATTTGACCGATGATCGGCCCCGGCTTTTGCTGTTGGGTGACGAGGTGTCGCTCAGTTATCTGCACAGCCTTAGGCGACAGCTGTCCGACAGCTACCTGGTCCACCATCCTCCGGAAAATTGCCGGGGAACGAGCCAGTGGAATCGGTTACCGCTTTGGCTGGGACCTTACCGCCAGCAGGGTTACAGCTGGAACACAATTGTTTTTAACGTCGGTTTGGGTGATTTAAGTACCAGCGAAACCGAGTATGGCCAACGTTTGAAAGAGACAATCAAGCTCTTAAAGCAAACGGAGGCAAAACTGGTATGGCTTTCCTCCACTCCGCTTCCCGCCGCTTGGGAAACACCAGCGGGATCGGCTGCCGCGAGGCTGACACGGGAGCAGGCGCAAGCCAAAATCGAACGCTTGAATCAGATCGCGCAGGATGTTCTGGGCGACTTCCCGGAAGTCAAACAAATTGACCTCGGGAGCCAAGTCCGGGCCGAGCAAGCAGGCAAGCTCCGACCATGGTTTCAACAAACTACTTGCAATTTCGATCCGGCATCGAGTGAATTGGTTGCCGGCTGGATCGTTACCAGCCTGGATGACTTGAAGTGAAAGATGAAGACGAGCGAAGAAACGGTTAACCCTTCATCAAACCATCTTGATAACTTCTTAGAAAGTTAACGAACCAATCGATGAGTCTTCACAATTGACTCCTAACATGTCTTGCGTGCGAAGGAACTGATTGGCGTGTTTTACGTAGATTCGCCATTCCCCGCAGCCATAGTTAGTATTGTTAAGGACTCATTAGATGAAGCGTCAAGGTTTTACTTTGATCGAACTGCTGGTCGTGATTGCCATCATTGGCATTCTCGTCTCCTTGCTGTTCCCGGCATTTTTGGCAGTTCGTAATGCTGCCCGTTCGACTCAGTGTTCGAACAACCTCCGTCAATTTGCGTTGGCCTCGGCTTCGTTTGCCGGCAACAATCCCAATGGCAGCCTTTGCTCGGGCGCTTATGACCCCCGCCGCGATGGAGCTGTTGAAATGTTCTCTTGGGTTGCAGACTGCGTTGCCCAAGGCACCATTCCTGGTAACCTTCTTTGCCCCAGCAGCAACATGCCGGGCAACGAAAAGTTGAATGACTTGTTGGGTAAAGACACCAGCAATGCAGCCGTGACTCCACCGGACCGCAACGTTGGCAGCACGCTGTATCTCTCCCAGACTTGGGGTGCCAACATCGACCCGGCTCGGACCGAATGGGTTCGCACCAACCTGATTCTCAAGGGCTACAACACCAATTACGCTTCCAGCTGGCACATGGTTCGTTCGGCTCCTGGTTTGGTCAACGGTTTGACTGCCGGCAATCTGAAGAACTTCCTGCCGACCGCCGGTCCGCTGAGGACTTCCATGTTGGATGCCGCGGCTGTTCCGTCGACTGCAATCGCGATGCTGGGCTGCGGCGACAAGGGCGACGATGCCGAAGCCAAATTGTTGGTTACTGTGACCCCGCCAACCTCTCTGCGTTTGACCGTAGGCTCCAACTTGGCCGAAGTCTTCAACGACGGGCCGAGTTATGTGGCTCCTTCCAACAAAATCGCCATTGTTCCTACCGGAACCCCGCTCGCTTGGCTTGTACCGGGTCGGTTGCCGATCGAAGGTGAAATCAATTCCAGCGATCAGGTTTACACCGGCAGCGCCAGCATCCCGCTGGTTTTGCAGGACACTCGTGACTGGCGTGCTTGGCACGGTGGTTATCTAAACGTTTCGTTCGCTGACGGCAGCACACGCAAGCTGTATGACGCCAACGGTGACGGTTACATCAATCCGGGCTTCTCGGTTCCGGCCGGTGCTAACGTCGAAATTTATGGCTACAAGGACAATCGTTGCGAAGTCAATCCTTGGGACATGTACACTGGTACGTTCATCGACAAGGCTATCAACCGCAAGGCCTACGAGTAGTCTGAAGCTGCTACTTCGGTAACTGGTCCATCTCAACTCGTTCGTGAAGCCGGCAACCACTCGGTTGCCGGTCTTCTCTGCGGGAAGCCGGTTATCTGAGAAGAACCAACTCCTAGCCACCATCCCTTTCCAGGTGGCTAACCCCCGAGGGAGGTGCCGAGCGCGGTGCACCTCCCTTTTTCTCTTTCCGCAAAAAGGGGAATTGTGTCGCCGCCTGATCGGTGACCTCGAGTCCGCGCAACCCTCCCGCCTTGGACTCACACAGGAGGCAACGCGATGCGTCGCCCCGGTTTCACGCTCACTGAGCTGCTGGTCGTGATTGCGATCATCGGCATTCTGATGTCGTTGCTGTTTCCCGCCTTCTTGGCGGTACGCAATGCAGCTCGCTCAACCCAATGTCTCAACAATCTGAGGCAATTCGGTCTGGCCATGCACACCCATGCAGGAAATCACCCTCGCGGCCAGCTTTGTTCGGGCGCATTTGATCCTACCCGCGATGGACCAATCGAAATCTTTTCCTGGGTTGCCGATTGCGTGCGGCAAAATACCCTTCCGTCGAACTTGCTGTGCCCCTCGAGCCCATGTGTGGGTGATGAGCAGTTGAATAGTCTGCTCGCCAAAAATCCAATCGAAATGACGGTCACACCAGCCGATCGCCGAACTGGCAGTTCGCTGTATCTCTCTCAGACCTGGGGTACTGAAAGCGACCCCGACCGGACTGAATGGGTCCGGTCAAATCTGGTACTCAAAGGCTTTAACACCAACTACGCCGCGAGCTGGCATCTGGTCCGGGGTGGTCCGAAAAACATCAACGGCAAGACGCAGGGAAGTCTCCGAAATCTGGCCGGTTGCATCGGGCCGTTGACGCTCCATGCCTTGGATGGCGCACGAGTCCCAGACTCATCGGTCGCCATCCTGGGGTGCGCTGATAAGTCCGATGATGGCTGGAATCGGCTCGTTACGGCAATCCGCCCACCAGCCTCGTTGCGACTGACTCAGGGAGTGCTGTTGTCCGAGAATTTCAATGATGGCCCGGCCATGAACATCGTTTCGTCCAAGCCTTCCCTGCCAGTCAAGTTTGCACCGGTCCCCAACGGTACCCCCATCGTCTGGTTGACTCCAGCCTCATTCCCGATTGAGGGAGACATCGTCAAGGAAGAACACAACTACACCGGAAGCACATCGATACCGCTGGTGTTACAAGACACGCGCGATTGGCGAGCTTGGCATGGCGGGTCGCTGAATCTGTTGTTCGCCGACGGCAGCGTGCGGAAGGTCTACGACACCAACTACGACGGCTACATCAACCCGGGCTTTGCGATCCAGCCCAAGCCCGATACGAGCTTGACTGGGTACGCCGACAATCGCTGTGAAGTGAATCCCTGGGACCTCTTCCCTGGTGCCTTCCTGGAGCAAGGCGTTAATCGCAAAGCTTACGAATAGCTGACCTTCTTCTCGCAAGGGTGAGCAATAGTATTTCCGCAATCGCACTCGAGCCACTTCTCTCGGGGATGGCTCAGGCGACTTGTGACATTGCGTATAGCATTTCCCGGCAAATCTGCCGCGATCGCTCACGATAGCGATCGGCCTCTTCTGGCGTATCGTCCGCGACCTTGGGATCCTCGTACCGAATGGGCAATCTGAGTTCACAGCCGGGCACCAAGGGGCAGGCTTCGTCAGCCTGTGTACAGGTCATCACCGCGCAGTACCCGGTAGTAGGATTCGGGAAGTCGTCGAATTTTTTGGAAAAGCAGACCATGTCTGGCAACTCGGGCCCAGACAGCACTTGATATCGCGGATTGGTCGTTGCCAAATCGGGTACTGCAATTTGGAAGCCAACCGCGCGCAAGGCGGTGACGGCTCGCGGATTAAACGCGGTGGCTTCGGTTCCACCGGAAAAGGTGGAGACATGCGGCAGTCCGTAATACCATGCCGCCAACTGACCCCAAATCTGCCCCAAATGGCTGCGGCGGGAATTGTGCGTGCAGATGTAATTTAGTCGAGCCGTTTGCCCCAGTTGGTTCTTGGAATGGACGTAGGCAGCCAATTGCCTTAATTCCGCCTGCCTCGATGGGCCAATTAGCTCGAACTCCTGCCGAGCGCTGTCCAGGAAATCAGCAAGTGAAGGAAAAAACAGCTTAGGCTGAGCAGCACGCTGGGACATAACCAAGATTCCTCGAGTGGAAGGCAACTGAGCCGCAAAACCGAACCTCAACAACAACCCTGCTGGCCGCAGCAATCTCCTCCCGCGGCGTCAGGCTCGCTCGAGACTGGTTGAGTCGAGAGTGGTAAAGTAGCGACGCTCTGTTCGCCCACCCAAGCGGCCAATTCTGCACGCGCAGGATAGGTTCCCCGGCTGACCAACTTTCCATCGATCAGGACCAAGGGGAGGCAATTTGTTCCGGCAGTACCAAGTAGCTTTTGGACGGTCGGGTTCTGAACAAACTCCAGCGGTTGCTGAGCCAGATTGAACCGCTGGACCTGGTGGCCAAGTTTACCCAGCCAGTCCAAATCTGCGGAAAAACGCGGCAGCCTCGGGTCGACCTCTGGTCCGCAGACTCCGGTAGAGCAGCACATGGGCGGGTCGAAAATCTGGATGGTCGCCATCGCATTCTCTCTTCGTAAGGGACGAATCAAAATTCAATTTCCAAAGCTCTGTTTCAGGTTTGGTCTGCAACAACTCTTGAACTACCGGTCGCCACGGTCAGGATTTCACTGGCAAAGTCGATCGCCGACGCGCTGCCGACGAACGCTCGTTGACTTCCTCCATCAGACAGAGCGCCTGGTCCAACAAGGCACACACGCACAAATCGACGACCCGATAGAGCACGTTATTACCAACCCGACGGGAACTGACCACACCCAAGTCGGCCAGTCGCTGCATCTGGTTTGAAACAGCTTGAGGCTTCATCCCAATGGTGTGAGCCAAGTCGGAAAGGCAAAGCTCTTCGCTCCGGACCAGGGCATGCAACAGTCTTAGTCGGGTGTCATTCGCCAGCACCTTAAATACGGCAGCCAGCCCACCAGCCTGAATGGGTGAAAGCAGCGGCCGTTGGCTCAGCGAAACCGGATGACAGCAACGATGTGTCGGTTGTCGAGTGTTTGGCATCAGCAATTTTTCTCATGAGTTTGATGCGCTGACTCTGACTTGGTCAAGTCGAGTAAGCGGCGATTTCCGACCGGGTCGACTGGCAGAAACGGGATGATCGCTAAACGCCGGGCGTTGAAGCCTGCCCGCTCAATTTGCCTTTGCTCCGCCTTGGCACGCTGTACAAGCAAAGGATCACTGGGACTCGCCGCTGAGAGAGCGGAGTTGACGACCCAAGCCCAAGGCTCAATTCCGGCCCGCCGCAGATCGGCTTGAAGAAGCTCGGCTTCAGAAACGGGGGTTGGCTCCGCAAGCGTGACGATGATCATTTTGGTTTGGTGAGGATCCTGTAACCTCGTCAAGGGAGTGACTGGTTTTTCCCCGGTCTGGGAGTGACGGACAACTTCGCGGTGATAGGCACCGGTCGCATCGAGCAACAGGAGCGTATGCCCGGTCGGAGCAGTATCGACAACCACGAACTTCTGACTGGATTCCTGGAGGATTCGGGAAAATGCCTGAAACACGGCAATTTCGTCGGTGCAGGGAGATCTCAAATCCTCTTGCAGCAAGGCTCGCCCAGCTTCGTCCAGTTGTTGGCCATTTGTTTCCAGAACTTGTTGCCGATAGCGTTCGCTTTCAACCAAAGGATCAATCCGGTCGACTTGCAAATTTGCGTAAGCCGAGTCAACCGTGAAGGCAAGATGAGCCGCCGGGTCAGTCGTGGTCAGGTGGACGGCGTGGCCCCGCGTTGCCAATTCGACAGCAATCGCCGAGGCGACTGTCGTTTTGCCAACTCCACCTTTTCCGAGAACCATTACCAAGCCGTGTTGCTCCCGCTCCAACTCATCTATCAGGTCGACGAGCCTTTGCCCGTGTGGCAAACCCTGGTGATTGCCAGACACTGCAGACTGGTTGAGTAGAAGCTGGGCCTGTTCGTCAGCTGCTGAGGGGCCATCGAACATCAATCGCAGGGCGGCCACGCCGACCAGATTGAAAGGTTGCAACCAAACCGAGTTGCGCGGAAGCTCGGCCAGTTCAACCGGCAGATTTGCCAACGCGGATTGTTCACGGTCCCAGATCGACTGAGCCAATGGGTCTCCTGACGTGGGCTGGGGAAGCAGTCCATTGATAACTAACAGCTGGTTGCTGATTCCCAATGCCTGCAATTCATGGCTCGTTCGCGCAGCTTCTCGCAAAGCGGCGTTTTGGGCCCGGGACACCAAAACAATTTTGGTAATCGCGGGATTGCCTAACAGCGCGACGGCCTCGGCATAACGATGCCGCTGTTTCTCCAGCCCTGCCAAGGGGCCCAGGCATGATGCTCCCGCGGGGCTTGATTCCAGAAACCCACTCCAAGCCGTGGGCAATTGCAACAAACGCAGGGTATGACCGGTTGGAGCCGTATCAAAGATCAGGTGATCGTATCGGTGCGATACCTCCTCATCAGTCAGCAGCCCGGTAAATTCGTCGAAAGCTGCGATCTCAGTGGTGCAGCCACCAGAGAGCTGCTCTTCCATGCTCTGAACAGCGGCGGCTGGAAGCAAGTCACGAACAGGACCGATGATTCGATTGCGATATGCCTCTGCCGCGGCGTCCGGGTCAACGTTCAGGACCAACAATCCGGGTACATCCGGAATCGCGGTTGGCTCCTGCACTCCGATTTCCAGGCCAAAAACCTGATCCAGATTGGAGGCGGGGTCGGTACTCACGAGGAGGACGCGCTTCCCCGCTCCAGCCAGGCGGACGGCAGTGGCACAGGCCAAGGAAGTTTTGCCAACACCTCCCTTGCCCGTGAAAAACATCAACTTGGTTGCGTCCACGAGCCATTCCATCACCGAACTCCCTGCAAAGCCAGTTCACAATTACACGATTGTGTGTAATTGATGTCAGGACGGCAAGTGGAGCGGCCAAGTTTCGCGGCTGAACCCGACTCCGGCTATAGAAGATCGAGCGCAAAAATAAAACCGGAGGCAACCGCCACCGGTTTTTTCTGGAATGCAAACGATTGAGCAAGCAAATGCAACCGCAGCTTACTACTAAGTCTCCCTGGTCGTCTCCGCGGAGCGCCGCCAGCATACCCCTTGTCCGCTGCCGTCTCCAGCAAAGCGAATCGACTTGATCAGCCGTTTGCGATTCAAGCACTTAATCGTGTCATGCAACCGATCCTTCTGAGAGATCCCGTCGGTCACAGGAAGCGGGTCATCAATTCGCTCGGGCCAACCCATTTCCTCGAATGCGGTAAGAATCAGCTCCTGATTCCGCGCCGGCCAATTGAACCGTTTGATCACGTGGCCGGCAAACATTAACACTCGGCGGGCACGATCCCAACTGGGCCGCGCGGTCCGCTCGGCTTGCTCCAGAGAATCGGTCACGTCAGCCAAGGGCTCAAAACCCTCTAGCACTGGCTCTTCGCAGATACCGGCGAAATCCAATCCAGTGTGGGAACTGACGGGTTGCAGGGCGGCGGAAAATGACTTCGAGGTGGGAAAGTGGTTCATGACAGCAGTACTCGACAGGCGGGAAAATGAAAAACAGGTTGCCCGACATTCATCGCGGTGGAGTCCAGTCATTCAACCCCACGGTGATTTGACCATCGGCAACAAGGCGACCGTGAAGCGAGCTTACGGAAACCCGGGCCCAGTCAAGTGAAGGAATGCGGATGAAATCCACGGGCAGGAAGGATAGACTGTGAACCACGAGAGCCAACTGATTAATACGTCAAAAAACGTATTCCTGAAAAAGGCAATCGAGCAGGCTCCCGAGGTCGGACAGCCACCCTGCTCAAGAACCTGGCGGCTGACGCAAAGAGTATGTACGTTTTCGCTCCCTACTTCGTGCAAAAAATGTTCCCCTCCACCCTTATTTTTCTGATTTCGCTCGAACTCATCGCGGGCAATTCCCCCCCCTTGGAGACCGCTCTCTGGCGTCCCGAAACGGTCGTCTGGGAAGCTCAACACGCCGAAAAAGACGCAAGTTTTCGGGGCTTGTGTGCCGTTTCCGCACAGGTCTGTTGGGTCAGCGGAACTGGCGGGAGAGTGCTCCGCACAACCAATGGCGGCGCCACTTGGGACGTTGTCGGTCCACCCCACAGCGAGGAACTCGATTTTCGTGATATCGAAGCCTGGGATGAAAAGACAGCCGTGATCATGAGCAGTGGTGAGCTTGACCGGATCTACCGGACGGCAGACGGCGGGCAGACTTGGGAACTTGTTTTTGAGCATCCCGAGCGGGAGGCATTCTTCGACGGGATCGCGTTTGCCAATCGCGACCTGGGATGGCTGATGGGCGACCCGGTCGCGGGTCGTTTGTTGATTCTGCAAACCACCGACGGCGGACGCTCCTGGACTGAGCTACCCGCCAACCGGCTTCCTGCCATCCAGGAGGGCGAGGCCGGTTTTGCTGCCAGCGGCACCAATCTCACTGTCGGTTCCGAACCAGGCAGCCTGGCAATTGCCTTGGGCGGCGCGCCGCAGGGCAAGCGATTTACTGCCAGCCGAGTTGTCATTACCACTGACGAAGGGCGCTCTTGGGTAGCGAACTCGGTTCCAATCGCCAGAGGTGAGGCGAGTGGCCTGTTCTCGCTCTGCTGCCTTTCGGAACGCCGCTGGGTTGCGGTTGGGGGAGATTACCAGCAACCGAATACGACCACCGAGACCGCTGCTTGGTCCGAAGATAATGGGAAGACTTGGGTCGCGGTCACCGAACAACCGCCCAGCGGTTACCGTTCCGCTGTTGCCAAGGCGTTGGCCGCCGAGGGAAAGATCGCTCTGGTCGCCGTCGGTCCCAACGGGACTGATCAGTCGAGCGACTTCGGAAAGTCGTGGCAGCGTGTTTCTGATGAAGGATTCCACACGCTTGATTTCACCCCTGACCAGCAGGCTGGTTGGGCCGCTGGAGCCGGTGGTAGAATTTCTCGCTGGCGGGGAAATTGAAATCATCCTCGACCCACAATCTGCCAAATCAGTTTTTAAGTCTATCGGGAGAGATGCGAATGAACGCTGCCGCCGCCATCAAGATCGGATTGGATATGGGAGAGTTTGTCTCGCTCGCTTACCTCGGCGACCTGAGCGATCACGATCTGCTGCAGCGTCCCTCGCCGGGCTGTAATCACATCCTCTGGCAACTCGGCCACTTGATTGCCAGCGAGCATCAAATGGTCGAAACGTGCTTTCCCGGTACCATGCCCTCCCTGCCGGCAGGTTTTGCGGAAAAGTACTCCAAGCAAACAGCCGAGTCGGATCGGTCGGCCGATTTCCACACCAAAGCTGAATTGCTCGGGGTCTACCGGGCCCAGCGGGATGCAACCTTGGCCAAACTGGCAACGCTGGCAGACTCGGCTTTTGACGGCGAGGCACCCGAATCGATGCGGAGTTATGCTCCTACGGTCGGCGCGATGTTCTCGCTGCAAGGGTCTCACTGGCTAATGCACGCCGGCCAATGGGCCGTATTGCGTCGTCAGCTTGGCCGAGCTCCCTTGTTCTAGTTCCAACGGGTGCCCGAGCGTCAGTCACCATCGCCTCAGTAACCATCTTTGCCGGCTGGCTCAAGTTCAGCCGGCGAGTTGGTGTTTGAATCAGCATCAGCATTGCCCGTTTGACCCTCGGCATCGCCGGTTGCCGAATCGTCGGACTCGAATGACTCTTCGGACTCAGGTTGCGGGTCGCGATTTCTGCGAGGCCGTTCTCCGCGACCCGGTTTGGCCTCATCCTCTCGGTTACTTGCCAGCCGTTCGCTTTCCGACAAACTGGTTTGGACGGCAGTTCGGTCCGCTTCATCCAGCTCGTCAAAGGGTTTGCCGAAAACCGTTCGGGCCCAAGTATCTTCCATGCTCCAGTCGCCGGCCTTTTGCAGCCGAATGCCAATCAACGGCAACCGTTTGAGCGGATAAATCTCAGCTTCAACCGTCCGGCCATCAACTTCCGTAGAAGCGAGGAAATGTTGTCGCCGGCCTTTTAAATCAGCCTCGTCGAGGAGCCGGAACTGCTCCAGTTTTGACTGGCCAAAGAGCAGGTACCCGCCCGGTTCCAAGGCGGCAATTTTTGCTTTTCGCTCGCGGTCATAAGTAATATCCACATGGATGTCAGCGGGAACGATCCCTTGTTCACGCAACTTCAGATGGTTGCCCGGAGTGAAACCCGCAATGCGATACCGATTGGGTTCATTCGGCATGCCGGCTTCAAATTGGACCTGCCCGTCAAACCAGCGCGAACGCGTGGCAAGCTTGCCCTCCGGCAGGACTCCCAGCTCAATCTCAAATGGAATATCAGTCAAAAGGTTGGCAATCATCCCTTTTTCCAATCGGCCTTTAAAGGTTCGCTCCAGTTCTGCGGTTTCAATCACGCTGGTTCGCTCGGTCTCCAGTTCAATCGAGTCCGCCTTGACGACAAGGTCGCCAAACTCGACCAGCCGTCCATCTTGAATGACGACATCGTTCAGGCGAATCTCGTCGATTCGAAAATCTTCACCTGACTTGGGGTCGGTGATCTTAAGATTGGTGAAGCTGATCGCCCGAACCGTGAGCGTCCCGCGGGAAGAACCGGAAAACTCGGACTGAAAATCGCCGAACTCTTCCTGCAGCTCGTCAAACAGCAGATCGCCACTCAGGTCGCTGTCAAAGTTCAAATCTCCATAGATCGTCCCCCCGCCAATTCGAACTTCTTCCACAGTGAAGGAACTCGAGAACATCCCTCCATTGCGATACTTGATTCGGATATCACTCAGTTCTGACCAAGGGGCCTTGTTGCCATCTGCATCGCGGAGGCTGTCATCTTTGAAACGCAGCGAGGCCATTTCAAAGCCGGTGCTGAGGTTTCCCTTCAAGCCGTCGATCTTGACGTTTCCGGATTCCTCGAGCGCCTGCTTCATAAAAGCCAGCGGGAGGTTGCTGTAGAGGATGCTGTAATAGCCGACGCCGCACAGGGCAATCAGGGCCAGCAGGACTCCGCCGCAGCCGAGGGCAAAGCAGCCACAGCCCCGTCCCCCGCTGCCACCACCTCCGGCATAAGGAGTTTGGTACTGGGGAGGCATCGGCTTGTTAGGTACACCGGGTTGCATTTCAGGGCCCTTTCGTCAGAATCGCGCATCGGTAATGGTTCGCCAAAGCGGAGAACATATTGCCAGTGTGGCCCCGATTTTCCCAGAAACAGCCTTATTTTCCCAGTCCTCGGACCCTCTCAACCTGGCACCATGGAAGTCATATCCCTCCAATCTGGCAGCAACGGAAACTGCTATTTTGTGCAGTCGGGTAGTGTCAGCCTCGTGATCGACGCCGGAATCAGCGGCAACGCAGCGGAAAATCGGCTGCGCGAAAAAGGGAAAAATATTCGCTCGGCCCAAGGCCTGTTGATTACTCACGACCACCGCGACCATACCCAGAGCATGGGGATCTATCAGCGAAAGTTCGGGCTGCCAATCTATCTCACCGAACCGACTTTTCAGGCGGTCCAACGCTGGTGCAAACTCGGTCGCCTCGCCGATGTTCGGCATTTCAACTCGGGGGATTCACTCCAGTTTGACCATGTCACCGTCCACTCGATCCCGACTCCTCACGATGGTGCCGATGGAGTCGCCTTCGTGATTGAGGACGGCCAGCATCGACTCGGGATCCTGACCGATCTCGGTCATGCGTTTGCCGGTCTGCGCGAAGTTCTGTTATCGCTCGATGCGGTCATCATCGAGAGCAATTACGACGAACAAATGCTGGAGCAAGGACCCTATCCGCCGCACCTCAAACAGCGGATTCGCGGACCGGGAGGACACCTCTCGAATCTTGAGGCAGCGCGACTCATCCAGCCCGCGACCAATCGCCTCCAATGGGCCTGCCTCTGTCATCTGTCCCAGGAAAACAATCACCCGCGAGTCGCTCTCGATACCCACCGCGAACTCCTCGGGAGCGCGTTTCCCCTGCACATCTCCGGTCGCTATCAGGCCACAGATGTCTTGCGGCTGGAGTAAGACCGAAGCTGGACGGGTGGAATTAATCCGCGCGGCGGGTGGACCGCTGCTGCTCACGTCGCCGCGGTCACGGCTACGCCCGGCTTTGCGGGGATTTCTGCGAACGGGACGGTCAGTATTGGTCGAAGCTGATTGGGTTACAATCGGGACAAGGTTGATTCCCGCTCTCCCCTCTCCGAGGAGTCCAGGCATGCGTTGTTTTCTTATCGCGCTTTCAGGTTTGCTGGTCATGTCATCTGCTCTTCCGTCCCCTGCCCAAGACGGTTACCAACTTCCACCCCCAGCGATTGTCGACATTATTGATGCCAGCCCGGAACCTGGCGTTTCGCTCAGCCCAGACAGCAAATGGATGATGCTGGTCGAACGTGATGCGATGCCAGGCATTGCCGATGTCAGTCGCCGCAAGCTACAACTGGCAGGAATGCGGATCGACCCGGCAGCCAATGGGCCGTTTCAAGTCAATTACAGCCGGGGCCTGCTCCTTCAACCCCGCACCGGCGGTGAACCCGTGCGGATCCCGACGGCCCCCGGCGCCAGAATCAGCGGTGTGAGTTGGTCGCACCTCAGCACCCATTTTGCCTTCACGGTCGCAACTGACCGAGGGACCGAGTTATGGGTTGGTTCAGTTGAGCGACCGGACCAACCGCGATTGCTGACCGCGCAATTGTCTCTCGTACTGGGCGACTTTGATTGGATGCCCGACGGACAGCAACTTCTGTGTCATCTCATTCCCGAGGAGCGTGGCCTTGAGCCGACTCGACCGGCAGCTCCTTTGGGACCCAACGTGCAGGAATCGGCCGGAAACACTTCGCCGATTCGGACCTATCAGGATCTCCTCCAAAACCCGCATGACGAGGCTCTGTTTGAGCATTATGCCCGCTCGCAACTGGCTTTGATTGACCTTGCAGGGAAGGTCCAACCCGTCGGCAAGGCAGGCTTGATCGACAGCGCGGTCCCCTCCCCCAGCGGTCAGTTCCTGCTTGTCACGACCGTTCACCGACCCTTCTCCTATCTCTTGACTTACAGCTCGTTTCCCAAGCGAATTGAGGTCTGGAATCTGGCTGGTGATCTGGTTTATCCAGTGGTCGATGTTCCTCTGGAAGAGAACATTCCAATCGAAGGTGTCCGGACCGGGCCGCGGGCCATCACTTGGATGTCGAGCGAACCGCAGACCTTGCTCTGGTTTGAAGCTCTCGATGAGGGTGATCCGCGAAAGAAAGTGCCGCATCGCGATCGCCTGATGAGCCAGCAGATTCCGACGCGCATGGCTCCCCGCGAGCTGGTCAAAATTGAACACCGCGCCGCGGGAATTGGTTTCTTCGAGGATCCGAACCAGTTACTCTTGACCGAGTACGATCGCGATCGTCGCTGGACAAGGTCGCTGTTGCACCGACTCGATCGACCCGAAGAGACCCCCCGGGTGCTCGATGATCGCAGCCAACGAGATCGCTACAACGACCCAGGACGGATTGTGACGCGTCCGAACGCGGCGGGCTTTCCAGTCGCCCTCCAGCAAGGCGAATGGATCTACCTGGTGGGACAAGGAGCCAGCCCCGAGGGCCTGCTCCCTTTCTTTGATCGCCGCAGCCTCGAGTCACTGCAAACGGAAAGGCTTTGGCGCTGCCAACCGGGCACCTTGGAATCGCCGGTGGCGATCTGCCGCGAATCAACAGCTGACGCGGTCCGGCTGGTTACCCGAGCAGAAACTCCGGTCGATCCTCCCAATTATTTTGTTCGTGATCTGGTGACTGATGGTCGCACAGCGTTGACCTCATTTGCCGATCCCACGCCGCAAATTCGCGGCATCAAGAAGGAAATTGTCAAATACAAGCGCGCCGATGGAGTGGATCTTTCGGCGACCCTGTATCTCCCGGCAGACCATCAGCCCGGCCAACAACTGCCGCTGATTGTTTGGGCCTATCCCCTCGAGTTCAACGACCCGAGCACCGCCGGCCAAATTTCCAGCAGCCCGTGGACTTTCACCCGGATGGGCGGGATCACCCATTTGACGCTCGTCACGCAGGGCTACGCCGTCATGGACGCCGCGACCATGCCAGTGATTGGCGATCCGGAAACGATGAACGACACGTTTGTCGAGCAGATTGTCAGCTCAGCTCAAGCCGCGATCGACAAGGCGGTCGAAATGGGAGTGGCCGATCGGAATCGGGTCGGAGTCGGCGGGCATAGCTACGGAGCCTTCATGACCGCCAATCTGATGGCTCATTGCGACTTGTTTAAAGCCGGAGTCGCTCGCAGCGGGGCCTATAACCGGACGCTGACGCCGTTTGGCTTTCAAGCCGAGCGACGACCCCTTTGGGAAGCCAAGGATATCTACCTCAAATTGTCGCCGTTCCTCTACGCCAATCAAATCAATGAGCCCTTATTGCTCATCCATGGCGAGGATGATAACAACTCCGGTACGTTTCCCATCCAGTCGCAGCGGCTCTATCAAGCGATCAAGGGCAACGGCGGAACAACGCGGCTGGTGATGCTTCCCTTCGAGAGCCACGGCTACGTTGCCCGCGAATCCGTTCTGCATACCCAGGCCGAAATGCTTGTCTGGTTCGACAAGTTTGTCAAAAATGCCAGCCAGGGTTCGGGCTCAGCCG
>Ga0164293_10002815_pt1 | contig 14781 bp, 13 predicted proteins | sample GEODES118metaG_FD_111487 | JGI IMG/M metagenome (GOLD analysis project Ga0164293, IMG submission 111487) | Eutrophic lake water microbial communities from Lake Mendota, Wisconsin, USA - GEODES118 metaG | ecosystem: Environmental > Aquatic > Freshwater > Lake | place: USA: Lake Mendota...
CCGCCGAGAATCGTCGTTGTCGAGAGGGGCGGGCGAAGTTCAGCGAAGTGCTTCCCCAAACGCCGACCATCGAACGGCTTCGGCCCCAGCGAACGGCCGCCTGCCAGTCCACCGGGCAAGTCAGGATGGTAGTCTGGCCACGCAGGCACAAGCCCAAAGGCTACATGGCTGTTTTCTTCGAACCAGTTTAGCACCTCTGCGGCACTGTCGACAAAGACTTCCGCCTTGGGCAGATCGATCCGATTGCCAGCTTCGGCGCGCAGGTAACTTAGCGCAGCCTCACGACTGTCTTCGATCCCATGTTCACGAGCAGGTTCATTGCAGGGTATCCATGCGATGCCGGCAGAATAGCATGTCGTTCCGCCGAAGACCGAGGCCTTCTCGGCAACTATAACGTCAAGCCCTTCTGTTGCCCCGGTTACCGCCGCGGCCAGCCCGGCAGCTCCTGAGCCTGCCACAAGGAGATCACATTCGAGAATTTGTCTGTTCATATTCATTTTATCATGCCCAAATGTCCGGCAGGCAGTTGATCTGACCGTCGGAGTAAAGCGCTGCCTGCTCACGATCGCGAGCGAACAAGAGAGGGCCATCCAGATCGACAATCGTGCAGAGTTGCCCCACCAGGAAAGCTGGCGCCATAGCGAGGGACGTGCCGCACATATTGCCGACCATGACATCGAAGCACATCTCGCGAGCCGTACGTGCCAGCGACAGGGCAGCGGTCAGACCTCCGGTCTTGTCGAGCTTTACATTGATGACCTGGTAGTAGGGACGCAGGCCTGGTAGGTCGTCCTCAACCTGCACGCTCTCGTCGGCCGCCAGCGGTATGGGGCTGTTCAGACCTTCGAGGACTTCATCCTCGCCGGCACGGACGGGCTGCTCGATCAATGCAACCCGAGCTGTAACCAAGGCTGGGAGCAGCTTTTCAAGCCCCTCGCGGCCCAACGACTGGTTGGCATCGACGCCAAGCCATATATCGGGCCGAAGAGCCCTGATCGACTGCACTCTGGCTGCGTCCTCACTGTCCCCTAAAAGCTTGAGCTTCATCGCCACGGCATCGGGATAGTCTAGGGCCGCCATTGCCATTGCATCAGGAGAATCCGCGCCGATTGAAACGGTCGTCGTCAGCGGTCGAGGCCGGTCAAGTCCCGCAAGAAGCCAGGCCGGTCGGCCCGCAAGCTTGGCCTCCAGCGCCCAAAGTGCGCAGTCAAGTGCATTGCGGGCTCCGCCCGCTGGGGCCAGCTGCGCCAGCTCCTCGCGATTTATTCCTGACAACACGTCATGGCGCAGAGCCTCGATCTCGGTCGCCACGCTTTCTGCAGTTTCCGCGTGGTAGTAGACGCCGCTGGCTACACCCCTACCTTCGCAATGGCCTTCACGAATTGAGACAGTAACAACCGATTCCTCCGTCGTTGCCATCCCTGCAGTTCGGAAGGACCGCCGAAGTGGCCACCGCTCGACCTCGACCCGGAGCTCACGTCCGAGTGCCACCCGATCAGAACTTGAAACCGATGCGCGCTTCTACAGTCGCGGGTGCTCCAAAGCTCTCATAGACGCCCCCGTAAAATATGTCTGCGCGCTGCACCCGGTAGAGCCGGTCGGCGATATTGCGTCCTACAACCTCAAGATAAAAGCGATCGGAAGGTTCGGTCCAGCGCAGCGAGGCATTGAACAGCGTTGACGGGTCGTCGAAGTTCTGTGGGGCATCGATTGTCAGCGGGAAGATGATCGAGGAGCGGTATACAACCTCGGCACGTGCCTTGAGCTTGCCTCCAGCCAGGTCGCCCTCCCAGTTCAACCCAGCTGTGCCACTGAATTTTGGAGAAAGCGGCAGTCGCGTTCCGGTTAGGTCAAGACTGTTTGACGGCGAGATATATCTGCCAAACTTGCTGTGTAGATAAGTGCCGCCCACGTCGATTGACAGTCCGCCGCCTAGCTTGGCGTCGGCGTTGAGTTCAAGCCCGGAGATCTTGGCACCATCGGCATTGCTGACCGAAGCTAAAGCGCCACCGCCTGCACCAGTGCCGGTAAACACGAGCGTACGGAGTTGGAGATTCTTGTAATCGTAGTGAAACACTGAAGCATTGAGCGTCAAAACATCTGCGATCTTTGTTCGTACGCCAGCCTCGTAGGCGATTATGCTTTCTGGCTTATAGACCGTAGGTGGGCCCGATGCGAGCAAGTTGAAGCCGCCGCTCTTGAATCCCTTGGTCACTCCAGCATAGATCAGCGTATTGTCGCTAGGACGGAACTGAATTTGACCTTGGGGGGTGAAGGACTCAAAGGTCTTGTCAACGTTCGCGGTTACGTTTCTTAGCAGATTGATCTGCGCGCCCTTCTTGTTTTCGTTGTTATAGCGCGCGCCAACCATGATCGAGAGTTTGTCGCTGATAGCGTATGTGCCCTGACCAAAAATGGCCCAAGACTGCCCATCGCCGATGGTATTAGCCCGCGCGAATGGGAAGGGTACAATCCAGTTAACGAACTGCTCGCCTTTGTCATCGTAGAAGAAGACACCCGCCGTCCACTGCAGAGGACCTTGACCCTTGCTGTAGAGCTGCAATTCCTGTGAGAAAGCCTTGACCGTTGTGGTCGAGTTGAACGCTTCATTGAAATCGCCCGTAAAGTCGTAGTCGAGCGCGTCAGCTGAGTCATAGTGCGAGTAGCCGGTGATCGATCGCACGCCAACTGAGCCAAGATCGAGATCGAGTGTGGCCCCGTAAATTTCGGAATCACGGCGACTATAGACGGGCGAGTCGAGGCGAATATTGCGCGGGTCTTGCCGTTGCAGGGCTGCCGGAACGACGAGGCCATAGAAGTTGTCAGGGAATTTGCGGTACGTTGGATCGGTCGAGGCACCATAACCCACATTTCCGTCATCTCGCACGATCTGCGTTAGAAGCGACAACGTAAGATTCTCGGCCAGCTGGAACCGCAGCTGCCCGCGCAAGCCAAGGAAATCTTGGCGATCAAGCCGTGTTTTGGTCGAGAGGTTACGGGTGTATCCGTCGTCATTAGCATAGCTGACGGCGATGCGTCCCGCGACCGCATCGTTTCCAACGTTCAGAGCGGCCTGGCCCCGAAAGAGATTGTAACTGCCATATCCGAGCAGACCCTCAACGCTGGTCCCCGCCTCCGGGGCGCGGGCGATAACGTTGATCGCGCCGCCCGTGGCATTACGTCCGTACAATGTGCCCTGAGGTCCCTTAAGCACTTCGACCCGCTGAATGTCGAACAAGTCAGTTAGAATCATGCTCGACTGAGGCAAGTAGATACCGTTCAAGTGGACGGCGTTCGAGGGATCAGAGCCTACGCTGCGAACGTTGTTCGACACTCCGCGAATTGCCACGTTTGTTTCGCGATTGCCAAACGAAATTGCGAGACCCGGCACTCGCTGCTGCAGGTCGAAGGAATTGGTTATCCCAGAGGCGGCCAGGTCATCGGCACCGAGAGCAGTTAGCGACGCGGGAACGTCATTAATATTTTGCTCGCGCTTAAGCGCAGTGACGACAATTTCAGACTGGTCCGCGGTATCAGCCGATGTCTCAGCCATCGCTACCTGTGGGATAAGAAGTATGGCAGCCCCGACCATACATTTCAATTTACGCATAAGACCCTCCTCGTTTAATCCTAATATGACAACAGAATTAGCTTTTTTGCAAAAAGGTCAAGAATTTTTTTCAATATCAGAAATTTTTAACAACATATGTGCTTTTTTGGGCAGCTTTGAGCGTAGCGCCAGCCCTAAGGTAGCTGTACCAACGGCTAGTCCGCAAATGCCTAAGCTTAGACTTGCCCCAAGTGCATCGCCTCCAAGGTTCGTGTTCAGTAAGGCGATCCCCGCGGGTCCAGCACCCAATCCTACGCCAATGCCGAGACAAACCTGCAGAGAGGTAGCTAGGCCGCGCGTCCGATCGTCGACTATGTCATGAAGGGTCACAGCGTTAGCCACATAAGCAACATTTGCTGCAGCCTGCCAAAGGGCAAAAGCAGCCACGGCTGACCAAGCGAAGGGTAACTGTATTGCTAAAGGCGCCAAGCCCATTAAGATTGCGCAGGCAACGATCGTCTCCGGATTGCCGCGCCTCCCGCGCTTTTTAAAGACTCTATCAATGGCAATCCCGCCGACCCAGGCACCTATAGAACCGGCGACAAGGATAGTGATGCCGAGGCTGTTGCCTGCAGCAGCGACTCCCACACCATACTCTCGAGTGAGCAGTGCCGTTTGCCAGGAAGTGTAAGCGAAATCAGCGATTGCAATCGAAGCCCCCATAAGCAAGGCTATCCAGAGGAGGTTTCGTAGTTGCCAAAGTTGCGAGAAGCCGCGGGAACCATCGGGCGCAGATTTATGTGGCCGCGGGGGCTCTCGAAACGCTAACAGTGCCGGAATAAGTAGCAAGCCAGCACCGCCAAGCAACAGCATAACTTGGCGCCATGGCTCAAGCCCGCTTATGAGGGGTAGATCAGAGAAATTTCCACCGCGCGCCACCTCGAGAAGGAAGCCGCCCCCACTAAACGCAAGTGAAGTTCCTAGCGTCGCCCCGAAATAGGTAATGGCAAACGCCTTTCCCCGTCGCTCGGCGCTGACATAGCTACACATAAGTGATGTTCCAGCGGGCACGAGCACCGCCTCACCCGCCCCGACCAGAATGCGCCCGACAAAAAGCCCAGAAAAGCTAGTTGCAAGCCCGTAGACAAAAGAACCCAATGTCCAAGCGACGACGCCTGCAACAAGTAGATTGCGTCGGTTTGAGCGGTCCGCCATCCAACCGCTGGTAATTGTGGTAACAGCATAGGTGATAGCAAACGCGGTTTGCAAGCTACTGAACTCTAAGTCTGAAACCTGAATGTCTCGGCGCATGTCATCAAGCAGTACAACCGGAAGAAAACGATGAACAAATGACAAGACCGTTGCGGCAGCCATTACCGTGACGAATGCAAATGCAATGCGGTTGCCAGTCCTGACAGATTGATCCGGTATGATAGAACCACTCCTAAACATATTTTCAAATTCAGAAATTTTGCGCTATAACGCAAAAATGTCAATAGAGCATAGGGTCCTTGATGCGCTTATTCCTTGCCAGCCTACTTGCTGAAACCAACACCTTCTGCGTTATCCCAACCGGACGCGGTGCATTCGAAGAGCAAGGGATTTGTCGGCAGATCGATGACCCAGGTGACCTGATGGGCGTGCGCCCAGCTCTTGTCGCAGTAAGGGAGTTCGCCGAATTGGCCGGATGGGATGTGGTGCTAGGGTTATGCACTGCGGCGCAGCCCCTTGGTCCCGTGGTCGAAGATGTCTATCAGGAGTTTCGAGGCGCGATCCTCTCCGATTTGGCGGCAGCAATGCCGGTCGATGCAGTGGTTCTGGTACTGCATGGTGCCATGACGACCGAAACTTGTAATGACTGTGAAGGAGATTTGTTAAGCGCAATCCGAAGGCTTGTCGGGCCTAAGGTGCCAATTGGAGTTTCCCTGGACCTTCACTGCCACTTCACTGCAGAGATGCGCGCCGCAACCCCAATTCATGTGGCATATAAGGAATACCCGCACACTGATATTGTAGAGACCGCCGTAACGGTCACAAAGCTAGCTATTGCTGCGCGTGAAGGCTCAATCCTTCCGCAGATTGGTTGTGCAAAGTGTCCGATGATTGGAGTTTGGCCAACCACCAATTCGCCCATGCGCGAAATTGTGGAGGAATTACGTCAGATCGAAAACCAGCCTGGCATACTGTCTGTGTCGTTGGGGCACGGCATGGCATATGGCGATGTACCGGAAGCAGGTGCCTGCGCTTGGGTTGTTGCCGACGGCGACATTGAACTTGCAAAATTCTATGCGGAACACTTGTCCAATGAATTCTATCGGCTACGCCATGAGATCTCCCCGACCTTTACCTCACTTAATGATGCGCTTGATCAACTGGCGAATTGGCAAGCACCCCGACCGCTGGCTCTTGCGGACTTCGCCGATAATCCAGGCGGCGGTGCCATGGGTGACAGTACATTCATCTTACAGGGACTCATCGAGCGTGGAATAGGGGGTATCGCACTTGGGGGGATCTGGGACCCAGGCGCCGTGCAGCTTTGCTTTGATGCGGGGGTGGGTGCTAAGTTTCTAATGCGGATCGGCGGCAAGACCGGTCCAGCGTCTGGATTGCCAACCGACGTCACGGCGCAGGTCATGTCTCTCGTCCAAGACCACAGCCAGGATGATTTCGGCGGGCGTGCAAACGTTGGCCCATCGGCCTGGGTGCGAACGGAGCAAGGTATAGATGTGGCCCTAATATCGATCCGTCAGCAGGTGCTAGGACTTGATTTGTTCACCGGGCTCGGGATCGATCTTGTCAGTAGACGTGGGATCGTCGTCAAGTCTATGCAGCACTTCCTATCAGCCTTTGATTCCATCGTTGGAAGTGTAATTCTTGTTGATACGCCAGGGCTACTAAGCACTGACTTTGCCAATATTACATTCAAAAATAGAAGCACTGTATTCTGGCCGCGTACCGAAATCGCACATTTAACGCATGAAATATAATTACTATAAAAAATTATATTTTTTAATAATTATATTTTTGCCAAATATTTTAATGTTACACTTGAATTTGCCTTTATTTCTTCAAGTATAATACTTGACTGCGCACTTGCCACCTCAGGAGATCCTAACAATTCTTGGGTGAGAAGCTGATTAAATGTCTCAAGGTCCCGGGTGGCAACTTTGATGATCATGTCAGAGGCCCCGGTGAGCTTCTGGCATTCCACCACCTCATCAAGGTGCAGGAGCCTCTCGCGAAACGATTCGGCGGCATCGGATGAATGGCTTTTCATTGTGACAAGTACATAGGCCTCCAAGCCAACCGAAACTTTGCGTGGGTCTATCACTGCACGCACAGACTTTATGTAGCCGGCTTTGCGCAATGCCTGCATTCGTCGAGAGCATTGTGAGGGTGAGAGGTGGACAGTATGAGACATCTCCATCGGGCCCATATCACCGCGATTTTGAAGGGCCTTAAGAATACCCACGTCATACTTGTCTAGCACATCATCCTCCATGCACTAAATGCGCGCGATCCTTTTGTATTGCGCACGTTTTTTGCGTTTAATCTAATAAATTACGATAATATGCAACCTACGTGCGGTCAATATGCGCTATCCTTATAGCACAAAGGGGCCATTTTAAAACGTGCGGGCTCTATAGGAGCGAAATTAAAAAATGACTGATCTTTTCGACAATCCGCTTGGTCTTGACGGTTTTGAATTCATCGAGTTTTCCGCGCCGGAAAAAGGCCTGCTGGAACCTGTGTTCGAACGCATGGGCTTTAGCCGCATCGCGCGGCACAGGTCGAAGGATGTCGACCTATGGCGGCAAGGCGAAATCAACCTGATCGCCAATTATGAACCCAAAAGCCCTGCGGCGTATTTTGCGGCGGAGCATGGCCCGTCGGCGTGCGGCATGGCGTTTCGGGTGAAGAATGCGCGTTTGGCCTATGACGAGGCGATTGCGCGTGGGGCGGAACCGGTTGAAACGCGCACGGGCCCTATGGAACTGCGCTTACCCGCCATTCGCGGTATTGGCGGCGCGATGATTTATCTGGTGGACCGCTATGGCGACGCCTTGTCAATTTATGACATTGATTTCGACTATCTACCCGGTGTGGACCGCAACCCCGTCGGCGCTGGTTTCAAGATCATCGATCACCTGACGCACAATGTCTATGGCGGACGCATGGCGCATTGGGGCGGTTTTTACGAACGCGTCTTCAACTTCCGCGAAATCCGCTATTTCGACATTAAGGGCGAATATACTGGCCTGACTAGCCGCGCGATGACCGCGCCAGATGGTAAAATCCGCATTCCGTTGAACGAAGAAGGCAAGGCCGGCGGCGGGCAGATTGAGGAATATTTGCGCGCCTATAATGGCGAGGGCATTCAGCATATCGCCTTTTCCTGCGATGATTTGCCGGCGTGCTGGGACCGGTTGAAAGCGTTGGGTACGCCATTCGCGCCGCCACCACCCAAAGCGTATTATGACATGCTGGAGGAACGCTTGCCCGGCCATGGCGAGCCAGTCGACGCGCTGCAGTCGCGTGGCATCTTGCTCGATGGTTCGACTCAAGATGGCGACACTCGGCTCTTGTTGCAGATATTCTCGCAAACCATGATTGGGCCTGTGTTCTTCGAATTCATCCAGCGTAAGAAGGATGAGGGCTTTGGCGAAGGCAATTTCACCGCCTTGTTCAAAAGCATTGAGCGCGACCAAATTGAACGCGGCGCGTTGCAAGTCGAGCCTGTCGCATGACCGCGCCCGTAAGGCTCGAACGAATCCACCATGTGGCCTATCGGTGTAAGGACGCAAAGGCGACGGCGGATTGGTATGCGCATGTGCTGGGCATGGAATTCACCACCGCCTTTGCCGAGGATCATGTGCCGTCAACGGGCGCATATGACCCATATATGCATATCTTCTTGGATTGCGGCGGCGGCAATGTCATCGCGTTCTTTGAACTGCCCAACCAGCCCGAAATGGGCAAAGACCCCAATACCCCGGCCTGGGTGCAACATATCGCGTTTGAGGTTGCGGACTTAGATGCGTTGTTGGCTGCCAAGGCGCATATTGAGGCGCAAGGCATAGATGTGGTCGGCCCGACCTTTCACGGCATATTCCGGTCGATCTATTTCTTTGACCCCAATGGCCACCGATTGGAGCTTGCCTGCAACATCGGCACGGCGCAGCAGCATGCCGAATTAAAGCGTGTCGCGCCGTTGATGCTGCAGCAATGGAGCGAAACTAAAAAAGCCCCGCGCCATGCCGACTGGCTTCATGTGGAGCCTGATGCGTGAACAGAATTGACCACACGCACAATTCTCAGGCATCGTCCTGGGTCGAAGGGGCAGACAGCCACGCTGATTTCCCGGTGCAAAACCTGCCGCTGGGAGTATTTTCTTTGTCGGACGGTCGACGACGCATCGGCATGGCCATCAGCGACCAGGTTCTCGACCTTTTCGGCATGGCCATGGATGGCCTATTGCCTCATCATCTGCAGGCAGCGCTGTCAGCCGAGGCCCTTAATGGTCTGTTCGCATCGCCGGCTAACGACCGTCTGGTTCTGCGCCATAACGTATTCGCCCTGCTCACATCGCTGGACTCCCGACTAATGGTCTTGCCGCACCTTCATGCGCAAGCGGAGTGCTCGTTTCACCTCCCCTTCGCTGTCGGAGACTACACCGACTTCTATGTAGGCATCCATCACGCTACGAATATTGGGAAGCAGTTTAGGCCCGACAATCCGCTGCTACCTAACTACAAGCACGTACCGATTGGCTACCACGGCCGCGCATCCTCAATCCGCCTTTCGGGTACGCCGGTGCCTCGCCCCAAGGGCCAGCGCAAGCTGCTGGATGTCGACGCATCCGATTACGGCCCATCGCGGCGGCTTGATTATGAGCTTGAGTTGGGTGTCTGGATTGCTGGCGAGAATGACCTGGGCAAAACGGTTCCGATAAGAGAGGCAGGCTCCCGCATCGGAGGCCTTTGCATCCTCAACGACTGGTCGGCGCGCGACTTGCAGGCCTGGGAGTATCAGCCGCTAGGGCCCTTCCTGGCCAAGAACTTCCTCACCAGCGTATCGCCATGGGTAATCACGTCAGAAGCACTTGCACCGTTTCGCATCGCGCAACCTGCCCGGCCCGAAGGTGATCCCGCGCCGCTTCCCTATCTGCTGGATGCGACCGATCAAACAAAAGGCGCCTTCTCGATCAATCTCGAGACCTGGCTTGCTACCCGTGCCATGCGCGAAGCCGGCTTGGCACCCCATCGGCTAGGAAAGGGCCCCGCCACTTCCATGTACTGGACCATGGCGCAAATGATTACGCATCACACAGCAAATGGATGCAATCTGATGCCGGGCGATCTTTTGGGCACCGGAACAATCTCGACACCAGATTCCTCGGGTTTGGGAAGCCTTATGGAGCTTTCACAGGGAGGCAAGGTACGCGTCCCATTGCCATGTGGCGAGGAGCGCACCTTTCTCGAAGATGGCGATGAGCTCATCCTCTCGGCAAAGGCCATCCGTGAAGGCTTTCGTACCATCGGATTCGGTGAATGCAGTGGTATCGTGGAAGCGGCACAGGCATGATCCCCTAAAGCATAATTACTGGAGCTCGGGACAGCCTTTCGGGTTCGCTCGCGCTTGAAGATTGGCAGGTGAGCAAGCGCCTAATCCCTAAATCCAAAATGGATCATGGGAGGCATTGCTCCTTATGCACGCCGAGAATTTAACCAACAGCGCTTCGCCTATACAGTGGAGGATATCGAATGGGCCACAAACTCTTCCCCGACGCAAAATCGGCGCTTGATGGTATATTGAAGAACGATATGCTCGTCGCCAGCGGCGGCTTTGGCCTGTGTGGCCTGCCAGAACGTTTGTTGGATGCTGTACGCGACAGTGGGGTCACTGGCCTGACATTTGTTTCGAACAATGCCGGCATCGACAATGAAGGTATTGGCAAGCTGCTTCGCACCAAGCAGGTCAAGAGAATGATCTCCTCTTATGTTGGTGAAAATAAAGAGTTTGAGCGGCAGTATTTGGCAGGTGAGCTTGAAGTCGAATTCTGTCCCCAAGGCACATTGGCGGAGCGTATGCGTGCAGGCGGTGCGGGCATCCCGGGCTTTTATACCAAAACCGGCGTCGGCACTTTGGTTGCTGAGGGCAAGGAAACGAAGAATTTTGGCGGCGAGGAATATATTCTCGAACGCGGTATATTTGCTGACCTTTCCATCATCAAGGCATGGAAGGCCGATGAAAGTGGGAACCTCGTCTTCCGCAAAACGGCGCGTAATTTCAATCTGCCGGCCGCGACCTGCGGCAAAATCTGCGTGGTCGAAGTGGAGGAGATTGTGCCCGTGGGAAGCCTTGACCCGGACTGCATCCATTTGCCGGGCGTTTATGTGCAGCGCATGATCGTCGGCGCGCCTTATGACAAAAAAATCGAGTTTCGGACCGTGCGTGAAAGGGAGGCTTCGCTATGAGCTGGACCCGTGACGACATGGCCGCGCGTGCCGCACAGGAACTGCGTGACGGATATTATGTAAACCTTGGCATTGGTATTCCGACCCTTGTGGCAAATCACATCCCGCCAGGCGTTGAAGTAACGCTTCAGTCCGAAAACGGCATGTTGGGCATTGGGCCCTTCCCTTTTGCCGGCGAAGAAGATGCCGACCTTGTCAATGCGGGCAAACAGACGATTAGCGAGCTGCCGCAGACGGCCTATTTCGACAGTGCCGCAAGCTTTGCGATGATCCGCGGCGGGCATATCGACCTGAGTGTATTGGGCGCGATGGAAGTCGCGCAAAATGGTGACATCGCCAACTGGATGATCCCCGGCAAGATGATTAAGGGCATGGGCGGTGCCATGGACCTTGTTGCAGGCGTGAAGAAGATAATTGTGGTGATGGAGCATAATGCCAAGGATGGGTCGCCGAAATTCATCCCCGCTTGCACATTGCCGTTAACAGGCAAGAATGTCGTTGATATGATTATCACCGATCTTGCGGTGTTTCAGCGGTCGGACACATCGGCGTTCAAGCTGATTGAAGTCGCACCGGGCGTTTCGGTCGATGATGTTAAGGCAAAAACAACAGCGCATTTTGATCTCTGATCGCATGTTTCATTCGTGGTGGGCAACAAGCTAAACCAAAAGCATCTGACCTCCGCCGAAATCCAAACAGTGACACTGTTTACAGATCGCGGCCCTGACGGTCGGTAGTCTACCCACCTCAGCTGCTCCTCCGAGCTATTGCTATTGAGAGACCTCCATTCGCTAGGCTACCGCGGAGGCCAAGCATGGCGAAGAAGGAATTAACCCGGGGTGTTGTCAGTTTAACGCGAACTTGCCTTCGCACAGCAGAGTTGCTGCCAGATGAGAGGTACGTGCGGTCCGGCGCAAAAACGGCGCGAACCAGATAACTGCGAGGCCCAGCGCCACATTGAGCCCCCGGCGCCCGAACCGACGATCAAGACGTTGCATTCACTTGCTGTTGGCAGTGAGAAAACGGATTAAATATTTTTCGATCAGCAATATAAATTACGTATTTTAGAAAATTGAATTTTCCGAATTTGAAAATTATTGACCAATAAGGAAACTCAGCTTATGTCGTGCATTGACGTCCAGGCAGATGACGGTGCACTTTCTCGCGAGATCGGGCCACTTGGCGTAGCGGCCGCGACGATCAACATCGTGATGGGATCCGGGCTCCTTTAGTAAAGAAGGTTCGACTATTGTGACAATGTAAGTCTGCACAGTTCTGTTCTCCATACCGCTTGATGCAACCAACTGTTTTTAGGAATATTATTTAATGAATTATGATGATGTTATAATCGGAGGCGGTCACAACGGTTTGGTTTGTGCGTTTTATTTAGCACAGGCTGGGCGGCGGGTCCGCGTTTTGGAACGACGTCACATTGTCGGCGGTGCGGCTGTGACAGAAGAGTTTCATCCCGGTTTCCGCACCTCAATCGCCAGCTACACGGTGAGCCTTCTGAGCCCCGACGTAATCCGTGACATGCGCCTGACTGAACGAGGGCTTTGTATCATAGAGCGTCCGTTTGCCGGGTTCGTGCCGTATTCTGATGACCGATACTTAGTTCTCGGAGGTGACCCCGAAAAGGCTCAAGCCCAAGTTAGAAAATTTTCGGAGAAGGATGCAGAAGCGCTCCCAGAATACGAGAATATGCTGAGCGAAGTTGCTGACGTCCTGAGGGACATCGCGAACAAGACTCCTCCAAATAGTGGTGGCGGTTTAAGGGCACTCCTCGCGACTGCGGCTCAAGGTTACAATCTGGCGCGGCTTCCGGTTGAAACGCAACGTAACGTACTCGATCTTTTTACAAAAAGCGCGCGCTCGGTTTTAGATTCTTGGTTTGAGAGTGACCAAGTTAAGGGCGCATTGGGATTCGACTCTGTAATTGGGTTCTATGGCAGCCCTGACACACCGGGCTCCGCTTACGTCCTGCTTCACCACTTTTTTGGCGAAGTGAATGGAAAACGAGGCGCTTGGGGCCATGCAATCGGAGGAATGGGAGCTATTACAGCTAAAATGGCGCAAGCCTGTGTCGACGTCGGAGTGGAAATCTCACTTAACTCACCAGTTTGCAAGGTGCTGGTTGACAATAAGCGCGTCAGCGGAGTGGCTCTGGAGAGTGGAGAGGTAGTGCTGGGTCGCACGGTAGTCGCGAATGTCGGCCCAAAGCTGCTTTATGAGCGGTTGATCGAACCGCAAGCTCTCTCTAAGCCCTTTCGACGCGCGATGAGCGGCTTTCAAACGGGCTGTGGATCGTTTCGAATGAACGTAGCGCTGAAGGAGCTTCCTCAGTTCACCTGCCTCCCTGGCGACGGCGATCATCATCGAGCGGCCATCTTTATAGCGCCGTCGTTAGATTATATGGACCGCGCGTATAGAGATGCCCGCGAATTCGGATGGTCCAGAGAACCGGTCATCGATATGATGCTTCCAAGTGCTGTTGATCCTTCTCTGGCCCCGGCTGGTTCGCACGTCGCTGCGATTTTCTGTCAACAATTTGCGCCCCATCTACCCGACGGACGTAGCTGGGATGATGCCCGAGAAGACGCTGCCGACACAGTCATCGAAACGATTAATCGCTACGCCCCAAATTTTAGGGATTCAATTATTGCTCGACAGATTCTTTCACCCCTCGACCTCGAGCGGATCTTCGGCCTAGTGGATGGGGACATTATGCATGGGGCTATGAGCCTTGATCAATTATGGGCAGCGCGGCCGCTTTTAGGTCACGCCGATTATCGCGGTCCCATACGCAACTTATTTATGTGCGGCGCGGGAACTCATCCGGGCGGTGGCGTTACTGGCCTACCCGGTCGCAACGCAGCGCGCGAAGTGGTCCGTGGGTGGTGAGACCGCCAGAATAAAGCCATTCGAAAACCGTTGCAGCAACGATTGAAAGCTATGTTAGCATTGAGATCGACGTGCTCGAGCGCGCTGCATCATTCCCTTGCGGATCGACGTGCAGCCAGTCGGCGTGCTTGTCCGTCGTAAGGTTGTTTGGCGTGGTTGGCGGCGTATATTAGCGGAGACGTGCCTCGTCTGGGGGTTGATGTTAGGCGGCGGTATTGGATCGTTGCAAGCGTCGCTTCAGTTCGCGCTGGCTAGCCGGGGTATAGTCGGTACCAAGACCGAGACGGTGGGGAGGTCTTTGAAGGAAGCGCAGCTAACCGAATGCGGATAATGAAGGGGTAAGAAGGAACTGCGGTTCCCATCAGCCAGAATAGGGGGTGCACCCGGTGGAGTTTCGTTTTGTAGATTTTGGAAGGCGGCGGCTCCTTTGTCTTTCTAGAACGCCCAGGCTTCCGGGCTGGATCTATCCCAAGGAACCCGGGATGACAAACATCAAGAAGATAGACCAGTTGCAGCCAAGCCACACTCGTCTGAGGGCTTGCTAGAGTAAATCGCGTTAAGTCAATTCGGGAAATGTAAAGATTTTTACCTAGAGCGGTCTGCTCCTAGTTTAATTCAAGCTAAGAATTTGAAAAATTATACCGTCTACAAGATTCGAAGTCGTGCCCCCTGATTATATAATCGCTGGCCCTTGCGGATTGAGGTGAACAAAGGGCTACTGACCAAACTTCTCCTCCTAATAACTGACTGTCGGCAACGTCCAACAAATCAGTCATATCATCCTTCGTGATCCAATGTCCGCTTATGAGGGAACCAGCCGGCGCTCATAAAGACTGCAATTGGGCGCAAAGC
>Ga0164293_10002816_pt1 | contig 14780 bp, 24 predicted proteins | sample GEODES118metaG_FD_111487 | JGI IMG/M metagenome (GOLD analysis project Ga0164293, IMG submission 111487) | Eutrophic lake water microbial communities from Lake Mendota, Wisconsin, USA - GEODES118 metaG | ecosystem: Environmental > Aquatic > Freshwater > Lake | place: USA: Lake Mendota...
AACACCAACAACAGAAGGAGACGAAGTGGACAACACCGTCACAAACGCGGAAACCGTCGAGACGGTCGAAGCTGCTCAGTCAACAACAGCCGCAGCGAAGCCAATCGTAGGCGGATCATTCACTAAGCCACGCTTGGAGTTCACAGCTGCCAAGTACGTGGAAAACACAATTCGCGCAGCGATGGGCGACGATCAAGCTCGCCAGTACGTTCTCGCAGCGGACAACACAACAGATAACGCGGGTCTAGTACCTACTCGCCAGATGGCCGAGGTCGTAAACGGACTTTCAACAACTATCCGTCCATCGATCGACGCGATCTCTCGCGGAACTCTTCCAGATGCGGGCATGACTTTCGAGATCCCTAAGATCACGCAAGCTCCTACAGTGGCAGTAACAGCCGAAGAAGGAACTCCGTCAGATACAGATCAGAACTCAGCTTTCATCACTGTAGACGTTAAGAAGTTCGCGGGACAGCAGACTTTCAGCGTGGAACTCTTGGATCGTACTTCTCCAGCGTTCTTCGATGAGCTAATCCGCAACATGGCAGCAGCTAAGGCCAAGGCGGAGAATGCTTACGTAAATGGTCTACTAATCTCAGGCGCAACAGCAGACGGAACGACTACGACTACTTATCCAACAGCTGCAGAGCTTCTTGGAATTATCTCTCGCGGAGCTGCTTCTGTTTATGCGGCTACAGCTGGACTTCCACGTCCATTCGCGAAGTCACTTATCGCATCGACTGGCCAATGGGCTAACTTGATGACACTTAACGATTCAGGACGTCCAATCTATAACGCTTCACAGCCAAGCAACGCTGGCGGCGTTGTTCGTCCAGATTCACTAGTAGGCAACGTCGCGGGCTTGGATCTATTCGTAGACCCAACTAACGCGGGCGATGGCGACGGAACTCTTCTCGTCGTTAACCCAGACGCTTACACATGGTACGAAGGACCTACTTTCCGCCTACGCGCGGACGTAATCGCTTCTGGCCAGATTACTGTCGGCTACTACGGTTACGGCGCACTAGCGACCAAGATCGCAGCTGGCGCGTTCAAGAATAACAAGCAGTAATCCGAATAAATCAGACATCGACTGGTTCGCTCCCGAGCTAGTCGAGTAGTAGAAGGGAAGAGCTAATGCCAGCAATTATTACAGCTTCACAGCTGCGATCCGTCCTAGGCGTTAGCTCTTCTCTCTATTCGGACTCTTATCTCGATGACATTATCGACACAGCCGAGCAAGCTATTCTCCCGCTGCTCATTCAGAACTCGACAGCTGTAATCGAGTACGAGCTAGAAGCTAACGTCGCAAGGTTTTACACTCGACGCGAACACCCTTTCGTCGTAGGACAGTCGATCGTCGTTACTGGACTTCCAGCTCCATTTACAGCCACTCACACTCTTACAGTCGTTACAGATTCTTCATTCTCGGCGGCTCTTACATCGACGGACGTAACACGTCGCCAGATCATTCCGAACGGCATGGCAACACTTAGCGGCTATTCAGCTGCGACTCTCTACGTGGGTAACGCGTCGATCGAGTCCGCTATCTATGCCGTAGCCATCGAAGTCTTTCAATCTCGTACAGCTGCGGGCGGTCAGATCGAAGGTCTCGACTTCGCTTCGAGTCCCTATCGCATGGGGCGCAGCCTCTTAAATCGCGTCGTGGGCCTCTTGGGTAATTACATCGACGTCGACACGATGGTCGGATAATGACAGCAAGTTCCATTTTAACTAGCGTCCGCACTCCACTAAAGACAGCGATCCAAGGAGTAGCGGCTAACACTTACGACTCAGTCCCAGAATCGCCTATCGTTCCATTCGCGGCAATCGTCCCGAATACGCCTTACCTACAGCCGAGCTTCTTGGGAAAAGGTAACGTCAAACTAAAAGTCAATTTAGTAATGACTGTAGGAGTCGCGATCTATGACAATCAGAGCGCACTCGACAACATGGAGAAGCTCGTAATTAGCATTCTGGCGGCTATTCCGTCAGGGTACGAAGTCGGAGACGTATCGAATCCGATCCCGTTAAACATAGGCGCGTCCGAGATTCTCGCTTGCGAGATTCAGCTCTCGACCTATTACACCCAAACAAACTAAGGAGAAAAAATGGCCACGACCGTCATTACTGGACGCGATCTCGCTATGACGATCGCGACTAAGAACTACGACGAGCAAGCGACAAGCGCGACGCTTTCAGCGGACGTCACTATCGAAACTTACGACACTCTTTACTCGAAGGCTTATAAGTCGATCGATTCACAGTGGACGTTCGATGTCGAAATGCTCGCAGACTGGGGCGCAGCAGATTCACTCTGTGAAGCTCTATGGACAGCTGCAGAATCAGCTCCTAACACAGCTCTAGCGGTATCGCTTACAGCTGTAACAGGCGCAGTCTTTAGCTTTAACGTTCTGCCAATCTTTCCAAGCGTGGGCGGATCATCGCCAGACGCTCAGACTGTTAGCATGAGCTTTACAGTCGTAGGAACACCTACAGAGACATTCAGCTAAGAATTAAGATCGGGAGCAAAAATGAAACTAAACATCGAAGTCGAATACTTCTCGGGAGAGGTCGCTACTTATGTAGCGGCTTCTCCAGAGTGGTCTAAGTGGGAAAGTAAAACAGGGAAGACTATCCAGCAAGCCGAATCGATCGGAGTTAACGATCTTCTATTTCTTGGTTATAACGCCATGAAGCGCGAAGCAGCGGGAACTCCTATAAAGCCTTACGAGGTCTGGATCGAAACAGTCGCGGAAGTTAAGGCCAGTTCTGCAAACCCAAAAGCTATCCCGCTGGAAGCTTAAATCGGCTTATCGTCGAGCTAGCCATCGCGACTCAAATCCCGATGAGCGAGTGGCAGACAGCGGAGCAGATACTTACAGCGATCGAGATTCTGGAGAAACGTAATGGCAAGTAAGAAAGGCGTCTACTCGATAGAAGTCGAGCCAGCTGCGCTTAAAAACTTGATCCAGACCCTTAATCTCCTAGATAAAGAAACACAGAACGAGATTCGCGACGCAGCTCTTCCACTGTCTAAGCGTCTGGCGGGCCAGTTATTCCAGTTCTCGCAGAGTGCGCCAGCTCCACAGACTAAGCTCGTAGCTCAGACGATTACAGCCAAGCGCGATCGTCTTATTCGCGTAGACATCGGCGGTCCTAAGAAGGTCGGTCGCAAGTACGGCGGAGAAGCTTCTAAGAGCGGTAAAGGAGCGAAGGTTCGCCAGAATGCAGCTCCAGCGGGCGCGCTTCTATGGGGAACAGAATACGGCGGCGGGCGCGGTACGGACTCACTTGGTCGCGTATACACAGACAGATTCAAGGCTCCACGCAATAAGCGCGGCTACTGGATCGCTCCAGCTGTTGACTATTACACGCCTATAGTCTCGAAGGAATACATAGACATAGTTCAGTCCGTAATTAAGAAAGCAGGTCTCGACTAATGGCTGGCATTCCAAAAGTAAAGATAACTTTCGACGCGGACTTCGACGAACTTAAAAAGGGCGTCAAGGGCGCGACTAATGAAGTCGAAAGCTTCGGTAGCAGAGTCGCGGATTTCGGTAAAAAAGCAGGAGCAGCATTCGCCATCGCTGGCGCGGCAGCTGCGGCCTATGCTGGAAAGCTTCTAGTCGACGGCGTTAAAGCTGCAATCGAAGACGAAGCGGCCCAAGTTAAGTTAGCGACCTCTTTACAGAACGTAACTGGCGCGACTAATGCCCAGATCGCAGCTGTCGAAGAACAGATAACTAAGACCTCACTTCTTACAGGACTTACAGACGATCAGCTTCGTCCGTCGCTTGATCGGTTAGTTCGATCTACTAAGAACGTCGAAGAAGCGCAGAAGCTTCAGAATCTAGCTATTGACATCGCAGCGGGAAGCGGTAAATCGCTCGAAGCTGTAACTAATGCTCTGGCGAAGGGTTACGAGGGCAATACTGCCGCACTTGGAAAGCTGGGCGTAGGTATCAGCGCGGCCGAACTAAAGACCATGTCTTTCGATCAAGTGACCGCCAGACTAGCTTCGACTTTCGAGGGACAAGCCAGTCAACAGGCGGACACGTTCGCGGGAAAGATGCAGCGGCTTAACGTCGCATTTGATGAAGCGAAAGAGACTGTCGGATCTTACGTCCTTACAGCTATTACTCCGCTGGTCTCGGGAATCGTTAATAACGTCATTCCAGCTGTAGCAAACTTCGCCAGCACTTTAGGCGAGAAGCTTGGGCCACAGTTCGCATCAATCGCGACGTTCGTTAAAGAAGATCTTATTCCAGCCTTTACGGCTTACTGGTCGTTCTTGGTCGACGAGTTCATTCCAGCGATTCTCGAAATTGTAGGCCCAGCCATTAAAGGACTCTTTAACGCGTTCGAAATTATCAAGAAGTCAATAGCCGAAAACTCAGAAGAGCTAAAGCCATTCTTCGCGCTTCTAAAGGCTATCTGGGAATTCGCTAAGACTTATCTAGCTCCTATTTTTGGCAACGTATTAAAGTTCGCTTTCGAAGCTGTGGCGACTGTCGTAACCGTCTTAATTAACGGCTTCTCGCAGCTATCCAAGTTTATCGGCGACGCTTACGATGCGATCGTTAAGTTCGTTAACTTCGTTCGGAATAACTCGATCGTTAAGGGAATCGGCGGAGTCATCGATGGCATCTTCGGCGGAGCTAGAGCTAACGGCGGTCCAGTAAGTTCTGGTAAATCTTACTTAGTCGGAGAACGTGGCCCAGAGCTATTCGTTCCAAGCGGCTCGGGTAACATCATTCCGAACTCTGCTATGGGTGGCGGGACTGTCATTAACTTAACCGTTAACGGCGCACTCGACGCAGAGGGCACAGCCCGCACTATTGTAAATCTGCTCAATCGCTCAAACGCTCGCGGAACTCTGGGAGCTAATAGACTGGCCTTTAGCTAATGAGCCAGTGGCTTCCAGTCTGGTCCGTTCTCATCGATGACGTCGAGTATCGGAATGTAACTCTTGCGAATCTGGCTATCCAGTCTGGGCGGACCGACATCTACAGCCAAGCGGTCGCGGGTTACTGTAACGTCCAGCTAATCAACTTGGACGCATCGCCCATCGTGGCAGACATTAACTCGTCGATAACTATTTACGTTCAGAACTCAACAGCTACGCCAGTGGCTATCTTCGGCGGAAGCATTACAGACGTCATCGTAACGGTGTCATCTTCTGGATCTAATGGCTTTACGCAGACCGTCACTCTTACAGCTCTCGGAGCTTTATCTCGCTTACCTAAGATTCTTACAGAGGGCGTCTTATCCAAGGATCTCGACGGAGTTCAGATCTACAGCATTCTCGAAGGACTGCTTTACGGTGCTTGGAATGAAGTCCCAGCGGCTTTAACGTGGGCAGCTTATCCAGCGACTACGACATGGGCTAACGCAGAGAATAGCGGACTAGGCGAGATCGACGAAGGTAATTACGAGCTTACAGATCGCTCGGCAGAAGTTACGGACGCTTATTCCCTTATCGCAGCTCTGGCGACTTCTGGACTTGGCTACATCTACGAGGACGGTCTCGGACGTATCGGCTACGCAGATTCGACTCATCGAGGACTAGAACTGGCGACGAATGGTTACGTCGAGCTATCAGCGGCCGAAGCTCTATCTAATGGCCTAGAGACTGCCAAGCGCGGCGGCGACGTGCGTAACCTAGTTACGATCACTTATAAAAACGGCCAACAAGTAACGGACTCAGATCCAGACTCGATCGCCATCTATGGCTCACTAGCTCAAAACATCGAAACAACTCTAGAACACGTCGCGGACGCTACGTCCCAAGCTGCGTTCTATCTGGCTCTTCGCGCTTATCCGCGAGCTAACTTTAACGCGATTACTTATCAGCTTGGAAGCCCTAGCGTGGCAGACGATGATCGCGACGACTTGATCGGCGTCTTTATGGGAATGCCAGTAAACATCTCTGGACTTCCGTCAAACATGGGAACGAATTACCAAGGCTTCGTAGAAGGCTGGGCCTTTAGTGCGGGCTATAACTCACTAGCTCTCACTCTTTACGTTACGCCGATTTCGTATTCTCTCGACGCGTTCCGCTGGAATAACGTTCCCGCTTCCGAGAGATGGAACACTGTTAGCCCTACACTTACTTGGCTGGACGCGACAGTCGTCGCATAAAGGAGATAAAGCATGGCAACTACTACGCCGAATTATGGCTGGACTGTTCCGACTTCGACCGACTTGGTCAAGGACGGAGCTACAGCTATCGAGACACTGGGAGACGCTGTCGACGCGACTGTGTTCGCTAATGCGAACGCCGCGATAAATAAAACAATAGTCGACGCTAAGGGCGATCTAATCGCTGCTACTGCTTCCGATACTGTCGCTCGCTTAGCTGTGGGAGCAAATGACACTGTGCTTATGGCAGACTCAACAGCTGCAACCGGTCTAAAATGGGGAACGATCGCAGCTGGTGGAATAACACAATTAGCGACAGGATCTCTTTCGGGTTCTAGTGTGTCTATTACTTCAATTAGTGGAAGTTATAAAAATCTTTATTTATTAGTTACTGGAGCGAGTGCTTCGACTGCAACTTATCCACGACTTACTCTTAACTCGGATTCGGGAATGCAGCAGAACGGTTTTAATGGTCAAGGAAACGCGACTTCTACTTATAGTTACATCTTGCCAATCGGAGCAGGAGCGCGCACAATGAACGCAGCGAACGCGCAAGCTACTTTCTGGGTGACAGTTTATGATTACACCCGAACAGGAACGATGAGAACTTATACAACACAGGCGGGTTATAAAGACACAGACATAGGCGACTCGTCTACTATTTTCGGCGGAGTCTGGCAAAATACTGCTAACGCGGTTACAAGCATACAAATCGAAGTGAACGCGGGTTCTTGGGACGCTGGCACTTATACACTTTACGGAGTCTCATAATGACAAATCCTATAATCGTCGTCCATAATGCAGAAACTGGCGAAATTATCGAGCGTGAAATGAACGCCGAGGAATTAAGTAAGCGGGAAATCGCAGAAGCAAAAGCAGCAGCGCAAGCAGCAGCCGAAGCACAGAAAGCGGCGGATAAAGCCGCTCTTCTAGCCAAGCTTGGCATTACCGAAGACGAAGCGAAGCTGTTACTTTCATGAAGTATCCAGTCGGAACAGCTGCGGCAGTCGTCGACATAGCACTGGCGGAAGTCGGTACAGTCGAAGAAGGTAACAATCTTACGAAATACGGAAAGTTCACTAAGGCCGATGGTTTACCTTGGTGCGGATCTTTCGTAAATTGGTGTTTCCACGAAGCGGGCGTAAAGCTTCCATCGATGGTCTCTACAGCTGCGGGAGCGCATAAGCTTAAAGAAGTAAGTCGCTGGGTAGATGCAGAGCCTAAGATCGGCGATCTTGCATTTATGGACTTTCCGCATGATGGCGTCGACCGTATTAGCCACATCGGAATCGTCGTCGGAGTCAAGGCGAAGACTGTTATCACGATCGAGGGAAACACTTCTGGAACTGGCGATCAGCGTAACGGCGGAATGGTAATGATTAAAGAGCGGGCATTCGGGAGCGGTAAAGAGATCGTAGGCTTCGGACGACCTAAGTTCGTCGCCTATGCTGGCGATTATCCGATCGTCGAAGTACCTACTCAATCGGCAGCGAAGCCGAAGAAGGAGAAAACTAATGGCAAACTTAAAACCGTTACTCGCAAGCTGGGCGCGTAGCTTCGCAGCTGCGTCTCTTGCTGTTTACATGGCGGGCGTAACAGATCCTAAGGCGATTCTTACGGCTGGTTTAGCCGCTGTTCTACCTGTAGTTCTGCGCTGGCTAAATCCTAAAGATGCAGCTTTCGGGTTACAGGGGAAGTGACTCGGAAACTACTCGCGGGAAGTCTGGCCTTAATCCTTTCGGCTGGGCTTTCTGCGTGTGGTTATCAGGGCTGGATTCGCTATGAGTGCCAAGCTTACGAAAACTGGTCGAAGCCAGAATGCCAAGAGCCACAGTGCGTCCCTACTGGAACATGCACTAGCGACGTCCTTGGAGAAGAAGCTCCATCGCCCAGCCCGACGCCGTAGCCCAGAAGAAGTCCACGCCCAGCTTATTCTCATAATCGGCGCGACTTTAGCGTTCGTCTTTCTAATCGTCACTCTTGGCATTACCTATGCGCTTATCTTCGTGACACAGCCGATCGGAGCGCAAGCTCCTAACGATGCGGCCTTTATTGATCTTCTAAAAACTCTGGCGATCTTCTTAACTGGATCACTGGGCGGAGTGCTGGCGGGTAATGGGTTGAAGTCCAAGCCGAAGCCAATCGACACGCCGATAGCCACGCGGGAATCTTGACCTATTAGCGTTCTTGCTTCACTCTTTACATCGGGAGCGCGAACGTCGCTCCCAGTATCGGGAGCAAGTAATGAACGAATTATCGATTATCGTAATGATGCTAATAGCTGGCATTCTCTGGTCAGCGATGAGCTACTCAGTAGGCTATAAAGAAGGCCAGCGAGAAGGCTTTAAGCGCGGCCGAGCTATCTCACGTCACGCAGCTAAGGACGTGCGCTAATGAGCTTCTTAGACAATTATGAAGACGTCGCAGCTCGTATCGCCCGCCTATGGGTCACGCACCCTACAGCTAGGGTTCAGACTAACATCGTGGATTTTAACGCCGAGAAGGGCTATGTCCTTATCCAAGCCCAGATCTTTCGCGAGTACGAGGATCTACACCCATCGGCCACAGATTACGCATTCGGCAACGTGGCGACCTATAACGTCAACATGAAGAAGTTCTTCGTCGAGGACACTGTTACATCTGCAATCGGTAGAGCTATCGGATTACTACTCGGCGCAGATAAGCGTCCGACTCGACAGGACATGGAGAAGGTCGAGACTGTCAGCGCGAAGGTAGCGAACTCGACGGCGGACGATTACGATCCGTGGACCAAGAAGTTCGGCGACGTGCCAAGCTATAAGACGGCGGAAGAAGCCGAACAGAGCGGCATTCCTAGCCTTGGATCATCGATGGACGAGATTAAGAAGCAGCTTGGCGGAGAGCTAGTGGCAGAAGCTCCACAGTGCAGCCATGGTCATCGAATCTGGAAGCAAGCCCACGAAGGCGCGCCTAAGAACTGGGGCGGATACTTCTGCACAGAACGCACTAAGGCGACGCAGTGCGCTCCCGCTTGGTACGTTCTAGCCAGCGATGGCAAGTGGAAGCCACAGGTCTAAAGATGAGCAGCTACATCGAACTTCTAAATCCTCAGACTAAGACTGGAAAACTTCTCCAAGATGGCGAAGTAATTGCAGAGTATAAAGTCGAGCAGTGCGACAGCTGTAGCAAGTGGACCAAGCTAGACGCTTTCGGGTATACCAAGGGCCAAGGCGGCGAGAAGCTAATCTGGCTCTGTGGCGGCTGTCGATGAAGATTAAGCCCACGATCGAGGATAAAGTCCTAGCTCATACGGTGGCACTTGAACGCATCGCCGAGATCTACGGACAGCCAGACCATTCGAGTCGATACGACAGACGCTTAGGCTTCCACGATTACGTCGCACAGGTAGCCGAGTCAATCGTCGCGGAAATCTTGGTAGCTCGTTACTTGGGTTACGTCGATTTCGATCCTAGAGCTTCACGCTTTAAGGAGACGGCAGACGTCGGCTCGAACATCGAAGTTAGATGGACGCGCTACGAGAATGGCCAGCTCATCGTCTACGAGAATGATCGAGTTACAGACGTGGCGATTCTGGTCGTCGGCACTAGCCCTAATTACAGACTCGCGGGCTGGATACCTGTAGCCATGGCCAAGCGGCCTAAGTATAAGAACTCTAAGCAGCCTACTTGGTGGGTAGACCAAAAGAATCTACAGCCGATCGAGAATCTAAAAGGGAGCAACTATGGACAAGCTGCGCTATAAATGCCGAATGTGCAAGAAGGACACAGATCAACTCATTCGTGTAATTACAGATAATCTTCCAGAAAACGTTAAGACGATCCAGTGCTGCGTTTGCTCGACGATGACAGTGGCACTAGTGGGAGAAGCTAATGGCGACGTATGAATACCGCTGTGAAGTGTGCAGTAAAGAGCTAGAGATACAGCTTCCCATCGAGGACACACTAGCTAGAGATCCTTACTGTGAGAACTGCACTGTTCCGATGAAGCGGGTTTACTCGTTAGGTGGGATCGTGTTTAAGGGTAATGGCTGGGGCGGTAAGCCATGAAGATTCTCAATTTATACGCTGGAATCGGTGGAAATCGAAAACTATGGGGCGAACATCACGAAGTTACAGCTTTAGAGTTCGATCCGCGTGTAGCTGCTGTGTATTCGGATCTATTTCCTAATGACAGAGTAGTGGTAGCAGATGCTCACGATTATCTTCTACATCATTACGCAGATTATGACTTTATCTGGTCTTCTCCACCATGCCCAAGCCACAGCCAAATGCGTAAGAACATGAGCGTGGGAATCATGGGAGCTAAGCCACTATTTCCAGACATGAAGCTTTACGAAGAGATTATCTTCTTACAGCATTACTTCAAGGGCTACTGGGTAGTCGAGAACGTTAAGCCTTATTATGAGTTCTTGATACAGCCTAGCTTCACACTTGGACGCCACCCTTACTGGTCTAACTTCATGGTCGAAGCTAAGCATTACGAAGCCGATGGAATTAAAGCTGTCGGAGCTGCGAGCAAAATAGCCGAGAGATTCGGTTACGATCTCGATAATTACAATCTTCCAGATAAGAGAAAAGCTCTTAGAAATGCAGTTAACCCAGAGATGGGCTTACACATTCTCAGAACTGTAGAGGGTTTACTATGAAGAAGTTATCCACAGACTTAATCCACAGCCTGTTGAACACGCCCAAGAACACGCTCAGACTTGCGCGGTATTTGACAGCCGCGTTACCATCTCTTCGCTTGAAGCGAGCCGCTATCGCGGTTAGCTCGCTAGAGCGCAAGAGAGGTTTAGGGGCGGCTATTGCCTTAACGGCAACGCTTTCAATAACGAGCATTCCAGAAGCAACAGCTAAAAACTATTCAATAGATCATCTAAAGCTTTACGCACATTCGAGGATTCTTGACTATAAAGAGTTCCAATGCTTTAACAAGATCATAACTAAGGAATCCCGCTGGAACTACAGAGCGAAGAACGGAAGTCATTTTGGACTAGGACAGATGCGTTCGCAGCATTACAGAGACCTAGATCCTTATCGCCAGATAGACGCCACGCTTCGTTACATTACAGTTCGTTATCAGACAAGCTGCAAGGCGTGGGCTTTCCATCAAGTTAGGAACTATTACTAATGACTCTACACTCACAGCGTAAGAGCAACTCTACACAATGGAAGAAGCTTCGCTTACGAATCCTCAACAGAGACGGCTGGATCTGCTTCTGGTGTGGAAGTGAAGCGAACACGTGTGACCACGTGATTCCAGTGGCTAGAGGCGGGTCAGATGACCCAGACAACTTAGTCGCAGCATGTAAGCGATGTAACTTTAGTCGTCAAGATCGACTTCCAGAAGAGATGGATCTGGTCAAGAAGAAGGTGGGTGGAATTTTTTATGATACGAGTTCCACCGCCACTCTCTCCCGCGGTCTTCTTTCACCACCAAACGACTCGATAAAGCATGAATAGCCACGCAGAAGCCTCGAAAGGTACAGAGACGGCTCAAATGGTCTCAGATCGGCTCACATCGGCTACCGAGAGAACCACAGGACTCTATCTAGGCTCTCCAACTCCCAGAATCCACTCAAAACTCCTAGATCTACCGACTCGCGGACAGGATTTAATCGATTTCGCCGATTCGATCAAGCTTCCGCTTCTTCCTTGGCAGCGATGGGTCGCTTTAGAAGCTCATCGCTATAAGCCCGATGGTCGCTGGGCGCACCCGCTTGTTACGGTCGTCGTAGCTCGCCAGAATGGTAAAACTACGCTTATGAAGATCCGCGCTTTAGCTGGTCTCTTCTTATGGCATGACGGACTCCAGATCGGAACAGCTCATCGACTTACTACATCGCTGGAGACTTTCCGAGACATCGTTAACATCATTGAAGAGAACGAACATCTGGCCAGACAAGTAAAACGAATCCGCTGGGCGCATGGCTCAGAAGAGATCGAGCTTAAATCCGAGTTCGGCGGCGGTCGGTACATGGTTAAAGCTGGCGGCTCAGCTGCTCGCGGTATTTCTAAACCCGAGACCGTCTTCGTCGATGAGACCCGAGAGCTTAAAGACGAATCCACTTGGGCATCGCTTCGCTATACCATGATGGCCGCGAAGTCGCCGCAGCTCTGGACGCTATCGAATGCGGGAGATCAGCACTCGATCGTTCTTAATCAGCTGCGCGAGCGTGGAATGAGCGCGGCCAAGGGCGACGACATCGCTTACTTCGAGTATTCGTCTAACTACGAGAAGATCGACGATTCGCCCGCGTTCTGGAAAGGCGCGGCGATGGCGAACCCAGCACTCGGCCACACTATCCACATCGATAACATTCGGGCCGTTCTTAACGATCCGCCAGATGTCGTAAAAACAGAAGTTCTCTGTAGATGGGTCGCCACGATCTCGGCAGCTATTCCCGCCGAAGAGTGGAATCAGTGTGGAGAAGAAGGCTTAGAGCTTGATCCAGAAAAGACGACTTGGCTGGGCATCGATGTAAGTCCTAATCGTCGCGATGCTGCATTAGTGGCGGCTCAACAGATCGATGACGAGCGATTCTTCGTCAAGCTGTTACACACTTGGCATAACCCGATTAACTTGGACGATAAAGCGATCGCGAACGACATCGCTCCCTATGTCAAACAGTATCCAGTCGAGACAGTGGCTTATTCTAAGAGAACAGCTTCGGCTATTGCAGCTCGTCTAGTTCCAGCGGGTATCCCAATCTCGGACATCGACGGCGCACTGTATGGCCAAGCTTGCGACGAATTGTTAGGAGCGATCACATCGAAGCGATTAAGACACGATCCGAAACAGACAGAACTCTCGAAACAGATTCTCTCAGCTGCGAGACTTCCGTTCGGCGATGGTGGCTGGACTATCGGGCGGAGAGCTTCACAGTCGACTGTCTGCGCGACGGTTGCGACTGCACTCGTCACTCACTACGCGACACGCCCGCCGATGGATCTTGACATCATGGTCGGATAGATGTAAAGGCTTCTCTAGAATTGGGACATGGGATTCTTCGATCTATTTACGCCGACGGTTAACGCGGCGTCTCCAGCTGCGTCGATTAGCATCGAAGCGGCCGAATCGCTATACCCAGTTAATACTCTTAACTCTCTTGGCGGCTATTACTTTATGGGTAATCAGACCGCTACACGTACGGAAGCGATGGGCGTTCCAGCTTTAGCTCGCGCGCGTAACATCATCTGCTCGACTATCGGATCTTTCGACATGCACACTCGCAACGTCGCAACAGGCGAAAGAGTGCAACAGCCGCGTGTCATAAATCAGCCAGACCCGCGAATCGCAGGATCGGCGTTCTGGTCATGGCTTGCCGAAGACATTCTCTTCTATGGTTATGGCTATGCGCGTGTAATGCAACGCTACGCGGACACAGGTCGCATTCAAGCGATGGAACGAATCGATCCTCTTCGCGTAACTGTTACGACTAACGGCAACGGAACAGAGATCGACGGTTACTCTGTCGATGGAATGCCAATCGATCCAAGCGAACTGGTCGTCTTTACTGGACTCGATGAAGGAATCTTAAATCGCGCTGGCCGCACTATTCGCGCAGCTTCGGCGTTAGAGAAAACAGCTTACGACTTCGCAATCAATCCAAATCCACAAACAATTTTAAAAAACTCTGGAGTCGCGCTTCCAAAAGATCGCGTAGCTGCACTTGTAGCCGCATTTAAGAATCGCACTTCTAAAGCTGTTACATTCTTGAACGGTGACGTGTCGATCGAGACTGTCGGTTACGATCCTAAGAACTTACAGCTCAATGAAGCCCGCGGCTACTTGGCTCTGGAACTGTGTAGGGCCGCAGGACTTCCAGCTTATTTCGCAAGTGCAGAACCGAACAGCTTTACTTACTCGAATGCTGTATCGGAAAGACGTTCTCTTATTGATTATTCGCTGCGTCCACTTATGACAGTGATCGAACAGCGTCTATCTTTATCGGACTTTACTCCCTTGGGCCAAGACGTAAAGTTCGATCTAGATGATTTCTTGCGTGGCAATCCTTACGAGCGCGCGCAAGTTTACGAAATCCTAAATCGAATCGGCGCGATGAGCATCGATGAAATCCGCGAAGAAGAGGATCTACTTCTATGAAAATCACTACACCAATGAACATCACAGCGGCAGATTCTAACTCGCGCACTATTAGCGGGCGCATCGTCGCATTCGAAGAAGCTGCGAACGCATCGACTGGGAAAGTCGTATTCGCTAAAGGTTCAATCGCTCCAGCTTCCGTAAAGTTAAACTTAGAACACGATCGCACTCGTCCAATCGGTAAGACTATGGACATGACACTAAACGAAGATTCGATCGATGCAGTATTTAAGATTACAAACACGACAGCGGGAACGGACGCGCTTACCGAAGCGATGGACGGACTTCGCGATGGATTCTCTATCGAACTAGCTGTCGATGATTACATCATGCAGAAGGACGGCACTATGCGCGTCTTAGCTGGAGAATTAACAGGCGTCGCACTCGTAACAGAGCCAGCGGTTCGCTCTGCTCGCGTTAGCGAAGTAGCTGCAACAGAAGGCGAAGAAGTCGCCGAAGAGATCTCCGATTCCACAGTGGAAGAGGAAGTAACACCAACAACAGAAGGAGACGAAGTGGACAACACCGTC